>Ga0209013_10003308_pt1 | contig 14337 bp, 14 predicted proteins | sample Cruoilmetagenom2_FD_187291 | JGI IMG/M metagenome (GOLD analysis project Ga0209013, IMG submission 187291) | Oil polluted marine microbial communities from Coal Oil Point, Santa Barbara, California, USA - Sample 2 (SPAdes) (version 2) | ecosystem: Environmental > Aquatic > Marine > Oil seeps ... | reverse complement strand
ACTTAAAAATGCTATTGGTGAAATTGAACATTTAAATCCTAAACCTGGAGGTTCATATGCAGGCAACAACAGAATTGTAGAGCATGTCGTTCCTGATTTTGCCATTAAAATTATTGATGGAGAATTAGAATTAACACTTAATGGAAGAAATGCACCAGAACTGCACGTATCTAGAGAGTATAATAATATGCTTAAAGGGTATAAAGAATCCAAGGAGAAAACTAAGTCTCAAAAAGATGCTGTAATGTTTATTAAACAAAAACTGGATGCGGCTAAGTGGTTTATTGAAGCCATTAGACAGAGACAACAAACCCTTTTTGTAACAATGAGTGCTATAATGCATTATCAAAAAGAATATTTCTTATCTGGTGATGAACGTAAACTAAAACCAATGATTTTAAAGGATATTGCAGATGAAATTGAAATGGATGTGTCTACTGTATCAAGGGTTGCAAATAGTAAATATGTTAATACTCCTTATGGGACTAAATTGATTAAAGTGTTCTTCTCGGAATCAATGACAAACGATAAAGGAGAAGAAGTTTCTACTAGAGAGATTAAAAAAATTCTTGAAACAATTATTGAAGAAGAAAATAAGAAAAAACCTTTAACTGATGATGCTTTAGCTAAAATGTTAAAAGAAAAGGGCTACCCTATAGCACGAAGAACCGTTGCTAAATACAGAGAACAATTAGATATCCCGGTTGCGAGATTACGTAAAAAGATATGATAAATAAATTATTAAAAAGCATCTCATTTATTTTTCATCCATTACTAATGCCATTGGTAGGAATTCTTTTATATTTTTCAAAATCACCAAGATATTTTCCAGTCCAAATTATTAAAGCAAAACTCATCTCTTTAGCCATACTTACTATTATTTTACCAATACTCATTTTTTATTTATTAAAAACTTTAGGGAAAGCTAAATCAATTTATTTAAGCACCACTAAAGAGCGTATATTACCATTAGCATTAAATTGTATTATAATACTAATAATAATAGTTAGATTGTTTCCCTCAAGCGAAATTATTGAACTTTACTTTTTTTTTGTTGGTATTTTACTATCGACTTTAGCCTGTTTAATTCTAGTATTATTGAAGTTTAAAGCAAGTATTCACATGGTAGCAATTGCTGGAGTTCTAATGTTTGCTACTGCTTTAAGTATTCATTTCAGTATAAATATTAATGGTTCACTTGCAATATTAACAATACTAGCAGGTGCAGTTGCAACATCTAGACTTCACTTAAAAGCACATACCTATAGAGAATTGGTAATTGGCTTTTTTATAGGGTTCATTCCGCAGTTACTTATGATTAATTATTGGTTATAAGATATAAAAAATCAATCCGATTTTTATAGCATTCATATCAATAGACTCATTATTAATTTTCGCATCTCCAGAAAAAATAGGATTTAATGCATAATATATGTGAAGATTCCAAGTGTTATATCCAGCACTTAATGTTAGTCCATACTGTAAATCATTAAAATCAGTAATTCCATTATTTTTTATTGTACCAGAATTATTTTTAAATTTAGAAGAATTTGCTACAACATATCCAAGTTTAGCTCCTGTATATATACGCCAAAATTTATATTCTGTTGCTGTCGATGTTCGCCATCTAAATTCTATTGGCAACTCTATGACATACATAGTAAATTTGTTCTTTATATAAGAAATATCATTTTCATTTAAAATAGTATAAGAAAAATTGCCACTTAAATCCTCACTAATAAGCATATTATTATTAAACGAATTAGTAGATAATCCTAAGCCTAAACCAATTGCAACATTTCTATTCAGATTAATCGGAATATCCTTTATATAGCCAAAATGAAATCCACTTGAAAAACCATTCTGAGATACACCATTGGGCTTCTTTCCTAGTAAATTATACGTAATAGCAATATAAAATTGATCTTCTTTATATAGCGAATCTGATACAGTATTGGTTTCATCCTGTCCTATAGCAGATGGACAAACAATAAAAAATATTAAAACCCCTAAAAATAGTCTCATATTCAACATAGGATTATCACAGAAAATTTATCATTACATAAAAGTCTATAAATTAGTAAAGGCATCCTACTAAGAATGCCTTTACATTTATAAAGTTAAAAAAATTCTATTAGTTTCTCGAAACATCTCCTTTAATAGATGCGTAATTTATCTTTAAAGCATTAACTTTTCTTAGTTCCTGTTTTACATCACCAACAATTCCCATGTTAGCTTTCTTATCTACTTTTAATGATGTAATTAAGAAAGGTATTTCTTCCTCGCGCTTAGACGCTCTTTCTGCTGCAATAAATGCGGCCACATCAGATACTTCAGCAAATTTATCATTGAGTTGTATTCTCGCTTCCGTTCCGTACTTTTTCTTATAATTACGACTAGGTTTCCCTATATAGATATACATCACCAAATTCTTCTTTTCAAGTTTTTCAACTTCTGAAGCTGATGGCAAACTGTTATCAATCATAAGTGAGTTGTCTCTCATTACAGTAGCTACCATAAAGAAGAATAATAACATAAAAACAATATCTGGTAAAGATGCTGTATTAATTGCTGGCAAACCGCCGCCTTTTTTCTTTTTAAATTTAGACATATTTTATAATACTGTATTAAATTCTAAATTATTGAACTTCCGAAAGCTTTTGAGGATAATCTGTTTTAATCTGATTTATCTTCTCTTTTAACTTCTCTTTATTGCCTTTCCAATTAACATCTTTATAGTTCTTTTGCATCGTAATAAAAGACTCTCCATATTGTGATTGAGCTCTTTTATTTCTTAACTCATTATAAGCTGCTACCAATTCATTTTGAACTGAAATATAAGTTCCGTAAGATGTTTTACGTTCATTTTTTAATGAAATAATTGCTTTATCTGGATGGTCTGAAGAACTTGGGTCTTTTAATCCATGACAATAATCACATCTATTTCCATTTACATCAGTACCTCCACCATTATCTAAAAACTTAACAGCTGCAGCTCTTAAATCTTTAAGTTCCATTAATTCATCTTCGACAAGCAATTGATCTTTACCATTTAATAAAACAGTAAAAATATTTTTCTGTTTGATAATTACATCTTCTTGCGAATCCTCAATTGGAGGCAGCTTCCTGTTTATACCAGAATCTTTTTCCATTGTTGTAGTTACAAGGAAAAATATTAAAAGTAAAAAAGCAATGTCAGCCATAGAGCCGGCATTAACTTCTGGTGCTGCACGTTTAGCCATAATCTATTTAATTAATTTTTTAACTCCAGTAAACAACATTGAAAGAATTGCAATCGTTCCTAAAATATAGAATGACACTAATCCTGCTCCAACTAAATGTGATGCTTTTTCTGTAGCTACACCTTCACTATGCGAATATACTCTAGGATCTCCTCCTGTTAAAGCATAAGATATTACTAATATAGCAACAAAAACACCTACACCAATCAATGTGCTTTTTAAAGAATTTGTATGTGTAACTAAATTTTTAACAACAAAAAACACAACAAATGCTAAAACCAATGCTAAAATAACGTAAGCTATATATGACATATTATCTATCAAACTAGTGTCTCCACCTGTTTGATAAGCTGCTTCAAGAGCTGTATCTCCTTTCGAGATTATTAGAGCTAAAAACACAGCTCCAATCAAACTCAATATAGCGGCTACAATTTTAAAAATTTTATGTAAACCCATGATTATTTTGTGTTTTTAATTATTTTTTGTGCTTTACTAATATATCCATTAAAGATATTGATGCATCTTCCATATCATTTACAATATTGTCAATTTTGGCAATAATATAATTATAAAAAATCTGAAGAATAATTGCTACAACTAAACCAAATACTGTAGTTAAAAGTGCAATTTTAATACCACCTGCTACTAATGAAGGATTCATATCTCCCGCTGCTTCAATCTTATCGAATGCAGAAATCATACCAATCACTGTTCCCATGAAACCAAGCATTGGTGCTAGGGCAATAAATAATGATATCCAAGATACATTTTTTTCTAATTGTCCCATTTGAACTCCACCATAAGCAACAACTGCTTTTTCTGCAGACTCTAAACTTTCATCGGCTCTATCAAGTCCTTGATAAAATATAGAAGCTACAGGTCCTTTTGTGTTTCTACACACTTCTTTTGCAGCATCAAGACCACCAGACTGTAAGGCATCTTCAACATCTTGAGTTAATTTTTTAGAATTTGTAGAGGAAAGGTTTAAAAATATAATTCTTTCAATAGCTATTGCTAATCCAAGAATTAAACATAATAATACAATTCCCATAAATCCAGCTCCACCTTCAATAAACCGTTTTTTTAGTTCTTGGTGAAAACCTAAATCTTCTGCTACATCATCAGCAGCATCATCTTGTGTTGCGGTAGCAATAGTTGTTGTAATTGTACTTGCATTTGTAGTTGCATTAACAGTACCGAATGCCATAATGCATGCAATTGCTAGAATAGAAAATAATCTTTTCATAGTTCTTAATCTTAATTTTATTAGTTAAAGTGTTAAAGATATAAAAAAAAAGCAATTAAAAAATAAAAATATCAGCAGAGAACAATGGATTAACTAAAGTTATTCCTAATGCACTCTATATGAAAACCGAAAGAAAAAAATCTATTAGTATTATTTCTAAAAATAGTTGGAATATGTTTTCCTAGTTTAATCGGGATACTAACTACTTTTTTGTTGTTTTCTTCTTTCGCAGAGAGGAAGGGATTCGAACCCTCGATACGCTTTTGGCGTATACACGCTTTCCAAGCGTGCGCCTTCGACCGCTCGGCCACCTCTCTGTAATTTAAAATTTATTAATTACAGTGGCTCAAATAACAAAAAAAAAATTAAACGTTAAAATTTACAACGTTAATTTTAAGACATTTCTCCTCTTAATGAAGTTTCGAATATAGTTTTAAAGCTTTTACTGGAAATTTGATTCCCTAAAAGAAACATAAGTTTAGCCAAAGCTGCTTCTGTAGTAATATCTTTTCCAGATATAACACCAATAGATTTTAGCTGTGTACTTGTCTCATACTGACCCATTAAAACACTTCCGCCAGAACATTGAGTAACATTAATAATATGGATTCCTTTTTTTATAGCTTGTTTTAAACTATCGACAAACCACTTTTCTGTCGTTGTATTTCCACTACCATAGGTTTCTATAATAATTCCTTTAATATTAGGAGTATGAACTAAATGCTCTAAAACCGCTTTTGAAATCCCTGGAAAAAGTTTTATTAAAAGAATATTGGTGTCCATTTTTTTATGAATCACTAATTTCTTTCTAGTATTTGGTCTATATAAATATTCTTTAAATACTTTTAGATGCACTCCAGATTCTGATAAATGAGGGTAATTTAAAGATTCGAATGCTTCAAAATGTTCTGCATTAATTTTTGTAGTTCTATTTCCCCTATATAATTTGTATTCAAAATATAAACCAACTTCTTTAATTACTGGTTTATTTTTAAATTGTAACGACGCCATTTGTATAGATGTAATCAAATTCTCTTTAGCATCAGTTCTTAAATCTCCAATAGGTAATTGTGAGCCGGTAAAAATTACTGGTTTGGCCAAGTTTTCTAACATGAAACTTAAAATAGAAGCTGAGTAACTCATAGTATCACTTCCATGTAATATTACAAAACCATCAAATGCCTCGTAGTTTGATTCTATAATCTCGGCAATCTGAATCCAATATACAGGATTCATATTAGAAGAATCTATTGGAGTTTTAAAAGAAATGGATGTGATATTACAGTCAAGTAATTTTAACTCAGGAATCTTAACTATAAGGTTTTCAAAATTAAAAGATTTAAGAACTCCAGTGTCAGGATCTTTTATCATACCAATAGTTCCACCAGTATATATTAAAAGAATATTCGGTTTTATTGTATTCATAATTACACTTTAAATATGTCTTTAGAATTCTGAGTTGTGATTTTGGCTATTTTATCTTCTGAAATGTTATAAATTTCAGAGAGTTTTTCTAATACTTTTATTATATATGAGCTTTCATTCCGTTTCCCTCTATATGGTTTAGGTGCTAAATATGGTGAATCTGTCTCTAAAACAATATGCCTCAAATCAATTTGATTTAGAAACTGATCTATTTTTCCATTTTTAAATGTTGAAACACCACCAATCCCCAATTTCATATTATAAGAAATCGCTTGTTGAGCTTGGTCTATAGTTCCGGTGAAACAATGAAAAATTCCAAATAAAGTATCACTTTTTTCTTCTTCTAGAATATCAAAAATTTCATCGAAAGCTTCTCTGCAATGGATAACTATAGGAAGACTATATTGTTTAGCTAATTGTATTTGAGTCCTAAATGCTTCTTGTTGTATTTTTAATGTTGATAAATCCCAATACAAATCAATACCAATTTCTCCAATGGCACAAAACTTTCTTTTAGAGAGCATGTCTTTAACATGATTTAATTCAGACTCGTAATTTTCTTTTACATGTGTTGGGTGTAAGCCCATCATTAAAAACACATTATTTGGATAATCTGCTTCTAATTGAAGCATTGCATTAGTATATGTAGAATCTATAGCAGGAATGAAAAAACGAGAAACTTTAGCTTTTAAGGCTCTTTTTATCATTTCGCCTCTATCATCATCAAAAGCTTCACTATATAAATGGGTATGTGTATCAGTAATAATCATTCTGTAAAAATAATTGTTTTTATAGAATTATATTTGTTTTAAAATTATTTAAATGCAAACATTAAAAGAATTCCTTTTAGATAGAGATTATATAAAAATAAAATTAAAACTAACAAAAACTAACCACTTTGAAGTTAAGGCAACTATTAATGGTGTTAAAGGGCTATTTATTTTAGATACTGGAGCGTCTAACTCATGTGTTGGCTTTGAATCTATTCAAACATTTGGGTTGGAGGTTAAAGATTCTAAAATTAAAGCTGCTGGTGCTGGAGCTATTGATATGGATACACAAATCTCTAAACAGAATAAACTTAAAATTGGTACTTGGAAAAAAGAAAAAATCGCTTTAGTTTTATTTAATCTCTCACATGTTAATACGGCTCTAACTAATCATAATGCTTCACCAGTTAATGGTATTATAGGTGCCGATATACTAAAAAAAGGGAAAGGAATTATAGACTATGAAAAAAAGTATTTATACTTAAAAAAATAGTTCTTGAAATATTTTTCTTACATTTATATTCAAATAAAAAGAGCCAAACTCATTCCCTAAATTAATGAATTCTTCAATTATAATTGCCGATGACCATCCTCTTATGCTAAGAGGTCTAAATGATTTTTTATTATCAAATGGACATAATATTATTGGTAGTGCTGAAGATGGTCAAGCAGCTTATAATCTCATTGTAAAATTAAAACCAGATATTGCTATTTTAGATATTAGAATGCCTCACAAAACTGGCTTAGAGGTTGCAGAAGCTTGCAAAAAAAATAATTTAAAAACTAAAATTATTTTAATCACTTTTGACAAAGAAGAAGAACTTTATGACAAAGCTAAAGAACTTAATATTTACGGTTATATTTTAAAAGAATTTGCTATTGAAGAAATTGAAACTTGCATTGAGCATGTTACTAACAATAAACCTTATTTTAGCGAAGAAATTGCATCTTATCTAAAAGGAAACAATACTTCTGCCAAATCTGAAATCTTAGATGCTCTCACCAAATCTGAAAAGAAAATAGTGAAGCTAATATCTAATAACAAAACGAGTCAAGAAATTGCTGATGAGCTATGTATATCTATTAAAACAGTGCATAAACACCGAAGCCATATTGTCGGAAAACTTAAATTAGACAATAAACCAGCCTCTCTTTCTATATGGGCAAACCTCAACAAAAATAATTTTTAAAAATACGCACTAGTGCGTATTTTTTATCTAACAATTATTACGTATTTTTACATTGCTATTAATTAGTTATTTTAGGGAATCATCGAAGGCTTTAAATTGTTTTACAGTTTAGAGCTTTCTTTGTTTTTAGAGCATTTTATTTAAACTAAAATGTAATAAAAAATACGCACTAGTGCGTATTTTTTATTACGACATCATATCATATCTTTACATTGCTATTAATCATTATTAAGTATTTATTTTAATTCTTAGGGAGAATTATCTAGAGAACTCTGTGTTGTTATTTGATACAGAGTTTTCAATTTTAAAAACTATTATGAATAAAAGTTTATGAAAGACAATTTAAACTCACAAAATAAATATCTCCTTTTTGGATTTGTCTTTATTGTTATAGTAATTATCTCAATAAATATTCTTGTTAATTTTTAGTTAGTTATTTATCAAGAAAAAAAGCGTTACCAATAACATGGTAACGCTTTTTAATTTTACACATTTCTAATTATAATTCTAATGCTTTTTTAGTATCATTATCCATAAGTAATTCAATTGGGTTTTCTAATGCTTCTTTAACAGCTACTAAGAATCCAACTGATTCTTTACCATCAATAATTCTATGGTCGTAAGATAAAGCTACAAACATAATTGGTCGTATTTTAACTTCACCATCAATTGCTACTGGACGTTCTACAATATTATGCATTCCTAAAATTCCACTTTGTGGTGGATTAATAATTGGTGTAGATAACATGCTTCCAAATACGCCTCCATTAGATATTGTAAAAGTTCCACCTGTCATTTCATCTACTGTAATTTTACCATCCCGAGCACGAATAGCTAAACGTTTTACTTCAGCTTCAACGCCTCTAAACGTTAAGTTTTCTGCATTTCTAATAACTGGTACCATTAATCCTTTTGGTCCAGAAACAGCAATACTGATATCACAAAAATCATAACTTATCATTTCTTTTCCATCAATCATTGAATTTACTGATGGGTACATTTTTAATGCTCTAACAATTGCTAAAGTGAAAAAACTCATAAAACCAAGACCAACATCATGCTTTTCTTTAAACGTCTCTTTAAATTCTTTACGCAATGCAAAAATTGGCGACATATCAACTTCATTAAACGTTGTTAACATTGCTGTAGTATTTTTAGCTTCTACTAACCGTTCTGCAACTTTACGTCTTAGCATAGACATTTTAGAACGACTACTTCCTCTTCCTTCTATATTTATAGCTTGTCCCATAGAAGGCGCAGCTTTTACAGCATCCTCTTTAGTTATACGTCCATCTTTTCCAGTTCCTGTAATCGTATTTGCACTAATTCCTTTTTCTGCTAAAACTTTTTTTGCAGCAGGTGAAGCAGACCCAGTTGCGTATGTTTTAGATTCTTGAGATTTATCTATTACGCTTGAAGCAATAACTATTTCTTCTTTCTTTTCAACTTTAGTAGAAGAATTCCCCTCTGGTTTTTTTGCACTAGTATCAATTAAGCATACTACTTCACCAACAGCAACGGCATCGCCTTCTTCGGCTTTAAATGTAATTATTCCACTTTCTTCAGCAGGCAATTCTAAAGTTGCTTTATCGCTATCTACTTCAGCAATAGCTTGATCTTTCTCAACATAATCTCCGTCTTCAACTAGCCAAGTTGCTATTTCAACTTCTGTTATCGATTCTCCTGGTGAGGGAACTTTCATTTCTAAAATCATCTTATTTCTTTTTAGTGCTTTTTACTCTTTAATATAATCAAATACGCTTTCAATCACTTTTTGATGCCTAATTTTAAATCTTGTCGAAGACCCTGCAGCTGGTACTGAATAAAATTTTCTTGATCGCGATTTTAATTCTTTTAATTCAAAACGTTGTAACATATAGCTCCAAGCTCCCATATTTTTTGGTTCTTCTTGAGCCCAGATATAATCTTTAACATTTTTATATCTATTAATTATTTGTTCTATTTTGTCGTTGTGTAAAGGAAATAATTGCTCTACACGAATTAATGCCAAATCATCTCTTCCTAATTTTTCACGCTCAGACAATAAATCATAATAAAACTTCCCAGAACAAAATACGATACGTTTTACATTCTCCCGATTAATGGTATCATCAATAATTTCTTGAAATTCTCCATTGGTAAAATCTTCAATTGAAGAAACGGCTATTGGATGTCTTAATAAACTTTTAGGAGTAAAAACAACTAATGGTTTTCTGAAATTACGTTTCATTTGACGACGCAGTAGATGAAAAAAGTTTGCTGGAGTTGTACAATTAGCTACGGTCATATTATCGTTACCACATAACTGCAAATATCTCTCTATTCTAGCAGAAGAATGTTCAGAACCTTGTCCTTCATAGCCATGAGGCAATAAAATAACAATCCCGTTTTGTTGTTTCCACTTATCTTCTGCTGCTGAAAGATACTGATCGAAAATAATTTGTGCACCATTACTAAAATCTCCAAATTGAGCTTCCCAAATAGTTAAAGTATTTGGTGCAGCCATTGCATAACCATAATCAAATCCCAATACTCCATACTCTGATAAAGAAGAATTATAAATAGTCATCTCTCCTTTGTTCTTAGGGTTCGTATTTAATAAATTAAATTTTTCAGAAGAAATTTCATCTCTTAATATTGCATGACGATGAGAAAATGTACCACGTTCAACATCCTGACCAGAAATTCTAACATTATATCCTTCTTCTAAAAGGCTACCTAATGCAAAAATTTCTCCCATACTCCAATCCAATTTATTAGTTTCAAAAACCATTTTAGCTCTATCACGTAAAATTCGCTCTGCTTTTCTTAAAAACTTAACACCATTAGGTACTGTAGAAACTATATTTGCAATATTTTCTAATTTCTTTTTTGGATACTTTGTCCCAACACTTAATAACAAGCCTTCTAAATCCTGATGCATTAAGCTATGCCAAACATTATCCATAAAAGGCTTAACTTTTGTGGCATCGTCATTTTTAGATTTATTAAATTCTTTTTCTAATAACGCTCTATATTCAATAATTAAGTTAGGCGCATAATTTTCATCTATAACACCTTCAGCAATTAATTTATCATTATATATATCTCTTGGATTAGGTTGTTTTGATATTGCTTCATATAATTTAGGCTGAGTGAAACGAGGTTCATCACCTTCATTATGGCCATATTTTCTATAACCTAATAAATCTATAAACACATCTCGTTTAAACTTCATTCTAAAATCTAAAGCCATTAAAACAGCATGTGTGACAGCTTCTACATCGTCTGCGTTAACATGTAGAACAGGTGACAATGTTACTTTAGCAACATCTGTACAATAAGTACTAGATCGTGCATCTAAATAATTTGTAGTAAACCCGATTTGATTGTTTACCACTATATGAACTGTTCCTCCTGTTGAATAACCTTTTAGCTTACTCATCTGAATAAGTTCATAAACAATTCCTTGGCCAGCAACTGCAGCGTCACCATGTACAATTATTGGTAATATTTTAGACGAATCCCCATTATATTCTTCATCAATTTTTGCGCGAGTAATACCTTCAACTATCGAACCAACTGTTTCTAAATGTGATGGATTTGGCACCAAATTCATGGTGATTTCTTTATTGTTTTTTAAGGTCTTCTTTATGGTTGAGCCTAAATGATATTTTACATCACCATCAAAATCATCTTCATCATAATCCTTTCCAGCAAATTCATTAAAAAGTTCTCGAATTGGTTTTCTAAAAATATTAACTAAAGTATTCAACCTTCCTCTATGAGCCATTCCTAGAACAAACTCATCAACATCATATTGTTCGGCTGCAATTCTAACAATTGCACCTATTGCTGGAATTAGAGTTTCGCCTCCTTCTAACGAAAACCGCTTTTGACCTACATATTTGGTTTGTAAAAACTGCTCAAAAGTTACTGCTTGCATTAACTTTGAAAGCACATATTTTTTTGTCTCTGTTGAATAATCTGGATGATTATTATTCTTATTTAATTTATCCTGCCACCATTGAATTTCTTCTGGATTACGTATAAACATATACTCAATTCCTATAGAATCACAATAAATTTCTTCCAGATGAAAAATGATTTTATCTAATTTTTGTGGCCCTAAGCCAAGTATCTCACCAGCATTAAAAACAGTATCTAAATCTTGTTTTGTAAGTCCAAAATTTTCAATTTCTAAAGTTGGAATGTACTGTCTTCTAGTCCTAACAGGATTCGTTTTTGTAAACAAGTGACCTCTACTTCTATAACCATCTATAAGTCTAATAACTTGAAACTCTTTTTGAACCTGTTCTGGAATTTGAGTCGTTACATTTTGAAGAGTTTCACCATTTATTCCATAATTCTCAGTCCCAAAATCGTATCCTTGAAAAAAGGCTTTCCAACTTGGCTCTAGTGAATCCGGGTTATTTAAGTATTGTTCGTATAAATCAGCAAAGTATGCTGTATGCGCTGCGTTTAAAAAGGAATATTTATCCATTATATATTTTGAGATATTCTCGTTCCTGCAAAATTTTTTCAAAAATACAACTTTTAGTAAAATTGTGCTTTGGTTTTTTTATATTTATGACTTCAATCTTAAAAAAATTAAAATACATGAATATCAACACATTAGAAAGCTATAAAGTTATCTGTTTAGCAATTATTTTAAGTTTTGTTTGCACAACTGTACTATCTCAGGAAGCAAACAATACAGGTAAAAGTGAGTTTTGGAGCCATGTTAGAGTTGGTGGAGGTATTGGTTTAAGTTTTGGAGAAGGTTTTTTTAGCGGAACTTTAGCTCCTAGTGCTATTTATCAATTTAATGAGCAATTCGCTTTTGGCGTTGGTCTTAGTGGAACTTATAATACTCAAAAAAACTTCTATAAATCTACAATTTTAGGAGGGAGTCTTATAGGGTTATATAACCCTATACATGAATTACAGATTTCAGCTGAACTAGAACAATTAAATGTTGACAGAGATTATGATCAAAATATTTATGATCAATTTAATAATTTATATCAAGATGAAAACTATTGGAATACAGCCCTTTTTATTGGTGTAGGTTACAGAACAGCTAATGTCACTTTTGGTATTAGATACGATATTCTTTATGATAGAGATACGAGTATTTATTATGACCCTTGGGCGCCTTTTGTAAGGGTTTATTTTTAATACTAATCTTTATAATATTATGAAGGATTCGAATATTTATTTCTAAACCATACTTTTTGCCATACTCTAATTAAGATTAAAAACGCAACATTTTCAGAAAGTTTTAAAGCATCACTACCATCAAGTTCTTTGATTTTTTTCTCTGAGACATCAATTATGTATAATAGATTTAAATAACTACTAAAATTATTTTGAATTAAATTATAAACCTTTTCATGAAGCAACAATTTAAGACTCGAAGGTAAAATATCTTCATGAAGATCTAAATCGATATTGGCTAATATGAAATCTTTATTGAGTTGAAAAACTAGACTTTTATATAAATTTAATTGAGTTGCATTTTCAATTAAATCTTCGAAGCTTGCTGGTGATTTCATTAGGCATTTCGATTCATTAACTGTTCACCAAATTGCTTTAAAATTGTTTTTTTCTCTTCTGTAATGTTAAGAGTTTCTAAAACTAAAAATGCCTTTTCAGTATAAGTTTTAATAGTTACTTTAGTAGCTTGAGCAGAACCACTTGATATAAATAGCTGTTTTACAATTTCAATTTTATCAAAATTATCTTTTGGTGTGATGCTAAATAAATGCTGTAACTGTTTTTTATCTCCTTCATTAGAAAACTCAATAGCTTTTAAATACAAATATGTTTTTTTATTTTCAATAATATCACCTCCAATTTGTTTTCCAAAAGTTTCAGGATTCCCAAAAGCATCTAAATAATCATCTTGTAATTGAAAAGCGATTCCTAGATATATTCCAAAATTATAAATTGCATTTTGACTTATTTCTGAAGCTTCAGCAACTATCGCTCCCATTTTCATTGCTGCACCAACTAAAACCGCAGTTTTAAATTCTATCATTTTCAAATATTCGGGAATTGTAACATCATCACGAATCTCAAAATCAATATCATATTGTTGACCTTCACAAACCTCTAACGCAGTTTTACTAAACAATTTTGCCAATTTGTGGAATACTCTAGGTTCATAATTCTCAAATAATTGATAAGCCATAATTAGCATCGCATCTCCAGAAAGAATACCAGTATTTAAGTTCCATTTTTCATGAACAGTATCTTTTCCTCTACGTAAAGGCGCATCGTCCATAATATCGTCATGCACTAATGAAAAGTTATGAAACACTTCAATGCATAACGCAGCATTTAAAGCCTTTGTATAATCACAATCAAAAATTTCCGCTGTCAATAAAGTTAATACAGGTCTTAGACGCTTTCCGCCTAATTCTAACATATAATTTATAGGATTATATAATGTTGATGGCTTTCTATCAATAATATAATTA
>Ga0209013_10003307_pt1 | contig 14338 bp, 12 predicted proteins | sample Cruoilmetagenom2_FD_187291 | JGI IMG/M metagenome (GOLD analysis project Ga0209013, IMG submission 187291) | Oil polluted marine microbial communities from Coal Oil Point, Santa Barbara, California, USA - Sample 2 (SPAdes) (version 2) | ecosystem: Environmental > Aquatic > Marine > Oil seeps ... | reverse complement strand
GTCACGACTCTACGCTGATCATCAGTTGCGTTTGAAACGGGTCGAATGCCCGGGGTGACGATGAGGAAGTCTTTGCCGAATTTCCGGCGAAGCGCAGCCGCCTCGCGTGCACTGGCAACAACGCCGTCGAGGCCGCAATCGGCAGCCAATACGGCCCATGCGCCGACCAGGTGTTCGGGAGTTCTGTCAATCTCGAGCTCGGAGAGCGCTGCGTGATCAAGGCTGGTGAGGACGGTGACCGCCACGATCTTTGGTGGGCTTTGCTTGGCACCTTGACGCGCGCCTTCGACGGCGGCGTCCAGCATCCTGCGCCCGCCCGCGGCGTGGACGGTGAGCATCGATGCGCCGCACGCAGCACAGTTGGCCGCGGCGCGGCCGACCGTGGCAGGAATATCGTGGAGTTTGAGGTCGAGGAAAACCCGCGGTCCGAAACCGGCCAGTTCTTCAACCAGGGCAGGCCCATGGGCCGAAAACGCTTCGAGCCCGACTTTGAACCAGCCAATGTGATCGGCAAGGGTGGTTGCGGCGGACTGAATCCACCCGTAGTCACTGCTATCAAGAGCGACACAGAGAGATTTCTTGACGTTCACGCCACCTCCAGAATTGGTCCAATGTCCCGATGCCGGTTCAAAGTCTACGCTATCTGAACACGGTACTATGCAGGAGCTATGAAGCTCCGCATGTGGATCGATGCGCTCGCCGCAGGGGCCGTTACCGGTCTCATTGCCGAGGTCCTGGTGTTGCGGATGAACCCCGAGGTCACGCAGACGATGCATGGCGTACTTGTAGGTATTCCGCTGTGGGCTTCATGGGGCATGTTGATGGTGGGTGTGCCGTTGCTCATCGGCCTAGCCGTTTTCGATCGAATCCGACCCAAAGCCGATCGATGGCTGGCGCCGGAGCTTTTCACAGCGGTCTTTGTCATTGCCGCCGTACTCACCGCGGTCAACGCCAAGTTTCACGCTCAGCTTCTATCCGGACCGGCGCATCGTGTTCTCTTTCAGGATTCCGTGGGTTGGGGCTTCGCCGCAGTTCTCGCCATCGTTGCCGGCAATGTTGTGCGGCGATTCGGCAGCGGTCGAGGGTGGCGGATCGCCTTCTCGATCGTGATGGTCGCGCTGCCGGTGGTAAGGCTCACGACTTCACCGACGCCGCCTCGCCAGTACCTCGAGGTCGAAGCACAGCCGCTCGGCGAACCCAAACGGCAATTGCTGGTCATCGGGCTCGAAGGACTCGATGCCAAAGTCCTCCTGGCAGATGCGGCAAGCGCAAGCTACCCACATCTGGCCCGTCTCCGCGAGGAAGGCGCGAGGGCGCCTCTCACCCCCCACCGCCCTTACCTTCGGTGGGCACTGTGGACCTCGGTTGCGACAGGCACGTATCCCGGCCGCCACGGTGTCAAGGCTCATCGGGGTTGGGACCTGCCGCTGGTTTTCTCCGACACTCTGCGCCTGCTTCCGTGGACTCCGGAAGGCTCGAGGATGATCCTGCCGTGGGGCTTGTCCAAACTGGTGCCGCCACCGCCGGCGACGGTTGCACCACTTTGGTCTCGACTCGATGCCTCCGGTATTGCCACCGTGGTTATCGGCTGGCCGGGCTCATGGGATGACGACTCATCCCTTCAAACTGACCCGGGTGACGGTGTTGAAGCTGGGTTGGAGCCGTCAATGCGCACCTCTCTCGAGGCCGCGTTGGAGCCTTTTCCTGAACGCCGGTCGCGAATCTGGTCCGCCATCGTGCGAGATCAGACGCGGGTCGAGCTCGCCGTAGATGCCCTGGAGGCGGATGTTGGCAACGTTTGGGTTCACCTTGAAACTCTATCCTTGGCCCGGCGATATCACGAGCCGCTCAGGCCACGCCATACTCGTGAGCGATTCTTCCTCGAGCTGGTGATGGAGCTGGTCGACGAGCAGCTCGGCGATCTACTCGATGCCGCCGAAGATGAGACTCTGGTTGCGGTAGTTTCTCCCTTTGGCCTCGCACCCCCCGGATCCTTCGAGCGCATCAAGAGACTCTTCGGTGGCGGCGGGGAATGGCACACTTCCGCGGAAGGGTCGCCTGACGGCCTCTTTATTCTTCTCGGAGAAGGGGTTGATCCCGGCGGTAGAGTGCCATCGGTGAGTCCGCCGGATGTCGCTCCGACCCTGTGTTACCTGCTCGGCTTGCCGGTTGCCCAGTACATGGAGGGGAGCGTGGCCGTCAGCGCGGTCACGCCGGCCTACCTTGCAGAGCATCCGTTGCGAGTCGTCGACTAGAATGAGTTTTGAGTGTTGAGTTTTCAGTTTTGAGTTTGCCATCGCACGCCCGTCATGTCGGGGAGGAGCCCGTAACTCTAAACTTCGCGGCTACGGTAGGCTTGGGACGATGAAGCTGTCGGTGGTGATTCCGGTTTACAACGAAGAGGCGACCCTCGGTGAGCTCCTCGGTATGGTGGTGGCGGCACCGTTGCCTGAATCGGTGAGCGAGCTCGAGGTGGTCACGGTTGATGACTGCTCCTCGGACGAGACCTGGTCCGAACTCGAGAAGTGGCAACCGTCAGAACGGCAAGATGGTCGAGGTGTCACGATGGTCCGCGAGCGCCACCCGACGAACCGAGGCAAGGGGGCGGCCCTGCGGACAGGATTCGCGTCTGCCTCCGGTGATGTGCTGCTCGTACAGGACGCCGACCTCGAGTACGACCCGGCCGAGTATCCGGTCCTGTTGCAGCCGATCATCGATGGTCGCGCCGAGGTCGTCTACGGCTCGCGCTTTCTCGGCGGACCGCACCGGGTGCTCTTCTACTGGCACTATCTGGGCAACCGGTTGCTGACCCTCCTGTCGAATATGTTCTCCGACCTCAACCTCACCGACATGGAGACCTGTTACAAGGTCTTCGTGAGCCAGGTGCTGGACCGGATCAACCTGAAATCGGACCGCTTCGGTTTCGAGCCCGAGTTCACCGCCAAGGTCGCCCGGCTCGGTGTGAGGATTTATGAGGTGCCGATTTCCTACCACGGCCGAACTTATGCTGAGGGCAAGAAGATCGATTGGAAGGACGGGGTGTCGGCGATCTGGTCGATCCTTCGCTTCAACATCTGGTCGCGACGCTGAAGGCGTCGCTCCCTCAAATTCTCGGCCCTGCGCTCTTTCGTTCCTTCAGACTTTTGGCTATTGTATGCGGAGTCCAACGCGTTCACCGTCGGTGAGCGCAGGGTCGAGAATTTGAACAGATGGAGATAAGAGATGGCAAAACGTTCCGTTGTGGTGATGCCCGGTGACGGAATCGGGAATGTGGTGTTGCCGGAAGCCTTGAGGGTGCTCGAGGCAGCGGGGTTCGAGGCCGATTGGATCTCGGCCGGTATCGGGTGGGAGCATTGGGTGACAGAGGGCAACCCTCTGCCCGAGAAAACCGTGGAGTTGATCGCGGAGCACAAGGTCGCGCTCTTTGGCGCGATCACCTCCAAACCAAAGGACAAGGCGGCGGCCGAGATCAGCCCCGAACTCCGTGACAAGGGTCATGTCTACTTTTCACCGATCGTCGGACTTCGCCAGCGATTCGATCTCGATGTGTCGATTCGGCCGTGTATTACATTTCCCGGGAACCCACTCAATTTCATCCGGCGTGGTGCAGATGGTGGAGCCGACGAACCGCGCGTCAATGCGGTGATTTTCAGACAGAATACCGAGGGGCTTTACGGCGGTGTCGAGTGGACCAACCCACCTGATCAAGTGTGGGAAGCGCTCGATACCCACCCGAAATTTGCCGCGTTCCGGGAAATCCCGCGAGAGGACCTGGCGGTTTCGACCCGGATATTCACCCGTGCCAAATGCCGCCGCATCTGCGAGCAAGCCTTCGCCTATGCTGCTGCCCATGGCTATGGCAGCGTGACTGTTTGCGAAAAGCCGAACGTCATTCGCGAGACCTCCGGAATGATGCTCGACGAGGCACGCAAGGTGCACGAAGCCTATCCGCAGATTCAGCTTTGGGACACCAACATTGATGCCCAGATGATGTGGCTGACAAAGAACCCCGAGGACTACGGAGTGATCGTTGCTGGCAACATGTTTGGCGACATTATTTCCGACGGTTTCGCCGGTCTCGTCGGTGGTCTCGGTTTCGCGGCCTCCGCAAACATCGGCCAGGAGGTAGGGGTCTTCGAGCCGACTCACGGCTCGGCACCGAAATACGCCGACCTCGACCCCTCGATCGTCAACCCCATTGCGATGGTGCTTTCAGCGGTAATGATGCTCGACTGGCTTGGTGAAACCGGGACGGCAGCCAAAATCCGGGAAGCGGTTGCGGCGGTGATCGCCGATGGCACAGTTCGTTGCTATGACATGCTCAAGCTGCGCGGCGGGCCACAGGCGATCAGCCAGGGCGCAGCGACGACGACGCAGGTGACGGATGCAATCATCGCCGCGTTATAACGTGTGAACGTTCAACGTTTTAACGTGCTAATGTTGTGTATTCGGAGGTAAGGTGATGCCCGAGCATGGATCAAAATCCGTATCGGTCGGGCCTCTGGGTGATCGCGTCCGTTCAGACCTCAATGTCGGCTACGAGCCGACCTCGGAGGCGTTGACGGTCGATGTGACCTCCAAGGTCGACTACCTCTATGGCGAGACCATCGAGTCTGCCGTTCGGCGAGTCGCCGACGCGTTTGCGGTGACCACTGGCCGTTTGACGGTCAACGATGCGGGGGCACTCGAGTGGGTGATCCTCGCCCGCGCCGAATGCTGCCTCCGGCGGGCAGGCCTCGACGGCCCCCCGGTCTTGCCCGAGCCGGCACCGGGTTCGGAGGTGCCGCGCAGCCGCGTGCGCCTGCGGCGGAGTCGCCTTTACATACCTGGAAACCAACCCAAGCTGATGATCTCAGGTGGCCTCTACGGTGCTGACGGCATCATCCTCGATCTCGAGGACTCGGTGCCGCCGGCCGAGAAAGACGCCGCTCGCCTGCTTGTACGCAACGCGCTGATCGCCCTCGATTGGGGTGCCTCGGAACGGATGGTGCGGGTCAACCAGGGATCAGTTGGTGAGGAGGATCTTGCGGCCATCGCCGCCCACAACCCGCACACCGTGCTGCTACCGAAGGCTGAGGATGCCTCCCAGGTCGGGCGTGCGGCCGAGATACTGCGCGGTTTCGCCGGAGAGGAAGCTGCATTCCTGATGCCGATTCTTGAATCGCCAGGAGGCGTCCACCGCGCTTTCGCCATCGCCGCCGCCGATTCCTCGGTGGTGGCCCTGACCCTCGGCCTGGAGGATCTGTCAGCAGAACTTGCCGCCCCCAGAACGGCTGAGGGATGGGAGAGTTTCCTCGCCCGGCAGACCACGGTCTACGCGGCGCGAGCCGCTGGGGTGCAACCCATCGCGTCGGTCTTTTCAGATATCGAGGACGAGGACGGCCTCGCCGTATATGTACAACGCGAGCGCGGCCTTGGGTTTGACGGCATTGGCTGCATCCACCCTCGACAGATACCGGTGGTTCACCGAGAAATGACGCCATCAGAAGCCGAAGCGGAACGCGCGGTGAGGGTCGTGAAGGCAGCGCGAGAAGCGGAGGAGAAAGGCTTGGGTGCAGTCGCTGTGGGTTCGAAGATGGTCGATCCGCCGGTTGTACAGCAGGCTTTCCGGACGGTTGAACTGGCCGTTGCCGGAGGGATCTTGGATCCAGGATGGGACGCTGAACGGTGAGCGCATGACTTCGGATTTCGGATTTCGGATTTTCCTTCCACCTACTGGCGGTTGGAAGATCGGGGACGACTGGGGTGGGAGTTCGTCCGATGACAATTAAACTCAAAAAGAACGCAGCCGGGCGGATGGTGCCGACCGAGGTCAACGGGCGCGAGGGGGTGCCGTTCAAGGGAGTCGGCAAACACAGGCCGGATAGCACCAAAGCGACACCTCCAGTGGCCAGCTGTATCGATTTTCCGGCCGACGGTGACAAGAGGGCAGAGTCACTGAAGGATGCGCTCCTACGGGTCGGGCTCGCAGATGGCATGGTCGTGTCGACCCATCACCACCTGCGCAACGGCGATGCTGTGGGCAACCTCATATTTGATGCAGCCGCTGAAATTGGTGCGAAGGACCTCATGTGGTTTCCTTCTGCATCGTTTCCGGTTCACGCCAACCAGATTGGTCACCTCGACTCCGGGGTCATTCACCATATCGAGGGTTCGATGAATGGGCCACTTGGGGCTTACTGTTCGACCGGGGAAATGCGTGGCCTTGGCGTGCTGCGCTCGCACGGTGGGCGCTGGCAGGCGATCCAGGACGGCGAGGTCCACATCGATGTCGCTGTGATCGCCGCCCCAACCGCTGACTTCTTCGGCAATGCCAACGGCGTCCGAGGTCCGGCTGCCTGCGGTTTGCTCGGCTTTGCCCTCGCCGATTCAATCTACGCCGAGAAGGTGATCGTTGTGACCGACAACCTGGTGCCCTTCCCCTGCCTGCCGTGGCAGATTCAGGGCAATAACGTCGACTGCGTCGTCGAAGTGGATTCGATTGGTGATCCTTCCAAAATCGTTTCCGGAACGACCCGGATCACCCAGAGCCCTGATAGGCGCCGCATCGCCGAGCTCGCGGCTCGCTTCTGTGCCGATGCTGGGATCATGCGCGAGGGTTTCTCATTCCAGGCCGGGGCCGGCGGCACAACCCTCGCCTTCGCGATGTACCTCGCGGAGCTCATGCGGGCCGAGAATGTCACGGCCCGCTTCGCTCGCGGTGGATCGACCCAACACATGGTCGAGATGCTTGAAGAGGGCCTCATCCAATACATCCTGGATGGCCAGACCTTCGATCTCGACGGCGTGAAATCGATGCGCGAAGATCCGCGCCATCAGGATACTTCACCCTTCACGTCTTACAACTTCCACGGCAAGGGCAACTTCGCTTCGATGGTTGATGTTGCGGTCCTTGGCGCGACTGAGGTCGATCTCGCATTCAATGGCAACGTCGTGACCCATTCCGATGGGCGCTTACTGCACGGCATCGGCGGTTGGCAGAACTGCCTCACCGCCCGTTGCTCTATGTTGCTGGTTCCCTCATTCCGTGATCGTATCCCGGTCATCGTCGACGAGGTGACCACCGTTTGTGGCCCCGGTGAGCTGATCGATGTGGTGGTCACCGAGCGCGGCATCGCGATCAATCCCCGTCGCCAGGATCTTCTCGACGCCGTGGCGGGGTCGGATCTACCGATCCGGCCGATCGAGGACCTCAAGGCTGAGCTCGATCGGATCTGCGGTGCGCCGGCAAAGCCCAGGCTCTCCGATGAGCCGGTGGCGGTCGTCAAGTGGGTTGATGGCACGGTCATCGATACCGTCTGGCGAGTCGGCTGACGTCGACTCGCAAATACGGAATTAGGAATGGGGAATTACCCTCAGCCCTCCCTTTTTTGGTAGACACTGCTGAGTGGATTGATGGCATTCCTAATTCCTGACTCCTAATTCTTAATTCAACGGGACTTGCGCTTGAGAAAGCTAAGGTGTAGAATCCTGCGTCCTTGGTCCAATTGGGCCAGGTGGAGGTGCGAGATGAAAGCAGGAGTCCATCCCGAGTATGAAGAGGTCGAGGTTCGCTGCGCGTGCGGCAACACCTTCAAGACCCGATCAACCAAGAACGAGCTGCGGCTCGAGATCTGTAACGCCTGTCACCCGTTCTACACCGGTAAGCAGAAGCTGGTGGACACCGCGGGAATGGTTGAGAAGTTCGAGCGCCGTTACGGTAAGACCGCCGACGCCAAGTAGCTCATTCCGGTCGCCCATGGGCGGCCCAGCAGCCCGCGCGAATTTGATTCGCGCGGGTTTTCGTTTGTAGAGAGACCACGTATTGGGATTAGGATTCGATAGAGACGGAGCGATTCAATGCTTGAACGGCTCAAAGAGATCGCCAAAAAACACGAGGACCTGCTCGCGCTGCAGGCGGATCCCGAGATTGCCGTCGACCCCAACCGCTCGCGCGAGGTGGCTCAGAAGCTCGCCGAACTCGAGCCGATGGTGACCGCCTATCGCGACTATAGTTCGATCGCCTCGGAGCTCGAGGGTGCGCGCGAGATCGCTGCCGAGGCGGACGACGACGAGATGCGACAGATGGCGGAGGCCGAAATCGCAGAGCTGACGACGCAGCTGGAAAAAATCGAACAGAGACTGAAGGTGTTGTTGTTGCCGGTGGATCCGAACGACCGTCGCAACGTCATCCTCGAGATCCGGGCTGGGACCGGAGGTGAAGAGGCGGCGCTGTTTGCGGGCGAGCTCTTGCGCATGTATGGAAGGTATGCCGAGTCGAGGCGATGGAAGATTTCGGTCACCGATTCGTCGGACACCGGCCTCGGTGGTATCAAGGATGCGGTTGCGGTGATTGAGGGCGATGGCGCTTTCTCTCGGCTCAAGTACGAGTCCGGTGTCCACCGGGTGCAGAGGGTCCCGGCCACCGAGGCCTCTGGCCGCATCCACACCTCGGCGGCGACGGTGGCGGTGATGCCGGAGGCCGAGGCGGTCGAGGTAAAGGTTGATGAAAAAGACCTGCGAATTGACCGCTTCTGCTCCTCAGGCCCGGGCGGGCAAAGCGTCAACACCACCTACTCTGCGGTCCGTATCACCCACCAACCGAGTGGGCTGGTGGTTTCCTGTCAGGATGAAAAATCCCAGATCCAGAACAAGGCCAAGGCCTTGCGAGTGCTCAAGGCACGACTCAAGGAGATCGAGGAACGGGAGCGTGACGCCGAGCGCGCCGCCGATCGTCGCTCGAAGATCGGTTCCGGTGACCGCTCCGAGAAGATCCGCACCTACAACTTTCCCCAGGGACGGGTCACTGACCATCGCATCTCTCTCACCATCCACCGGCTCGGGGAGATCCTCGAGGGAAATCTGGATTTGATGCTCGAGCCCCTTATTGCAGATTTCCAGGCCGAACGCCTCAAGGAAGAGCTTTCCTGATAGGGACCGGGTTGTGAACCACAAAGGCACGAAGGCACAAAGATCTTCACCAGGAGAACCATTTGTGTTATGCAAAGGTCTGGGAAAATGCTCTCGTGACATGAAAAATTTTTCCTTCGTGAATACCTTCGTGTCTTGGTGTCTTCGTGGTTGTGGTGAAATCCCATGACCGTTTCTGAGGCGCTTGCCATGGGGACATCGACGCTTCCGACCCGGGAGGGGATCCCTGATCCACGGCGGGAAGCGACGTGGTTGCTGGCCGCCGCATGGGGGGTAGAGGAAATCAACCTGCGGCTCCATCCCGAACAAGAGGTTCCGGACGAGGTCGCGCGACGGTACAAAAGCTGGCTCAGGCGGCGAGCGGCTGGTGAACCCGCCCACCACCTGACGGGCACCTGCCCGTTCTGGGGAAGAGAATTCGAGGTCAGCCCGGCGGTACTGGTGCCGCGGCCGGAGACCGAGTTGCTCGTCGAGATGGCTTTAGAACTGCCCCTGTCCAACGAGGCGAGAGTGCTCGACATCGGTACTGGGTCCGGCTGTATCGCCCTGACTCTGGCCGCCGAACGCCCCCGGTGGCGGGTATCGGCCGTCGACCGATCGCCCGCGGCGCTGGCGGTTGCGTGGCGCAACCGCGACCGTCACGGAGTCGGAGTGCCTCTTTTTCTGGGTGACCTTGCCACCGCGGTCGTTCCGCCGTGGGACCTGATTGTCGCGAACCTTCCCTACGTGCCGACGGATGATATTCGGCGTGTGCCGGTTGAAGTTCGTCATGACCCGCAAGCGGCCCTCGACGGCGGTGAAGATGGCCTCGATCTGGTGTGTCGATTGCTCGCCGATCTGCCGCGTATTCTCCGAATTTGCGGGGGAGCGATTTTGGAGATCGGAGACGGGCAGGCGGAGGCTGTCGCGGCGGTGGCCGAAAAAGCCGGGCTTGCGGTCGCTCGGTGGATTCGAGACGTTGGGGGAGTGAAGCGGGTCGTCGTGCTGCAGCCGCGGTAGGAATCCGGGCTCGGGGTCGTTCTGTGTTGACACCGTGAGGGCCTGATCGGACAATGGATTTTCCCCGTCGACACGGGGCGGAGGCGACCATGGCAGATACAAATCGGATCGAGCTCGACGGCCAGCAGCAGCGAACCGCGGTCATAGCATTCGGTGGCAACGCTCTGCTCCGTCCGCAGGATCACGGCACCCAGGAGGAGCAGTTCACGCTCAGCTGGAAGGCTACCCGCTGGTTGGTCGAGGTCATTCACCGCGGCTATGAGCTCGCCATCGTTCATGGCAACGGTCCGCAGGTGGGCAATATCATGATCCAGGTCGAGGAGGCGATCACCAAGATCCCACCGCAATCACTGGATGTGGCGGTGGCCCAAACGCAGGGTTCGATGGGTTTTATGCTCGCCAATCAACTCCGCAATCGTTTCAATGAGGAGCAGCTGGAGAAGGAAATCGCGGCGGTGTTGACCGAGGTCGAAGTCGCCCGCGACGATCCGGCATTCGAAAACCCGACAAAACCAGTGGGTCCCTACTTCACTGCATATCGTGCCAATTTGCTGATGCAGGAGCACGGTTGGCAGATGGTCGAGGACGCCGGCCGCGGTTGGCGCAAAGTGGTCGCATCGCCGATGCCACAGCGGATCATTGGCAGTCACCTGCTCAAACGTCTCGTCGAGAACGGTGCGGTACTGGTTGCTGGTGGTGGAGGGGGAGTGCCGGTCTACAAAGATGTCGGCGGATACTATCGGGGTGTCGAGGCGGTGATTGACAAGGACTACGTTGCATCAATGCTCGCCCGTGAACTCGGAGCCGACCTCTTCATCATGCTCACCCAGGTGCCGATGGTGGCGGAGAACTTCGGCCGCCCCAATCAACGTTGGCTGCGGCGGATGCCTCTTTCCAGGGCAGGCGAAATGATGACCAACAACCAATTCCCACCGGGATCGATGGGCCCAAAGGTGCGTGCGTCGATGGACTTTGTCGAGGCAACCGGCAAGGAGGTCCTGATCACCGACGAGGACAGTCTCAAACGGGCCCTGGACGGCCGCGCCGGCACCTTTCTCGTTCCTGACGGTGAGGTCGAGTACGCGACCTTGGCGTAATCTTCTCCGTGCGCCCTCGGCGGCGTTATCCTAAACGCATGGCGAGCACGAGCCTCTGGATCTATCGTTTGTTGTTGGGCGGGTTGCTGCCCATAGCATTGCCTGCGATCAAGATGCGCCAGTGGTTTTCGGGCAAGAGTCGCCCACGCTTTCGTGATCGATTTGCGCGGTCATTGCCAAAGCTCCCCGGGGAGGGGGTCTGGATCCAGGCAGTTTCGGTCGGCGAGGTCGAACTGGCGCGAGGGCTGGTTGCAGAACTCGAGCGGCGGGCACCCGAATTGCCCCTCTTTCTGTCTGCGACCACCGCAACCGGCCTCGAGCTCGCCCGTCGTACTCTCGGAGACCGACTGACGATCTTTCCCTGTCCGATCGATCTTCCCGGTCCAGTGAGCCGGATCTTCGAGGCTGCACGTCCGAGGCTGTTGGTGCTGGTGGAGACCGAACTGTGGCCCGAGATGCTCTATCAAGCGGGGCTGCGCGGGGTTCCGGTGGCGGTCGTCAACGCGCGTCTATCGCCCGGATCCTTTGCCGGCTACCGCCGGGTTGCCAGGCGGCTGCGGACGCTGTTGGCACCGTTGGCGATGGTGCTTGCCCGGACAGAGGCCGACGCCCAACGCTTTGCAGGCCTCAATGTGCCAAAGGAGCGAATCGTCGTCTCGGGCAACATCAAGTACGACATCAAGGCTGACCGCCGGCCGCTCGAATGGGAGAATGATATTCGCCGGGTCGCAGGCGATCGTTCGATCATGGTTGCCGGGTCCACCATGGAGGGCGAGGAAACACAGGTTCTCGACGCTCTCTCCGGGCTCGGTGCAGATGGTGCGACGCCGTTCATGATCTTGGCACCCCGCCATCCCGAACGGTTTGATGCGGTTGCCCAACTCCTTGCGGACCGTGGTCTCATCTTCTCGCGCCGCAGCAGCGGCGATGCCATCCCCGCTGACACAGATGTTTTTCTAATCGACACCATTGGTGAACTCGCGCGTGCTTATCGGCTGGCAGCGGTGGCGTTCATTGGTGGTTCTCTGGTACCGACAGGAGGTCACAACCCGCTCGAGCCCGCCGTGTGGGGTGTGCCAGTGCTCAGCGGACCCCATGTCTTCAACTTCGAAGAGGTATATGACGAGATGACCGAATCGGGTGGTGCGCGACTCGTCGCAAACAGCGCCGAGTTGCGGGTTGCGGTGGCGGCGTGGCTCGAAGAGCCCGATTCCGCCGTTGCAGCCGGCAATGCTGGCCGCGAAGTCGTGGACCGGAACCGCGGCGCAACCGCGCGCACGGTCTCGGCCCTCGTTGGGCTCGTGAAACGGGTGTGATCTGTGGCCTGGCGCTATCTTCTGTTGCCGCTGGCTCCCGTCTACCGTGGGGCAGTCGCTGCCCGCAGAGTTGCGTATCACCGAGGCTGGATGCAACGAGAGAGGCTTGCTGTGCCGGTGATATCGGTCGGGAATCTGACTTTTGGTGGTACCGGGAAGACTCCGACGGTGATCGCTCTGGCACGTGACCTTGTCCGCATGGGCCGGCGGCCGGCAGTCCTGACTCGCGGCTATAAGCGGGTTGATGACGAGCAGGTGGTGGTGGTTGGACCGGAACCGAGACAGACCGCCTCCGAGGTCGGTGACGAGCCACTGGAGATGGTGCGCCGCCTGCCAGGGGTGCCGGTGATCGTGGATGCAGACCGCGCCCGGGGTGGGGCTGAGGCGCAGCGCCTGGGTGCCGACGTGGTGCTGCTTGACGACGGGTTCCAGCATTTGAGGCTTGAGCGGGACCTCGATCTCGTGCTCATCGACGCCGGCGATCCCTGGGGCGGTAACCGCATGCCCCCGCTGGGACGTCTCCGCGAGCCCCTGGCCGCGCTCGAGAGGGCTGATGCTGTGTTGATCACCAAGGCCCCGGCCGACTGGCGTCCGGTGGCGGCCGAAATCGAACGCGTGATCGACCTCGTTGCACCCAAACTTCAGGTCTTCGTTTCTCGGGTGCGCCCGAGGCGCGTCAACGTGCCGGGGGAGGGATGGCTGGGACCGGAGGTCCTGACCGGTCGGAGGGTGATGGCCTTCGCTGCTCTCGGGCGCCCCGACGGCTTTGCCGACACCCTCGCAGAGACCGGAGCTGACATTGTCGAGACCCGGTGGTTTCCCGATCACCACGCGTACACCGATCAGGAGCTGTCCGAGATTGTTGACCAGGCGGTGGCGGCCTCAGCCATTCCGGTGACCACAGCCAAAGATGCGGTCAAGCTCCCTGCAGATGCCGGCTTCTGGGTGGTCGAGGTCGTGATCGAACCCATCGAGGGCAGCTGGAATGGTCTGTGGCGGTTGTTGCCGGAGGTCAGATTGTGAGCAAGCACCGCTCGGCCCTGCGCAACCAGGTCGAGTTTGCAGCCTTTCGAATGGCTCGCGGATTGACCGGTCTGCTCCCCCCAGCCGGGCTCGCGAAGGTTGGCGACACGGTCGGTAACATCCTCGCTACCCTTCCCGGTCGGCGTCGTCAGATCATCGACTTCAACCTTCGTCTCGCTTTCCCGGACGTGACGGATGAGGAACGTCGCGCGTTGGCCTATGCGGTGACACGCCACTTCGCGCGCTCGGCGCTCGATGCTATCCGGCTCCAACGACTGCATCCGGAAGAGTTGCTGGCAGCGGTCGATGTCGACGGTTGGGACAGAGTCGAGGGGGCCCTTTCACGAGGCCGAGGCGTTTTCTTTCTCACCGCCCACATCGGATCCTGGGAGGTTGCTGCGCTGGTCACCGGCCTTAAAGTCAAGGCTGGGCTGTCAGTAGTCAACAGGCCGCTCGACAACCCCTTCCTGGAGGTTGAGCTCGACCGCCTGCGAAAGCTCTACGGCAACCACGTCTTCGGCAAACACAACATCGTCCGCGAAGTGCTGGTTCAACTCAAGAAGGGTGGCGGGGTGGGCATCCTCATCGATCAGCGTGTCCGAGAGGACCGGGGTGTCGAGGTGCCCTTCTTTCATCACCCGGCCTGGACCCCGAGCATCCTCGCTCGTATGGCGATCAAGACCCGAGCGCCGGTGGTGCCGACCTTCGCCCTGCGCGAGAAACCCGGGTACTATCGCCTGCGCTACGACGAGCCGGTGGTGGTGGACGATCTAGCCGACAGCGAGCTCGAGGTCGTGCCGCTGACCACTCGATATACGACAATCCTCGAGGCCGCCATCCGCGAGAACCCTGACCAGTGGCTGTGGTACCACGACCGGTGGAAGCAATTTCGCCTCAAGCATGGGGAATAAGGAATGAGGAATGAGGAATTAGGAATTAGGAATTAGGAATTTCGGATTTCGGATTTCGGATTTTCCACCCAACCCCCCCCCC
>Ga0209013_10003306_pt1 | contig 14339 bp, 15 predicted proteins | sample Cruoilmetagenom2_FD_187291 | JGI IMG/M metagenome (GOLD analysis project Ga0209013, IMG submission 187291) | Oil polluted marine microbial communities from Coal Oil Point, Santa Barbara, California, USA - Sample 2 (SPAdes) (version 2) | ecosystem: Environmental > Aquatic > Marine > Oil seeps ... | reverse complement strand
TCTCAACCCATTGATAACGGGCACTGAGGTGGAATTGAGTCTCAGGCGCCAGGGCCAGGCGGGAGCCCACACCGGCAATAGCCGTCACACCCTCGGGAACACGCACCATTTCCGTATCATTCAACGACCATGCAGCAGCAAGCGTGAGGTTGTCATTGGCCAGCCAGGTCAGATCACCTTCAAAACCCTTGATCTCAGCATCGGCAGCGTTGGTCGTGAAGGTAAGAACCGATATGCTGAAATCCGTAATGCCAACCTGCAGCCCATCCCAGTCGATTTGATAAATGGACCCGTTGAAGCGCAAGGTGCCGTCGAACAGGGTGGTTTTCCAACCGAACTCGTAATTGGTCACCTCATCGCTGACATAGGTCAGTGGTACCCCTTCAGTCCTGTTAAAGCCACCCGGGCGAAAGCCCTCTGAGTAGGTCAGGTAGAACAGTGTTTCGTCAGAATGCCGGTAGGAAAGAGTTCCTTTGAAAATGGTATCGCTTTCCTTCAACGGCAGATCATCGGCAAAAATCACATCGTAACTTCGCCCACCATCACCATCGGCATCGGGACCACACGGTACATCGATAGGGTCACATGGTGTCGCAAAGTTCGAAGAACCTACCAGGCTGGTTTCAAGATCATAGTATCGGGCACCGCCGGTAATCGAGAACTTTTCAGTGATATCGAAGGTGATTTCCCCAAATACTGCAAGCTGCTCCTGGGTCCATATAGCATCATTCATGAAAGTGATACCTGGTGCCCGGGGATTTGGGTTGACCATGGTTGACTGCGAATGCGGTGAGTTGGGTGCAAAGAATCCGGTTGACCCGGCTACGAAGAAATTTGTGTCCACAGTGGTTTCTATATCGTCATAGAACAGGCCGGCAACGAAATTGACACGCTCACCTTCGGATGAGGAGATGCGGAATTCGTGTGTAGACCGCTCGTTTTCAATAAAAGCAATCACACCCTGGGTCGGATCACCACACAAGGTGTAAGTAGGCTGGCAAATATAGTAGTAACCGTAGCTGCCAATTTGGGTGTAACCACTGTAGTCAAAGTTATTACTGACTTCGCGATCAAGGTAAGAACCGGCATAAATAACGTCCAGAGCGCCCAGGCGACCATTTACGGTTAACGCAAAGCGCTGAAACTCGTCATCCAGCCAGTCGGGGAAAAATCGCTGTACCTGCAAATCGCCCACGGCTCTGCTACCGGATTGAACATCTGTGAGAGTATCAATGTATTCTGGTGAGTGATCGAATACACCGTCAACGTCCAGAGACTGGATCATATATTGACCCAGTATTTCCCAATCATCGTTGATTGCATAATTCAAGCTGACACGCGCGCCGGTATAGACCGCGTCATTGAAATCTTTTTCAACAAACGGAATGTTGTCGACTACCTCGGATTCCGCGCCTTCCGGAAAACCCACATCATCGGCGGTGTAAGCGTTTTCACCAAATACATTGTCGATGTACCCGCCTTCGACGGCGTTATAAAAGACTCCACGGATCGCAAGCTTGTCATCGATGAGAGGCCAGTTGATATAGGCTTCTACACTATTGCTGAGATCACCACTTTTCGTCGTAGCGATTCTGGCCTTGAAGCCGGTGTGAAACTCATTGTAAACAGGTTTATTCGTAATCAAGCGGATGGTGCCGGCCTGTGAACTGGCTCCGAACAGTGTGCCCTGTGGCCCTGGCAACACTTCCACACGAGCGATGTCGGCTGCGTACAGATCCAGATTTCGACCGCTTGAGCTTACCGGAGCTTCGTCAAGATAAAGTGCCACATTGGGCACGGGGGCACCGATTTCTATGGAAGTCTGGTCCGATGAGTCAGTGGCCATGCCGCGAATAAAAATCGATGACTGGCCAGGACCACGGCCGGCTGAATTGACGCCGGGGAGGAAACGGATGTAATCGTCGAAATTTGCAATATTGAGTTCATCCAGTTTCTCTTGCGACAGGGCCGTGACTGTCAAGGGAACATCCTGGAGATTTTCAACCCGTTTGGTCGCGGTAACGATGACTTCTTCCAATACCGTTTCAGCTATTACGGGGCCCAAAAGCAGTCCAGTTGAAGTTGCCAGTGCCAGCGTAATAGCGTTGGTTAACTCTTTTCTTCTGATCATGACCCAAACCCCACCTATAGAATTTATTTAATATCGTGCTCACTCAGGGCGAGTTGAATTGAGTTTGTTTTTATATTTGTACTGAACTTTAGCACTAATCACAGGTTTTCGTAAGTTAGCAACCCGCACCAAGTACAGATACCGTCTCTACTATCAAATCTAATTCGTCCCGATTACAGGCGTTTTTTCTGATGTCCAGTTTGTCCATTCCAATGTCTTTCTCATCAATCAGTAAAGAAAAACCCCGCACAGGGCGGGGCTTTTCAGGTATTGCGGGGAAGAAAGGTGGTTTACATCATGCCGCCCATTCCACCCATACCGCCCATTCCACCCATGTCTCCACCCGGCATTGGGGCTTCATCCTTGGGGAGTTCAGCAACCATGGCTTCGGTGGTGATCATCAGTCCGGCGACTGAGGCTGCGTTTTGCAGTGCAGCGCGCACGACCTTGGTCGGATCCAGGATACCGGCTTCGATCATGTCGGTGAACTCGCCCGCGGCGGCGTCGTAACCGTAGTTACCTTCGCCTTCTTGAACCTTGTTCAGGATCACGGAGCCTTCTTCACCGGAATTGGCGACGATTTGGCGCAGTGGCTCCTGCAGGGCGCGGCTGGCAATGGCGATACCGACGTTCTGGTCTTCATTGTCGCCTTTGAGCGCGGCTACGGTATCCAGGGTGCGAACCAGTGCAACTCCACCACCCGGCACCACGCCTTCTTCGACAGCGGCGCGGGTCGCGTGCAGTGCATCTTCAACGCGGGCTTTCTTTTCCTTCATTTCCACTTCGGTGGCAGCACCGACCTTGATCACGGCCACACCGCCAGCCAGCTTGGCCACGCGTTCCTGCAGCTTCTCTCGATCGTAGTCTGAAGTGGATTCCTCGATCTGGGCGCGGATCTGGCCGACACGGCTTTCGATCTGATCGTGGTCACCAGCACCATCGATGATAGTGGTGTTTTCCTTGGTGATGTTGATCTTCTTGGCGGAGCCCAGTTCTTCCAGTGTAGCTTTCTCGAGGCTCAGGCCGACTTCTTCTGAAATCACCGTGGCGCCGGTCAGAACAGCGATGTCCTCCAGCATGGCCTTGCGGCGGTCACCGAAACCAGGCGCCTTCACTGCTGCGACTTTTACGATGCCGCGGATGGTGTTTACTACCAGTGTCGCCAGCGCTTCGCCTTCGATGTCCTCAGCAATGATCAGCAAGGAGCGGCCTGATTTGGCGACGCCTTCCAGCACGGGCAGCAGATCGCGCACATTGCTGATCTTCTTGTCGTGCAGCAGGATGTAGGGCTCTTCCAGGTCGACACCCATCGTCTGCTGGTTGTTGATGAAGTAGGGAGAAAGGTAGCCGCGGTCGAACTGCATGCCTTCAACCACGTCCAGTTCGTTTCCGAGGCCGGAAGCGTCTTCAACGGTAATTACGCCTTCTTTACCCACCTTTTCCATCGCCGAAGCGATGATGTCACCAATTTCGGTGTCTGAGTTGGCGGAGATGGAACCGACCTGTGCGATGGCGCTGTTGTCGGTACACGGAGTGGACTGGCCTTTCAGGGCTTCAACGGCAACAGCAACGGCCTTATCGACACCGCGTTTGAGATCCATCGGGTTCATGCCGGCGGCAACGGCCTTCAGGCCTTCGCGCAGGAGAGCCTGGGCCAGTACGGTAGCGGTAGTCGTGCCGTCGCCAGCCACGTCAGAAGTCTTGGATGCGACTTCCTTGACCATCTGTGCGCCCATGTTCTCGAACTTGTTGTCGAGCTCGATTTCCTTGGCGACAGATACGCCGTCCTTGGTCACGGTAGGTGCGCCGAAAGCCTTGTCCAGCACCACGTTGCGGCCCTTGGGGCCCAGAGTTATTTTGACCGCATCGGCCAGGATGTTAACGCCCTTCATCATCTTGCTGCGAGCGTCTTCACCAAATCGTACGTCTTTTGCACTCATTATCTATTCCTCAAAATTCTGATATCCGAAGGCTGATCAGCCTTCGATGATGGCCATGATGTCGTCTTCGCGCATGACGAGAAGTTCCTCACCATCCACTTTGACTTCAGTGCCTGAATACTTACCGAACAAGACATTGTCACCGGCTTTCACATCCAGTCCGCGTTGTTCCCCGTTGTCCAGTATCTTGCCCTTGCCTACGGACAGCACTTCACCACGAATCGGCTTCTCGGCCACATTGTCTGGTATCACGATGCCGCCAGCGGACATCTTTTCTTCCTCTACGCGCCTTACGATGACGCGATCATGCAAAGGACGAAGTTTCATTTAAAATCTCCCAAATAAATTTAAAACAATTTTGATCAGAAACGGACAGGCGGGGCCAGTCCATTACATTTTCTGCCTGCAGTGGTTTTCACTATTCACACAGCCTGTCGTGGCAAATGGGGATGGGATGAAACCATTTCAAGAGAAAGGTGTAGAATTCGCGCCTTCATGTCTGCATCTGCCATTCAACTTAATGACCAGCAAAGAGACGCGGTTCACTACACGAAGGGTCCGTTACTGGTGCTGGCCGGCGCCGGCAGCGGCAAAACACGCGTCATCATCGAAAAAATTGTACACCTGGTTCAGCAGCGGGGACTGCCGGCACAGAAAATTGCAGCCATTACTTTTACCAACAAAGCGGCCCGGGAGATGAAAGAGCGCCTTGCCAAACGGCTGGGAGCTGAAAAAGCTAAAGAAATTACAGTTTCAACCTTCCACTCCCTGGGCTGGAGAATCCTGCGGGCCCATCATGAAGAATTGGGTTACCGCCCCGGCATCAGCATCCTGGATGAGCAGGATAGCCTGACCGTCGTACGGGACTTGTTGCCCGATGGAACAGCGCCGGAGATGGTCAGGCTGGCGCGAGGCCAGGTTTCACGATGGAAAAACCACGCCCAGGCGGCTGATGAAGCAGCGGACGGGATTGGAAGCAAAGGTGAAGCTTCGATCTGGCGCCTGTATCAGCAATACGAAGAACACCTGAGGAATCTGAACGCCGTGGATTTTGACGACCTCCTGTTACAACCGCTACGTGCCCTTGGTATAGAAGAGGTCCAACTCAAATGGCAGCAGGAGATTCGCTACCTGCTGGTAGATGAATACCAGGATACCAATGAAACTCAATACCAGATGCTGCGTCACCTGGCAGGCAGCGAAGGGCGGCTCACCGCGGTGGGGGACGATGACCAGTCCATTTATGGCTGGCGTGGCGCGCAACCGGAAAACCTCCAGCAACTGTCTGAAGATTTCCCGGCGCTGAAGATCATCAAGCTGGAACAGAATTACCGCTCCTGCGGCCGTGTACTCAAAGTGGCCAATGCGCTGATCTCCAATAACCCGCATGCGATTGAGAAACGCCTGTGGAGCGCACTGCATGAAGGCGAGTGCGTCCGTGTGGTTCCCTGCGAAAACGAGACGGAAGAGGCTGGCATGATTGCCGCTGAAATCCTGCACCACCAGTACACGACCACGGCAGGCTGGGGGGACTTTGCCGTACTGTATCGGGGGAACTACCAGTCGCGGGTGCTCGAGCAGGCTATGCGTGAACAACAAATTCCCTATCACTTGTCCGGGGGAACCTCATTTTTCGAGCGAGCCGAGATCAAAGACCTGATGTGCTACTTGCGCCTGGCGGTGAACCCGGATGACAACACGGCATTCCTGCGTATCGTGAATACTCCGCGCCGGGAAATCGGGGTCACTTCACGGGGAATCATTGCGCAGCACGCTGGCCGTAAACACATCAGCATGTTCGAGGCCAGCCTGACGCCTGACTGCCGGGCGGCGCTGAAACCGCGCAGCGCGGAAAGCTTGCGGCAGTTCAATAACCTGATCATCGGGACCGGTGACCGGGGTGAACGAGCCGACCCGGTAGAGGCCGTCGCTGATCTGTTTGAAAAGATCGGTTTTGATCAATGGCTTCGTGACCAGGCGGACAATCCCGCCCAGGCGGAACGCCAGATAGAGAATACGAGGGAACTACTGGCGTGGCTGGGCCGCCTTCACGAGGGGAACCCGGAGCTGGGCCTGATCGACCTGATGGGTCGTCTGTCACTGCTGACCAGCCTGGATAATGAGAAGGAACCCGGCCAGGAAGTCCGGCTGATGACGCTGCATGGCTCGAAGGGACTGGAATTTCCGCACGTATTCATTGCCGGTGTGGAAGAAGAACTGTTGCCGCATCGCATCAGCCTGGATGAAGGTGGTGAGGAAGAAGAGCGCAGATTGTTGTACGTGGGAATCACACGCGCCAGGGAATCGTTGACACTCAGTTATGCGGGTAGCCGCCGGCGTTATGGTGAGCACATCAGCTGTGAACCCAGCCGCTTTCTGGATGAATTACCTTCAGACCTGGTGGAATGGCGCGGAACGGATGCCGAACGGGATCATGAGCACACCCGGGAACGGGCGAAAGTACACCTGGATAAACTGAAGGAGATGTTCGGGAGCTAGCTAGCATTTCGCATAGGGTGCTGGAATTAACAACCAGGGGGAGGTGTCGAGTGCCTGTATGATGGAGTATTTCTTTGATGCGCGCTATAAAATTTCTTGCAGGCATTCTTTTATTCTTGTTCCTGTCGTGCGTCCCAGCAGATGTTCCTGAAGAGCAGGTGGCGGAAGTCGAACATCTGCTTAATTACCTGGCCGACAGCGACTGCCGGATGATTCGTAACGGCAAGTCCTATAGCTCGAAAGACGGCGCAAAACATATGCGGCGAAAATACAATTATTTCAGGGATGAAATTTCCAGCACCGAGGAGTTTATCGAATTCGCCGGCACGAAAAGTACCAAGAGTAGCCGCTTGTACGAGGTCCTGTGCATCGGCCAGGAACGGGAATTTAGCCGGGACTGGTTGCTGGTGGAACTAAAAGTTTATCGAAACAAGTAGGAGCTCGTTTAGTACTCCTACATTTCTTTTGCCGAGGCGCACTGGATGCACAGCAAGGCTGTAGGGTCGAAATCAAGCCGCGCGGCTGCGATATCCTCCCCGCATTCCTGGCAATAGCCATATTCATCTGCTTCAATTCGCTGCAAGGCCCCCTCAATCTGCCGGAGTTTTTCACGCCGCCGCCGTCCGGTCTCAATCGACATCGCCTGGGCCTGCATGGCGTCCATCCGCGAAAGCCTGCCGACGCAGGCCTGATCGAGCTCAACGGTTTGCTCAGCCTCATCGCCGGTTTCCTGGGCCTTGAGCAGGGACTGCTTCAGGGCCAGTAATTTTTCTTTGTAGTGATTCATGGTTCACCCGATTTTACCTTGTTGGGAGTGACCTCTTACAATTCGTGTTTCCGAGTGTAACTATTTTGCCGCTGATGCGTATATTGTAATGAGATGAGCAGGCGCTACCGAAAATGGGTGGAGGAATACCAGAACCAGGCCTGGACGCTGGCGCGCTATCTGTTGAAAGACGCACAGGAAGCGGAAGACGTCTGTCAGGAGGCGTTCGTCAAGCTCTGGCATCACCAGGACTCGATCGACAAGGACAAGATTCGACCCTGGTTAATGAAGGTAACGCGTAATGGGTGCCTGGACCGGCTGCGCCGGCGACGCCCCACGGAAGAGTTCATGGAGTGGAGCCATCAAGACGAATCACCGGGCCCGATGCAGGGTCTGCAGCAACACGAAACCGGCCAGTGGCTAAAACAGGCTATTGGCGGACTGAAAGAGCCCTATCGCTCACTGGTGGTGCTCAGAGATATTCATCAGCACAGCTACAAGGAAGTCGCGGTGGTGCTGGAACTGAGCCAGTCACAGGTGAAAGTTTACCTGCATCGAGCGAGGAAACAGCTGCGAGAGCAGCTGGCGGAGGTAAGACCATGACAATTAAAAAACACGAGGACCTGCCCGCATGGGAATCGCAGGTCAATGCTTTACTCGATAGCGAGCTGGATGAGGCGTCCACCGAGGCGCTGAAACTGGCCGCCGGTGAGGACCACGAACTTGCCCAGGCGATTATCGAGGCATACCAACTGCAGCGCAGCATGGACTCGATCGGTGTCGAGCAGGCGCCGGCCAGCCTGCGCCGAAAGCTTCGCGACATACCCCGCAACAACAGGCAAAACAACCGGCCGCGCCGCTGGGTCATGACTACCTCGATGGCATCCATTGGGTTGCTCGCCATTGGTTTCGTGATGATGCAGCCGCGGCAGCCATCCCAGGCCGATGTGGAACAGGCGCGACAGGATTTGGCAGTAGCATTCAACTACATTGACAAGATTGGCAACATGACCGGTGACCGAATTCACAGCGTACTTGGTTCAGAACTGAGTAATGGTGTGACCGACAACATATCGAAGCATATCCCTTTTACCGAACAATCCCTTAAGGAGAAAAACACATGAAATTAAAACTTTTGTTAATTGGCATGATAAGTATGCTGGCGCTGCCTGCTATGGCACAGGAAGATGCGCTGATGGATTTTCCTGGCTATGTAGATTTTGGCGAGCTCAACAGCATGTTCGGTGAACCTTCCGTGCAGATTGCTGTGGGTGGGGCGCTGCTGGGGTTTGTCAGTGCACTCAGTGCCGAGGAGAATCCGGAGGCGGCTGAGTTGTTCAAGCGTCTGCACGGTGTGCGCGTCAGTGTCTTTGAGAATCCTTCTGTGACCGAAGCTACGGTGGATTATGTCAAGGCTATTTCCTCGAAAATCACCGAGCAGGGCTGGGAGTCCGTGGTGACGGTTAATTCGGACGATGAACAGGTCCGGATTTTTATGAAATTCAGCGGCGAAAACGTGGAAGGAATCACGGTCATGGCCCTGGAGGAAGATGAGGCCGTGTTCGTCAACGTGATCGGTGATTTGAAACCGGATGAACTGGGCAAGGTGATGGACAACTTTGACATCGATATGGGTAATCATGGCAGCCACGATGGCGATAATGATGGCGACGAGTAGGGCCCGGACAAATAAAATAGGTTCAGGCAGCATGCGCGGTACCGGTTTGCTCGCATTGGCCTGCGCCACCCTGTTCTTTAGTGCCTGTGGCATTACCGCACCCAGGAGCAACGATGGCTATGCCGACCTGGAGCCACTCGGCATGCGTGACACGGATCGTGTCATGAATATTTCCATCGGTCCCGCACTGCTGCATTTCGCTGCCCGGTACATGGATGACGATCCCGAAACACGTGACTTGTTGCGCAGCCTGGACGGAGTGCGGATACGGATTTATGAAATCGACGGTGATTCCAGCCGGGTCGCCCAACGTATTTACAGAATGAGTGAGCACCTGCAGGAAGATGGCTGGGAGCCCGTTTTGCTGGTGAGGGAACAAGACGAGGAAATCCATATGCTTATGCGCATGGATAACAATCACATCAGTGGAATGACCGTGTTGGTATCAGACGGCGAGTCAGAAGCCGTGATCGTCAACCTGATGGGTGAAATCAGGCCAGAGCAGTTCGGGGACGTGATGGTAGCGCTGGAAGTAGACGCACCCGGAGTGGATGACGTTCAGGTTGCGCAAACCGGTGAGGGCTAGCCCGCATATTGCATGAGTTTCGCTGGCCATCAGCAAAATTCAGACTTGAAAACTGCGACACCAAAAAAGTGATTTTTGCTCTTTAATCTGTGCAATCTGCGGACAAATTTTCAGGGATCGTCCCTGACGAACACGGTATCGGCAACCCGTATCACTTCGTCTGCCGGTATATCCGACCGCTTGGCATGCTCCATGATGGCATCCTCGTCCACCGCCTGGTAAATGCACACCGTACCCAGTGTGCCGTCTTCCTCATCAAGAACATATGACCTGATCCACCTGACCTGGTCGGACATCTCCTCATCGCCCACCTGTGTTGACTTTGCGGCTGCTTTATCAAGTTCCGGGCCGGTTTCCCAGGCGCTGCGGCGCAGGATTACGTATGTTTCCATGATGAAACTCCTTGTCGTGTTACGTAAGCATAGACGATGACGGAAATTTTGCAGCAATTTCCATCCTTCACGCGATATGCGGGTCGGGTGGATGGATGTGATTGCAAAAAATTCCCGCTGCGCTCAAACTTTCCCTATGCGGCTTAACTTACTTCTTCCCATTATTCTTGTCTGCAGTTCCTGTATGGCCCAGGGGCCTTACGTGGAATTCAATAACGAGCGGTTCGGCGTTGAGCTGGCGGATACGGACGAAAAAAGGACATTGGGGCTGATGTTTCGGGACAGCATGCCTGATGATCAGGGCATGCTGTTCATTTTCCCGGGTGAGACGAGGCGTAGTTTCTGGATGAAAAACACCCGGATACCGCTGGATATTTTTTATTTCGACAGTAATCTTGCGCTGGTCAGCGTGTCGGAAAACACACCGCCGTGCCGCACCCGCAGGTGCCCGTCTTATCCCAGTGACGGTCCGGCAAAATACGTGCTGGAGCTCAATGCAGGCAAGGCTGCGGAACTGGGTGTGAAGGCCGGTGACGTGCTGGAGCTTCACCTTGACCGGTAGGAGTCCGTTTGCGGGTGAATCCGCAACCCTCCGTATTATCCAGATCAGCGACTGCCATGTCTCCGCTGATCCCGATGCTCTGTACCGCGGCCAGAGCGCAGATGGGAATTTAAAGAAAGTTCTTCACCTGGCCGAGCAGTGGAATCCTGCCCTGGTATTGCTTAGCGGTGATGTGAGCGAGGATGGCAGCCGGGAGTCGTATGAGCGAATCTCAGGTTTGTTGGCGCGGACCGGTGCGCCGGTACTGGCGTTGCCGGGCAATCACGATGTTGTTGAAGTAATGAGCCGGTATTTCCGGCTGGGGCCCTGGGATGGGCCTCACGTGATGGAAATAGAAAACTGGCAACTGGTTTTACTCGACTCTACCGAACCGGGTCGTATTTCCGGTAGTTTTTCCGCAACTCATTTGGAGCAGATTCGCGCCAGTCTGCACGACAACGGCGAGAGACATACGCTCGTAGCTCTGCACCATCAGCCCGTTGAGGTTGGAGCGCCGTGGATTGATCGTTACATGCTTGAGTCCCCGGCAAGATTTTTCGAAGTTATCGACCAGTCACAGCGGGTTCGTTGCATCAGTTGGGGGCATGTGCACCACGACTTTCAGGTGCAAAGAAAAGGGGTGACCTTGCTGGGAGCGCCGTCAACGGTGGCAAACAGCGTTCCAGGAGCACAGCGCTTCACGCTCGATACGGCGGGACCGGCATGCCGATGGCTGGAATTGTCGGCCCGGGGGGAGGTAATTACGGGGTTGCTGTATCTACCAAGTGGTTACAGGGCCTAGTGCTCTGTCAAGCCTGAATTGATGGGTTCAGAGCACTAGTCGCCCTGTGGAAGCACCAACCAGAGAATCAGGTAAACGAGGATACCGGGAAACGCCGCGGAAATGACGGAGAGCAACACGTACCCGACTCGTGTACCGGTGACGGACCAACCAAAATGCCCGGCAATGCCGGCGCAGACTCCGCCAATCATAGCGTTTTTCCTGGATCGCCTGATTCCGCCCCGGTCGCTCATTACATCACCTCGCTCTCACATTTCGATCATTTCAAAGTCTTCCTTGCCGGCGCCACAATCCGGGCATACCCAGAATTCAGGCACATCTTCCCAGCGGGTACCGGGTGCAAGGCCTTCTTCAGAGTCACCTTCTTTTTCATCGTAGATCCAGCCACAGATGATACACATCCAGACTTTGAAGCCGTCATCATTCACTCTAAGTAATTCCTGTCAGAAAATGATGCATAGTTTGCCATGTCTTCCGGGCACAATAAACCGACAATTCCGGCACCTCACACAATATGCGGGTTAAAATGAATGTTCAGTCTCTGATCATCCAGTGAGTATCACTACCATGAATAAAAACCAGGAATTAATCTCCCGTGCCCGCATCTGCATTCCCGGTGGCGTCAATTCACCGGTTCGCGCTTTCAACGGTGTCGGCGGCGACCCGCTGTTTTTTGAGCGCGCCGAGGGAGCTTGTCTCTATGATGTGGAGGGCAGGGAGTATATCGATTACGTAGGTTCCTGGGGACCGATGATCACCGGGCACGCGAATCCCGGGATCATCGCGTCCGTACGCGAAGCCGCAACCCGGGGCCTCAGTTTTGGTGCACCGTGCCCCGACGAGGTCGAGATGGCGGAGCGCCTGTGCGCGATGGTGCCGGCCATGGACATGGTGCGAATGGTCAATTCAGGCACCGAGGCTACGATGAGCGCAATTCGCGTGGCGCGGGCGGCCACCCAGCGCGACAAATTCATCAAGTTTGAGGGTTGCTACCATGGCCATGCTGACAGTTTCCTGGTCAAGGCGGGCAGTGGAGCCCTTACCCTGGGCGTGCCGAATTCACCGGGAGTACCGCGGCCAACAGCAGATCTGACGGTGACTTTGCCGTACAACGATTTGGCAGCAGTACGTGAATGCCTTGAGTCGGGCGGAGATGAAATTGCCGCGATCATCGTCGAGCCGGTTGCTGGAAACATGAACTGCATTCTGCCCGTAGAAGGGTATTTGCAAGGCCTGAGGGAAGCCTGTGACGAACACGGTTGCCTGTTGATTTTCGACGAGGTGATGACCGGGTTCCGCGTCGCCCTGGAAGGCGCCCAGGGTCTTTATGGCATCACGCCGGACCTGTCCACTTTCGGTAAGGTCATTGGCGGGGGAATGCCGGTTGGCGCATTCGGCGGCAAGCGGCAATACATGGAGATGGTTGCGCCCAGCGGCCCGGTCTACCAGGCCGGTACCTTGTCAGGCAACCCGGTCGCCATGGCTGCCGGCCTGGCCAACCTGGAGTTGATTTCCCAGCCTGGTTTCTTCGATGATCTCAGCGCGCGCGCTTTACGGCTGACCGATGGCATCCAGGAGGCCGCCGATGATGCGGGTATTCCGTTTCTTGCCACTTGTGTCGGCGGAATGTTCGGGCTCCTGTTTACCAATGAGAGCCAGGTCGTGAATTTTGCCGAAGTAGCCGGCTGCGATACGGAAACATTCAAGGTGTTTTTTCACTCCATGCTGGAGCGTGGTGTCAACCTGGCGCCGTCGGCTTTTGAAGCTGGCTTTATTTCATCAGCACACACGGATGAACACATTGCGGCGACAATTGCGGCGGCCAGCGAGGCGTTTGCCAGCTTTTAAGGTGTAGAGCGTAGTGGAATCAGGCTGGACACAGGAACTGCTTGGCTGGCTCAATGCCCACCCGGGCTGGGGTGTCACCATTGTATTCCTGATCGCATTTTTTGAATCCCTGGCGCTGGTTGGTCTCCTCCTCCCGGGTATCATGATTTTGTTTGGTGTCGGTACCTTGATTGGCCTGGGCCTGCTGGACTTGATCCCGATCTGGATCGCAGCATCCTGTGGGGCCTTGCTGGGTGATTCGGTGAGCTACCTGCTTGGCCACCGCTTTCGTGGCCACCTGTTGGACTTTTGGCCTTTTTCCCGTTACCCGGGTCTGATGGAGCACGGGGCGCTGTTTTTCAATGCGCACGGCGCCAAGAGCGTGATGGCTGGCCGGTTTATCGGTCCACTGCGGCCTATCATCCCGGCGGTTGCCGGCATGATGGGCATGAAGCCCTCCCGGTTTCTGTCCATAGATATCCTGGCCTGCATTACCTGGGCGCCTTCGTTTCTGCTACCGGGCTTGCTGTTCGGGGCGTCGTTGGAAGTGGCCTCGGAGTACACCGGCCGGCTGACCGTCATACTGGTGATACTGGTCGCGGTTTTGTGGCTGACCTGGTGGCTGATGCGCCTGGCCTATGAGCCCCTGGCCAGTCGCTCGGCTCGCTGGCTGCGCCATGCAATACGCTGGGGCCGCCGCCACCCGGTGTTGGGCAGGGTGGCTGGGCCGTTGCTTGACCCGTCGCGACCTGACGTATTGGCCGTCTCCATGCTGGGCATTCTGCTGGTTATGTTGTTCTGGGGACTACTGATGTTGCTGTTTTTGTCGCCGTTTTCAGCGCAGCCCCAGGCAATGGACCAGGCGGTGCAAAATCTTGCGCTGTCCCTGCGCAATCACCTGGCGGATCCGGTGATGGTCGCCATTGCACAGCTGTCCCGGTGGCCGGTCTCAGTTTTTTCCGCGGTGGCCCTGTTGCTGTGGCTTTATGGTGCGCGGCGTTACAGTGCCGCTGTTCACTGGTTCATTGCCATCGTCGGCGGCGCCCTGATTCACTTGCTTCTATCCTGGAGCCTGCGCAATACGCCGCAGGTAATTGAATGGGCGGACCATGCGATAAAGGGGCCCAGCGCGGCCATGAACCTGATCACGGTGGTACTGACATTCTTTGCTGTGATG
>Ga0209013_10003305_pt1 | contig 14340 bp, 9 predicted proteins | sample Cruoilmetagenom2_FD_187291 | JGI IMG/M metagenome (GOLD analysis project Ga0209013, IMG submission 187291) | Oil polluted marine microbial communities from Coal Oil Point, Santa Barbara, California, USA - Sample 2 (SPAdes) (version 2) | ecosystem: Environmental > Aquatic > Marine > Oil seeps ... | reverse complement strand
CAGAGAACGCGCAGCGGAGTTGATGCTGCAGCATCTCGACGAGCGCGACCCCCGTCTGCGGGCGTCGGCGGTGGTCAGCCTGCTCGGGAACGGAGAGGGGGAGGGAGTTGATCGCGCCGAACAGGTTTTTGCCGAGATGGTCGGGGACGGCGACCCGCACGTCCGGGCTGAAATCGCCGGCGCCCTCGGCCAGGTCGGCGACCCGGTAGCGAGCGATAACCTGATCCAGCTGCTCTTCGACCGCGACCTGAAAGTGGTCCAGGCAGCCATCGGCGCCGTTCGCTATCGGTTCGAACGCAGCGGCCCGAACCCGCTCTACGCGACCATACTCATCTCGTTGATGGGCAACCGGCGTCTCAAACACGAGGCGCGCGAGGCGCTGGTCGCACAAGGGGAGGGGGCGATGGACCCGCTGCTCCTCTTCATGCGGTCTCCGGACGAGCAGATTTGGGTGCGTCGAGCGGTCCCCAAAACCATTGCCCTCATAGAATCTCAGGCGGCCGTGGATGCGCTCATTGACAGCCTTGAAGCGCCTGATGCCATGCTGCGAACGAAGATCATCGAGGCCCTGGGCTACTTGCGCACTCGCCGCCTCGACCTCAAGTTCAATCGGCGCAAGATCACTCACTGGCTCAGCGACGAGGCTGGTCAATATCTGCGCGTCCTCGCCGATCTGTGGGCCGTCTCCTCGTTGCACGAGGCTCGGATGGATGGTCCGCTGGCCGTATGGATGGTCAATGGGCGGGTGCCCACTCTCCCGCAACAGTTGCTGGCCCAGCGGTTGGTGAACTCGGTCGGCAATATCTTCGGGCTGCTCGAACTCGTCGAGGAACCCGAGGACGTTCGCGCAGCCCAGAGGAGCCTCCTTTCAGGACAGACAAAAATGCGTTCCCGCGCCCTCGAGTACCTCGACAACACCCTTTCGGGGTCTCTGCGGCGAGACCTTTTTGCGGTCATCGATGATGCGCCCCCAGAAGAGAAGCTTCGCCGCGCGCAGGCGCTGTTTGGAGTCCGTTTCGAATCGCCGGAAGAGACCCTGAAGCGGATGATTCAGATCGACCCGATGAACGATCCGAGTGCGATTGGGATCGTACTCGCAGCCCTCTATAACGTCTGGGATGAGGAAATCGCAGCCCTCTACCCGATGGTAAAGACGCTTGCCGAGGAGGCGGAAGAACCGATGGTGAAGGAAACCGCTGCCTGGATTTGCCAGAAGGTGGAAGCTGGGCCGCGGACCCGCGGCGTGATTGCGAGAGGAGGAGAGAGCGACATGGGCCCCATGGCACAGATCGAAATGATGGTCTTCCTTCAGGGGGTCGATCTCTTCGCCCACTGCAATGCCGATCAGGTGTTGAGGCTGGCTGCGATTGCCAGCGAACACTCTTACGAAAAGGGAGAAGTAATTTTCCGGCGCGAGGAACCGGCTGACAGCCTCTACTGCGTGGTCGAGGGCAGGGTACGTCTGGACGCTGATGAAGGGACAGGCGTGGTTGTCGGTCCGAGTGGACGTTTCGGCGTTCTCGACATTCTCAGCGGTCGGGCGAGGCTGGGAGATGCAGTGGCGGCGAGTGACTCGAGGGTCCTTATCATCGAGGCGGAGGACTTCTTCGACCTGCTCTCCAACAACATCGAGATCGTGCGGGCACTCTTCCGGTCAGTTATCGCGCTGGGCGAGGATGCGAACGAAAGGCTCCTTTAGCGAATTAGGAATTAGGAATTAGGAATTAGGAATACCGCCTAGCCAAGGTGTGGGCGAAAAATCCGAAATCCGAAATCCGAAATCCGAATTTCCGGCTGCCGCAGTGCGGAATTTTGCCGCGGTGCGACTATCTTTCGTTTGAGCACATAAGATAGTGTGCCGCGGAGGAAGGGAAGGGGGCAAAAGTCTCATGCAAAGACCGGAACCCATTCGTTGCACGTACTGTGACGCTATTCAGGTGTGGTCGGCTGAACAGACCGATCGCACCATGATTGGCGAGGTTCATGCCTGTCCGAGTTGCGGCCAGATGACCCACATCTGTGATGATCACACCGGTCATCAACTCGAGCGCGAAACCACCATGTCGTGGATCGAGGCCGAACCGCTTTATTAGAGAGAGAAGCCAGATCCGGGGCTCACGTCCCGGGCTGTAAACTTTCGCGCCTACGGCGCTTTGTGTAGCTAATCGAACGGTAGATCTGTCGCGCGCACGACATGCAAGTGGACCTTGTCGTCAGCGGGCGCCGAGTTGTTGAAAATGCGTTCGAGCCGGGGTTGCGCCTCCTCGAGATCGTCGATCGCCACAACGACCCGTAATCGGTTGAAGCAGCTGGTTGCCCGGTCGACGGTTGCAGCCGCAACCACCGCCGGGAGCGCTTCCTCGGCCCGCCGGTCGGGGCCTTCGATCTCGAGAACGTAGACGAGGAGTCGACCACCGACGTCGATCCGAGTGATCCGGGTGTCGTCTTCCTGGGCGAGTTCGGTGTGGGTGCACTGGATCCACTCCAGAACGTCATCAGGACATCCACACCCGAGAGTCGACCGGATGAAAGTCCGCAAGCGGGAGGTTTGTTCAGTGGTCACTGGATCAATTGTATCCCGCCGCCCGCCCACTCGGATACCAGATACCGGATGCCAGATTCCAGAGATTTCGGAATTCGGATTTCGAATTTCGGATTTTCGTCCACTCATCCGAATCTGCCCGCAGATGACGCAGATCCACACAAAGAATAATATCTGCGTCAATCTGCGTGATCTGCGGGAACATTAATGGAAGGCCCAAACAAGCAGAGCAATTACGAGCGGGATCACCTACCATTTCGCTGCATCCAGCATCCAGCATCCAGCATCCAGCATCCAGCATCGAGTATCGAGAATCCTTTGGGTGGCAGGATCGGCCTACACTGTCATCGTGGCCAAAACAACTGGTAGCGCTTTTCTGCAGCGAGCTCGCCTGGAAGCTGAGCGTTACGGGACCGACCCCTGGGTCTTCGTGCGAGAGCTCCTGCAGAACGCGCGCGACGCCGGCGCGCATCGCGTCTGGTTCCAAACCTCGAGGACTGGTGAGTGCGAACGAGTCAGCTGCCGAGATGACGGTGTCGGTATGACGTTCGACCACGCGCAGCGCTTTCTTTTCTCTCTATACGCTTCGTCCAAAAGGGGCAGATCGCGAACCGCCGGGCGCTTTGGAATCGGCTTCTGGTCGGTGCTCCGATTTGAACCGCGCGAGATTATCGTGTGCTCACGACCCCAACGAGGCGACGGCTGGCAGGTTCGTCTTGATGGTCAGCTTGAAGATGTGAAGCGTGAAAAAACGAACATGAGGCCTGGAACCGAGGTCGTGCTCGAGCGGCAGATATCCACCGAAGATCTCGAGCATTTCGTGACGACTTCGATCCTCCGTAACGCGCCGTGGCTACGCTGTCGACACCGAGATGAGAGACCTCTCGAAGTGCGGGTCAACGGCCGCCTCGTGCGGGCGGAGCCGTCGTTGCCAAAACCGAGTATGAGCTTCCGTCGCCGAGGGCTGCGTGGAATCGTCGGTCTCGGATCCGAACCCCGCGCCGAGATCTTCGCCCACGGATTTCGGGTGCGTGACGCGGCGACCCTCGATGAGCTACTGGTCGAAGGGACGTCGGAACCATCGAGTCTGGCCGGTGGGACTGACGGGCTCTCTCCGCGAATCATCATCGATAGTCGCAACCTCGAGGTTTTGATGGCCCGCGGGGATGCGCGGGAAGATCGCTCACTGAGACGACTGATTTCGGTTGGACACGGGGAGTTGAGCCGTCTGGTGCGGGCGGAGCTCGATCGGCACGCAGGTTTGTCAGCGCCCGGGCGATTGGTCGAGGGCTGGCGTGAAGCATGGTCGGTTTCCCGTGTCCCGAAGATCATCGCCGCGGTGGCGCTGACCGCAGTGCTAGGAGGGCTCGCGCTGTGGGGATTTTCCTCGTGGTTTCCGCGCCCAAAGCGCGAACAGATGAGTTCCGAAACCTCAGCGTCACCCGCTCCGCCACCAGCGGTTCCCTACCGGGACCTGTGGGGCCGCTACCGGGGGCCGGATGTCGACAGTGTCGGCAGGGCTGTTCCCAGCGTTGATCTCAGCTACCAGCCCTCGGATGACGGACATCTGTTCGCGACGTTATTGGTCACAGGACTCCTCGCGGACGGTCGGCCCAATGCAGAAGATCAAGAGATGATCGGACCGTATCAGGGGGTGGAGTGCACCGACCAATGTCTCGAGGTTGAACTCGGCATCGACGCGCCGGCGGGATTGTTGCGGCTTCCTATTGCCACGGGTCATGTCCTCGACCCGAAGAGCGTACGCCTGGACGATCAGTCGCTGCCGGTCTATACCGTTGCCACGGGTCAGCCGGCGTTGTGGCTGGATGCGTCTCGAGTCGGACGGCTGCGCTATCGATCTGGCCCGGGCAGGTCAGGGAAAAGCTCGGGAATGGGTATCTGGCCGGCGCTACCTCCGGATGTTGCCGAGTTCGCCCACGGGCTTGAAGATTTGCCGATTTCAACCCATGCGTTCGAGGCGGCCGAGTTTGTCAGGCAGCTCGTCACCTACAACACGTCACTCGAAACGGCAGCCAGGCACGCGAGGGCGAGGGAACAATCGATTGGACTCTTTCAACGTGCTGTGGCCATCGGCGCCGGTGATTGCGACGTGCAGAACTCGCTCGTTGTGGCCATCCTCGAGGAGAGTGGTATCCCGTCCAGGCTTGCGGTCGGCTGGATCGGTACTGGCGGCCAGGCTCAAACAGGTCTTCACGCCTGGGCGGAGTACCAGGACCATGAAGGAAGATGGAGGGCCGTAGACGCCAGCTCCCTCCGGGCAGCTGAAGGCTCGTCTGTGACGACCAGGCCTCCGGTTGTCCCTGGATCAGACCGCGCGAAGATTCGAACGCCGGCCTGGGTCCTCCCGATCGTCTTGACGATCACGCTGGTGGTGATTGCACTAGGGTTCGTTTTCGGTAGGCGTCGTTGGTGGCGTGGTTTTCAGGGAGGTGACGCTGACGACATCGTGGGCCTTCTGCGGGGAGCCGCAATCAGACCCCGGTCTTTCAAAGGAATCCATGCGCTTTTCTCCCGCCGCCTGTTGATGCAGGTTTCGGGGCGACCGACGTCGCTTGCGCGCGTACACGAAATGGCGAGGAAGGGTCGTCTCGCCTGTGGCACGAGTCGGACGGAGCTGGCGCGCCGAGCCGCTCGAGGCGGCTGCGTTGTCCTTGATATCGACCAGCCCGAGAGCGGAGCTGTGGCCGAGGTGATGGCGGCGGTCAACCTCGACCAATGGCAGGAGCTTCTTGACCGCGCGACGGGGGATGAGTTGACTGCCCACGTCGAGAGCCGTCTCGCTGCAGCGGGCGAGCATTGCAGATTATTGGTTGCCGGCGATCTGGGAGTCGAGAGAACGATACTCGATGGAACGGCTTTTGGGGTTGGTTTCTATTGGGTGGTCCTGGACGAGGGTGGGCGCCTTTGGCAGTCGATCCACAGCCGGGCCGGTCGCTGGCCAGCAAGGGCGGCTCTGTTGTTGGCAGAGGCGGTGATCCACCGAAGCGGGGCCCCTCGGGCTGTCCGTCACCGATGTCTCTCCAAGCTCGCGTTGGAGGCAATGCTCGAGGCGAATGAGGTTTGTCGTGGGTGACGGATTCTTGACGATTGATGTCTCGAGCGAGCTTGAAACTCTGTGTGAGGCTCAGCTCAGGGGGACCTGGCAGGTTCCAGCGGAGCTCGTGAGGTTGGCCCTGCGAATCGGCGTCGCCAATATCTCTGTTCAGAGCCGCAGGCGTAGGTTCGAGATCTCCTGGAAAGGGCCGACTATTGACGATGAGGTCTTTGCCAACCTTCGATCGGCCCTCGACACCTCACTCGACTCCGAAGGACGACAGCGAGCAATTGCCGCAATCGAGCGATCGGGAATGGAGGCCCTGCTTTGGGCTGCAGGTCTGGGGGGGGCACGCTTGCAGGTTGTTTGCTCAGATCACGACCGTCGATGGGTTTTCGAAAATCGAAACCGCCGCCGACAGCACCGGTATCTGGGATCTGGCTCCGGCCCTCCGCCATCCGTGGTGATCCAATGGCGATGCGCCGGGCTCGACCAGCGGCGAGCCTCGAGGTGGCTGGCCATCGCATCACGATTCGCACCTGCCCGGGTCTTCGTTGATGGCGCGGTGCTGCCGACCGGGTTTGTCGGCGGTCTCTATCATCTTCAACTCGAAGAGCCGGTGGCCTGCAAGTTGGGTCTGACCCGAGCCGGAGATGAACCGGTGCTATGGCTGCTTCGAGACGGGGTGGTTTCGGCCCGAGCGAGTGTTCCCGGCTACCCGCCTTTCGAGGCCGCCGTAGAACTCGGTGGCCTGGTGGCGCCTGGCGCGAGCGCCGCCGATATGCGCCGAGCAGTCACGCCGTTTTTGAGCGAGCTGGTGGATCGAGCGGTGTGGATGATGGTGCAGGTGTCGGGCCGGCTGTCTGAGATGGCAGCGGGAGAACGCGAGAGGCTCGGCATTCTGCTCTTGAGGGCGGCCCGAAAGGGGATTCGGACTGCGGAGATCTGCAAGCTTCCGTTACTGGAAATGGCCTCTGACGATGAACTTTGCTTGTCAGTCGAGGGAATTCGGCAGTTGGCCGATCAACGTGATGGGGTGATGGCGGCAATCGAGGCCAGTGAGAGAGCGGCAGGGGATTTCATGGATCCGCAGTCGACGCTGATCGCTTCATGCGAGGTCCGCCAACTTCTCGCCAAACTGACCGAGGTCCGGTTTCAGTCACCCTCGCGTCGCTACCGGAGTTTTCGCAGGCGAATTACGGATCGACTCCGCGCCATGGCTGTTCATCTGCGACGCCGAATTCGCGGTCTTATCTTGCACCGCGAGGTACCACCCGGGGATCAGCGCCCCCACGAATCCGAAGTCCTCGAAGCTATCCGCTCCGCCATGTTCCCCAACGGAGTGAGGCTGTGCGAAGGTCGGGGATCTACGGGATGGAATGCAGGGGGAGTGGTTGTGCCGCGCTCTCACCCTGCAATCGTGGCTGGTGCCTATCTCATCTCGGTTGATTCCGCCTGGCTTTACCCACTCCTGATCGCACTGGATATGGGGCTGGATCCGCCTGAGGATCCGAGAAGTCGTTGGCTGGAATCGTTGGAGTCAGTTGCAGTTGGAAGATGATACAGGTCACGCCTCGCGGTGAAGAAATAATGCGACAATATAGGAGGCGTCCGGCAAGGGCAGGGGCGTAAGTGGAACTACGCCGATTCATTTTCCGGGCCGAAGACGGGTTTGGCCGCCGATTATCGGCGGTAAGGTGGAGGGCACGTGTTACAGGCGGAAACTAAGGTGTTGGCTGCTGGCATCGAGCGTGGGACGTTCGAGCATTTGGCACCGGTCCTGCGCCGCGGCGCGGTTCAGGTCGATTGGGTCGAGACCCCAGAGGCCGGAGTCGATATTGCCGGTGAGCACCGATACGACGTCATTCTGATGGATGCGATGCCGTGCGACTGGCCTCTGGAGAAAGTAGTGCGGTCATTTCGGGATCCCGCATCTCCGAGCCGCGGTGCCGCGATCCTGGTGCTCGCCGAGCCAGACCAGGTCGACGTCGCTCGGGCCCTGAGAAGCCGTGGTGTCAACCGCGTCATGCTGGTCACCGACCCCCCGGAAATAATCTGCGATCAGATGGCGACTCTTCTCGAGGTGGCGCCGCGGGTCCAGGTACGATTGGCTACAAACGTCGAGGCTGAACTCGGCAACTCTGGCCGCGAACTATTCTGCCAGACGGTCAATTTGTCATCGACCGGTATGTTGATCAGGACCCAGCACCGTCCGCCCATCGGAACTCCAGCTGTCTTCAAGATCCGTCTCTCGGAAACAGTTGGTACCATTTTTGGCCGGGGCGAGATCGTCCGTCACGCCTCCATGAGTCGAGGTGGTGTCGACGGTGTCGCCATCCGATTTGTCAGTTTCACCAAAGACGGTGCCCAACAGCTGCAGAACTATATGGAGGGTCTGACGGCCGAGCCGGAACCGGATCTCCTGACGGATGTCGCGACGAGACCGCCAAATGGGTCACAGCCTTCGCCGAAGAACGCTCCTTCGAGCCGACCCGGTCGGAAGAGGGTGAAGCCCGAAGATAAGATCATCCTCGAGTTCGAATGATCAACCGTTGATTTCTGCCAGCAAAACCTCCACGGCCTTCTCGAGCTGCTGATCTTTACCGGCGCCCTCGAGTGCCGGGTCGTTGTCGATCTCATAATCCGGATCGAGGTGTTTGTTTTCCATCAGGTCGCCGTCGTTGTCGATGTAGCCGACCATTGGGATGCCGAAGTACAGGCTGCTGTCCTGCAGAGTTTCCCACCACACAGACGTACACGTGCCCGGAACCTGCATGCCGACCGTCTTGCCGATTCCCAGGGCCGTGTAGGCGGCTGGGAAGCAATGGGCGTCAGAGTAGTTGCCTTCGTTCATGACCACGATCGACGGTTTCGTCCAACGGTGAACGGGTTCGACTCCGAGTTTCTGCCCACGCGGCAGGACCCTCGCGTAAGTTTCACCGGTGAGCAGGATAGTCAGAGCTTCGACAAGATTGCCGCCGTTGTTGAAGCGGGTGTCGAGAACGATCGCTTCCTTGCCGACAGCCTTACCAAATATGTCCTCGAAGATCTCCCGGTAACGGGTGTCGCTCATGGTGCGGATGTGGGCGTAACCGAGCCGACTATCTGACAATCGATCCACCTCTGCTCGGCGAGAACGCACCCAACGGAGGTAGAGGAGCTCTGACTCCGCGCCCTGAGAGATCGGCTTGAGGGTCTCCTGCCAGCGTTTTTCGGTCTCGGGGTCGAAGAGCGAGATCCTGATGAGTTCGCCGGCCTTGTGGTTGAGCATCGGGTACCAGTTGGATCCGGCCGCGATTTCTTCGCCGTCTATGGCTTCGATGATAGTCCCTGCACTGGATTTGGAGTCTGCATTTTCGAGTGGACTGCCGGCGATGATTTCGGCGATTTTAACGCCCCCACCGCTCCAATCCGGATCGGGGAAGAACGCTAGGGTCGCGGTCGCGTCGGCGGTGGGGTTTCGATTTCGGACGTAGCAGCCGAGGTGGGAGGCGTTGAGCTCACCCTGCAACTCCGACACTAGGTCGGCAAAGTCGCGATTGTTGTCGATGTACGGAAGGAAGCGGAGGTAGGCTTCCTTGTAGAAGTCCCAGTCCACGCCCCCCATGTCCTCGACGTAGAACTTTTCCCGGGTCTGGCGCCAGGCGTGCTCGAAGAGGTATGCCCGCTCGGCAGCGGCGTCGAGCTCCATTTTCGCTTCGAGCTTGACGGGCTTCGTCTTGCCTCCTTCGACCTCGACGGATTTGAGTGAACGGTCGGCGAGGATGTAGGCGGTCTTGCCTTTCGAATCGAGAATGAGATCGCCGCCACGTTCTGCATTGAGCTTTGCCAGCAGCTTAACCTCGCTCTTACGCGGCTCGTAGACCCAGAGGTCGAAGCCTTTTTCGAACTTCGCGAGGTAGAGGATTTTCTCGCCGTCGGGTGTGATCCTGGCGTCGGAAATTCTCGACGAGTGGAGGGTCATACGCTGGGTGCGATCCTCGATGCCTTCGACCTCGATGTCGACTGGGTCGGGGAGCTCGATTTCGTCCTTTTTTTCCTTCTCGGACTCTGCGTCGTCTTTCTTGCCTTTCTTGCCCTTTTCGTCCTCGTCTCCCTCGCCCTTCTTCTCGTCTTCACCCTTCTTCTCGTCTTTCTCCTGTTCCTTCAGCAGCTCGTATTCGGCTTCGCTGAGGTGGAAGCGATCCCAGGAATCCTGGGTCAGGAAGGAAGCGTAAACATCGTACTTCGATGGCCAACCCGACTGCTCGCGTTCGCCATGCCGGTCGGTGAACCAGTACATCACCTCGCCCTTGAGGGCCCATCGCGGAAACACGTCCTCGTAACCGCTTTTGGTGAGATTGATGAGTTCGCCATCGCCTGACGAGGGGATGAGACCGACTTCGAATGACCAGCGGGTCGGGCTCAGGAACTGGACCAGGAACCACTTGCCGTCTGGAGACCACTCGTACCACTGGTCGCCGTCGGCGTAGGAGTAGTTGATGTCACCTGGCAGGATGATCCGGCTCGCGCTCGATTCCAGGTTGATGACCTTGAGCGCGGTTCGTTCCTCGAGATAGGCGACTTCTTTGCCATCGGGTGAGTAGTGGGGCTGGAAGGTTTCGAGTTCGGTCTCGAGCACCGGCTTCTCTTCAAAAGCGGTTGCGAGGAAGAACGCCCGTTCGTCCTCGTCGGTCATGTCGGTGCGGTAAAGATTCCAGCTGCCGTTACGTTCGGACGCGTAGAGCAAACCGCGGCCGTTGGGGTGGAAACTGACCGAGCGCTCCTGCTCGGGGGTATTCGTGACGCGTTTGGTGGCGCCATGCTTGACGGAGGTGACAAAGACCTCGCCGCGGGCAATAAAAGCGATCTCCTTGCCGTTTGGTGACAGCGCAAAGTCCGAAATCTCGCTTGCGACACTGGTGTAGACCGCGTCGTTGTGACGGCTGTCAGACGCGATGGTGATTTCCAGTTTTCGGCTCTCGGATGCGTTGGCAGCGCGAACGTAGATCTCGCCGTTCCATGCGTAACTGAGATCGCCGCCCGTCGATGAGCTCAGAAACCGGACTGGATGGGCCTCATGATTGGTGACCTGGACCGGCTCGGCGCCATCGGCGAGTCCAAGCCGCCACACGTTGAAGTCGCCGCCGCTTTCCGACAGATAGTAAATGGCGTCCTCGCCAGGCGCCCACACCGGCTGACGGTCATCGGCGCCGAACTCGGTGAGTTTGGTGTGCTCGCCACTTCGAGAGTCGTAAATCCACACATCTCGCGCGAAGGACGAATTGTCGTGCTTGCGCCAGTCGGTCTCGAGGGCCTTTTCGTCGGAGTATATGAGGCGTTGACCGGCCGAATCCCATACCGCGTAAATTGCGGGGGTTGTCAACACCTGCTGAGGCATGCCTCCGCCCAGCGCCACCGAATAGAGCTCCGGCTGCGCACCGCGTCGCGGGTAGCCGACCATTTTCCGAGCGTCCAGTCGGCCCGAAAAGAAGAGTACGTTTTCGCCATCCGGGGTGAAGCTCGATGGGAAGTCGCTGGCCGAGTGGTAGGTGAGCCGGATTGCGGTGCCGCCATCGGACGGCATCACAAAGACGTCGGACCTACCGTAGCGGTCCGAGGCGAAGGCGATCTTCGATCCGTCAGGTGACCACGCCGGCATGAACTCGTAGGCGGCGTGAACGGTCAGTTGAGTTGCCTGGCCTCCGGTAACCGGCACTTTCCAGAGGTCGCCGCGGTAGCTGAACGCGATCTCCTGTCCGTCCGGCGAAATCGCCGGATAGCGCAGCCACAGAGCGGGTTCTGCCGCGGTCGCAGTGACCGTCGCGAACAATAGTGACAGACCGATGATGACGACCCGAGCCGGCCTTCGAAATCCCATTTCCCCCCCTATTTTTCATGAAGTTGGCGCGCCGAAACAAAGGGAGCGCTAAAAGAGAGTACGTGGATAGGCCGGAAACGGTTGCACCGAGGGCTATATGAGTTGGAATTCGGGTGGGGCCGGGGGAGTGTTTTCGCCGGTCAGCGATCGCCAAGCTTCGAAGAGGATTGGATCGCTTGCGATCGGCCTCCCGAAGCTCAGAAGGTAAACCTCCCCGAGAAAACGAGTTTGTTGCTTGAAATTTTCGAGACCGAGTTCGGCAAGATCAATGGCGAACAGTTCGAAGTAGTCTTTTCGAATATCCTCGGGCCATGTCATTACCAGGTCCTTTGGAAAGGGCCCGTGGTTGAGAATGATTTCCACGATTTGTTCCGGATTTGATTGCATCTCGTCGCTCCGAACTTCGAAAATCCAGGGGGCGCCTCGAGTCACAACGGCACTCACGATCCGCACCAACTCGCCGCTGCCCTCTGTCGTCATGCTCACATATTGAGTATTGTTCGGCCCTCTTGAAATGGTGTTGACATTCCGTGCCTACCCTTTGACTCTTCGTGCCACTAGATTGCGATCATGGTAGATTACGCATTGATGGAGTCGGCGGGGCTACGTGCCTCACTGATCAGGGACAGACTTCGTAAATTCTATGTTCGGAGAAGTTTCCGATTCAACATACGACTATTACCTCCTGGGCACGTTTGATTTGGGAAGGGCTTCGGACCTACGGTGTCGATGCTGATGCGTTGTTCATCGAGGTCGGGCTTGATCCCTCGGCGCTCACAGATCCGAACGCCAGGTATCCGGTTCCGGCCATGGGCCGCCTGTGGAGTCTGGCGGTGGAACGGAGCGGGGATCCCTGTTTTGGGCTTACGGCGGCTGCACAATGGCATGCGACGACCTGGCACGGACTCGGCTACGCGTGGCTAGCCAGTTCCACGTTAGAAGAAGCGCTTCGGCGAATCACGCGTTATGGAGCTGTGCTTTCGACCGCTGCCGATTTTCGAATCACCAGGAAACAAAATGAGTTGCGGCTCACGCTGAGCGGCAAAAAGGGTTCTGCCGTAAAGGCTGCGGATGCGGTGATCGATGCTGCCCTCGCCAACGTCGTCCATATGTGTCGGGCAACCTACGGCCCTGACTTCAGACCCTCATTGGTGGAGTTCGTTCACGGTGGCGATGGCTGTCGGCAGAAACGACGTGAGTTCTTCAAGGCGCCGGTTGTCTATCGGGGTGCGGAGAACGCTCTCGAGATTGCCGCGGATGTCGTTGCCAAGCCGTTGGCGACGGCCAACGCCGATCTCGCTCATGCGAACGAACGAGTGATCGCCGACTACCTTGCCCAACTCGGACGTGATTCCACTGTAGCCCGCGTCCAGGCAAAGTTGATCGATGGCCTCTCCTCGGGCGACATCACCGCGCAACGAGTCGCCGAGTCACTCTTCATAAGCCAGCGAACCCTCCAGCGTCAGCTTGCGCGAGAGGGAACGTCCTTTACGGCGGTCATGGAAGAAACGAGGCGCGAACTCGCCGAGCGGTTCATTCGCGACCAGTCGTTAACCTTGATCGAGATTACCTTCCTTCTCGGGTTTTCCGAGATCTCGAGTTTTTCGAGGGCCTTCAAGAGGTGGACCGGCCTCGCGCCGACGGAGTTCAGAAGTCAGTGTTGATCCGTTATGAAATACTGTGAAAGTCCTTGGCATCGATAACAGGTATAGTGGATGTGACTGTCAGTGAAGGTGGTGCGGCGTGTGATGGAGAGAAAGGCTCTCGTGTTGGTGGCAGGGATTGGTAGAGGCCCTTTCGAGGCGCTTGCCCCGGTCCTCGACCGCCAGAATCTCGAGGTTGTTACGGTTGCGGCGCCCAAGAACTCGGTAGAACTCGCACAATCGGAGCCGTTCGATCTCGTGATCTTCGATGCCGGGGTCAAAGAAGGAACGCTTGAACAGGTCGTGGATTCCGTCCGCCACGGGATGTCTGCGAGCCGCAACACTTCCATCCTCGTGCTGGCGGGCACCGGCCAGGTAGACGCAGCCCGCAATCTCGTTGGTCGTGGCGTCAACCGGGTGATGCTCCTGGACGATTCGCCAGAGCTCATCGGCCGGCAGGTAGCGGAGTTGCTTAACATCGCCCCCCGCGCAAACCTCCGGTTTTCGACCCGCCTCCAGACATCAGTCGGTGGTGGGGCTGTCGAGGTCCTTGGCGAAGTTGTCAATCTGTCTACCACCGGAATGCTGATTGCGACCGAGACTTCGTTCGCGCCGGGAGAACAGGTGGTTATGACAATCAACCTTAGCGGTCAGCTGGGATCGGTATCTGCCAAGGCTGAGGTCATTCGACGGGCCCATTGTGATCGAGGTGGCATAGACGGTATCGGCGTCCGCTTTCTCAGCTTCGCGGGTGATGGCAGGGAGAAAATCGAGGCCGTGCTCGAAGCGGCCTTCACCGATCCTCTCATCAACTGATTTCGATTCCGCGGACCCCAAGAATCGGAAAAAGGCCCCAGCGAGCCCTCTCGCCACGAGAAAAGCTGTAGGATAAGCGCCGCAAAGCGCCCGCAGCGTGGTGAATGATCACCCAATCGGCGGGCCAAAAGGAGGGGTCGTGAAAAAGAGTTTTCTGTTGATGATGGTGTGTGTTGCGATGATTGTTGTTCTGGGTTGTGCTAAGACGGAGCCCGTTGCGGAGACCGAGGTGGCTGGCGAGACCGAGGCCATGGTGGAAGATACCGCGGCTGCCGAGAGGCACGACGTGGTCTATGTCTGCAACTGTGGTCCCGAGTGTGATTGTGGCTCGATCAGCACCACGGCCGGCACGTGCAGCTGCGGTTCCGAGCTGGTGGCAGCCCATGTCGTCAAGGTCGATGGTCACGACGCGAAGCTGTGCACC
>Ga0209013_10003304_pt1 | contig 14342 bp, 14 predicted proteins | sample Cruoilmetagenom2_FD_187291 | JGI IMG/M metagenome (GOLD analysis project Ga0209013, IMG submission 187291) | Oil polluted marine microbial communities from Coal Oil Point, Santa Barbara, California, USA - Sample 2 (SPAdes) (version 2) | ecosystem: Environmental > Aquatic > Marine > Oil seeps ... | reverse complement strand
ATCAGTGACCAGATAATAACCATATTCACCTCGTGAACATTCACCCCGGACATATGTTTCCCCACGAGGAATTTTCCAGTGCATAACATTGGGTATTTTGGCCATTGGTGAACCTTCTTTGGGCATTTTTGCCAGAATCTGGCGTACCAGATCAACCGACTGCAGCAAATCCTGACGCCGTACATCAGCCCGGGTATAGATATCGGAATCCTGCCCCAGAACAGGTTCAAAATCGAGTTCCGGATAGACCAGATAAGGTTGATCCTTACGCACATCCTTGGCAACACCGCCAGCACGTGCATTGGGTCCGGTAACGCCATAACTATCCATTAGCTCAACATCAATAACGCCTACACCGACACTGCGTTTTTTAAACACCGCATTACAATACATTGTGTCATAGACATCGCTCATGGTGCTTTCAATCTCACGCAATGTCTCTTCCATACGCTCCGCAAAACCTTCGGGCAAGCGATCACGGACACCACCGGGCAAGATAAACATATGATAAATGCGTGCGCCCGTCAGCTCTTCAAATCGATCCAGCATTAGATCACGGACATAGGTCGTCCACTGACTGATCACCCCCATACCAAAACTGCCGGCCTGACCGCCGCAATACATCAGATAACTATTGATACGACCCATCTCAAGGATTAAGGTACGGATCCAATTGGCATATTCAGGCGCTTCAATGCCCGCAAGTTCTTCAACTGCGGCCGCATAACAATATTCATTAAAATCCGGTTCAGGTACACAAATACGACAGACGATAGGGAAACACTGGATAAAACTGCGCCGTTCCATCAATTTTTCAAAGCCGCGGTGCAGGTAACCCACATGAGTTATGCCTTCTACCACTTCATCACCACAAACTGTCAGTTCAACCGACATATTGCCGGTAATCCCTGGATGCTGTGGCCCCTGCCACAGCTTCAGAAATTTACCTGATTTTAAATCGATATCGAGACTGCCGTCTGCTTTCTTTTGCGGATATTGACTGCGGTCAGGTTGATACGCCATCGCTACACTCCATCCGGATAAAGTTGCTGTTTCATGTGATCGGCCGGATCCTTTGTTTCACGACCTGGGCGCTGAGCAAAAGTCTCTTCAGAAAATTTAAGTGTGTCGAAATCGCGGCGATAAGGAGGAATATCATTCCACCCTTCCAGAATAAAATCTTCATTCACTCTGGGACTATCAGGAAAATCAATGCCAAACATCTCACGAAGTTCCCGCTGATAAGTCGCTGCAGTAGGCCAGATATCATGAATACTTTCCATAGAGGCATCATCCCGTGGAATCATCACCCGCAGGCCTATATCTGTAGCATTAGTTCGATTGGATAAAAGATAAGTCAATTGAAACGTATTCTCTTCAAGCCAGTCAACAGCAGTCAGAAGTACCAGATGACGATAATTTTCTTTATCACGCAGGTGTAAAACCACTGCTCGCAATTGTTCCTGCTTCAGGGTGATAAAAACCAGATTATTTCGCTGTTCGGTCAACTCACCCAGTGAAAATAATTGTTTTAATTTTGTATAGAGTTCGTGCATTTTTTATCATCCGTTCTGGGCTGCTTTATCACTAGTTCTGGACAGCTTTGTTACCAGTTATAGTCAGGCATATCCCAGTCATTGATTACTTGCTTTTGATTGGTCTTATACCAGTCAAATTTTTCAGCGTATTCATTGGCACCTTCTGCTTTACCTGCGCGAATCAGTTTCTTCAGATCCATAAATCCAGCCAGTAGTGCTTCTGGGCGTGGCATACATCCGGCAATATAAAGATCCACGGGAAGATACTGATCCAGACGTTTAATGGTATTATACGAATCCCAATACATGCCGCCGTTAATTGTGCAGGAACCCAGGCCAATTACATATTTTGGATTCTGCATTTGCTCATAAGAACGAATGACGCGCTTCAGGGTCTTTACCGAAAGATAGCCTGAAATAATAAATAAATTAGACTGACGAGGAGTGGGTCGCCATTGCACACCATAACGATAGGCATCAAAGCGCGGCGTCATTAATGGCCGCATTTCAATTGCACCACAACCCGTACCAAAACCAAGGATCCAGATAGACTCTGAACGAGCCCAGTTGAAAAAATCTTCAACAATTTTGCCATAAGCCGCAGGCATGACTGTGGGCGGCGCTTCACAATAATAATCGCGCAGAGGCTCGACTTCAAATTCAAGTCCATCCGGCCCTTTAATAATACGTTTTTCTAATTCTTCTTTCATATACTAAACCAGAACCACTGCGAGAATGCCTATTGGCACTGCCCAGATTAAAAACCACCGAATTGACTGCTCAACACGAAAACGAGGAAAGACAACACCAATAAATACGGCAAACATATAAATCAGGAAAATTTTTAGAAAAAATACCGGCCAGTTATCCGCCCCGCCAAAAAACAGATTCATAAATATGACCATTTTAGCGATAGGATATAGCACCCGATTCGTCTGCATCAGAGCAAGATAGGAAGAATGATATTCGGTGGGTGGACCAATGGGAATTTCCTGAGGCGCCAGAACCACATCAAAAGGAGGTCGCATTACAGAACCCAGAAAAGACAGCATTGCCGCCGCCACGGCCAGAGGATTGGTAAATAAAGTCCAGTTCAGCACACCGCCTTGTTGCGCGGCAACAATCTCGGTCACAGAGAGCGTATTATATTGTAAGGCAATGGAAAAGACTGCCAGAGCCAGAGGCAGTTCAGCCATGGTCACCTGAGACAAACCACGTGAAACACCAATAGCCGCATGGGGATGTCCGCTTTCACCAGCACCTAATGCCATACCCAGGGTTCCAAAAAAGATAAAATAAAGCGCCAGGATTAAATCTCCGGCAAAAGAAAAGTTTGAAAACATCACCGAATTATAAATAGTCGGTACAAACATTAATAAGCCGACACCGCCTGTTAATCTAAATACCGGTCCCAGATAAAACATCACGCCATGGGTAATAGAGCTTCTCAGAGCATAATTTTTTATCAGGTCGATATAATTCTGATAAATAGGAATACCAATTCTTCTTCCCACCCGGGCACCAATTTTAGCTACAAAAGCATTCATCAATAGTCCGAAGTTTATAACAATAAACAAGGTTAACAGCGCATAAGGGATCTGTATCCATTCAAACTGCATCTTTTAATACCAAAGTTAAACCCATAGTTAAAACTCCACTTTGAAAAGATAAACAACAACGACATAGGCCAGAAGCTGAATGGCGTAGGTTTGCCCATTGCCTGTATAAAAACGACGAAATAAATCTGCCATAGTATGTAGAAGATCGGTTAATGTCTCCCAGAAACGAGTTACAAAAGGCTGTATTAAAAAGCCCAGGGCTTTACGATATGAGGCAAAGAAATTCCAGGAAAAATGAGTTGTTTCCGGCCGATAAGGTCTTTCTGCGGAATAGACAATATTAAACTGCTTCACTTTTTGTGCTTTACGATTAACAAATAATAACCAGACAAAAAGGAGGACAAAAATGACTGCAATAATCACCATAATGGGAATAGGACTCCAATAACCATAGTCACTGATTATGGTCAGGCCTTCCCAGTTCAGACCGCTCTTTGCCGCACCTTGCGTAAAGAAAGGGCTAAGGTAGGCATCAACATGGCGCAATACAAGACCTGGAACAACAGAAAACACCATAAGCGCTGCTACATAGATCATCTGCGGCAGTATTATCCAGAAAGGAGCCTCTTTTATCTGACGGTGTTCATCCTTTAATTGACCGAGAAAGATAGTATGAATCAGACGAAACAGATAAAGAAATGCAATAGGACCTGAAATAAAGATCAGCATCATCGGTAATCTATATTCAGATGACAAAATAGCATTATAGAAAACCCATCGTCCACCAAAACCAGACAGTGGCGGTACGCCTGAAACAGCGATAATACCGATAAGAACCGCAATAAATGACAATGGCATCAGGGCAATAAGGCCGCCCATTTTATACATTTCACGAGTGCCGGTACGTTTTGCAACACCACCAACCGACAGGAATAGCATGGATTTGTAGATATAGTGATTGATAACAAACATCAATGCCATCAACCAGCCCAGCTGATTCATCAGCGCCAGGCCAAAGAGTGCATAACCCATCTGTCCAATAGAGGAATAGGCCAGCAAACGTTTAGCGTCTTCCTGAAAAACAGCCATCAGATTACCAAGAAATGCTGAAACAGCCCCTATCCAGAGCATAAGATACGTTAGCTCAATACCATAAAGCTGCTGTTTGCCCATATTCATCAGCAACATCATAATACCAAACAGACCGGCTTTCAGAAGAATACCTGAAACCATAGGAGAGACATCGGTTTCAGCTTCGGCATGAGCACCGGGCAGCCAGATATGCAGGCCAATGGCCGCTGTTTTTGTCATAAAGCCAATAGCTAACAGCAGAAAAACCCAGGGAGCGACAGGTTCAGCCACCTGAGCCAATGATTCTAACGTGAATAATGTAATACCCTGTGCGGCCAATGCAAAACCGGCCAAAATAAGAAACGCACCACCCAGAGAAAAGATAATATAAGACAGTGCATGGGGTTCTGAGTGTTTACCACGTAAAATCATAAAATATGAGCCAATAGTCAGAAATTCCCAGGCGGCAAAGAAATGAAATGAATCTTTAGCAACCACCAGCATTGTCAGTCCTGCAAACATCAGCATCGCTGCGGGGTAAAAACCAATTCGACGACCGTGAGCATGATAACTGGCTAACAGGATTATTGCTCCACCCAGGAGAAAAATAGCAGCAAAAATAATTTGCAGTGGATCGTATAGCGGATAACTGATGACAAAGTAAGCCACCATCCCCGCAATGGCCAGACTATTTTTAATCCATGCCGGCAGCCATTCCAACAATAAGAAACTTAAAGCAAAAAGGAGAGGCAATGCATAAAATAGATTGTCGTAGGCAGAAAGTTCTCCCCAAAGATAGGCCAGTGCCCAACTGATGGCAAGAGTAGAAAAGATCACAAATAATTTATGTGGTGCTAAGGATAAAAGTTGACTCTCATTTTCTGATTCAATTTTTTCTCTTTTAAGAACGTAACCAAACCAGCGAAATAAATAACTGGCTTCAAGCAGCGATCCAATAAGGACAAGTGCCAGGATCCAGAGACGATTTTCCGAGGCCAGAATCATCACCAAATCCCACTTTGCGTAAAAACTTGGAAATGGTGGTAAACCGCTTAGCATCGCGATAAAACTAACAAAGGCAAGAATGAGCAGTGGATGCCCGCGCAGTGCAGTCCAGTCGGTCAGATTACGCTGACTAATCAACCCGGAAATCCAGTATAGACCCGCTTTGGCGACCGCATGAGAAAGCACGATACCACCCGCAATGAAAAAATAGTTATCCCCAAGGATATCACGCTGACCTATAACCGCGAGAATCAGCCCCACCTGCCCCACTGAGGAGTAACCCAGAGTTCGGCGGTCATTGGTTTGTGATAAGGCCAGTAGATTAGCCGCAACAAAACTCAGCAGTCCGATAGCAGTGACCGCTGGAAGCCACTGCTCTCCACCGATCAATAATAATTTGTCTACTGCATAGACTGCCGCAGCACCTGCCATCGCAGCAGAGAAAATTGCAGAAAAAGCAGGATGTGCCGACTCATAAATATCCAGAGCCCAGCCATTGGCTGGAAATGGTTTTGCCTCGGTCAAAATAGCAATCAACATAAAAAAGAAAGCCAGTGAAGCAATCCCCTTTGTCATATCCAGTGACAGCCCTGCTATACCATCAATATTCAAAGTACCACTCACATGGTAAGTAAAAATAATTCCAATCAGTAGAAATACAGAAACCAACTGGGAAATAATCAGATATTTAAAGCCTGCAGAGAGAGCCTGTTTATTCTCAGAAATGAGCAGAAGACCCGCTGTTGCAATAACTGCCAGTTCAAAAAACACAAACAGATTAAAGATATCACGGGTGAGAATGATGCCGCATAAGGCCATAATAAAGACCAATAAGACAGACATTGCCCTGCCGCCCAGTCGGTACAATGATTTGCTCATATAGATTGCTGACAGCAGTCCCGAGAAAATAACCAGCAGAAGCAGAACCGCTTCGGTAATTCCCAGATGCAGATTAATTGCAAAAGGCGGTTTGGTTCCGGCAGTAAATATTTCAACAGTTGTCCCTCCATCAACAGCAAAAAACAAAAGCCAGCGAGAAGCTATCCATGCCATGGAGATAAGAGAGCCAAGCGTCAGTGCATAAGCGGTATTACGCCAGTTTTCACGCAAAAGTCCCAGCAGGAATGCTGCTCCGAGACCAATAACGATAATGTAAATAGCACTTACCATTTCAGCTCCGAAAACTTAGATATATCAAGTGTTCCCTTTCGCTCATACAACTTATAAGCAAAAGCCAGCATCAATGTGGTGATCCCCAAACCGATAACAATAGCAGTCAGTACCAGTGCTTGCGGTACAGGGTCAATAATACGCGCTGCTGCCTGTGCAACAGGAACTACTTCATTCAATATCGGTGCTGTTCGACCATGCATATAACCGATGGCAACCAGAACAATATTAACACCCGTATTAGCAACACTAAAGGAGACAATGATACGCAGAATATTATGATTAGTAAGGGCACCATACAAGCCCATAAGGATAAGGATAAATCCCGTCGCCATGGCAATCTGAACCATTATGAATCCTCCGTTTCAGAAAGATTAACCAGCATCGAACTAAACTCAGCCCCAACCTTAAGACCAATGAGTGAATAAATAACGGGTATAGCTCCAGCAGAAAAGAGTGAACCCAAATCACCTACGGGTAAAATACGGTTATCCAGGAAGCCTCCGGCATAGAACATCCCCAGCACACCAATAGACACAAATAATAAACCAGAGACTGACTCAATAATGGTAATAAGTTGATGACTAAAATGACGCAAGGGATCGGTAAGCAGCATCAGTAGAATTGCCGAGGCAATAATTGCCCCTCCCTGAAAACCGCCACCGGGTGTGAGATGACCGTTGATGAAAACATAAGCACCTAAGAGTAAAATCAGAGGCACCAGAAGATAACTGCCTGTTGTCAATAATTCACCGGACTGAGGTAGCTCTCTTTGAAGGGACTTACCTTTATGATTTCCTCTTGATAATAACATTCCAACAATCGCCGCCGTCAAAAATAATACTGTGACTTCACCAATTGTATCTAATCCACGATAGGTAACAATAATAGCGGTGACAATATTTGCTGCTCCGATATCCTGTGCTGTATGTTCAGCATAATATCGCCCCGTCAGATTTAATTCAGTATCAGGTGTATATCCCTGCATAAGAGCAATAAAAAGTGACCCTAGACCCAATAAAAACAAAATTACTAGTGTACGCTTAATCACGTTGTTCTCCTCGTACCCGTCCCAGTACAAAGAAAAACAGGAAAGTGGTCAAGCCACTGCCGATAGCAGCCTCCGTCATAGCAACATCCGGAGCAGCAAAAAAGAGGAATAACACCGATGCCAGCAAACTCACTAAACCTGCCGCAAGCATGGCAATTGATATTTGTTTCACTTGTATTGCAACAAAGGCCGCACCGATCATAGCTATAGAAATTAGTAAAGTAATTGCAGGCATCAGCAGTTCATTCATGACTTATCCCCCAGATCTTTGGCCAGCATATCAACCGTTGTTTTTGACGTTTTTTCAATACCGATACGATGTGCAGCTCGAGCCAGCACCTGCGAGGAAAGTGGATTGGTAAACAGCAGGAATAAACCGATAAGTAATAATTTAAATCCCCATTCAGGATGTAAAAAGGCCGCTCCGGCAAGGATCAAGATAGTACCTAAAGTGGTTGTTTTAGCACCTGCCTGAATACGGTTGAAAAGATCCGGCATACGAACAATCCCTAAGCCACCAAGAAATAAAAAAGCAGCACCGGCAACCAGCAATAGTCCACCAAAAAAGTCAGTAAACAATGTCATAATATATCTTCCAATAAAAGAAGGGGCATTAAAATCTTCCTTCAAGATAGCGGGCAATTGCAATCACACCAAGAAATGAAAGCAAGGCATAAACAAGGGCAATATCAAGATAAATGCCTCGCTCTTCAATCAGTGCACTGAGCACGATAAAAGTTATTGAAATTACCGTCAGCACATCAAAAGCAATGACACGGTCAAATGTTGATGGCCCCTTAATAAATCGCCCCAATGCCATTAGAAATGCCATTCCAGCTAGCATCGCGGCTATAGCAATCAATATTTCAACCATACATCACCTCAAGATAGGATTCGAAACCAGCAACAATCTGAATGGTTGCCTCTTCGAGTTCCGTCGAATCAACAGTCACACAATGAACGTAGATCCATTCGCCATCCAGTTCAACAGTCAGGGTTCCAGGAGTGAGAGTAATTGAATTAGCCAGCATCAAGCGGCCCATTTTACTTTTTAGTTTAGTGCGTACCTTAACGATACCCGGTTTGATTGGCAGTGAGGGAGAGAGGACAATAGCAGCCAGTTTAAAATTGGATTTAACCAGTTCCTTAAAGAAATAAGCATAATAAAGTACGCCCGCAACAAAAGCCCGCGGGGTGGCACGAAACTCAGTAAAAAACGATAAACCGTTGCAAAATAAAAGAGTGATACTAAACGAAACCAGAATACCGATGATAAGACTGTCAACGGCTAATGTTCCGTTAAGCATAAGCCAGAAAAGCAATAGTGTTGCAAATAATACCGCTCGATCGCGTATCTGTTTTTTCAGTCCACTCCCGGTATCCAAAAATGATTTCTCCATACTTTTTCAGCTACATTATGATGTTACAATATTACAGTATTATTACAAGCAATTACTTAAATATTATTTTTGTCCGTTTGGATCAGGAGCAAGCAGATGAAATGGTTGTTTAAGTCCATGAATTATTTTCTCATCACGATGATAAATATCTTTGTAGAACATAACCTGCCCGTCCTTATCCATTCTGCTCGTAAAATAAAGCAATAATACCGGCACAGATTGCGGTAAACTGACATTTTGTAACTTTTCTGAATCCAGAATCTCTTTAAACTTCGCCTGATTCCACTTGCTATTGTCTTTTAATAACAACTCCACTAATTCAAATGGGTTTTCTATTCGAATACAGCCCGAACTAAAGGCTCGTTCTGCCCTGTCAAACTTACTTTTGCTCGGCGTGTCATGCAGATACACCAGATGCTTATTGGGAAACATGATTTTAACCCGTCCCAGAGCATTGGCAGGTCCCGGTTCCTGGCGGATCATATAGGGGAAGTTTTTCACCGTCGTGGTCGACCAGTTAATGTTTGACGAGTTAATTTTTTTACCTTTTAAATCGACAACATTCATATTCTTTTTTTGTAAATAGCCGGGGTCTTTTTTTAGTTTAGGCAGAATATCTTTTTCCAGAATTGTCGGCGGCACAGTCCAGGTTGGATTAAAAACAAGATATTTTATATTATCTCTGAAAACAGGTGTTTTTCGATACTCCTTGCCTACCTGAGCCCTGGATTCCCAAACCAGTTTATTATCCTGCACATAGTAGACCTTATAGCCGGCAATATTAACCAGCACAAATTCGTCACCAAGATTATGTCTAATCCAGCGGATCCGTTCCAGATTTGCTTTGATTTGATCAATACGAAACGCCACCGTATCATTCATCTGTTGCAGAGTACCTTTACCAATAATACCATCGACTTCTATCTGGTGACGGTGCTGGAAATGTTTGACTCCGGCTTCTATCTCCGCATTATAATCATGAACATTTGCTTCAATTTTCGATTTTTTGAGATCACCCGTTACCTGCAAACGAGCTTTAATCAGTGGAATTCGGGGATCCTGCATATCGGGTTTAAGTGTTTTACCCGCTGGAATTGTTTTCCAGCCACCCGATTTCTGAATCCTGCGATATTGAGCCAGGGCTTTGACCAGGCCCTGGTAAAATGGTCCCAGGTGAATATTCTTATCCAGATAATTTTTTAGTTTTTTTTCTGAGCGCAGAATATAATGCAGTTTTGCAACAGGATCAGAAGTCATAAATTCACGACTAAAATTCCAATCCGGATCAAGACTTCCTGGTACGACCTTACCATAAGACAAATGGTAAATTAGCCGAACCAGTGCATCAGTTAAAATAATGTCTAACTGAGCCTGCTGGGCGGCCTCACCTGTTAAAGCTTTTTCTATTCGTGCTTTGATTATCGATTGATGATAATCACCTGGAGTCAGTCCCAGAGTGTCTGCGTTATCAATAGCTTCAAGCAGAACATCAATCATAGCCTGATCTTTCCAGGCCAGCTGATAATCATTATATTGGTAAAAATTTTGGATCAACTTAGTCGCGGCAATCTTAGTTGAACCGACAGTTAAAGTCGCATTTTTATTCGCCTCTAATTCATGCCGAATTAGCTCTTCAGTCGCAGCCTGAGACTTAGCCTGACTTAAGGTTGGCAAAAAAATAAAAACCAATACGAGTAAAAAAAGTACTGATATTGCTTTCATATTGAAGTTTTTTCCTTGAAATTGACGACTATTACACAAAAAAGTTAAACCAACTGCACAAGTGCTTGTCTAATTTGTTCAACGGCAACTATAATGGAACCATTAGGTTAAAACAAATAACTTTTTGAACAATGAAAAAAACTCCAATTCAAGCATCAAAGCGTCGTTTTATGTCCGGCATTTTAACTATGCCTCTTGCAGCGTCCCTTTCAGTCAATAGCTATGCGAAAAACACACCGGTAAACAAGACTCGTGAGCTTTCTTTTTTTCATACTCACACCGGAGAGGAGCTATCCATTGTTTATCATGATGGCGGGAATCATTTATCACCTGCATTACACAAAATAAACCAGTTTCTGAGCGACTTCCGTACCGGAGACAGCCATCCGATAGATCCCCGTTTACTCGATGCGTTATATCTGCTACAGCAAAAAACCGGTGTTGAGGACAGATTTGAAGTCATTTCCGGCTATCGCTCACCAAAAACCAATGCGAAACTGAGAAATAAGAGCAATGGTGTCGCAAAACGCAGTCTACATATGCAGGGGAAGGCAATTGATATACGTTTAAAAGGAATTAATACCAAAAAATTACGCGATACGGCAATTGCACTGAAAGTGGGCGGCGTCGGTTATTATCGCCGTTCTGATTTTATACACATCGACACGGGTCGAGTAAGACACTGGTAGAGAGGCGGGAGGAGAGTGGACCACTCACCTCCCGCCTTCTCTTAACAACCACTCTGTTCTCAGAAACACTTCATCGGGTACACCAAAAGCGGTTTTCAAAGCAACATCTCTGTCCCATTGGTTTTTTATGCCACCAACCCTGAATGCATCTTTAAAGCTTATGTGTCTGATATGATACCAGGGTGATGTGAGTGGAAAGAATTGAAGTGGCCAGTCAGTGCCGTAAATCATTTTTTTATTCACACCTTTTTCTTTCAGCGCTCTGGCTAAATAGCCAGTTTTATTAATTTGCGTCAGGCTGGAAACATCAACATAAAGATTTGGGTACTGTTTTATCATCGGTAAAATTCGGCTGAAATTATCTTCTCCTTCACTTTCCCCGGTAGTGGCTATATGTGCGGCAATGACTATGACTCCCTGTTCCAGTGGCAGTTTTAAACGCATTGGATCGGCAAGTTCATCTCTGGCGTTAGCAAAGGATTTTTCCATACCAGTATGTGTTAATAATGGAATTTTTAATTTCGCCATCAATTGATAAAAGGGAATGTAATCAGGATTGGCAGGATCAATATTCATAATTGATGGGATCCATTTAAGCAACACTGCGCCCTGATCTTTTACTTTCTGCAAACGCTGCAGAGCATCAGCACGATTAGGATTAATACTGGCACCAAAAATTAAATTATTATATAAGGCTGTTTCTTTTACCACGAAGTCATTAGGTACATAAAGTTGAGTCTCTTTTCGATTCAGCTCCCCCTTATGCTCGCCGGCACTGTCCACATAACCATCCATGGCCAGGATAACACCTGTTTTTACCGTTTCAGAATGAGCAATTTTATTACTGAGTTTTTTGAATAAAATTCGATCGCCCTGCTGAACCAGCTCTTCTTCAGTCAAATCCATTGCCCATAAATAAAATGGAAAACGAATATTATTGCGCATGGAGTCATTAATAAAACAACCGCTATCACCATAACCCAGGCCTGATACATGGATATGCATATCGACAATATTTTTTCCCAGACCAGGATTAACATCACCCATGGTATTATCCCGGGTAAACATAAATAAACTAAAGGCAATAATGACTATAAAAAAAACAATTTTTTTCATTTTAATCTTCTACGTAATCCGGAACAGATGTCAGCATAAAGTGGTTCATCAGGTTTTACAAAGCCATGACGTATGGCAAAATCAATAATAACCAGATTGCAATTGGTTTTATAATCTCTTGTTGCCGCCACAACATCCAACACCTTATTAACAGACCAGAGGTAAAACTCTTCCGCTTCACCATCAGTATTCTCAGGAACAAAATCAGCATCCAGTTTTAAATCATAAACAAACAAATTATCCTGCTGCAGCTTATGATTAAAATCCATAGCATAGGATACCATGGATACTGGTTTAGCTGTTTGAGCAATAGTTTCTGGTATATTAGCTTCTTCAGCACATTCTTTAATTAAAGTTTCTTCAATACAATAACCGGCACCATGACCACCAGCCACCAGATGATCCAGCTTGCCGGGAAAGGTCGGTTTATTTTTTGAGCGTCGAGCGACCCATAAATAAATCTCTCCCTGCTTTTCTACCCAGGCATTGAGATGAACACCATATTTTTTTATCCCCAGCAAGGATGATGCTGATCGTTCAATGGTGAAGAATGATTCATGGTTGAAACCCGTATTCACATTGTATTGCTCACCTACCCATGAATTTATTACACCGGACTGGTACCAGCTTTTAGCGACATCTGCTGCTGCATCACTGCGACTTTTAAAATCATTAATTTGCGGCTGAAAACTGATTGCTTCCCTGCCCTGCAGCTCAGTCAGGGCAAACACTGAGTCTAAGGATTTGAAAAGATTCTTTTGTTTCTGGTGAATAAAACCTAAAACACTTGAATCAATAAAAAATGGCAGATAATCTTCACTATTAAATTGATTACACTCATTTATCCAGTTCAAATAGGCTTTATTGCGTTTTTCTACACTTAACATAACTGATATTGCCCCATTATAAACCTGCTCCATTAAAAGCTAAAACGGTATTGATGTCATTAGCTAATAATAATATAATAGTGAGTCTACATCAAAGCAGTCTTAGCGACTGCTTTTTTTGTTTTATAAGGAATTATCTCAATGACTGATCATATTATGAATACTTATGGCCGCTTACCGGTCAGTTTCGTCAAAGGCGAAGGCTGTTACCTGTTCGATGATCAGAATCAACGCTATCTTGATGCCTTAACGGGTATTGCGGTCTGCGGACTGGGCCATGCTCACCCCGCGGTAGCAAAAGCTATCTGTGATCAGGCTGGAACCCTTGTTCATACATCAAACCTTTACGGAATCCCTAATCAAACCAGGCTGGCCGATATACTTTGTGAGTTATCCGGCATGGATCGGGTTTTTTTTAGTAATTCCGGTGCAGAAGCCAATGAAGCAGCAATCAAAATTGCCCGGCGTTTTGGACATGGCAAAAACATTGATGTGCCGACCATTATTGTCGCAAACAAGAGTTTTCATGGCAGAACACTGTCCACTCTGTCAGCCACAGGCAACCCTAAGGTTCAGGCCGGCTTTGAACCCCTGGTTCCAGGCTTTATTCATGTTGATTTTAATGACATAAATGCCATTAAAAAAGCGGCTGAGGACAATGATAATATTGTTGCCATTATGGTGGAACCCATTCAGGGCGAAGGCGGGCTTGCCACTCCGCCAATCAGTTATCTGCAGGAAATTCGTGCCTTTTGTGATGCACAAGACTATCTGATGATCCTTGATGAAATACAAACGGGTGTTTGTCGTACCGGAAAATGGTTTGCCGGACAGCATAGCGAGATCGTACCGGATGTCATGACTCTGGCCAAAGGGCTGGGTAATGGTTTCCCAATTGGTGCCTGCCTTGCCAAAGGTCAGGCCAGCGAAATTCTTGTGCCCGGCACTCACGGCTCGACCTTCGGCGGCAGTCCACTGGCCTGCGCAGCAGCTTTAGCAACAGTCAACACGATGGCTGAAGAAAATCTGGATCAACGAGCAGCGCAACTGGGTGACTACTTTCATCAAGGCTTTAAAGACTCACTGTCTGAACTCATTGAGCAAAAGATCGTAGTGGATATTCGCGGCAAAGGT
>Ga0209013_10003303_pt1 | contig 14344 bp, 13 predicted proteins | sample Cruoilmetagenom2_FD_187291 | JGI IMG/M metagenome (GOLD analysis project Ga0209013, IMG submission 187291) | Oil polluted marine microbial communities from Coal Oil Point, Santa Barbara, California, USA - Sample 2 (SPAdes) (version 2) | ecosystem: Environmental > Aquatic > Marine > Oil seeps ... | reverse complement strand
ATTATGAGTGAACTGGCACCACATATGCGCAAATACGCAAAACTTCTTCAAGATGTGCATGGCTTGGACAAAATGACATTTGCGGATTTAAAAATCCCGTTAGATCCATCGTACGAACCTAAAATTACGATTGAAGAATCAAAAAAATACATGAACGATGCTCTTGCGATTATGGGCGATGATTATTTACACATGGTCAACCGCTCATTTGATGAACGCTGGATTGATTTTGCACAGAATACAGGCAAGTCTACAGGCGCTTTTTGTTCAAGCCCGTACGGAACGCATCCATACATCTTGATTTCATGGTCAAGCCGCATGAATGAAGTATTCGTTTTGGCACATGAGCTTGGACATGCTGGTCACTTCTATAATGCCCATAAAAAGCAGAATGTTTTCAACTCACGTCCTTCACTCTACTTCATTGAAGCACCATCGACAATGAACGAAATGCTGATGGCGAATCATTTGCTTGAAAACTCGACTGACCCGAAATTCAAGCGCTGGGTCATTTCATCCATCGTCGCTCGTACGTATTACCACAACTTTGTTACGCATTTACTGGAAGCCGCTTATCAACGTAAAGTGTATGAACGTGTTGATGCTGGCCAAAACGTCAATGCAGGCATTTTAAATGAAATCAAACGCGGCGTCCTGGAAGAATTCTGGGGAGATGCGGTGGATATCACGCCAGGTGCGGAACTTACTTGGATGCGACAACCTCACTATTACATGGGCTTATATCCATACACGTACAGTGCTGGTTTAACAATCTCAACACAAGTATCTAAACGAATTTTGACAGAAGGCGAACCTGCCGTTGCACAGTGGCTTGAAGTCCTTCGGGCAGGAGGCACAAAATCACCAGTTGAACTTGCTCAAATGGCAGGCGTGGACATCACGACCGAACAGCCGCTTCGCGAAACCATTGCCTATATTGGTGAATTAATTGACGAACTCGTAAAATTGACGGAAGAAATTGAAGCGTAATAATCCAAATAAAAAACGAACTCCAGAAAAGTTTGGAGTTCGTTTTTGTTTTTTCACACTTTCATTTCCTGTATATCAAGAGATTCGGCAGACTTTTTCTTTCCATAAAGGTGAGGATGGTGGAATGGAGCCGGCTTCTGTTTAAAGTAAGTAAATAAGAAGCAGCCTACAATCACAATTACACTCCCAACTCCTTGAATCCAGGTCATTCTCTCCCCTAGTATAAAGAATGCTAGAATCGCTGTGAAAATCGGATTAAAGTTCAAGAATATGCCTGAAGTCATCGCCCCTATTTTTTGAACTCCGATATTCCACAACAACATGCAAACCACTGTGGACACAACGCCCGTATACAAAATGGACAGGACAAACGATGAATTTATATTTGTAATTGTAAACTCTCGGATATTAAAAGGAATTAACACGATGACACCAAATATGCCTGAATAGAACGTAGCCATTAATGGCGTTGTATATTTCATTGCCCATTTGCTACAAACCGAATACAGCCCCCAAATACAAACAGCGGCAACCATCATTAAGTCTCCCTTGTTAAAATCAATAGAGAATAACAAATCGAGCTTGCCTTTAGAAAGAACTAACAATACACCTACTAAAGACATGAACATCGCACATAGTTGGAGTACATTCATTTTCTCTTTTAATAACAAGAAAGAAAACAAAGCAATCGAAAACATATTCAATGTTGAAATCAAGCCGACATTCGTTGCAGAAGTAAAATCCAACGCGAGAAATTGAAAAAGATTAAACAAAACAACGCCCGTTATTCCCATTAAAGCCAACGGGATTATGGCTTTACGAGAAGGCAATAGTTGCTTTTCTTTCCACCATACAATTGGCACCAGACAAATAACCGCAATTGCCCATCTCAATGTGGTCAACGTCACTGGTGAGGCATGATCAACTAGGGATTTCCCCACGACAAAATTCCCACCCCATAACAAACTCGTCAACAATAGTAAAAGATAATAAAAGTATGGCATATTGTCTCACCCCTTTATGACTATGGAATAATCTTAGCATTTTAAAGAGGTTTTCTATATGTTATTCTGCGTAATTTATTGATTTCAAAACAATCGAAAGAATATAATGAAAATAAATCATTTTATTCTGAATTACGCTTCTCAAAATAGAAGTTTTCGAATAAAAATTAAAGGAGGTTATCCAATGGAAATACTGGTAAGCAAAGTACTCGATCCCATCGACATTCAAATTCTCGATATCTTACAGAAAGCAGCAAACATCAGCAATGCCGAACTTGGTCGACGGGTCAATTTATCGCCGCCCGCTACACACGCCCGCATTAGACGGTTAGAAACCGAAGGCTATATCGATCGACACGTTACCCTCCTCAACCAAGAGAAACTTGGATTCGACTTGCTGTGCTTTGTATTTATCAACACTGACATCCACCAAGCCGAACAACTGGAAAGCTTGGAACAAAGCTTGGAAGCCATGACGGAAGTGCTCGAATGCCATTGCCTAACAGGTGAATTTGATTATCTTTTGAAAGTCGCGAACAAAGACCGCCGTGAACTGGAACAATTCATCCGCAAACTTAACAAACTTGGCATTTCCCGTATCCAGACAAGCCTGGTCTTACGCGAAATCAAACACTCCACTGTCTTGCCGATTTCGTCTCCTGAACGAAATGAGGAAAAAATACAAAACTGATAATTGCTCCATATAAAAAGCAGCAGTTGTAAAAAACCTGCTGCTTCAATTTATTTTATTATGCTTAGTAATTGACCGTCACCTACCCCTTCCCCAAACATCTAATGGATTCGTCAATTCACCCAAATAATTGTTGCAATTTTCCAACTTCGTTGTGATACTAAAATTAACTTTCTAGTTAATATATGAATATAGCAAGGAGTCTATTGATGAAGGAACACACGAAGCCTAAAATTCACTACGCATGGTTCATATTACTTTTAGTTTTTATCGCCCTCCTTTCATCCCAAGGTGTGCGGCTATCTTTCGGTGCCTTTATTACGCCTTGGGAAGAAGAGTTCTCAACAAGTCGCAGTGTTATATCTCTTGTGGCATTTATCAGTTATATCGTTTTTGCAATTTCACAGCCGTATGTTGGTAAATTAATTGATACATATGGGATTCGAACGATTTTTACAATCAGTAGTTTAATCATCGGAATCTCCATGATTCTTACCTTCTTTGTAACTGCGCCTTGGCAACTTATGATTTTATATGGTGTCATTGCCTCTATTGGTTTTGGTGGATCGTCCAACGTCGTAGGTTCGATTGCTGTAGCAAACTGGTTCGTCAAGAAGAAAGGCTTTGCGCTTGGCTTGATGTCGGCTGGAACTGCTGCGGGTCAACTTTTGCTCGTTCCACTTTCTCTTATATTAAATGAGCAATTCGGCTGGCAAACGACTGTCTTGCTATTGGGAGCATTTCTGACGTTTATTATCTCTCCGCTTATCTATATCTTTATACGTACTTATCCATCTCAAAAAGGGATACGAGCTTACGGAGATGCGGAAACACTAAAAGCCGATAGCCCAGCTCCTTCGAAGAGCACGAAACAAGTGTTATCAATCTTTCAATTACTGAAGAGAAAGGAATTTCTCTTTCTCATGTTTCCGTTCTTTGTTTGCGGCGTAACGACTACAGGACTGATGGATACGCATCTAATTCCGTTTGCCCAGTACTGTGGCTTCTCCCCAACGATGACCGGCACTGCGGTGAGTCTACTCGCCGGATTCAACATTTTGGGAACCGTGCTATCTGGTTATTTAGCAGATCGCTGGAGTAGTAAGTATATTCTTACTTTTTTATATGGATTTCGCGCCCTGACCATCGTATTGTTGCTCGTCATTGTGAACAACGTCACATTGTTTGGCTTTGTTATTTCTCAGTCTCACTTGCTCATCCTTTTTGCCATCAGTTTTGGAGTTGTCAGTTTCGCGACAGTGGCACCAACCGTAAAACTTGCTACGGACTATTTCAAAGATCTCTCCGTAGGTGCTGTAATTGGTTGGTTATTTTTGAGTCATCAAGTGGGCTCTGCTTTAGGTTCTTTAATTCCTGGTGTTTTGTTTGAAATGACAGGTGGTTACGATATCTCCTTTATCGCTTCTATTTTGTTACTGCTTATCGCTTCAGGAATGTGCATGTTATTGCCATCTACAAAACATGTAGTGAAACCATAATTAAATTACCTACGAAAAAAACCGCTATCCATTTAAGGATAACGGTTTTCTTTCTGTCATTAATGAATAATCCCATCTTTTCCAATGGCATTGTCTTGTGTCAAATCATTTAGACTTTGTTCTTTTTGATTGTCATTCGATTGATTGTTTAGTTGTTGTTCCTTCTGATTTTCTTGAGCTTGGTCATTTCCTTCTTTATTTTGTTGATTGTCGTGTAGTTGTTGATTTTGCCTCAATTCTTTATCGTTCTCTTCTTGTTGCTTCTGTCGTTTTTCTTCCTCTGGATGATCTGGTTCAAATTCTGGATACTTATCCTTGCGCTCCATTTTCTCGCCCTCCTGGAATTCTATACTTACCCGTACTATTCCCATCCACCCAAAATAAAAACGCGTAAATGAAAAAACCGCCTCATTCTAAAGTAAAAAACAACCTCATTCTTTCGACTGAATGTTGCACAGAGATGCTTATATTTACTTCTGAAGTGGTAGACTAGTGTAGATTCATTACAATAAGGGGCTTGATATACATGAAGATATATGACGTTACGATAGTGGGCGCTGGACCTACTGGATTATTTACCGCTTTTTACGGAGGCATGCGCCAAATGTCTGTGAAAATCGTGGAAAGCCTGCCGAATGTCGGAGGCCAATTAACAGCACTATATCCTGAAAAATATATATACGACATTGCCGGATTCCCTAAAATACGTGCAAAAGACTTGGTCCATAACCTTTCTGAACAGCTTTCCATCTTTTCTCCCACCATCATCACGGGAGAATCCGTAGAAGATCTAACAAGACTAGAAGACGGTACATGGCAACTTACAACTGATGTAGACACTCATTTATCGAAAACAATCATATTCACGACCGGTAACGGCGCATTTGAACCAAAACGACTGGAACTTGCAGAAGCCATGAAATATGAAGGCAGTCAGCTCCATTATTTCGTTGATGATATGGGTACCTTTGCCGGAAAAGATGTTGTGCTGTTTGGCGGTGGCGACTCGGCAGTTGATTGGGCATTGATGCTCGAACCCGTCGCAAAATCCGTCACACTCGTTCATCGCAGAGATTCTTTCCGAGCACATGAGCATAGCATTGAATTGCTTCACCAATCAAAAGTCATTATCAAAACTCCATATGTTGTCGACCACTTTGAACCTGAGGGTGAGGCCTTTACGCATGTGGCAGTCAGAAATCCAGATGGTGAAGTTGAATTACTCAAAGCCGATCATGTAATCGTCAATTACGGATTCCGTTCTTCTATCGGTAACATGAAAAACTGGGGAATGGAAATGGAGCGACATGCCATTGTGGTTAACTCCAAAATGGAAACTACACTACCTGGCATCTATGCCGTCGGAGACAGCAATACTTACGAAGGAAAAGTGAAGCTGATTGCCTGCGGATTTGGTGAAGCTCCTATTGCAATTAATTCCGCTAAACATTTTGTGGATCCGGAAACCAAGAAACACATCAAACATTCCACAGACTTATTTTCACATTAACCATAGAAAAAAGGAGCGGAAAATTTCTCCGCTCCTTTTTATTTTGTTACGCTTACAACATCCTTTTCACGACTTAAGCCATCACATAAACTCCCGCATAACTTTGTCACCGGTCCATAAAAGAACTGAATGATCGGACCGATCAGTATCGTGGATAGCACCGTTCCAATCCCAATTGGACCACCAAGTAAAAACGCAATGATAAACACAGTTAATTCCATCATGGTTTTTGAAACCGCTAAACTCTTGCCTGTTCTGTATTGAATAGCCATCATCAAACTGTCCATTGGATTACGTGCAAAGTTTGATTGAAGGTAGCAAGCAATACCAATTGCAATGATGACAATTCCACCCATTAGCATACATGCTCGAAGTATCATCCCAGCAGGTTCCAACTCCATAAACACCAGTAATAACCAAAAATCAATTAAGATGCCGATAATGAAAATTGTAATGATTGCCGGGAAGTCCGGAATTTTTTTCATGATAATGCCATTCAATAAAATGAGGAAAATCCCCACAACAAATACCCATGACCCGACACTTAAACCAATGACATCCGATAATCCTACGTACATGGCATCCCAAGGACCTGCTCCCAAATCCGCTAAAATCATCAAACTGATTCCTAAAGACAAAAACGTTAGACCAATTAAATAAAACAACGCGATAATTATACGATTTTTCATGTAAGCTCCTTCTCTATCTATCCGAAATTTATATTCGAACATCTTATCATGAAAATCTAATTATCACTTGATTTTTCAATTCATAAAAAAATAGGTACTCGAATTCAATTAATAATAAAAAGCTCCGCCGATATCGACAGAACTTTGATAAATTACATGGTAGGATTGTTTTTAAATGGTTTCTTTCGGATGAGATTCCATACAGCCATCCCATCACTTGGGTTCTCGCCATGCCATATGGGAAAAAGCGAGAAAAAAAGGAAGTAGAAAGAAAAATAGACGAATTGATATAGAAAAATTCCCGGGTCAAGTTCCCTCATTAAAATAAGCCCATTCAATATCAATATGCTGGCCAAATTAAAAATAGATCCACCTAGATAGACAAAAATCAGTTGCCATCTATTCTCTTTTGCAGCTACTGAGACGTATTCACACCAACCATCATAAAAATAAAGACGCCGAACATGAAGACGACCAATCTTTGTGAGTATTTTACCTGAGCCAATATGCATATTCACTTTTCCTCCGAAGAGCTTTGCGAAAAACATATGACCCATTTGATGAATGAGTGTCACTAGAGGCATCACTAGAAAAAAAGAAAAGAAAAATTTCCACAAATCATTGAACCCGAACATTTGGTCACCTACTTATCCTTTAAGTAATGATGACTCAGTGTACGAGAAATAAATTAGTAATTCAACTATTTTCACCTGTATTTTTCAGGTAATAATTGTTAATTTGTATCTTACTTAGCAACTCATATCGGGTTTGATATTTAGTAAGCTTTCTTCGAATAAATCAATAATCTCAACAAATCGATTTGCTTCTCTAAATACGTGGTCCGCTAATAAAGGATGAATATTACTCTTTATCCGACATTCTTCAATCAAATCGCGTGCGGTTTTCTTGAAGTCTCTTAATGAAACAACAGATACTCGATTTTGATCTAAAAGTTGAGAAAGTAATGGTGGCGTTTCGGATTGAGGTCTCATACTATCCAAGTCGATTGCCTGGTACAATAACTGATCAAAGTCATGGCTAAATTCTCTTGCCTGATCGACCAATTTCCGTTCACTTGGATCCAATAAATGCCCGATAAACTTCGCATGGTCCGCCATGATTTTAAGGAAAAATATATTTTCTTTTATGATTGCCTCTGGTAATGGTTGCAATTTCCCTTCATTTAACTCTTTTAATCGATTAGCAAAATAAGCAGCTTCCCTACTTATATGGTCAACTAATAGTGGGTAATTATTGGTTGTGATTTCACAACGAAGAATCAGTCCCAATACTTTCCGTTTATATGCATAAATAGCAGCAACTGCCTGGTACACATGTGAATTGAATGCCTCTACTTGTCGTGGGTCGGAATGTTCCGAGTATCCGGCTAACTGCTCTTCGATTCTTTCAAAGACAGCAATGAATTGTTGAGCTTCCTCAATGAGCTTTTTCTCATTAACTGTAAATCCCAGACTTAAAAATAAAGCATGTTCTTTCATAATTCTAGACCAAAATTGAATTTCGTCTATTGACCTAACAACAAATTCATTTGACATTCATTCGCCTCCACTTTCTTATGATTTATCGTATGTCAATTTACATGAAATGCTCCTAATGTTCGTTTAGAGTTTCTGACCATTTCTGTTTTTCATTTACCGAGTCAGTTCTTTCGCTCTAATATAGTAATTTTTATGTGTCATCTCCTGTAAGCGCTTTATTTATATTGAAGAAAGGTGAATATTTTGTTACATTAGAATAGGTTTAATTTTCTAAACTTAAAATTCCGTAAGTATTTTCTTAGTTGCGTGCTTACATCAAGGGGGACATCATGAAGAAAAGCTTACAAATGGGGAGTGCCTTTATAGGCATCATAGTCGGTGCAGGATTTGCTTCCGGACAAGAAATCCTTCAATACTTTACAAGTTTCGGTACTATGGGAATAATAGCTGCACTGATTTCGACGGTTTTATTTGCCTATCTCGGCATGAATTTAACTAGGCTAGGTAGCCGTATGCAAACAACTTCGCATAAGGAGGTTGTTTATGGGATTAGCGGTAAATTCATCGGAAGAATTGTTGATTATATCATTATCTTTACGTTATTTGGCGTGGGTGTTGTCATGATTGCTGGAGCTGGATCTATTTTCTCTCAACAATTCGGGCTATCCGCCACTCTCGGAAGTACAATTATGGCAGTACTAGTGATTGGCACAATCATGTTGAACGTCCAGAAAGTTATCGCAATCATCGGTGGTGTAACACCTTTCTTAGTACTTGCGGTCGTCTTGATTGCGATTTACAGTATAATGACCATGGATCAATCATTTGCCGAGTTGGATTCACTGGCAAAAGCACAACCTACTACTTTGCCTAACTGGTTCATGTCTGCTATTAACTATGTATCATTTAACATTGCTGTTGGTGCATCCATGTCAATCGTTATGGGCGGAACCGAAAAAGACGAAAAAATTGCAGCGCGCGGTGGATTTATTGGCGGACTTGGACTGGGTATTCTAATCATCTTAAGTCACTTGGCAATCTTTTCGAAAATTGACACAGTGGCAGGATTCGATATGCCAATGCTAAAAATCGTTGACGATATCTCTCCGGTTCTTGGATTCCTTATGTCTTTCATTCTTTTTGGAATGATCTTCAACACTGCTGTCAGCATGCTTTTCTCGTTCTCGGCACGTTTCGTCGAAATGGGCACAGCCAAATTCAGAACCTTTGTTATCATCGTTGGCATCACAGCGTATGTGGCGAGTTTCGTTGGTTTTACCAAGTTAGTAAGCATGTTCTATCCAATTGTCGGCTACCTTGGTTTCTTCCTGGTAGGGGCTATCATATATGCTTCATTTAAAAGAGACGTAAAAAAAGACGTTTGATAGCATCACAGAAAAAGCTGTCCTCAAAAGTCGAGTTATCCGACTTTTCGGGACAGCTTTTATGTTTTTACCTTCTTTTAAAGACTGTATGAAGAAAAAAATAGGTTTAGATTGTGAATGGATGGGTATATATTCGGAAAACAACTTGGATTCTTTTATTGGCTATTACTTTACTCATCTCTTTATATACAAACCATTACTTTACCATTAGCGACAGCTTGTCTTTCCTTCATAAAATACGGATATGATTTTAATGTACCACTGTAAGTATAAGTCAGTTCATCCCATGAATAGATATCTTTTGGGGAAATCAAACTGGGCTTTTTGTTCATAATGGAATGTCCTCCACTATGAAATATTGTTGCGACGAATTGTGAACAGAAAAAAGCAGATTCTCTTTCAATCGTTTTTTCAAAGAGCACGCCAAATAAACCTAAGAAATTATACTTGTACTTCTCTTGATTTGCCTCGACTTTTTGAGCATACGCCTTCATCAACTTATATTCTCTTTCAGTAACCGTGCAGCTAAACACCGCACACTGCGCTCGTTGAAAAAACTGATTTCTAAAATCTTCTTTTACAAACCCACCGCCAAAAGGATTATCAATATTTTTCCTTCCAAAACTATAGACTTCACTCAAGTCTCGAGAAAAAGATATCGAAACGTGACTATATGGATGCTTCGTGAATCTCTTAATCAATTTCCCTAGATTTGTTTTTGTATCAGTAAAAATAAGATAAACTTCCATGATTCCCCTCCTTATGAACCAGATTTTCATGAGTACTATTTATCAATCAGACCATTCATGTCGGCAAATTCTTAATTCATATTCATTGTATCTTCACAATCCATCAATAACATCGGACGGGAGCCGTTTCGCTTTCTAAGACCTGAGACCTAGAAAGAAAGACAAGATTACATGAATTCCACTTTCATTTATCTGATTCGTTATAGTTGTCGTTTGAATGATGAAAAAGTTACATTTCAAGTTATTTAGAAGTTAAGATTCTAATTCTCCACTGAGAATTCATTAAACTTTAGTAATTGAATATAACACAAATTAGAGCTAATAAATCTCTTAATTAAGGAATATTCTAATAAACGTCTCTATTTACTCACTTTTCCCTTCCTTGTTTGCTACAACTACAGTTTAAAATCCATAACATAAGAAATGCTTAAGATAATGCTTAAGAAAGCATTAAAGTTTAGACGATATATTCAGTTTGTTAATCTCCTTTATAGATATATATACCTAAATCACTACATTCGCTTAACTAATCCTCAATCCTTAGATTCAACAAGTGCTATCCATTATATTCTAGAAAGATTGTATTTTATCCTGTAGACTACCAAATTAATTAATCCGACATTCAGCAAACCATAAAATAATAGCACTTCCTACCAGATGCGATATATCGCATAATCAATATTTGCTGTATAATAGTAGAAACTGGATACAACAATAATTTGTCTAATAGGAAGGTTGATGCTCTTATGCCCATACCAACTAATCACGCAAAGCCAATACGTATCTCTGCTAAAGAAAATGCATTTAATCAATTGCAACAATGGATCATTGACGGAACGCTACAACCAGAAGAAAAATTGAATGACTCAGAACTGGCGGCAGCACTAGGTGTTAGTAGAACCCCCATTCGAGAATCATTACAGCTTCTCGAAGTCCAGGGGTTCGTGGAAATGTTTCCAGGAAAAGCAACTCAAGTAACACAAGTAAAAAAAGAAGATATCATTGACCTTCTTCCTCCCCTGGCTGCACTTCAGGCACTAGCTGCTGAACTAGTCATACCGAATTTAGACGAAAAAATTATTCGGACTATGGAAGACACAAACGAACGCTTTTCCTATGCCATTCAAACAGAAAATTATTTTTCGGCTTTAAAAATCGATGAAGAGTTCCATCAAATCATTATAGATGAAGCCAACAATCCGTACATTACTTCCATGGTAGCCACATTACAAGCACATGTAAGAAGACTTTTTTTCCACAATTCAATCGTCCTGACGACTAATTCGATTAACGAACACGCAAAAATTATTGAGTATCTGAAAAAGAGGGATCCTGTACTCGTTTCAAAAGTGATGCGTGAAAATTGGTTGAACGCGATTCAAGAGTTTTACTCCCGCGAGTTAAACTAATTCAGATCTCAGGCATCCGAAAAAAACCCCAAGCCTCACACTTTTTTCAAAGTGTAGAGACTTGGGGTTTCTTTTGCTAACTATTAAGCGTAAACTGACGATGGCTTCCGAACATGTACAAGGAGCCCTGTAATAAGCATGACTATCAGTACCGGCACCAGCCATCCTAAACCTTGGCTGTATAAAGGCAAGTAGCTTTCATAAAACGAAACAACGGGTTGCATCCAACCGAAATATTCCATATTTAAAGAGCTGCATAACGTTTTCAATCCATCAATACTGCTGATCATAAACGTCACAACTGTCGATGACACATACACTAAACGTGAGTTATTAAACATTGGTGATGCAAAAGTCAGAATCATTAAGACAATCGCAAGTGGATATACGAACATTAGAACAGGGATTGAATACGTGATAATGTTCGATAATCCAAAATTAGAAACAACAAATGAGAATGTAGAGAACCCAATAACAAACATTTTATAACTTACCTTAGGTAATAATGAATGGAAATACTCTCCACATGCTGTGATTAATCCAACACTTGTAGTTAAGCATGCCAAGAAAATGATAACCGCCATGATCATCGACCCGAAGGTTCCAAAATAATAGGTAGACGCACTTGTCAGAACTGGACCACCAGTGTCAAATAGACCAAACGTTCCTGTACTTGTTGCACCTAAATAGGCGATTCCAACATAGATCAAACCCAGTAGGACAGTTGCAACTCCGCCAGATTTGGCAGTTGCCAGTAGAATGCCACGGGTAGTGGTGACACCCATTTTACGAATAATATTTATAACGATGATTCCGAAAACAAGTGACGCCAAAGCATCCATCGTATTATAACCTTCCGTAAAACCTTTCATGAAGGCTCCGCTTGCATAAGCTTCTTGTGGAGCTTGGATTGCCCCAATCGGTTTCACAACAACCAAAACTAGAAGGATTCCTAGTAAAACTAAAATGGTAGGTGATAAAAGTTTACCAATTCGGTCTACCATTTTTGTTGGATTTAAAGATAACCAAAGAGTAATTGCAAAGAAAATCAAGGTGAAGATCAAGAGCGCAATTTGTTCGTAGCCTGCACCAACAAACGGTGCTACACCAATGTCATATGAAACTGCTCCTGTTCTTGGTATTGCAAATAACGGTCCAATTGTTAAATACAGTATTGATGTAAAAATGACGGCGTATAGCGGATGAATACGACTAGCAAGGTCCTGCAAGCTACGACTGCCAGAGAAGCCCATCGCCAATATCCCTAGGAACGGCAAGCCGATTCCAGTTAGTAAAAACCCAGCTACCGCAATCCACACATTGGTTCCAGCTTGTTGGCCTAGTGATGCTGGAAAGATCAAATTCCCCGCTCCAAAAAATAAAGCAAATAACATGATACCTATTACTGAATACGAACCGAAAGATATTTTCTTATCCATCTTTTTTCCTCCTATGAAATTCGATAACCATCTCATTCATTATCGAATTGTATGTAATATATCGCTGGAATTAATATTACTATCATAATATAAGAAATGCAATATATTACTTCAAATATTTATAATCTTTATTCAATTCAGTAACTAGTTGGCTAACCATTTCATTTTTAATATAAAAAGCAATAAATTATTGACTATAATTGTCAACGCGCATTTTTTATGCTATCTTTATTGATTGAATTAGTAAAAAAGTAAGGTGGTTATATTAAATGGAAAACAATGCATATCAAGTCTTGTTATATTATAAATATGTACCTATAGAAGAACCTGAGTTATTCGCGCAAACTCACTTAGCTGCTTGTAAGGAAATTGGCTTATTGGGGCGCATACTCGTATCTCATGAAGGAATCAATGGTACCGTTTCCGGTACACTTGATCAAACGCAAGCTTATATGGACATGATGAAAAAAGATGAGAGATTTGCCAATATGGTATTTAAAATTGATGAAGCAGAAGGCCATGCATTCAAGAAAATGCACGTACGCGCTCGCAATGAAGTTGTCCACCTCGGACTCGGAGAGGATGATATTAATCCAAACGAGCTTACGGGTCAATACTTATCCCCTACAGAGTTTTATGAAAGAATGCAACAGGATGACACGATTGTCATCGATGCACGAAATGACTACGAATTCGATTTAGGACATTTCCGTGGTGCTGTCCGTCCTGAAATCAAGAACTTCCGCGACTTGCCACAGTGGATGCGCGAGAACAAAGAGCAGTTTGAAGGCAAGAAAATCTTGACGTATTGTACCGGTGGTATCCGTTGTGAAAAATTCTCTGGCTGGCTAGTTAAAGAAGGCTATGAGGATGTAGGTCAACTGCATGGAGGTATTGCGACATACGGTAAGGATCCTGAAGTACGCGGTCAATTATGGGATGGTCAAATGTACGTATTTGACGAGCGCATTGCTGTGCCAATTAACCAAGTTGAACATGTGATTGTTGGGAAAGATCATTTTACAGGTGAGCCTTGTGAGCGCTATGTAAACTGTGCAAACCCTGAATGTAACGACAAAATACTTTGTTCGGAAGAAAATGAACACCTCTACATGCGTAGCTGTTCAGACGAATGCCGAACACATCCACGCAACCGCTATATTGTGGAACATGGATTGACTGAAGAGCAAGTTCAATCGAAGTTTGAAGAAATCAACAAATTGCAACAAAATAAATAGCTTAAACCTAAAAACCCCATCCCTTCAAATCAGAAATGATTTGGTTGAGGAATGGGGTTTTTCGTTGTATTTACTTTTGATTCCCACTTTTTTGTTTTTTAATGAAAATACTCTTTTCAGCATCTTTATTCGACAAATAGTTCCAGTAACTCTCATTTTTAAACGTTTCCAATTTTCTATATTCCTAGAATATACTATTGGTCGTCCCCTCCTGGTAAATATAAAATAGTTATATTTAATTG
>Ga0209013_10003302_pt1 | contig 14345 bp, 10 predicted proteins | sample Cruoilmetagenom2_FD_187291 | JGI IMG/M metagenome (GOLD analysis project Ga0209013, IMG submission 187291) | Oil polluted marine microbial communities from Coal Oil Point, Santa Barbara, California, USA - Sample 2 (SPAdes) (version 2) | ecosystem: Environmental > Aquatic > Marine > Oil seeps ... | reverse complement strand
TGGATTTGATGGTTAAGCCGGAGGATCTCCTGCGCGCAATTGACGTTCTGGAGAGGGTTGGATATCAGCAGCAGAACTTCATTTTTCATGTGGTGCTTACAAGGGGACCGAAATATCGCACGACGGTTGAACTGCATTGGCGGGTATATCCAGCGAATGAGATAACCCCCAGCGCGGATGAATGGTTCTGGTCGGAGGCACAATCGTATGAAAATCCGACATATCCGGGCTGCTATGCTTTTTCTCCACTCGCCGAAATGCTATTTCTATCCACTCACTTGATCTATGGACACGGTTCGAGTCCACCACGACTGATCTGGTGTTACGAAATTTTTCTCCTTGCTTCGAATCATGGGGAAAGCTTGAATTGGGCAGGGTTGATAGAGAGGGTGAGAGCGTTCGGATGGAGTATAGCGCTCTACCATGCCCTGCGAATCGTTGGAGATCGATTTGATATACCGATTCCGGAGGGGTATTTATCAGAATTGGAAAGTGATTGTGAAGAGGTTGGAAGCCCGGTTTCCGAAAATCTACCGGCTGGCTTGGATATAAGTGTTCCTGAAAAAACATGGCATGCATTAGAGGTGTTAGACGGACAAACACATATTAGAGCCATAAAGGGACTGCTGTTTCCATCTGTGGATTTTATGAGATTGTTTTGGCAATACCAGAAACCGGTCTGGTTTTGGAGAGTGTATTATCCAATTCGTTGGATAAGTAATATGATTGGCATATTTATGAAGAAGAAATTGTTAGGGAAATAATCAGTTTCGATAAATCAAGATATAGGGATTGATAAAGTAGTTTTACAGAGAAATGGGAAAAGGTACTGGGGAGTCACTTACTGATCCGAAGAATACTATAAGTCAATCTGCTTTCAAGGTGACACTTGGAAGTTCTCTGACACTATTAGCTGGATTAGCAAGCCAGTTGGTTATAGCATGGTTGTTCGGTGCTGGCTATGGTGTAGATGCATATCTTACAGCTATTGTTATACCCATTTACCTACAGGCTGTACTGATTAGTGGGCTTTCATTCGTGTTAATCCCTGCTTTTGTTCGGGAAAAAAGCGAAGGTAGAGATAAAGATGCTTGGGCATTAGCCGGGACTTCGATGCTTATTATCGTAGGTTTTTTATCCATTATTACATTGATCTGCATACTATATTCTTCAAGTATCATTATGCTAATTGCACCGGGTTTTGATCAAACGAAAGCTGATCTATCCGCGGAAATGTTAAGAATCATGATGTTTTCTGTCCCTTTAATCGGTTTAAGTAGCTTGGCAATCGGGATCCAAAATGCAAGGGGTTTTTTCTTCTGGCCTGCTGTAGCACCTGCATTGGGTTCAATTGGGAATTTGGTTATTATATGGCTAGGAACTAATTATATTGGTCCAATGGTATTGGCATGGGGTATGCTGTTCTCTGTGATTATTCAATCTTTAGTGGTAATCTCTCCAGTAATACTTCATAAATGGGAGAGATTGATGCCGTTATCTGATCCCAGACTTATAGAATTAATACGTCTATCCTTACCCCTGATTTTCTTTGGGGCAATTTCTCGAGTTACTCCAATATTTGAACGTTACTTTACGTCTGGCTTACCTGATGGCGATTTGTCTTATCTTGGTTATTCTTCGAAGATATCCAAAGTGGTGTTAGCTGTAATGGGATCTGGTATAGCTACTGCTTTATTTCCAGTTATGGCGAAAGAGTATTCTGTTTATGGTCGAGATAGGTTGGCTAAAATTTCTACTTATGGGATCCGTCTATCACTTGCTCTTGCTTTACCGATATTAATAATTCTTTCAGTTACTCGAGTGCCTTTAGTGGAGGTGCTATACGAAAGGGGCGCATTCACTAATGAGGATACAATTATGGTAAGTCGAGTCTTGCCGATCCTACTTGCAGTGGTTGTTTTCCAAATGCTTGGCAATGTGATTGGGAGATCGTTTTACATAACTGGTGATACTGTAACTGTTCCTGTTGGAGCTTCAGCAACTTCGGTTTTATATGTTATTTTTGCTGGATTACTGATTATGCAAGGTTATGGTTATTTTGGATTAGCGATTGCTCTGTTGCTTCAATGGGGACTTCTTATAACTGTCCTCATATATATACTAGTCAAGAGAAATATATTGATACATAATCAATTGGGAACTTGGCTAATGCAGTATATTATTCCAGCTCTAGTCAGTGGATTTGTCGCATATCTGCTTTTAGTATTGTTAAATAATAGCTCCATCATTTTCCAACTAATATTAAGTATATTGGGTGCGAGCGTAACTTATGTCACTTTACTTTTCTTCATTGATAGAGAGATATTATTAGATGTGATGGATGTTGTTGGTCTTCTCAAGTTGTTTCAAATGTTGAATCTATCAAGGTATTTTTAATCTTCACTATCTGTATTTAGAGTTCGTAAGCATAATGATTCCTCACAAATTGAAATTGATGAATAGGGAGTCATAGGGATAAAGGATTGGTATGGATATAAAAGCTGCGCTTCAAGAATGTGAATATAGTTTTCCATACCACTATATTCCGAATCTATCAGATGGAATGGTTTCATGTGCCAGATTTGCGGGGTGGGGTATCGCATATGTATCAGTATTAGAAAGAGTCATCAATATTATTAAATCATATGAATTTAATTCTCTAATTGATGTTGGTTGTGGGGATGGTAGACTTTTATATGAATTGTATAAAATCTATCCTGCTAAGCGATTAGTAGGACTGGACAATTCAGAAACACCACTCCGTTTTGCCAGGGCGTTTTCGCCTGATATACAATTCATATGTGGTGATATTAGTGATAGTCATTTTCATTCAATACAGAGGTTTGAAATAGCAATATTGATTGAAGTCCTTGAACATATTCCGCCAGATTCTTATAGGGAATTTACGGCAGGTTTGGGGCGTATCTTAGATGACAAAGGAAAATTGGTGATTACTGTACCAACAGAGCTCCGGCCAATTACTAAAAAACACTATCAGCATTTTAATGAGTATCTACTAGATGATATCCTCGGGGACGTTTTTATATTAGACAGTATCCAGTATTTAAATAAGCGTTCTAAACTTACATATCTAATCCAAATATTCTTAGAAAATCGATTTCTGGTATTAAGTAATCCAAAATTAATTTCTGCTCTATATAAATTGCATTTGAGATCAGGATTTGATGCTGATGTGACCAATGGATTGCAATTACTGGCGATTTACTCAAGGAAATCTTAATGAGAATTTCGCTGAAAATCGTAGTTGCCCTTATAGTTCTTTCAGCATCGTTTCTCATATTTAGATCAAACTCGTTTGTAAGTTCTGTTGCGAGCAATATTGGTAATAGGTCTCTGGTACATGCGTTGGATAGCGGATTATCTTCCTCTCTTATTAATGCATCTGAATGGTTTGATAAAAGCATTAATTCGAAGCCAATTGAAGACATTGGCTGCTTTGGTCGCTGGATAACTTGGATCGAACTTGAGGAGATGAGTAAAGCGAAAAGTTTGATTGAAGAAAATACTTGCAATTCATTTTTTCCACAACGTAGAGAAGTGATGGCATATTGGGTATTAAATCATGCGGATGCGTTGATAAATCAAGGGTTGATTTCTCAAGCAGATAACCTCTATGATTTGGGGTTGACATTGGATGTTTTTTCAGCGGATATGTATTCTGGTAAAGCCAGACTATACAGTCTTTGGAATAAACCGGATGAAGCAATTTTCTATTACTCAGAAGCTATCAAAACAGCACCCGATAGAACAGCAAAATATATGTATAAGATTGGATTGGAGTATTTTAAAAATAATTTGACTGATTTAGCAAAGCATTCATTTGAGAAAGCTTTGTCAGCTGCTAATCAAAATATGGAATCTCAATTCTACTTGTATGATCATGCGAACTCGTTATACTTATTAGGACAAATAGCGATGCGTGAGGGTAATTATGTAATTGCAAATGAGTACTATGAACTGGTTAGAGTTGTAGATTTAGATGGCAATACTGATTTACCATTCTGGAGTCTTATAAGACAAGGGGAGATTCTAGAAACGACACAGAATTATGGACTTGCCAAACAGTATTATCTATCTGCCCTAGAATTAACAAATAATTCAGTACAAAAATCTCGTGCGTATCTAGCATTAGCATTGATATACAAACAAAAGTCACAATGGGTTCAAGCTGTTAAGTATTTGCAGGAAGCGATTAATCTTAATCCAGATTATGATTGGGCTTATTTGGAACTAGCCAGGATCTGGAAAAGTCAGGGGCGTTGCGAAGATGCACAGCATGTATTTGTAAAATTAGTTGAAATAAAATCTGATGACGAGTATGGGCAAGATGATCTTGATTCGTTTATGAGAAGCTGTAATCCAGACTCCTTATCGATCGAAAGATTAGACCCAGATTGAAATTAAAAACTTGTGTCATTCAGTAAAAATTAGATCTAGGTAAGTTGGTAATATTAGTAAGCGTTCGGATCATCGTACGCAACATCTATTTGTTGTCACAATACATTTTTTGTTTATGGGATTTGCCTGGAAAGATTCTTAATAAAAACCATAGAGACCCAGTAAGAACTCAGTGTAAATAATATTCTCCAGAAATTACTTTGATAGTTAGGGTTCTTACAAGAGCAAACAAGAATCAGATATGTTTTCCAAATTGAAAAGTGAATTAGTAAACAATAGAAATATAAAAATAGTTATTGGCATTGCCATTTCAACAAGATTAATTTTAGGAATCTTGATTTTTTTTACAGGATTTCAGATGATTGGCGATGACGCATTTCTAGTATCTGAGTCAGTTTCGTATACAAGGGTCGCACATAATATTGAGCAAATGGGTGAGTTTACTACATTGGGAAAGGGGTATCCATCTGCATTTCGTACACCAATGTACCCTGTCATGTTAGCGATAAACTACATGCTCTTTGGTGATAGCCATACAGTTATCATTCTTTTACAAATTATTTTCAGCGTCTTAACAGCATTATGTGTTTTTTTAATCGCTCGTTTGGTTGTTTTAGAGCGTATTGCTTTAATTGCAGGTTGTGGATATTCATTCTTGCTCAGCCCATTGATTTTTACATATATAATCGGAACTGAGACAACATTTAGTTTTTTGCTGGTGTTATTTGTGCTATTCTGTGTTAAATTAATTATTGAGCCTAAAAGATTACAATGGGGTTTGTTAGCTGGTGTAACGCTTGGTCTTGCTGTTCTAACAAGGCCGATTGCTGTTTACTTAATAAGTGTTCCAGTTATTATTTTAGCTTGGAGGTATTGGCCAGTTTATAAATTTGTATTTTCTAAAAGTATATTGATTATTGGATGCTATGTGCTGGTGCTAAGCCCTTGGTTAATTCGTAATCATATTGCGCTTGGATACCCTGGTCTTTCTACAATTACGGGAAGCAATTTATGGTTCTATTATTACGGTTCACTTGAAGCTTTTCGTACAGGATCAGAGAGAAACGAAATTATTACTGAACTAATGTCTAATGATATGTGTGAGGGATGTGGTGTTTATGTTGAGTCAAGTTTTGAGAATAGTAAAGAGCTCACTCGCAAAGGATTAGCAGAATTAATCCAGGATCCATTCCGTTTTAGTTTTTTAGTTCTAAGAGGGGTGGCTTTCCAGTTGATTGGCTATCCAGGCCAACAGCTAAAACATCAGCTAAATATCCCTTATGAGGGACTAAATGTGCTCTTACCCGTAACAAATCTCTCAACAATCGGATTTTTAGAGCGTTCTATCGCAAACATTGGTAGGAAAGTCGATGTTGTAATTGTTTTCGCTCTTCAACAATTACCATTAATTATTCTAACTCTCGCTGGATTTATAAGAAGTTGGAGATATCCAATTGTTAGGGGAATATCGATAATTCTCCTGGTTATAATTCTTTATTTAAACATCTTGCCTGGAGTTATGGCATTTCCCAGATTTGTTATACCAACTCTTCCGCTGGCATGTGTTTTAGCTTCATTCGCTTTGACTGGGAATCACCATGTGATAGAAGAAATTAAGGATGAATGACTCCTTAAGATCAATCGCATTTGTGTTGCAGTGGCATCCTGATTGCGTTGTTGGAGGGGCAGAAACACAGTCTTGGTTAATTGCTAAGGAGTTAGTATTTAGGGGGTGGAAAGTTTCTTATATTTCTGAATGGCCTCATAAACGATCTTATCCAAAGGTTATAGATGGGATTCGTTTGTTTCGGCTTCCTTATCGAAGGAGTGAATTCACATACCTGAATTTCTTTCATCTATTGCGAGTAATGTCTGGTATGAAAGCAAATCTGTATTACCAGCGTGTGGTTAACGCCTATACAGGTATGGTAGTTAAAAATTCGCACCTTTTGGGTGCCAAATCTGTTTGGGCTTGTTCCTCTATCTTAGACTGTGAAAAAAACAGACTTAGAATGATGTGGGAAAATAATCATGACCTAAGGAGGTGGTCCCGAAGATTATTTAAACTCCCATTTATTTGCTTGGTTGATCGAATTTCGGAATATGGTATTTTAAATGTTGATCAGATCATCGTACAATCTCAAGAACAGAATGTGGCTTTAAGTAAGAATTGGGGGCGAGAAAGCATGGTGGTTCCTAATGCACACCCCGTTAAGTCTATAAACATTGAGAAATCCACACCTCCTGAGATTATTTGGCTTGGTTCCATTAAACCCATTAAACGTCCACTTATGTTTGTAGATCTGGCAAGAAGGTGCAATGATATTAATGCACATTTTATTATGGCAGGGGCTCCTACTGATCGTGTTCTTTCCAATGAACTTTCAAATCGTTTGAGCACTACACCAAATGTAACTTATTTGGGTTTGATATCAAGCGCTGAAGCCAACAAACTTATCGAACGTGCATCATTACTTGTAAATACAAGTTCTAATGAAGGATTCCCTAATACCTTTATTCAGGCATGGTTGCGTTCGACTCCTGTTATTAGCCTTGAGGTCGATCCAGATAGAGTCATAAATAGAAATTCACTCGGCACTTGTTCTGGAAACTTTGATAAGCTGGTTGCTGATGTTAAAAATCTCTTGGCAAATCCCTTTATGCTAAAGAATTTTGGTAAGATTTGCAGAAATTATGCTTTTAGGGAACACAACTTAAATCGTGTAATGAACATTTATGAGGAATTATTTCTAGGGTTGTTAGATCACGATATGGAGATTAAAGAATAGATTCGAGAGGAATTTTAATTACCCTTAATTAATTAGAACCCCTATGAATATATTTTTCCCGGGTAAATTATCTAAATTATTTCTATTTATCGGTGTGGTGGTTATTTCGATCACTTTGGGTATGCTTATTGTATATCAAAGTGCGTTGGTATTAGTGATTGTTGGTGCATTTCTAATCACGATCCTTATTCTTGCTCTACGAAGTCGGGCTATTCTTTTTGCCTTGATTAGTTATTACATCATTTCATACCTTACTGGAATCGGTCTTTCTGGTGGTACACTCAGTAATTTTCTCCCCAGTTCAATTGGTTTCTTAGCTGATTTTCTTCTTATAAGTTATTTTATTATCGTGATTTTGGAACGATTAACCACTCATCAATCAATCATAGGGTGGCGTCCATTGGATTTTTCTCTGTTTGCATTACTAATAATTTCCACTGTATCAGCATTATTTATTTCAAACAAAGATTTTTTATCTATATTACTTGGATTCAGAACTGTTTTTGAATCTGTTATTGTTTTCTACATAATTATCAATATTAATAGTAACGATACCTTGCTACGTTCTATCACAAAGTTACTGATAGGAATTGGAATAATCCAATTATTGCTTGGTTTTGTTTATTATATATTCGTGGCTGATCCAGCACGTGATCGTGATATGGTTGTTGGTACCATGAGTGGTGTTTTGGCGATGTATATCTTAATCATCATTAGTTCAATTTTATTGTCTAGTATTTTTCTTTCACGAAATAAGTGGTTTTTCAAAAGTGTACTAGTATTATTGTCTCCAGCTATGGCAGCATTAGGGAGTGCGGTTTTCGCATTTGGATTACATTTAATTTCGTATTTGTTTGTTACTATGTTATTCGTTCGTAGTAATTCCCTTCGAGTTATATTGATCATTACGGTAGTAATCCTATTGTTTATTTCAATTATATCGATCTATCCAGTTCTCGGAGAAGCTTACCTAAGTGGTAGTGTTGAGTTAATGGGGACCCGAGGTTTTATTCTAGGCGTAACAGATATTGTTGATAGGCAACTCTACGAAAGCTATGGTCGCGTATCCAGGATTTTGTTTACCATGGATTTACTCCAAGGGCAGGGATCATATTATGTTTTATTTGGTATGGGACCAGGAACCACTAAAGAAGGGCAGCGAACTGGGGCAATCGGAAGTTTGGCTACAGATTATGCTGACATAAAAATGGAAAATTTGGATTTTACTCGCATCCTTGCAGAATCAGGTGTAGTATCGTTCGTTATAAGTTTACTGGTTATTTTGTTGGTCGCTTATGTTGGATTGCGAGTTTATCAATATGATATTGATCCCTTTTGGCGTGCAGTTGGGGTTGGGGGTCTTGTGGCCGGATTATGGTTCATTATTTACCTCTTCTACTCTTCTGTTTGGGCAACTGGTCAAAGTTCGGTGTTTTTCTGGAGTCTGGCTGGTGTTTTAGTAACACGAGCGCGTCAGGCAAATATTCCCATAATAGGATTATAGAAATCAAACCCTTAGGTTAGATTATATAAATCACGTTTTCTAGCTGAATTTTATATTTATATGAACATTTATGGAACATTATCTGAATTGGAGATGCATGGTGATTATGTGCAAGTGTTCGTTGGACTAGCCAATAGAGGACACAATGTTAAATTGTTTGTACAGGAACCTCCAAAAACAGGTATTTCCTATTGCTCAAATTTAAATATCGTTCATACTAAACATCCTTTTAGCATAAACAAGATTTCTCCGATCAACTTAATTACCTTGAAAATTATCTCGTTGATGCGTCAACAAGGTTCGGGAGTGTTATATCTGACTGGTACAATGCTTGGGGAAGGTCTTATTGCGGGAACGTTAAATAAAACTCCAATTCTTTGTGATATACGAAGTCCATGGTCAACTCAATTGGGGGATTTAAGTACAAATATCAGTATACGGAGTCAAATTGGACGACGGATACGTTTTTTTCGATGGGCTATCGAAGAAAGACTTGTTAAAAATGCAAATGAAATACTGGTATACAGTGAGGAATTGAAGAATTGGATGGTGAATCGTATTGGTGTGGACTACTCGCTTGTTACAGTTATCCCACCTCATATCGATACAAATCGTTTTCGGCCAGACGTAGATGGAGCTTCGATTCGAGAACGATATCAAATCGGATCTGGTCCACTCCTACTTTATGTTGGGAGTATGCACTATGAGCGTGGAATTGATATATTGGTAGATGCTCTAGCCAATGTGCGAAATCATTTCCACGGTGCAAAACTAATGCTTGTTGGTCCATGGCCGAAAACTTTGTCTTCGTATCGATATAAACTCGATGAACAAATAACTCGTCTTGGATTGGAGGAAACAGTATTAATGACTGGGCTTGTTCCATGGAATGATATTCCTAAATATTTGGCCTCTGCAGATATCCTATTGTCTGCAGCTAGGTATACAGATACGTATACGATGACCCCTTTCCAGAAACTTCCAGAGTATCTTGCATCAGGTAGACCAGTTATATTAACAGGTGTTGGATTGGCAGAATATATTATTGATGAAAATAATGCTTTGGTCGTTGAACCAGGTAGAGTAGATGCTCTCTCTAAAGCGATCATACGTTTGTTGGAGAATCCGGTGTTGGCGCAAAGATTGTCTCAAGAAGGGCGGAAACTTGTATCTAATGAATATGATCTTGAGAGAATGATTGATCTATTTGAATCATCGTTACTTTCTTGCCTAAATAATTAATATTTTGAGTGTTGGAAGTTTACAGGTATAGTATTGCGCATAGTCGTAGTTAATTATCGTTATTTTATATCTGGTGGTCCAGAGCGATATATGTTCAACATTACAGATTCATTATCTGAGAATGGTCATGAAGTTATTCCTTTCTCCATTCAATACACACGTAACAAGTATTCAAAGTATGAAAATTATTTTGTCGAACCACTTGGAAGCAGAGATGAAATAACTTTCCAAGAACAGCGACTCAGACTTAGAACAATTTGGCGTACATTTTTGCGGTTATTCTTTTCGCCAGATGTCGAGCGTGCTGTTATTCGCTTGGTAGATGATACAAAACCACAAATTGCTTATATTTTGCACTATTTGAGAAAGCTTTCTCCATCGATTTTAGTCGGGTTGAAGAAAGCTGGTTTGCCTATTGTTGTTCGGCTATCAGATTATGCTATGCTATGTCCTCAGGCTCACTGCTTACGAGCTGGAATGCCTTGCGAACTTTGTATCAATGGAAATCTATTGCCTAGTATACGTTATCAATGTTTGCATGATAGCTTGATGATGTCTACCGTAAATGCATTAGCAACTTGGTATCATCGTTATCGAGGCTATTTTGATTTGATTGATAGATTTGTCCTAACTAATCGCTTTATGTATATGATGATGATAAAGGCAGGCTATCCAGAAAATCGCTTGCAATTGATACCCACAATCTATAATGATAATGCCTTTTACACAAGTCCTAATTTTATAAAGGATGGTTATATTGTCTTCGTAGGTCGTTTGGAAGTGATTAAGGGAGTTCATATTCTATTGGATGCTTTGGTTTTGTTGAAGAAAAAAAGACCAAATTTGAATATTCACTTAAAAATAATTGGAGCAGGAAATAAAGAATATTATAATCTTCTAATAAATAAAATCAGACTCGAGAGTTTACAGGACATGGTCGATTTTGTCGGAGAGCAAAGTCTTGCCGAAGTTTCTAGCTTATTACGCAGGGCGCAATTATCAGTAATTCCCTCGATTGTTTATGAAAACTTTCCCAATGTATTAGTTGAGAGCTATGCATGTGGAACACCTGTGTTGGCATCAGATATTGGCTCGATTACTGAAGGAGTGAAAAATGGCGAGACAGGCTATTTATTTAAACCAGGCGATCCGAATAGTTTAGCTTCAAGGTTGGAGTACTGCATGGATCATCCACGTCATCTATACACAATGGCGCGTAACGCGAGAAAAATCGCCGAAGAAAAATATTCCCAGAATCAGCATTTATCTATGCTAGAAGAATTGTTCAATGATTTGATTGATTAAACATGAGATATATTAACGGTCTTTTTATATTTGTCAGTACGATCGTATTTAAATCTTCCCATTTTAGACAAACAGATCGATATTAACGGATACGATTATTGAATCCAATGGACATCTCAATAATTCTCACTTATCGGTGTAATTCAAAATGCTCTATGTGCTACATATGGCAGAATCCTACCCTGCCAGAGAAAGAAGTCACCTTAGCCACTTTAGATAAAATTCCGGATGGGGTTGATTATCTGAATCTGACGGGCGGAGAGCCTACCCTGCGCCAAGATTTGTTAGATATTGTCGATTTGCTGTATCCCAAAGCCATGCAGTTGGAAATCAGCAGCAATGGGTTGAATTCTCACCGTATTGAGCCAATTATTAATAAATATCCGGACGTTAAAATCCGCTACAGCCTCGAAGGTTCAGAAACCACCAATAACAGGATTAGAGGGGAAGATGATGGTTATAACAAAAAAGTCGCTGGGTTGCTACGGCTACAAGAATTGGGGGGGACCGATTTGGGCTTTGCCATAACAATACAGGATGATAATGTCCAGGATCTGGTTTACCTATTTCAACTGTGCCAGAAGCACGGATTTGAACTGGCGACTTCCACACTGCATAATGGTTTCCAGTTTCATAAAAGCGACAATGTTTTATATGATCGCCTCAAAGTCGCGCACCACATTGAAGGGTTGATAACCGAGCAGCTTAAAACGTACGACGTGAAGAATTGGTTCCGGGCTTACTTGAACCTGGGGTTGATCTCAAAGGCTTTGGGATTGCCCAGATTGTTGCGTTGCACGGCTGCCACAGATTTTGTTTTTATTGATCCCTGGAGTGATGTGTATGCTTGCAATGTGAGACCCGACCTGAGAATGGGAAATTTGGAAGGAGGATCATGGGATGAAATCTACAACGGACCTTTAGCTCAGGAAATAACGCAGAAGGTTTATCAGTGTAAGCATAACTGTTGGATGGTCGGGTCAGCGAAAACTGCCATGAGAAATTCCAGGTTTTCTAAATTACCTAAAGCTGACCCAACGCTGTGGGTGATTATTAACAAGTTGCGCGTCATGCTTAATCAGCCTATACTTTTCGAGAAATATATCGATTATTCCCAGGTGCACCTGGATGATAAGGTTTCAAAACGCCAGTATTTTTTTGGAAAGACATTTAAACGGCAGGTCGAGTCCAGAGATCATCACTATACAGATGATTATTTCAACGTATAAGCATAATTAATGAAAGTTGCCTATGTGGGTGTCAAGGGATTACCAGCCACAGCTGGTGGTGATCGGGTAGTGGAAGCTATCGCTACCCGTATGCCATCTTTAGGGATTAACCCAACCGTGTATTGTGACCCGGAGTACTCTCAAAAGGATATAAAAATCCCCGGAATTGAAATCATTTATATTCCATCGATACCCGGTAAATACCTGCGATCATCATCTCAATTATTTTTCTCTGCTCTCCATGCCGTATTTTTTAGAAGATTCGACCTGATCCATCTTCACCACATAGAATCAAGTTTTATTTTGCCCATATTACGTTTACACTATAAAGTAGTATCAACCAGCCATGGATTTGCCTATTGGCGGGAGAAATGGGGATACCTTGCCAGGCGCATTTTACGGTTACTGGATATACTCTTTATGAAAATGTCCAATGCGGTTACTGTTGTTTCCGCGCGAGATGCAGACGAATTGGCTTCTCGCTTTGGAACCCAACCAGTATATATTCCCAATGGGGTCGAATCGAATTATGAATTGGACTATGATCAGGCTTCTGCTATTTTAATTAACCACGGGTTGCACCCACAGAAATTTTTCATTTTCGTTGCGGGCAGGATCGAACCAACCAAGGGAGCCCATATCGCTATTGAGTCAGTAAATAATTTGCTGCACGATACACACTTGCTGATTGTCGGTGACGATAAACAAATCCCGCAATATCGCCAGCATTTGCATGAAATATCTGGTCCAAAGATACATTTTCAATCATTTGTAGAAGATCGCGAGACCCTGTATGGTTTGATGGCAAGTTCACTGTGTCTTGTATTTCCCTCTCAGGTGGAAGCCATGTCGATAGTGTTGCTTGAAACAGCTTCTCTGGGCGTCCCGATCGTTTGCAGCGACATCGCTGAAAATAGAATCGTAATGGGTGATGATGCTTTATATTTCGAACTAGACAATCCTGGGTCATTAAGAGAGCAATTACATTGGATATTAGAGCATCCAGAAAAGGTTGTTAATATGAGCCAGCAGGCGCGAGTCAGGATCCAAACAGAATATTCGTGGGACACGATTGCCGCACGCTACGCTCGTTTGTATGACCAGACCTGCTGGAAAAAGGGCAAGAATCAAATCTTTGATGAGTACTCTTCAAGCGAAGAATTATTGGACGAATAAATCCAGAAGCATTATTTCTTAAATCAGTAAACTCTCCTTTATGCTCCGTCAATTCAGCTCTAAACGAATCATAACTTCATTTTTATTCGACTGGCTGGGCACCATCCTTGCCCTCTTGCTGGCGACCTACATCCGTACGGTCCTGGAAAACGCTACCTGGGCGTCGTTGGCGGCCTGGGTGGGTGGGGGATCCGCCGCGGTTGGTGAATGGCCCTTACACGTAATCGTCCCGCAGGTTATCCTGCTGGTATCCGTCATCTGGCCGATTTTCTTTGTGCTTTTCTCGGTCTACGATGGTCGCCGCAGCGAGACCCTGCTTGCCGAGCTGCGCAATGTTTTCCTCGCCATCGTCACCGCGTCGCTTATCCTCGCCGGTATCCTCTTTCTCACCTTCCGAGGCACTTCCCGCCTCCTCTTCCTCATCTTCGTCGCATTGGATCTGACCATCCTGCTCTCCGGTCGGGTCGTCTGGTACGCCTACCGTGCCCGGTGGGATGGTGAGAATCGCCCGGGGCATCACAGGGTCCTCATCGTGGGGGCTGGTTCCGTCGGGATTAGGGTTGCCCGGGAGCTGGAGAAATATACCCGCAGCGACGTTCACCTGGTTGGTTTTGTCGATGACGATCCCGCGAAACAGGCCGGTGATGTGTCTGGTTTCCCCGTCGTTGGCACCACGGACCG
>Ga0209013_10003301_pt1 | contig 14349 bp, 12 predicted proteins | sample Cruoilmetagenom2_FD_187291 | JGI IMG/M metagenome (GOLD analysis project Ga0209013, IMG submission 187291) | Oil polluted marine microbial communities from Coal Oil Point, Santa Barbara, California, USA - Sample 2 (SPAdes) (version 2) | ecosystem: Environmental > Aquatic > Marine > Oil seeps ... | reverse complement strand
CAGACTTCCCAGACTTGTACTTTTCCAGCTGCTCAATAATAGTCTTGAGCGATTGGAGTTTATTGCGTATTTCTGCTTAATAATGATTCAATCCTGCCAAGAAGGATAGTCGGCTCAAATGGTTTTACAATATAAGAATCAGCCCCGATCCCATCTCCAGTTTTAAAATCTTCTTCTTGATCCATAGCTGAAAGAAGAAGCGACAAATATTCCGCTTGCGTCGGTTTCGACCACAGTATTCAGCATACCAATTCGATAGAACAGATGAGAATAGACATAGTCATGATACTCATCGTCGTTTCCAATGGCCTTTCTGATCAGTCCTGATAACAGGTTTGCATCACCGGATGAATAGTTCCAATAACTGCCCGGCTCATGGGCAGCCTCACATCCGACCACAAAGGAGAACATATCGTCACTCTGCATCAACATCACTGTGGCATCCGAAATGGTAAAATAGTTCTCGAACCAGTCAAGACCGCTACTCATTTGCAGGATGTTTTCAACTGTGATGTTCTTGCGATCGTCATTGGACCATTCGGGAATATCCGCAGGAGCTTTAATATCCATCCGGCCATCCATTACTAATGTCCCCGCCATAGCCCCTGTTACACTCTTTGTCATGGACCATCCATGAAATTTTGTCCAGGCATCATAACCATCCAGATAGTTCTCTCCTATGAGTATATTATCATACACAACAGCAACGCCAAGGGTCTTTTTGAATGGTTCATCTCCGGGGGCATCAATGGCCTCATCAAGTACTGCAGTTAGTTCTGTATAATCGACCCCCCCAGGCAAAGTTTCAGGCAACACATCGCCCATAGGCCAGTTAATTGTATCCTGGTCGTAACCAGGATTGGGAATCATGAACGACTCTGTTCTCAACTCCTCTTCCGGTAGATCCAGTAGAAGTACTGTTCCGAGACCTTCCCTGTATACTGCTTTTCGTTTGGCCAGTCCAAAAACCTTTGAGGTGACAGACTTTTCTTCATAATCTATCTTACATTTTGCCAGGCTTATGGGAAAAAAGGAGAGGTCCTCTGCATTCACCCTTTCTGGCTCTTTATCGGCCAGAAACACACTGGAACACATCCCTTTAGCAGCAAAGGCAGTCATGATGGGTAGGCGTGGCCATGCAAACCAGGTTGCAAAAACCAGAATTGCGATCAGGAGGATCCAAAGAATTCTTTTAATCAATTTCTTCATAATACCTGCTTGTTTGGGGTTTATACCTTGACGCAAAGGTATCAATTCCTCAGAAGTCTGATCCTGGAGCAGGATTTGCTATAAAAGAAAAATGCATCACAGGCAAACTGCCCTGCAATGCATTTTTTGTCTGCAAATTCTTTGTACTTACTCTTCCGGGGTCACTGGTTCCATCTCAATATCCTGAACAGTTTTATTACCCTCAACAATCTTAACCTCTTCAATAGTTACAGAATTATAACCCTCTTTTTCAGCAGACATGGTATACATACCTGCAGGCAACCCTGGCATGGCATAAAAACCCTCTTCATCGGTATAGGCAGTGGTGACAACTTCCTCCTGGGTAACAGATACCGCTACATCCACCAGTGGAATATCAACAGTATCTGTAACTATTCCCTGAACAGTTCCAGCAGTGGTAATATTCACCGCTCTGATTACCGGTTTAAAATTAAATCCTTTGATCCCTGCTGGAGTTTTCATATTCCCTTGGAGTACAAAAGATTTATCCAAATTAAAATCCAGTAATACCTCAGCAGTGAGGCCCCCGGCCACTTTCAGGGATGGTTTCACAAACATTTTTATACCTGTTTGTGATCCGCTGGGCACCTTTACCGAATAGGTTTCATAATCTTTCACTGCAATGCTTGCATTCTCAACATAAATCCGGATCAGGTTATAATTACCTGCAGGAATTTCCATATCGATCAGCTCTGCCATCACGCCATTTCTCAATTCAATCAGGTTGAACTCCTCAGAACCTTCAAATATTGTAATGAAGGAACTCTCTTCACTCTCTTCACTCTCTTCACCCTCTTCACTTTCATCTTCGTTGCGAATCTCCACCTTAGTGATGGTCACATTTGCTTCCTCAATCAAATCAATGGGAAAGGGAGCATCTGTGATCTTGACTACAATCCTTCCGGGCTGATCATTGTTTACTTCCTGGCAACCTGAAAAAAGTGCAAGGAACAGACCCAGTATTGCCACAATAAAAAATCCTCTGCTCTTCATTTTGTTCATTTTTAATGTATAATGTCCTCTATGTAACGAAATCCCCATTGATTTGTTACAACACCCCAATTACAATCCCAGGAAACGATAGTTATTTATAGCGGATTGGCCGTAACTATTGTCTCAATACCTAGCCAGATGGTGATAGAGACACCTGTTTCTGAACATGCCCCATCAACGCCCACAGTGAATTGTCCCTCTATATTCCTATTCAGAATATCTTCCACCACATTGTAGATTTTACCGAGGTCCTCCAGTTTGAACACGGTTCCTTCCACAATCTCCCAGTCACTTCCCATGGCCCAGACAGCACTGTCCAGATTATCTTTAATATAGAAAAATGTTCCATTCTCAAATACCACACTCTCTATTTCCAGATTTTCTTTTTCCACGGATAAAACCTCAGCCAAAATACCATCAACAGCAAAATCAGTGATGTTACCCGAGTATTCATCGATCTCCTCCACGTCCGATGGAATAATGAGGGTAGATGACTCAAACTTATGACTGTTTGTAGATTTCATGGCAGACTCCTGAATATCAATATCCAGATCTCCGCTGAGTGTGGTTTCAATTTCAACGTCAAAGATGCTTTTGATCTTTTCGCAGGACGAGAGACCGGCAGTCAGCATCACCAGCAAAATAATTTTCCCAAGGTTTCTCATAGCATATATTTTTAGTGCTTTTTGGATTATATATTTAAATATACTCCTTAATTACCTCAAATTCAACCAGTCTGGCGAAACTTTCCTTGATTTTTTTACGAAACGATTGAATTCAGTGATCAATATTCGGCAAGCTATTCCCTCATTATATCTTTAAAAGTAGTAACTGAATTCAATGTGATATACCCTCCAGAATGGATTTGGGACACAACCGTTCTCCTCAAATAGCTCCATGTGCAACTTAATCTGTTTGCCGTAGATATTCATAAATGTTGGGGAATCGGAAGGATACCAGGATACCTGGGCAGAAAAGTTGGTTCCCTCACCACCCCAACTAATCCCGCCCAGGTATTCACTGTCAACGTTGGAGATCCAAACACGGTGGGACGGAAGCTTTCCCACCAGATCACACCCTCCAACTATGAAAGAGTTCAGGTATAACATGGCATCTTCAGCATCCGCAGGTATGGTAATGAATTCCTTCAGTCTCATCTGTTGCCCCCGCCCTAACAGATAAAATCCATCTGCAGAAGTTCCATTAAATTCCCATTTTTCCATTTCTGACATATAGAAATCATTAAGGAGGGTCCTCTTTATCTTGATCCTGGCATCGTAAGATTTACCTGCATCATCCAGGTCTATTTGATAGATGATCGAATCATTCAAAAAATGACTGCCCGGAGAGTCATTACGTATGAGAATTTTTCTCGTCCCAACCGGTACGGTGGCTATACTGAATGAACCATCCTCCTCAGTAAAACCATACAATTCACTCTCACTTTCATCCGGATTCAGCAGCACGACCCTCAACCCTTCATAGGAGACATTATCCACTGTTTTTATAATCCCTGACACATGGAGGGTTTTTGTAGGACTGGTAAGAGGTATGTGATAGGTCGATTTTGGATTATCCACATAAACGACTGATTCAAAAAATTCAAATCCTGCTTTAGTGGCTGTCACAACCGTGTTCCCCTCCTTCAGGTGTTCAATAAAATAGTAACCCAGCTCATCTGAAACAACCGAAAATTTTCCAATAGTTACCTCAACACCCGGAACCGGGATGGTGGTTCCTGCAAAATAGATATAACCCGACATGATCAGCCCCTCACTTACCTGGATAGTTTTTGTTTTTGACACAGTCTCCTTCCCATCGGAAACTGTCAGGGTGATGCTTTCATAACTTAAGGGCTCCGATGCGGTTGAAAGTTCCCATGTGGAAGAAGCAAGGCCCGGCTCTGCGACCTCTCCTCCCTGTGAATCCCAAAAATATTCCAGTGGATCCCCATCCCTGTCTGTCACCATCGCTGATATTCCAATATCGGAACCCGGCGTATAATTCTCTGACGGATCCAGGATAATGGTTTCAATAACCGGTGGATAGTTTCCAGGATTTTTCGAACAGGAAACCTGCACGATCATAGACAGAATCAATATATAATAGAATCCCTTCACCGGAAAAATCATTTTTATTGGTTCACAAATTTCTATCTTCTCTTTCTCAACCTGCGGACCCGGTTCCAATTGGTAAACTTGCGGAGGATGTCATTGACCAGAGCCAGATAATAGATGAAGAAGGAGAGCCAGATAATGATCAGGTTAAACCAGTAAGTTTCAATGGAGAGGCTCCCAAGCTTTTTAACTGGTGCGAAAAAATGGGCTCTTCCAATGCGAGATCGAGGTTCCATATAAATCGGGGATGCTTTGCGAACCAGCTGGTTGTTCCATTCAACGACAAACTGACCTTTATTGGTCAGTAACTCCTCCAGACGCTTATTGGTATAATCCTTCTCCATTTGCACATAGGTTTCCTTTCCGACTTTCCCTCCGCCCCAGTGCTTAATTAAAGCCTCCGATTTTGCATCCTTTTGACGGCTGGCATTCCACTTAATGGCCCTGAAGTGTTCCTGATTTTTTTTCAGGGAGTCACTGGCCATTCTGTAAACTGTTTCATTATACTTATCCGGTTGAAAATTTTCAATGTTTCCAAAAGAGGATACTATATTAAATGATGTCAGCTTATCTAATTCATTCCTGACCAGGGCAAGATCTCCTTTGCTCTCCTGAAGAACCTTTTTACCCGCTTTTTCATAATTAAAATCGATATTATCCAATTTAGCCTGAATCGCAGATACATACTCTTCAAGGTATAATGCATTTTTATTTTCCTGATCGATCATAAAGAACTCCCTTGTGAATTTGTTGCCTTTAAACTGATGGACAGTCATCGCTTCATAGGCCCACCTGGAGGTCATCATCTCCCCGATAACAGGCACAAAAGAAGGATTTTGAAAGAAGCTATTCAGTCTGTCAAAATTGATCATAACTCCACTGAAAAGAAGTTGCGGGATCACAATGGCGGGAATGACCAGAATAGCGTTCACCACCGAATTGAGTCCCGATGATATATTCAATCCGATAACATTGGCCAGGCATGAGACAGTAAACAGAACGGCCCAGTATTGGAACAACATCCCTTTGATTTCAAGGATGGTATTGCCCACGATAACAAACAGGAATGTCTGGATTGCCGAGATCAGGAACAGGACCAGGATCTTGGAATTCAGGTAACTCAGGCGGCTCAGGCGTAAAAATGATTCTCTTTCCAGGATCTTTCGGTCCCTGATGATTTCATCTGCACTCACCATCAGTCCCATAAACATGGCCACGATGATGGCCATAAACATATAGCCTGGAAGGTTTACATTTTCCCTGAATACATAAGTTACTGACGAGGAGAGATGGCTGGTATACTTGGTGAAATAGCCAATGATCAGTGCCAGCAATGGAGCCTCCAGAAAATTGATCAGCATGTACTGCTTGTTGGCCAGTTTTGAAAGGATGTTCCTCTGACTGAAGATCCCAAACTGCTTGATTGGATTCGGAATCTTAAAATCGATCCCTGGAAGAGAGGATTTCACAGATTTAATTTTCTGTTTCGATTCAATCTTATCCAGATAAATATTGTACCACTCCTCGGGGGCAACTTTACGTTCCTTTGTGAGCTTCCCATACTCATCTATCTCTCTCGCCTCCACCATTTTCAGGATTTCTTCGGGCATTATGTTGCCACAGGAGACACAATGCCCAACCTCGGCATTGACATAGTTGCTCAGGGATTTGAAATAGGTAATTGCATCGATGGGATTGCCTTTATAGATCACATGCCCCTCTTTATCCAGTATCAGGAACCTGTCGAACAGTTTATAAATATCCGAGTAAGGTTGATGGATGTTCACAATGACCAGACGCCCTTTTAATGCCTGCTCCTTCAGCAGAAGCATCACCTTCTCAGAGCCCATGGACGAAAGACCCGAGGTGGGCTCATCTACAAACAGGACAGTCGGTTCCCTGATCAGTTCCAGGGCAATGTTCAATCGTTTTCGCTGTCCCCCGCTTATAAACTTCTTCAGCGGATTCCCCACTTTCAGGTGCTTGATATCTTCCAGGTCAAGGTCCACCAGAATCTGGTGGACTTTTCTTAATAATTCCGTTTCAGAATAATTACTCAGACACAGTTTTGCATTCAGATAAAGGTTCCTGAACACGGTGAGATCCTCCATCAAAAGATCATCTTGGGGGACAAACCCGATGATCCCCTCGATCTTCGGTTTTTCACTGTGAATATCAATGCCATTGATGGTGATCCGGCCCTGTTGCGGTTTGAGCTTTCCGCTGAGGATATTGAGCAGGGTTGATTTCCCGGCACCACTGCCACCCATGATTCCTATCAGGTTGCCTGACTCTTTACTAAAACTAAATTTTTTGATCCCTTTGTTGCTGTTCCTAAACGTGTACTCAATATTCTCCGCAACAAAAAAGATCTTTGAAGTTTCCTCCCTGTGATGGAATTTTTTCGATATATCACTGTAATAAATTGGATCGATCTTAGCCCCGTTGATCAGGGATCCCTGATCCAGCAATTCGAATCTTTCGGGGATGATATTGTGTCCATTAAGAAACAGATTCATATTCCCCAGATAGCGGAATACAAATGTATCGGTGCTGGTATGATGCAATATGGCGATCCTACCCTCCAGCTCTTTATCCTGAAAATGTCTGATACCCCTGATAAAGGCTTTTTTCTTATTGTCAATAACCAGGATTTTGTCCTTCTCAATATCATTGCAGGCATCCAGAACAAAAGCTTTTGTATTGTCATGCTCCGAGGTGGAAATATTGAATGTGTCAGCCACTGTTTTTATAAAGGCCAGCTCCTTTTGGGTCATCACATCGTCTTCATTGATAAACTCAACCAGGCGCAGAAATACAATGAATTTCTCACGTTGAAGAAGACTCCTGTTAATTTCCGCAGCAATGCGCTTCAGTCTATCCGAATCAGAAAGGGTCTGCTTCGAGGGTGATATTCCTCCACCAAAAAGATGGGGATGATGAATTTCCAGGTATTGATCGAACACCACCAGGTACTTATTAATCAAATTGGTCTTAAGGTGTTGTCGTAGAAACGTTTTTACGATGGACCTGGCTTTGAAAGAAACGCCATCCTCAGAAACATTTGCAATAATTGCAAATAGCTGTAGCAGTGCATTTAATACTGTCTCCTTCATGATGTATGGCCAGCACGAAGGGCTGACTGATATCTATATTATGGATCCTCGAAGCGCTTCGATCTTAGCCGAGATTTTTTCAAGTTGATCTGAAGTCAAAGTATCGCCCACACCCTCATAAATATCCTGAAGATCAAACAATCCTTTGAATACTTCGGAAACGTCATCCAACTCCTTCACTGGTTCCATTAAGTTTACCAGCATATCCAAAGATTTCTTCTGCTGCGCAATAATCTCCAGGAATTTCGTATTGTCCCTCGAAGTCTTTGCAATATTTGTAGTCGTATAGATACCTTCAATCCAGCTTCCACACACCACCAGGCGAGCAAGTATGTCCTGCTTGTTCTGCACCAGATAACCCCAGGTGTCAGAGAAAGATTCGGATACAATGAGTATCACCGAATCTCTGTCATCCAGGTTGTTTTCAATCCGTTCGGCGTAATTGGTATTGAACGTGGTGGAAATCCCCAGTTCATCAACCAGGGTTTTTGAGGCCTCCAGATAGAGCATGGTTCCATGCTTCATGGCATGCGTACTGGCATAACAGAGGTCAGTACCATATACACCCAGATTAAGGGCTTTATCCCTCTGTGTGATATACTCCCCGGCCTTCCCCGGATCATTGGACAGATTATTGATGTATGGTGCCCCGGCTTCATAAACCAACTTGGTAATTTCGTAGGAGGTGGGTATAGGATATCCCGACAACTCCTCAATGACCTCTTCTTTTGAGGACGGAATCTCCGAAGATGGGGTTTCCACATCCTGTTTTTGCTGTGCGTTTTTACATCCAGAGAGAATGATTAATACTGCAGCGAGGATACCAAAAATGGTAAAAATGGATCGGATGGTTGATGCCTTTTTCATAGTTCCCGGATTTATTTTGTTTAATTATACTTTCCAATCGTAGCACAATTTATGAAAATCAGGCATTAATTAAAAATAATCGGAAGAATCATTCAATTGTCAAACATTTTACTTCAAATCAACGTATATAAACATAATACTTATTTCAGGAATTTTATAGTCAATATGCCTGTTTTGTTTATGTTATTGTGAATTCCTATTTTTAGCCTCTCTATGCACAACAAGATGAAAGCACTCTATTTTGTTCCAATATTTGCCCTGGTAATGCTGGTCAGTTGTCTCAAAATGGAAGAAGAACCCATTTTACTTATCAACCCCACCACCGAGATCAGTGCTCATATTAAAAATGAAAGGATTTACGCAACGGCCCTGGTCTCAGTAAATCCACAGATCCTTACTGCTGGTAATATTCCCACTCTTTATGAATTTTCAGGGGAACTGGCCATTTTCAATACAAAAACAGGGAACATTATTGATGTCAATGCTTTCACCGGTGGCGGACTGTCACAGGTCTATACCGTAACTGCCGATACCGCTTCCCATGATCGATTTGTTGTGATCGCATCTGGTACCATCAACGTTTATGCAGACATTGGAAATGATGATGACTCATCAAATGACAAACTGATATCTTCCGGCGATTTTCATAAAGAGGCTCAGTTTATCATTGCAGATTTATTCCCCCCACCTCTCGGAGAATAGTCGTTCTTCGAGTGCTTCGATTAAAGCAGGTTCATCAGAATTGAGCTGGATGTACAACCTTAACAATCCTTTTAGTTTGATAGAATGATCCTCAATTTAAATTCAATTTGTTAATTTTATGTGATATGTTACCATATGAAAGGACTCATATTTTAAAAAAATGGTACCTTTCATGTGATCGTTTAATGTTTAACGGAAATATCTGACAGGTAAAACATGCGGGTTCAGAATATTATCAGGAGATCATTTTTTGCGCTGTTAGGGCTTGTTTGCGTGATAACACTGAAAGCCCAGGAGGTCCCTTCAAAATTATTGTCAATTCCTGTCTATCATCCCATGGTAATGAATCCTGCTTTTGTGGGTAGCAAGGATTTTACAAACATTAGCTTAACCTCAAAGATCTTTAGTACTCCCAGTAGCCAAATCATTAATTATCACAAGCGACTAACAGGTTCCGATGGCTTTTTTTCAAAAATTGGAATTGGAGCATACGGCTTCCAGGAGCAAGGGGATGAATCGTGGAATACGGGAGTGACAGTAGCAGGTTCTTACCACCTGGCCCTTGATAACGCCAGTGTTCACAATTTGGCCATAGGGACTTCGCTTAAGGGATTTTTTAATATTCCGAAGAATTCCGAAGAAACCACCAACGACACAGTGAGCAGTTCATTCAATCCAAATATGGATTTCGGAGTATATTATTACGGACCAACTGCTTTCGCCGGTCTGTCTGTTACCTCCATATTTGGCACCAGCCTTTCCGATGAATTGACCGTGGAATCCGATGCATATGTTCCAAGAGAGTATCATTTTTACGGTGGCTATAAATTTTTGCTGAGTAGAAGCAACTCAATTGTACTTGAACCTTCCCTGCTGGTCTCTGTGAATGATTCAACGTTATCTGAGCCACACAAACACCTTGTCCCCTACCTGAAAGTTTACTTGCAGAATTTCTATATTGGTACCTATATGAAGTCAACTGACATTTTTGCACTGTTCTTCCAGTACCAGTTCCCTCGATTTTATACGGGTGTGTTCCTGGAGTTTCCGCGGGTTGGATTCCTGAATAACGATAATATTATATTTGAAGTTTCCCTTGGAATAAATCTGGGACAGGGAGGAGATAAATTTTTGCAATACAGGCACTGGTAATAGATAGAAGAGATGAATCGGAAACTATCATATATTGCATTTGTTTTTTGCTTGTACCTTACAACGATTCCGGCTACAACCAAGGCCCAGGAGGATTCGGTCCGCGTGAAGGATTTGCTGGTGATGGATACGGTGAACCTGAAGATTCACGGTCCGTCCAACGATGTAACTTTTTATATGAATGGCATGGTATTCCTTTCCAATACCAAGTACCATCAGAAAATGATTCCTGATCACATCACATTTGGAGTAATCAAAGCCTATTTTGTTCCTTTGGAATACATTGCCATCGAGAGCAGCAGGCCACTAATTAGCAATGATGATTTTCCCTATTCACCTGCCGGCATGTCATTTACCAGGGATTACCGAACTGTCTATTTTACCAAATCGGTAAAATTATTCGGAAAGCGTAACGTGGAAAAGATTTTTGAGATGTCAATCATCAATGGCGAGGGCACAAATCAAAACCAATTGTCATTCACAGGCGATCCTTCCCGATATTTACATCCTGCAATATCGTTAGATGATTCCTACATGATTTTCTCCTCCGACCGTACACCTTCCAACGGTGGGCTGGATCTCTTTATATCCAGGAAAACTCCGTCTGGTTGGTCAACACCCACAAACATGGGAAGCGATATCAATACCAGTGGTCACGAATGGTTCCCGTACCTTGATCATAAAAACAACTTATTTTACTCTTCTTCGGGACATATGGGATTTGGCGGTTATGATGTGTATGTATGCTTTTTCAATGGATCCGGCTGGGGTGAACCACAGAACATGACCGAATATATCAATACCAGCGAGGATGAGCTGGGTTTCTCCATTCATCCTAATAAAAAAATGGCTCTTTTCTCCAAGGTTGCAGATCCTGAAACAGAGGGAGAGGTGTATACAATGAGCTTGAACCAGAAGGCACTTTTAGTGTCAGGGATTGAAGATCCCCAAAACCAGGATATTTCAGGGTTGTTGCAAGATATGTTGAAATCGGGTTATACTTCGGGTGCATTTGCATCCACAACCGAAGTTGGATTTGATCTGGATGTTTTGCCATTACTTACAGAAACAGAAGAACCAGAACCCAAACCTGAGCCTGAGCCCGTTAGAGTTGAGACTGTTGTGGCACCTGTAGTTCAACAACCGGAACCCGAAACCGAACCTGTTATTGAAGTAGCAATCACAGAACCTGTAGTGGAAGAGCCGGAGCCAGAGCCAGAGCCAGATCCCAACCAGGTGGTTTTTCGAGTACAGATACTATCCAGTTCCAAGGCCAATAGCAACCCATCAGTGACCATTGCAGGAACCAGGTATTCCACTTTCGAATACTTTTACAAAGGAGCCTACAGAATCACAGTGGGTCAGTTTAATACGGTTCAGGAAGCAAGTTCCTTCAGGAGCAAGTGTAAAAATTCCGGTTTCAGTCAGGCTTTTGTAGCGGCATTCCGTGGTCAGGAACGAGAAACAGATCCTGCCGTTTTTAAAAGATAGATAACCACCAAGAATGCTCACCATAGTTAAGCATCCATTGATCCAGCACAAACTCACCCTGCTCCGTAAGAAGCAAACGGGGACCAAGGATTTCCGTGAAAACCTGGATGAGATTGCCGGCCTTATGGCTTACGAGATCACCAGGGATGTCCCGGTCAGAGAGGTACAGATTGAAACACCCCTGACAACGTGTTCCACACATGAGCTTGCAAAGGATATTGTGCTGGTTCCCGTGCTTCGTGCCGGATTGGGCATGGTAGATGGGATCACCAACCTGATTCCCACAGCTAAAGTAGGACATGTGGGGATGTACCGCAACCATGATACACTGGAACCCATGAATTATTATGCCAAATTTCCTGGCAATATAAAAGATGCTGTAGTGTTGATCCTCGATCCCATGCTGGCCACAGGTGGCAGTGCCAGCGCTACCATTAATACCCTGAAACACGAAGGAGCCTCTATCATAAAACTGGTTTGCATTGTTGGAGCTCCCGAGGGGGTTGAACGTATCAAAAACGACCATCCTGAAGTGGATATTTATCTGGCATCCCTGGATGATTGCCTGAACGAAGTAGGTTATATCATGCCTGGGCTGGGAGATGCCGGTGACCGCCTGTTCGGTACCAAATAATTAACTTTGAGGAGTTATGAGTAAAAGCCACAAGCAAAAAAAATCTGATGAATCTCAATCAAACCCGAAATCAACACGTTTAAACAAAAAAATCTATTTCAAGGAACTTGAACGGTTACAACTGGAACTGGTAAAACTTCACGAATGGGTTAAAGCCAGCGACCTGCGTGTTGTTGTAATTTTTGAGGGACGTGATGCAGCTGGCAAAGGAGGAGTGATCAAACGAATCAACCAGCGGCTCAATCCCAGGATTTGCAAAGTGGTAGCCCTGGGTGTACCCACTGAACGTGAACAGAAACAGTGGTACTTCCAACGTTATGTTGCACATCTGCCAGCTGCTGGTGAGATTGTTTTACTCGACCGCAGTTGGTACAATCGGGCCGGGGTGGAACATGTAATGGGCTTCTGTACAGATGACGAATATTGGGACTTTCTTCGTTCCTGTCCTCGATTCGAAGAGATATTGATACATTCAGGAATCATCCTCATCAAGTACTGGTTTTCGGTCAGTGACGAAGAACAGGAAAACCGGTTCCGTGAAAGGATCGAAGATCCACTCAAAAGGTGGAAATTCAGTCCAATGGACCTGGAGTCCCGAAGTAAGTGGATCGAATATAGTAAGGCCAAGGATGAGATGTTCTCATATACTGATACAAAAACATGCCCATGGTATGTAGTCAATGCGGATGATAAACGAAAGGCAAGGCTTAACACGATTCATCACCTGCTGTCGCTGATACCCTATAAGGAGATCAAGCACAAAAAAATAGATCTCCCCTCTATCAGCATGGAGGGGTATTTAAGACCTCCTATTTCGGACCAGACCTTCATCCCGGAGGTTTACTAATCAAAAAGTTTTTTTGTATCTTGAATGCCCAAAATCCACAACCACTAAATGAAACCTTCAACCCATGAAAACTCTATTCAAAACCACACTATTTTTTTTACTCTCCTTATTTATTCTTTCATGCAGTTCTGATAAGAAGGTCATGCTATTCAACGGCGAAGACCTGGAAAACTGGACCATCTTTGTAAGCAATTCCGAAACGGATCCCGGAGATCTCTTCTGGGTGGAAGAGGGCATGATCACTACCAGTGGAAAGCCCCATGGCTACATCCGGACAAATGAGAGTTACAGCAACTATAAGCTTCATGTGGAGTGGAGATGGACCGAAGAACCCACCAACAGTGGCGTACTGATCAATGTGCAGGGGAAAGACATGATATGGCCCCACTGTATTGAATGTCAGCTGATGCATGAGAAAGCAGGCGATCTTGTACTCATGGGTAAAGGTGCCGGTGTTACAGTCAGGGACTCCAGTTACATGATCACTTCCGAAGAGAAGCGCTATTCCGTCATCCCGAAATTTGAAGATTCAAGTGAGAACCCAGTGGGAGATTGGAACAGTTATGACATCACCACCCTGGACGGAAATATCGAGGTGGTTGTCAATGGCGTTATCCAGCACATCGGGAGTGATATGACCCCAACCGAAGGAACCATACTTTTTCAATCGGAAGGATCAGCCATGCAGTTCCGAAATATCTACCTGGAACAATTGTAGCGTTTGTACCTGCTTTAAGAGTTATTGCTGGTAACCAAATGGGTGATTACCATCCCGACATTGGGTTATCCACTTCAATGGGATCGATGTACTGGGTCACATTGAATCCCACTTTATAGCAGAATCGGGTCATCTTCAGGAATTTGTTATAATCGATCAACTCCTCCTCATCGGTTACCTTGTGGTAATCACGATGCTCACCTGTTGAATAGAAGAGAACCGGGATATTCTTCCTGGCAAAGGAAATGTGATCACTCCGGTAATAAAATTGGTCCGGATGGTTCAGATCATTGTATGTATAATTCCCAACCATGCCCATCTCTTTCAGTGTCTTTTCACTGATTGCCATCAATACTTTACTCTGCATTCCACCAATCACCTGCACTGTATCTCCTCCCATGATGGAAAGATCCTGCCTGCCGCTCTTTGCATCTTCTTCGGTTTTGGTCCTTCCCACCATGTCAAGATTGATTACAGCCGCG
>Ga0209013_10003300_pt1 | contig 14350 bp, 12 predicted proteins | sample Cruoilmetagenom2_FD_187291 | JGI IMG/M metagenome (GOLD analysis project Ga0209013, IMG submission 187291) | Oil polluted marine microbial communities from Coal Oil Point, Santa Barbara, California, USA - Sample 2 (SPAdes) (version 2) | ecosystem: Environmental > Aquatic > Marine > Oil seeps ... | reverse complement strand
CGAGATGTTGCAGACGAGACTTGGTGAACCCTTGACCAACAGAGGCTGCATTAATGGCGCCGACAGATGTGCCCACCAGCAGATCGGGAACAATCCCGGCCTCAAACACCCCCATTAGCATGCCCACCTGAACCGCCCCCAAACTTGTACCCCCGGATAAAACAAAGGCTACAGGGCGAGGCAGGATTGTGCTCAGTGTGTTGTTTCTCTTGAACCTCATGTTTCCTCCTTTGAAAGATCATGGATTACTATGCCTTTATTATTAGGTCGGGGAGTGTCCGCTATCTGTTACAATATGCCCATTAGACCCAACAGGCAAAAAACTCAAAGGATTTATCCGACCACAAGTGGAGGAAGGCTTACTGCAGACCAGAAGGGTGACAAAATTTTTCTATAAAACACAATAGGATGGTCCGATGGTTCCTAAGATTAAAAGTAGGCCCTAACCATAACGCTATGGTTCACAATCTTGTCTCGCGAGTGTCATGGATAGTATTGTAAACACAACACTTGTTTCACCGCCGCGTCCGCTTTCGAGGCTGCTTTTCTTCAGTTCCTGGCTAAAGCTTCTCGGTTCTGCACTTGCTTTTGTGACCATCAGTTTTTACTCGGCCATTCACAGTGAACTGGGAAAGCAGATCTCAACTGGAGAAAGCTTTCTATTCTCGTGGGTGCGGACCTATATGGCTTGGCTGCTCTGCTTCGGTCTGGCCTACCTTGTACTTATTTCGCTAACGCACCATATCTGGTTTCGACTCAATCTCAATAATGATCCTTACCCTCGCCCAATGATGGCCCTGGAAGGCTCTGAAGTGCTTGCCCTTGCGGTTCTAGTCTTATCTATATTTTGCAATTGGTCTGCCGCAATACCCTGGGCCCACCTGTTACTTCAGATTGCACTACTTTTTCAAATTCTCCTCACTCTGCAGTTCTCCCACGCCTGGGAATCTGGGGTATTTCTCGAAATGCTGGATAGTAAGGAAAAAAGTCCTTTCCTGTTTCTCTCGTTTCTTTTTCTCATTGCCTCTGTGCCGACTTACTTAGATCCTTCTTGGCAGCGGTTGCACGATTATGTTCGATTGGATTCCACCTTTGAATACCTACTATGTCGCCTTTTACCTCCACTGTTTTCTGGAATCATCGCGGTCTGGTTTGGTGTGGGGATCCTCATTATCCTGATGGGCTTCCGCCTTCTGGGGAGAAGACTGCCTGAACAAACGGATTTAGGCGGGGCTATCTCCTTTCTACCTTTCTTAATTATTTCAGCTTTCTATGCTGCCATATGTCTCGGGCTGCTGGTTAAGGCTATTGATTGGGAGATCAATAAACTTGGGCTGAAGGGTGTAATCCTTCCTCTTTTCATTTTACTTACTGCTGGGTCCACCGCTTTGAGCTATGCTGCTTTTCTCAGACTTTCTCCGCATATATCCCAGGCGGGAGAGAACAATTTCGTTGAAATTGTGGCCCTTTCCTTTGGGGCTGCACTTCTTCTTCCCCTGACGTGGCTGTTGACGCGTCCAGCATATGGCCGCCGCTCTTGGCGGCTACTCTTGGCCTGTACCTTTATGGCAAGTTTGTTGTTGGCAATCTATGTCCTCTACGGTGGCCTTTTCAACCCGTGGTTCACGGTGTTTTCTTATTTAAAGGGGGCTATTTTAAAGGTCACAGCCGTGGTGGCTGCAGGAATTCTCGCTCTCATGGTCAGGGAGTTCGTCTCAAGTGAGACCAAAGCTTCAGGCAGTGAAAAAAAGAGATGGGCTATGGTTGTGCTTGTTTCTCTTTTGAGTTTTCTTCCATTTACTACTCTGGAGACCTATCCGGAAGTTAAGGCTGCAATCTTACAATTTAATGAGCTCAGCAGGGTGGATGGTGCCTATGCCAGAGCACTGGGAAACTCGCTCGGATTTAGCCGATGGATCCGCTTGGGGCAAGATCCCGAGACATCCAACCAACCAGAACCGTGGCCACAGCCCTGGACCGTGGAAAAAACCGGCCCTTCTATCCTTCCCGAAGATTTCAATCTCCTGGTAATCGTGGTGGATGCCCTCCGCGGAGACGCTTTCCACGCAGCGGGTTATCATCGCAACCTCACCCCTTTTCTAGATAAGTGGGCCCGCGAGGAGGCCATCTCCTTTCGCCGGGCCTATAGTCAGGGAGGCGGTTCGTTTGCCGCGTTTCCCTTTTTGGTTGGTGGAAGAAGCCGCTTTGTCCTTTATGGACCAGAGTTGTATCAAAAAAATCTCTATTTCAAGATTGCCCAAGCCGAGGGAATCCAAAATGTGATGGTGATGAAGGACTACGGACCGAGAGCCGTATTCCCTCCTGATTTCCCAGTCATAGAGTTGGGCGCAACGAAAACCAATGCAGATCGACGCTCTGTTCCCGCCGATGAAGTTTTCAACTTGGCAGTGGCAGCCATAGACAACCTTGCTGAGGGAGAAAGGTTTCTCTGTTTTCTGCCCCTGATGGATGTGCATAACGATTTGTGGAAGAAGGAAGATGGTCTGGATTTTGGCGACAGTCCGAGAGATATCTATGACAACAATCTCTCGTATGTAGATAGATCATTTCAACGTTTTGTCACCTGGCTCAGGAGAAAGGGAATCTACGAGAGAACCGTGATCTTATTTACCTCGGACCATGGAGAACAGTTCTGGGAACACGGCGCGAGTCTGCATGGGCATACACTCTACGAGGAAGAAATTCGCATCCCTCTGATTCTCCTGGCTCACGGAATGCGTGCTCGGATTGATGATGTGCCAGTAATTGCGGCGGACATGGCTCCTACCTTTGCTGAATTGGCCGGTTACTCGGTGAAACCTCCCTATGACGACGCCCACATGGGAATATCCCTCGTTCCCCTGCTGAAGGGGAGGGAAAGGAACCGATATCTACAGAGGGATATTGTAGGAAGAGCATCTTTCAAACGGCGCTATTTTATTTACCGCAACTGGGAATGGAAGCTGACCTACTTTGCTGCACTGGATCTATTACAGCTCTTCAATACGGTTGAGGACCCAGGTGAGACAAGAAATCTTTTGCAAGAAAGACCTGGTCTGGCAGGTGAATTGGAGAGAGAACTGTTGAGATATCTTGCAAGGATCGAGGGGAAAGACTACCGTCCACTTCTGTCAGATTAAACGTTCAGCTCTCAGCTGTCAGCTTTCAGCATCACTTCGTCAGTGCATCAGATCGGCGCAGAGCGCACAACGTCATTGATTCATTGACAGAGTTACGATTGCGTCATTCCGGAATCCGCCGGGGGCGGATATCCGGAATCCAGTAAAAGTTCAATATATTCAGATTCTTTCTGGATCCCGGCTCGCGTCCGCCGTGTGCGAACTTGGCCGGGATGACGAATTGCGACACTGTTTCCAAGGAGCGGGGAAAGGTATTGTCGGAGAGCCTCTTTAGGGGGATTTTATAGGGGTGGATCATCTACTTCTCCTCCCTATCCTCAGAAAACAGTGTAAAAACCAAATCGCCGGTGAGACGCAAGGCCGTACCGTGACACTGGTGGCAAGCAGAGGCTCCAGAGGGCATGGGACGCGCCTTTCCCTCACCACTGAAACGTTGGTAGCACCAGTCGCCGGCAAAGAGTGTATCCACCGGAAAATGACTGGCATCCGGCCGAAACTTGCGGATGCAGTCGACAAAGACCGGAGTTGCATCGGACATGAAAGCCCCTCTGCCAGAGAAGGTTTCAAGCACGAGTGTTGCGCCTACCGCCCAAATCCTTATCATTGCTGCGCCCCCCTGGTTTGTGGATGGGAAGAGGTGGCTTTGCCGCACATCTTCTATTCTGTAATAGATTCTCGCACTCTGGTCCGTAAAAAAGCGGCGAGTGGCTATTACCCGAAAGCGCCACCCCGGGAGCGGTGTTCCCTGCGGGGTTCGATAGGAAGGGGCGGAAAAGACTCGATTTAGGTAATAATAACGCCAGGGCACAATTTCCTGGGGGGAGTCCACAAGTCTGAAGCCAACCGCCGGCAGCAGTTCGTCAGCCGGACGTTCCTTTTTTTGTTGTATGGAGCATTGGGCGAGGAAGGGGATGATGAGGATAATGCAGATGGCATGTACGATCAGGATGGGTCGAATCTGGTTAGTTGTTGAATTCATGAGATATTTTTCGTACTCACTTCGATCTATCCATACGGAACCATCACCGTAGGGTTATAGATTTGCATTCTCGTTTTCCATTTTCCCCTTGACCAGAGCAAACAGAGCGGAAATACTCTAATGGAGTTTTAGGTCGGACCTCATACTAACACCCTTGCCAAGGGACTCGTGTGGAAGGGGGGAAAGATGATCGAATTCTTCTATAAGATCCTTACTACCATCGGCTACACTCATCCAATCCACGCCCCAACGACTCATATACCAGTGGGAATGGTCATCGGCGCTTTCATCTTCGCTATTGTTTCCTGGAAATTCCGAAAGGACAATCTGGCTCGAACAGCACACCATTGTATCACCCTGGCTCTTCTTGCACTTTTGCCCACGGTGATCGTGGGCATTATGGACTGGCAGCATTACTATGCGGGTGCCTGGCTTTTTCCCATCAAAATGAAACTTCCCTTGGCAGGTCTGCTCCTTATCCTGCTTGTTTTTGCCGTCAGCGTTGGTTACCGGGCCACGACCATATCCAAGCAAGCTCTGATTATCTACGCTATGTGTCTACTCAACGTAACGGCTCTAGGATATTTCGGTGGTGAACTGGTCTACGGTGGTAGGGCTCCTGATAAACTGAGTGATACTACCACATTAACGACTGATGCTGATATCCAAGCCGGTGCCACCCTGTACAATCAGACCTGCAGCGCTTGTCATCCAAATGGAGGGAACTCAATCAAACAGAACCTGCCTTTGAAACAAGCACCTCAGCTGGTAAATTTCGACACTTTTCTTGCCTACATCCAGAGTCCCAAAGCACGGGATGGTTCCACGACGATCATGCCACCCTTTCCTGCTGATAAACTCTCTGGGGAGGATGCCCAAAAAATCTACCAATACATCATCCAGGTGCTGAAAGATAGCTAAGGGTTTCTATTCCCCCTCCCGCCAGGGGAGGGGGAATTCTATGTTAAACGAAAAATTCCCTCCCCCTTGACGGGGGAGGGTTAGGGTGGGGGTGATCTAATCTAGGCCTCCAGTCTAGAGTGATTTCAAGTATTCAACCAGAGCTTGCACCTCTTCGTCCTTCAAATGCGAGAAGGGGGGCATTCCTCCTCCACCTTGCCGGATTTGTTTCATAATATTGTCTTCACTGGCAGTCCTGCCGCTTGGTAGCCGTTCACTTTTGAAAAGGCCGAGAAGACCCGGACCCACTTTACGGTCTTTGCTATCGGTAAAATGGCAGACGGTACAGTTGTTCTTAAACAAAGCCTCACCGGATATGGTCTTTTTATCGTTCTTGAGTTTTGTGAAAATCCAGGTGTCTTTGCGCCCAGACTTGGGGAACCAGAAAGATCCCTTCAATTCAACCCCCAGCTTTGAGCAATCCAGGGCCAGATCTGCCTGTCCCTCCTCGTTAGCGAAAACAAATGAGAAATGGAACAGGTCCCCTTTCTTGGTTATTTTTTTGAGGATCAAACCACCCTCAAATTGTTCGCCAGTGAACTGATCAGGGGCGGACGCTGTGATACGGTAGGTCTTATCAAAGTTTGATTTCCATATGCCTGGAATCTCACAGCGGAGCGGTTCAAGGTTCGGCTTGGGCTGGACAAAGATGGATTGATTGAGACCATTATAGATGACGCCGTTACTGCATTGGTGGTCAGCAGCAACAAAAAACCACTTGCTTTTGTCCAGTTCGTCCAAATCCCCCTTGATGTCGGCGGAGAGATATTTCCCCTCAGGGAAACTGGCCTTCTTGTTGGCCACATCCCCCTTCACAGGAACGAGGCGATAGCTCTTGAAATTGGCTCCGTCTATGGCCAGCATCTGGGGACCCAAATTGTGATTTCCGTCTCGGATGGTCATTCGCACTCGAAAGAGACCAGGTCCTCTCTTTTCGAATCTAATGTCGGACAATTGAGGATCATCTTTGGTAGTGCCGTCCACAGGCAGGACCACCGGGATCTCGTTGTCCCCATTCTCTTTTATTCTTACTTGCATCGGGAAGTAAAGATAGCCCTCGCTGTAAACGTGGAGGCCCCAGGGTCCTCCGGCAGGCAAGGGAATCTTGAACGTGCCGTCAGGCCCTATCACACCCCCGGTCTCGAACTCGTCGTTGTGCAATTCCCCCCGTTCAAGTGCGACCACTCCGCTTGACACCACCATCCCGTCGGAAGTGATTACGGTGCCGGAAATGAATGTTTCAGCACGTGCTGGTGACACAGCCGGTAGAATGAGGACGGAGCAAACTACAATAAGAGAGAAAGAAAAGAACAATCTATTCATGGCAATCTCCAATCTAAAATCTCCAATCATAAACTCCACCAAATTCCACAGCCCTGACAACATTTTGGCGGTGTAGCGGTTTGATGTCTTTTTCTGAAGTCTTGATACTTCTCTCCCAACCAGATCTCCTCCAGTGGCCTTTCAAATATGTTGCCGAGAATTATGGATGAATAGTCTACCGTCGAGAAAGGAGAGATGCAGCAGGGAAGAACATTTCCTTGGGCAGTAATGTAAACAACCTCCCAGGGACGGAAGCACTTTCTCCAGGGCGCAGCATCAGGGGGGCTCCCTCGGACGCTGTGCACTGGGTCAGTGAGACCGGAGGCACTGAAGAAGATGCCAAGCTCTTGGGCCCGTTCCTGACACCGATGAATCAGTTGGGATGTCTGCATATCAGGATTGGTAAGGGAACTCTGCGAATTTGCCAGACCGTAGCCCTCATCGTCCAAAAAATAAACAAGTCTTTGGAGATGTAATTCCTGAATGCCCATGAGAGCTGCAAGCTCGATGAGTTTTGGGAGTTCAGTGATATTTTCCTGGTTACCCAAAAACCAGAGAGATAGCTTAGGTTGTGACAATTTTCTGGATTGCAAGCGTTTTGTCATGGTTTGGAGGTTGTTGACAATCAGATCGAACTTATCGCTGTCACGCACAGCTTTGTAGCCATTCGATGATGCCGCATCCAGAGAAATTCTAATCTCATCCACCTGCGAATCGATGAGTTCCTCTTGCTGTTGTTTATTAAGGAGGATGCCGTTGGTGTTGAAAAGAACTGTCACATTCTTGTTCTTGAGGTGGCGGATCATCTCTGGCAGGTCGCGGTTGAGCAAAGGTTCGCCGATGCCATGGAGTACGGCCCGCTCCAGATCGGGTAGCTGCTCAGATATCATAATCAATTCTTCGAGGGAAAAATCGCGCTCCGGCTCCCAGCCTCCTCTGTAAATAATGCAAGTCCTACATCTCAGATTGCAGCGATTGGTCGTCTCCACATAGAGACATTTAGGCAGATCTACGGCTCGTGCTGTTTCCGCCATACGATCATGCTCCCCTGACAATGGTAGTACAGATGCTTCCTGTCCGGAGTGGTCTTTCGCCAGAAGAAAGTTGAGAATGCAGGTGTAGCTTTTTCCCGCGTACTACAGGACAGTATTCATCTGGTTCATTGGGGCGCCCGCGCAACACCCGACGAGCAGCGCATCCTCCACCACAACTGTTTACGTATTCACAACTCAGGCAGAATTGGGGTGTATTGTGTGTATCATTGAAAAGTGGAGTTTGAAAAACAGCTTCCCTTTTTTCCACCAAATCTTCGATGGTCAAATCAGATTCCGGCCAGTACACACATGGTTTCAGACGCCGGTCGGGAGTTATGCGGATACTGCTGCCTCCACAGGGAGTCCCATTGCCGTTGCCCAGTCCAAGGAATGTATTCACCAGGGGCTCGGTCACAGAGATGATTTCAGTTTCATCGAATAACATCTGGTATGCTTCCCAGTACTGGTCGAAGCTCAGCATGAACTTGTCAGTGTACATGGGCTGATAGACGTTGACCCTGAAGTCAGCTCCTAAAGATGCTGCCAGTTTGGCGATTTGTCCCTGATCTTTAAAATTAACGTTCATCAAGACCGCCAGGATTGAGACTTTGACTCCCAAGCGGGCACACCTTTCTATGGAATTCATGATGGTCTGCCAGTTGCCCTCACCCCGGAATTCGTCCTGTCTTCTCTGGTCTGGAAAATCAATGGAAAATTCCACGTCCCCAAAATAGCTAAGCATTTCGTCGGGGGTTATAGACAGGGTATAACCATTTGAGGCCAGGGTAAGCTTGATTCCTCTCCCTTTGAGGTAGTCAATAATCTCAAGGTATTGCGGATTCAGGCCGTTTTCACCTGTGCCGAAACCTATGGAACTGATTTCTAGGCTGTCGCAAATCTTTTCGATATCTTCCAGAGTGAGATTGTAGATTCGATCCTGGTCTCTATAACAGTGGGCACAGTGCAGATTACAGTTATTGGTGAGGCCGATACCTACTGAGGCCATGGTGGCACCTCCTATTCAATCTTTCCACAAATAACGCAAGGGAACCCAAAACATATAATAAGCTGCCATAATGGAGCCCCGAACCGTACCGGATACCTTGGATTTGCCGAGACGGCGCCGGTATGGGACGGGAACACTCTGGATTCGCCATCCTTTCTTGGCAGCTTTGACTACCATCTCCACGGGCCAACCATAGGTCAGCTGTTCCATGTGTAGATCAAAGAGAGTGGCCCGCTTAATTGCACGGAAGGAGCCTAGGTCTGTGATATCAGCCCCGTACAACAATCGAAGTAACAAAACAATTATTCTGTTGCCCAGACGACCATGCCAGGGCATGGAACCCTTTTCTAGTCTTCCCTTAAGACGGCTGCCCACCACCAGGTCAGCTTTGTCTTCCATCACCGGCCCCGCAACAACCGACAATTCCGTCGGATCATCACTGTGGTCTCCGTCCAAGAAGACAATGATCTCTGAGTTAAGAGTTGCCTTGGCTCCTGCTAGGCAAGCAGCGCCGTAGCCGCGACGAGGTTCGTGGACGACCCTGGCGCCGGCAGCTGTCGCCCGTGCCACGGTGTCGTCGGTGGAACCGTTGTCGGCTACGATGATTTCTTCTACCAGATCCCCAGGTACATCCTGGACGACGCTGCCGATAGCCTGTTCTTCATCAAGAGCAGGGATGACAACAGAAATTTTCATAGTGAAACCAGGAATACTAGCGTGAACGCCAAATAAGGCCCAAAAAGGCCACACTCAGTGGTTGTTCTTGCCTTGTGCCCTGTGCCTTGCGCCTTGAGCCATCCCCTTGGGGACAGCCCAAAGCCAGGTTCTCTATTCGTTACTTCAAAGGTGCCTGGGCATTCAGGGCCCAGTTATATTCCAGGTAAGAGATCATCGGGTCCCGCTCCAAGAATATTCGAACCTCCTCGTGCAGGTAGGGCTGCATGAATGCCAAAGTCGAACCGGATTTCTGGATAAAATCGGTGGCAAACCAGTCGAAGAGTTTTGACATATGGAGGGTATTTTCAGCCCGATCTATCCGCGTTCCCCTTTGAGAATTAAGATATTTTTGCGTCTCCTCCTCCAGCCTGGTCTGGACATTCTCTTCCGTATAGGCAATCCTCGGCAGCGGCGGACAACCCATGGAAGCACAGATTATGGCAAAATGTATCCTGGGGTCTTTGAACTGCTTGCGCAGGATCTCATGTTCGATATCATCCTGGCTTAAACGTTTACCGGCCACGATATGTTCCCGGCTGGTAAAAAATTTGGTGGCAGTCCAGACTCCTGGAATAAAGGTTTCACGCACGGACTTTTTCGGCTTCTTTTTGATAACTTTATCAATTGTAACCGCGTTGTAACCATTGATCCAGAAAGCGAGCTGACCGTCCCGGGAAAGCTCCTCAACCCTTGCGGTTTGCAGTGATTGCACGTACTCGGAAAAACCACTGTCTTTGGCAATGGAGTTGTAATCCACCAAGCCTTTGTCATCCACGTATTTTTTGAGAGCTTGGTCAAATTTGGAATGATCGAAGGTACCCGCAGACACCCCAGGAATAAACCACAACGATATATAGAGTAACAGTACTAAAGTACTTAGTGTTCTAGTCATATTCTTACCTCTTCAAATTTGCAGGACTTATCCGCTGCAAATAGACCTTGCCATGTCAGCTGTTCAGTCGCTTAGACACCCATAATCTTACAAGATTATATTCAACATCGAAAACCGGGTCCTTAGCGCCAGGTCAAAGCGCATAGAGCATAGGGCATAGAGCAAGGAGCCAGGAGTCAGAATCCAGAATTGAAGCTCCCTGTCCCGCTTTAGCGGGACTAAAGCGGGACAGGGAAACTTCGAAATGTAAGGAAGCGAATCCATCTTATTGTAATTCGCTCGCTACCCCGCAGTCCGCCGGCGGCGGACGGGGAATGCGCTCGCTGTAGCATTTTCAGGAGAAAAGCAATCAAAATCGAGTTTCTTCTAACTACTTGCTACAGATTACTGATCACCTCTCTGGTGCCTAGTGCTTAGTCCCTAGTGCCTAGTGATCTGCTGCCTGCATATCCCGAGCTGTCTGCTGTTAGCTAATACAGGCCCTGTACCTTAAGCCTTGTGCCATTCCCTTTAAGGCACAACTCTTAAAGCACGGTGGTAAGTTTTGTCCGCCAGGGAAACCAGTCTGGTGATGTCCGTTGTCGCACCAGGTAATCTGCCAAAAGAAGGAGAAATAAAGGGATGTACTCCAGATACAAAATCCAAGGCTCCATTATGCCTTCAGGTGCTCCGTATTTCAGATAAGAGAATACCACCGTACAGGAAAAGAGCAGCCAGGCTGGCGACGGGTAGAATACCAAAAGCGGAATCAACCAAACAACGTACCACGGATGAAGGGCAGCCGGCATGAAAATGAGCTGCAGGCTGATCAGAATAAATGAGTACTTGAGTATTTCCTCTTTTTCCTTGTGCTTGAGAAATATGATTAGTCCGGCTGCAAGAACAATCCCCACGAGGATCTTGGTCAGGACAAAATAGTCCAGCCGAGGAAACATGTGCATGAGGAAATACTTGAAACCGAGGTTAAAGCTTTCATAAGGATCTCTAAAGTAGATGGGCAGAAAGCCAAGCATTTTCTTGCCGGCCGACACATAAGGGAGGTAGAAAACCAAAAGACAAGAAAAGAAAATTGACAAACTTTTTATCCTCTCTCCCCTGTTGATGAAGGCAGGCAGCAGCAGAGCCGGATAGATCTTGGTGGCACTTGCACAGGCAAGGCTCAGCACCCCTAAGGTTTTCTTATCTATAGAATAAAGAAAGAAGGCCAGGACAACGAGAAATACACTGAACCCCTCCAGATGCCCGCTGTGGGAGATTTCAAGTATTACCAGTGGATTCCAAGCGTAGACAACGAATCTGGTCTCCTGCAATCCATAGGTTCTCAGCAGAGCAATAAGTACGATCATGGTAAGAACATCGAAAAGGACGAAAACAGCCTTGAGACCCCGAATGCTATCTCCGACAAGCTTGTGAGTGGCCAGGAAGAATATCTGTGCTCCTGCCGGATAGATGGTTGGGAAACTTTTGCGATTGATATGAGGATAGATAGCTTTATCTCTCAAGGAGGCAAGCGAATCTGAAGAGGGAGGGTGCACGTATGGATTGATGCCTTGTGATTGGACGCGTCCGTCCCACACGTAGCGATACATATCAGAAGAGAGCTGCGGGGTAGAGCCAACGAGGCAGAGCCTAAAGAAAACTGCAAAGAGGAAAAGCACCAAGAGCAAGCCTCGGCTACGGCCAGGCTGGTGCGGTCTTTTGAATACTATGTAGACTACGAAAAAATAGAGTGCATTCAAAAGGAGGAACTGAAAGAGGAAGAGATGGGTGGAGGTAATATCAGTCCGATGCGGAAAAACAAACTTGGCGACTCGTCCCAAATCGAAATGAAAGAAATAAGCGGTGCTGGAGACAGCTCCCAACAGAACGGTGACTAAAATAGTGGAGTTGAGTCGAGAGAACATTGCTCTAGCTTTTTTTGGCGTGTGCGTATCCGTGCAGCACCGATAGGGAGAAGACGTAAAGAAATCCGGCTGTATAGATGAGTAAGAAAGGACTGATGAAGTATTTGCTGAAGAGAAGAAAAAGGAGCAAGCCGGCCAAGGAGTAGAGACCCAATATCAACTCAATGATAGATATGGCACTGAAAGGAATTGAATAGAGTTTCCCATACCAGGTGTCTTCCCTCCTCTCTATTCCATACTTGGGAGTTCGAACAAAACCAGTTTTAAACCCGAGAAGGGCCTGCACAATTGCTTTGGTATTGTTCACCGAGATTCCAGTGCCAAGGCACATCAGAAATGGCAGGTATTTGATACTTTTTTTCCAGTCTGGATAAAAGATCCTTTGCGAGAAGATGTACATGTTTGATGGACCAAAGGTGGCCAGACAAAAGAGGGTGAAGAACAGAAGAGGATAAGAGAGACTAATAAAGAACCACTTGGTGAAAAGCATGGGTATGGAAGTCAAAACCACGATGATCATCAGTGGGTGAACCATGTAGTGAGTCAGGTGCAGGAGTGACTGGATTTTAACCAGAAGGGGCAGCTTGGCCTTGAATAGTCTTCCCAAATTTTTCTTGGCCGTTTCGATGGAGCCCTTGGCCCAACGGTGCTGCTGTGATTTGAAACCGTTAATTGTCACCGGGAGTTCCGCCGGACAGACCACTTCTGGCGCGAATTCCAATTTCCAACCTTTGAGTTGGGCCCGATAGCTAAGGTCAAGATCCTCAGTCAAGGTGTCCGACTGCCATCCTCCGGCATCGTCGATTGTCTTCTTACGCCAGATGCCGGCCGTGCCGTTAAAATTCATAAACAAGCCGCCCCAAGCTCGAGCGGCCTGCTCTACCCCGAAGTGGCCGTCAATGCCCATGGACTGCGCCCTGGTAAGCATTGAGTATTCAGAGTTGAGATGCCCCCAGCGGGTCTGAACCATACCCACTTCGGGATCAACGAAATACGGGATCGTCTTCCTGAGAAAATCTTGGCTGGGGACAAAATCGGCATCAAAGATACCAGTAAACTCCCCCTTGGCCGATTTCAGTCCCTCCTTCAGGGCTCCTGCCTTATAGCCAGTACGGACTGTGCGGTGTAAGTGATTGACATCAAAGCCTTGCTCTCTCATCTCTTGAACGACAGCCCCGGCGATCTCAACAGTGTCATCGGTGGAATCGTCGAGAACTTGGATTTCCAGCAGTTCCTTAGGGTAGTCAATTTGACAAGCCGCTTTTACTAACCTTTCTGCTACGTAACGCTCATTAAAGATGGGGAGCTGAATGGTTACGCGGGGCCAGCCTGTCAAGGGGAGTGTCTCCGAGAATTTGGTTTTGAGGCTTTGCTGCCGGTGCTTGGCTTTGGGGAGATTGATCCGGTAAAAAATCATCAAGAAGTAGCAATTGAGGCCGTAGACAAAAAGGGAGAACAAAGCGGCTAGATAAAAAACCAGCAATATGTCTTCGGCTGCATTCATAGATTATACGTCTCGGAATTCTTGCAATCTAGTGAAGTGCTAGCACAGGAGTGGATGCCTGGTTGGCAATGATCTACTATGATATCATCAATACTCGCCAACGCTGTGGTTAAAATAACAAATTGCAGTTGTGGAGGCAAGATGATCGGGGAATTGCTCCCTATTGAGCTTTCACTAGGTTAATACTGCCTTATCCCGCATCACCCATAAGATCAACTTCGACGGAGAAAAAAATGAAGCCGAAGCCTTGGAAAACTCTCTCCACCAAAATGATCTATGAGAACCCATGGATGCGACTGCGCGAGGACATAGCCGAGTTGCCCAATGGTCGAACCACCATTTACGGGGTAGTCGTCTTTGGGGATTGCGTGGGCGTTCTGCCCTTTGTAGACGAAGACCATGTGATGCTGGTACGCCAGTATAGGTACGTACAGGGTGAGGCCCACCGCTGGGAAATGCCCACCGGTGGCTTAAAAGAGGGAGAGACGTTGGAGCAAGCAGCTCAGCGCGAGTTGGCAGAAGAGGCAGGGTACTATGCCGGTCGATTGATCCACGTCAGCAGCTACTACACTTCCAAGTGTATCTGTGATGAAACGGCGCACCTCTACATCGGTGCAGAGTTGACGCCTGTCGAAGTAATGCCCGACGATACTGAGTTTCTGGAGAGGCGCATTTTTTCGTTCGAGGAGGCGTTACGTATGGTGCTGGAGGGCGAGATCATGGACAGCATGAGTGTGATGGGTCTCCTCCTGGCAGCTCGACGACGTAGGTAAAATTCCAAATAACAAATCACAAATATCAAACAAATCACAATGACCAAAATTCGAAATTCCAAACCTGTTTTTTGTTTTGGTCATTGAATATTGGAATTTGAGATTTGTTTGTAATTTG
>Ga0209013_10003299_pt1 | contig 14352 bp, 12 predicted proteins | sample Cruoilmetagenom2_FD_187291 | JGI IMG/M metagenome (GOLD analysis project Ga0209013, IMG submission 187291) | Oil polluted marine microbial communities from Coal Oil Point, Santa Barbara, California, USA - Sample 2 (SPAdes) (version 2) | ecosystem: Environmental > Aquatic > Marine > Oil seeps ... | reverse complement strand
TTTCAGATAATTAATTTCACAAGGCCAGAAGGAGGAAGGCGTATTAGTTATACGTCGACGACTGATAACACAGTGAAATTAATTATCTGAAAGTCTATATACAAAATCATGGGGCTCAGATTCAGAGGCAGAAATACATTAATTTTATTCCGGCCCGTTTATTTTATTTCTTAACTTTCCTGAACATTTAAAAGTAACAACTTTTCTTTTCTTAAGGATCAAGTCAGTTCCTGTTGCGGGATTCCGGCCCCTTCTTTTTTTCTTGTTTTTGACACAGAATTTTCCAAATCCGGAGATCAGAACATCATTACTTTTTTCAAGCGTACTTTTAATAATTTCCAACAGGGATTCGACAACATCAACTGATTTTTGCTTGGTGAAACCTATTTTGTGAATGTTTTCAACAATATTGTTTTTAGTTAATGACATGGTGCCTCCTCAAAAAACTTCATCCATTATATGTCTTCCATATTCATTCAAATTTTTCAAATAAAAACCGAGTGTTAATTTTTTTTGATTAAAATTAAACTCATTGAAAAGCTACAATAAAAACGATTTGTTAGTGCTAAAAAAGCTATCTGGGATAAACTCCATGATTGTATATATAGTCGAAATAATAGTCGTAGTATCCGTTGTTTTCAGAACTGTCATCTTCATTATGGGGTGTAACATTTTCAGTGTAAGTTTTTTCTAAATTTGCTAACCATAATTCTTTTGAAAAAGAATAAAGAACCTGTTTAAGCATTTTGGCTTCACTAATAATTTCTTTGTTATCCTGGGTGAACATGTCAATCCCATCAATTATTGCCTTGATATTTCTTATATATTCGGTATCATCAAGCCCTTCTTTAATATACAGTTGATGAAACTCGGATATTATATATTTTGTCGTACCTTCAATAGCATCTATACACTTCATGTCATGGCACAATTTAAAATATTTAGAGATTTGTTTTGCTCAAAAATTTATAAAACGCAAAAAACCCTGTAATCATTTAATAATATACTGATATTAATTGTATGTCAAGATCCTTTGAAGTAAAAATTAGATTTTTACAGGTATAGCCCGAGTGGTTAAACACGACACTTGCAGATTTTAGGTTTTAAAGTTTAATGGAGCCGGCGAGCGGAATTGAACCGCTGACCTGCTGATTACGAATCAGCTGCTCTACCATCTGAGCTACGCCGGCATATTTATAGACCTGTTAATAAATGGACTACTTTTTTTATGAGCCAAAATCAAGAAAATATTGCATTTAAATCCTTGATTAATAAAATTTTCCACAGGGATGATGGAATAGATTGTATTGGATTGTCCGGATCTGATATGGCATTTTTTGTATCAAGGTTGTATTCGGAACATAAAACGCCTTTTATTGTGATAGTGCCTTCGCAAAAACAAGGCGAAATGTTTATAAATGACCTGTCTTTTTTTATAAATGAATCCGAGTTGCATGTAATACACTTTCCTTCTTACAATATATTACCTTTCAAGAAACTATCTTACCACAATGAAACAGCAGCAAAAAGGATCAGCGCGCTTTACCGGATTATTAATAATGAGATGCCGTTAATTGTTGTTACTACTGTTAGTGCTCTTTTACAAAAGCTTATTCCTAAACAGGAAATTTGCAACTATGCTGAGCTTATTATGGCGGGCGAGGATATAGAACGTGATCATTTGATCGAAAAATTGATTTCCGGCGGGTATGTCAGGTCAGCTATTGTGGAGGAACCTGGTGATTTTTGTATAAGAGGAGGCATTCTTGATATATTTGCTCCGCTCTATCCTGATCCGCTCAGGATAGAGCTGTTTGGAGATACAGTAGATTCATTGAGGTTTTTTTCAGCAGCAACCCAGAGAACTATAAAAAAGATCAATGAAGCAGTTCTTCTCCCTGCCAGAGAAGTGATTTTGAAAAAAGAATCTATAGTTCAGATAATCGGCAGGATCAGACAGCAGGCATCAGGCATTGATATGTCCGTAACCAGGGTTAGAACAATCATTGATATTATCAAGAAAGAGGGTTTTTTTTCAGGAATTGAAAGCTTAATCCCGCTGATTTATCCAAATCTTGATACTTTTTTTGATTATGTTCCTGATAATGCAAATTTTGTTCTGGTAGAGCCAAAAAATCTTGAAAATATTGCCATTGAATCACAACAGCAAGCAAGAATAAACTACGAAAATGCCTGTATGGAAAGAAGGCTATGTGTTGAGCCGGATTCTCTTTACCTGAAATGGTTAGAGGTTAAAGAGATGCTTTTACAAAAGAAGCCGTTAGCATTAAAGATGCTTCCTGTATTAAACGAGAGCTGGAACAGGGGGATGACTTTTCCGCAGTATAATGTTTCAGTAATAAACAACACCTCTATCAACGAGCAACTCATGAGCCGTCGTGGGGATGAAAAACAGTATTTGCCTCTATCTGACTGGATTAATGAGAAGAAACGTTTCGGCCATACCACAGTTATTGTTTGCAGCAACAAAACACGTGCCGGCAACCTGAAATCCATCCTTTCGCCAGACGGTATTCAAGCTGAGTTTGTTGATAGTTTCCACCATGTTAAACTCAGCACGAATTGTGTTTATATATGCTATGGCACGCTTTCTTCTGGTTTTGTCTTGCCCGACTTGTCTCTGGCTATTATCACGGAAGATGAAATATTTGGAAAGCAGCATAGAAAAGTAAAACCAAAGCAGCCGATACAAACCGAACAGCTTTTATTCGAAGATCTGAAAAAAGGAGACTTTGTTGTTCATACAGAACACGGCATAGGTAGATACGATGGTTTGGTAAAGTTGAAGATAAACGGAGCAACAAATGATTTTCTTCTTATTTATTACAGGGATAATGATAAACTCTATCTTCCTGTAGAACGTATGAACATGGCGCAGAAATACGTTGGGGTTGATGGAATGCAGCCGGTTCTTGACAAAATGGGCGGGAAATCATGGGATCGAGTTAAAAAGAGGGTTAAGAAATCGGTAGAAAAAATTGCAGGGGAACTTCTTAAAATCTATGCGGCGCGTAAATTTAATAAAGGCTATGCTTATAAACACATAGACAGCTATTCCAGAGATTTTGAGTCGGATTTTTCATATGAGGAGACAGTTGACCAGCTTAGAGCAATAGAGGACGTGCTGCATGATATGAAGCTCTCAGACCCAATGGACAGACTGGTGTGCGGTGATGTGGGTTACGGCAAGACAGAGGTTGCGCTTCGCGCATCGTTTATGGCTATCAATAATGGGAAACAGGTCGCCATGCTGGTTCCAACTACAGTTCTTGCAGAGCAGCATTTTTTGACCTTTTCTGAACGATTTAAGAATTATCCCTTTAATGTAGCATGCCTGAACAGGTTTAGAACTAAAAGGGAGCAACGCGACATTATCAATAACCTGAAAACAGGCAAAATAGATATTGTTATCGGAACTCACAGGCTCTTGCAAAGAGATGTAGATTTTAAAGATCTGGGCCTTTTTGTGATTGATGAAGAACAGCGCTTTGGTGTTAAGCAAAAGGAGAGGTTGAAAAAAATAAGGACAACTGTTGATGTTTTGGCATTAACAGCAACTCCCATACCAAGGACCCTTCAAATGTCCCTGTTTGGGATACGTGACATAAGTATTATTTCAACCCCGCCCGAACATCGCCATTCCATTATAACCTATATTTCGGAGTTTGATGATGTGATTATTGCGGAAGCTATAAGAAAGGAGTTGGAAAGGGGTGGTCAGATATTTTTTGTTCATAATAATATTCATAATATATGGTTAATTGCAGAGCATTTAAAAAAGCTGGTACCTGAGGTCAGGCTGGGTGTTGCACATGGCCGTTTAAGCGAAGATGAGCTGGAAAGAGAAATGTTTAGGTTTATGAAGAAAGAAATAGATATGCTGGTGTGTACAACTATAATTGAGTCGGGCATTGATATTCCTTCTGCCAACTCAATACTCATCAACAGGGCTGACAGGTTTGGATTGGCCCAGATTTACCAGCTTCGTGGCCGTGTTGGAAGAGCTGATGAGCAGGCATATGCATATCTGTTTATTCCGGAAGAAAGCGCATTGACTAAAGATGCCAGGAAACGTCTTAAAGTGTTGATGGAACATAGTGAGCTTGGAGCAGGCTTTCAAATAGCCATGAGTGATTTAAAAATCAGGGGAGGGGGCACAATACTTGGCGCTTCACAGACAGGTCATATCGCAGCGGTCGGATATGACATGTTTCTCAAGCTGATGGAAAATTCTATGTCTGAGCTGAAAGGAGAGGCGGTTGTAGAAAGCCTGGAACCGGAGATTAACATGACTCTCTCTGCGTTTATCCCAGAAAATTTTATCCCTGATATTGATCAGAGACTTTCGGTTTATAGAAAGCTGGCAAGGCTAACGGATTTAAAAGAATTATCTGATTTTAAGGCAGAATTGATTGATCGATTTGGGGTTTTGCCAAATGAGGCTGCCAATCTTCTTTTAAAAATTATGCTTAAAGTTTTATCCATAAAAGCTGGAGTAAAAAGGTTTGACCTGGCAGGACAGTATCTTTTACTTTATTTTTCACCAGCTCACCAAAAAAATTCTTTTGGAATAATTGACATGATAGTTTCAAGCCAGGATCGTTTTAAAATTACACCAGACCATGTTTTTAAGGCCAGACTTTCAAAAGGCGATATGAAAAGCCTTTTAGTTCAGGCCAGAAACATCTTGAAAGAAATAGCTCAACATGTTAACGGCTGAGTAACGGTTTACGGTTTACGGTTTACGGTTTACGGTTTACGGTTTACGGTTTACGGTTTACGGTTTACGGTTTTAAGTTTTGGCTGCCGACTTAAAGCGGAACACTTTTCGCTATTTAGGCTCTATGGCAATTCCACAATCAAGCAAACTCTAAGGAACTGCTGTTCCGCCTTACGTTGGTAGCCAGTTTTGATCAACCGGAAACCGTGAACTCTTATTAATTATATATTTTGGTGTCTTTGTGGCTAAACTATTACGACAAATATTTTTTAAAGTTGTTTTTATACGACACGTTTTTATTTTTTGTGCCCTTAGTTTCTTCATAATTGCTGATGCGCAGAGCGCAGAAGTTGTTGACCGAATTGTTGCCGTTGTTAACGATGATATAATTTTACTTTCCGAACTTGACGAGTCGTTTAAGCCATATGGGGATAGAATAATGGCGTCTGGTTATTCACTTGACAAGGAGCGCCGGACGCTATTCAACGTTCGGGAGGAAATTCTTAATCAACTGATTGATCAAAAACTTACTGACCAGCAGATAAAGCAATCTAAAATTACGGTAAGTGATAATGAAATAGATAAAGCAATAGAGCGTTTAAAAGAAGCAAATTTATTTACCGATGAAGAGCTCAGAGAAATGCTTAAAACAGAAGGCTTAACCATGGAGGAGTATCAAAAGCGAATAACGGATCAGATACTCAGGGCCAAACTGGTTAACTTTGAGATAAAATCCAAAATCGTAATTACAAAAGAGGATATAAAGTTTTACTACAAAAATCACAGTGACAAATATGGCGGAATAAAAAAATATCGCCTAAGTAACATAATTATGAAAATGCCTTCTTTCGCTTCTGAAGAGGAGAAACCAGGGGTGTTAAAAAAAATGGAGATAGTTTTAACAGAATTGAAGGCGGGAAAACCTTTTGATATAATAGCTAAAACTTACTCTGAATCATCATATGATAACGATGATGGTGGATTAGGTTTATTTGAACTTAAAGAACTCTCTCCCGAAATACAAGAAGCAATAAAAGATATGAAAACAGGTGAGTTTACGCCAGTGCTTGATACTGATCAAGGGTATCAGATATTCTATATTCAGGAAATTGTTAATGTTCCGGGGAAGTCGATTGAAGAGGCATCCCCTGAGATTGAAGATATGCTTTATAAAGAGATAGTTGATAAGAAATTTCGTTCATGGATAGATGAACTTCGGAAGAGGTCTCATATAAAAACTATAAAATAGCTGGCAGGGATTAGGGATTAGTTGTCAGGTGTCAGTAAAAGTATAGCGAAAAAATTATGCTGAGTGAGCGCAATAAAATACTTGTTGAAAGCATCAAAAGATTGTTGAGAAGAGATGCCACAACTCATCTCCGCAAGATTGTAGACAAGACACATGCGGCTGACATGTCTGTTGTTTTCCGTTCTTTATCGCTTCTTAACCAGCGCAAGCTCTTTGATATGATAAAGGACGCACAGCAAAAGGGTGTCCTTTTCAGCGAGCTTGATGAAGATATCTTTTCTAGCTTCATAGAAGGCATGGATTTGGACGAACTTGTCGAGATCCTGGAACAAATGCCCACAGATGATGTTGCCGACATAATAGGACGACTGCCAAAGGAAAAGTCTGATACCATCCTCGAGAAGATGAAAAAAGAGGGGTCTGAAGAGGTTGAAGACTTACTGCGATATGGTGATGAAACGGCCGGCGGTATCATGGTTCCGGATTTTATTGCCTTGAAGGAGGATATAACCGCAAAAGAGGCAATTGAGTCGCTGCAGAAAGAGCATCTGGATGTTGAGATGCCTTTTTATCTTTATGTAGTAGATGATCATGGCAGGCTTGTAGGCGTGAGTTCATTAAGGCAGTTAGTCGTAGTCCATCCTGAAACTCCCCTTAAACAATTTATGACAACTGATGTTTTTTCCGTTGAGACAGGAATGGATCAGGAGGAGGTGGCCAAGATAGTTGCCCGTTATGATATACTGGCTGTTCCTGTTGTGGATGACACAAACAGGCTGGTTGGTATAGTTACTGTCGATGATATTATTGATATTATCAGAGAGGAGGCCACAAAGGATATATTAAAAATGGCTGGGGCAGGTGAGGAATTTATCGAAACCCAGTCTGTTTTTAAAAGCACGAAGACTCGTTTGCCCTGGTTATTTGCAAGCTGTGTTGGTGGTATAATTGCACTTTTTATTGTTGGTCGTTTTGAAGGCAGTTTGAGTAAACTCGCTTATCTTGCGGCTTTTATACCGGTAATAATGAATATGGGTGGAAATATCGGCACTCAGTCTTCCTCTATTGTTGTACGTGGTCTTGCAACAGGGCAGCTCAATGTAAGAGATATCTGGGCTGTTGTGTTTAAAGAACTATCCGTCGGTTTTATTCTGGGCGTGATATATGGATTTCTTATTGGTATGGTGGCTCAATTTCGTTATGATACAGAGGCACTTGCGCTGTCCGTTGGACTTTCCGTTATCTGCTCCATGTCAGTTGCTGCCTTGTTAGGCTCTATTGTTCCGATGGCTTTTGCGAGAATAAATATAGATCCTGCCGTAGCTTCCAGTCCTTTTGTAACAACATCTGTCGACATTATCAGCGTGTTTTTCTATTTTGAGATAGCCACAACCCTCCTTGGTATTTAATAAATGTCAAGTTTTTCTACGCCTGCTATTGTTCTCCGTCGTATTGATTTTGGTGACTATGATTTAATAATTAATCTTTTTACGTTAAATAAAGGAAAAATTTCAGTAATTGCAAAGTCGGCGAAAAAGAGTGTTAAAAGATTTTCAGGAGTCCTGGAACTATTTTCTGTTTTGGAAGTAGTTTGCAGTTCTGGTCGCGGCAAAGGATTGCCTGTTCTACAGGAGGCAGCACTAAAACAGCCGTTTTCAAAAATCAGAACAAATATAAATAAAATCGCATATGCCAGCTACTGGGCTGAATTGATTAATGTGTGGATGGAAGATGGTAAAAAACAGGTTCAAATATATCAACTTTTTCAGCACGTCCTTGGAGAATTAGATCTTGGTAATATATCCCGTGATGCCCTGAGTATAATTTTTCAGATTAGATTTATAAAACTATCCGGTTTTTGTCCTGATTTGACTCAATGCGGCAACTGCCGAATTGAGGTAGAAGAAATCAAGAAAGGTAAAATTGCTTTTGATATTGTTAAAGGCTGTTTTATTTGTGACAAATGTTCTTCTTCCAGGTCAGGTAAAATATATCTTTCCAGGGGAACAATAAAACAGTTACTATGGGTTGAAAACGGTAATTTAAAAAAAGCGGGAAGGATTCGATTTACAAAAACAGCTTTAAGTGAGGGCTTGAAATTTCTAGAGGCGTTTGTGCCTTATCATCTGGGGATGGAGCCCAGGAGCTTGAAATTCCTGAGGCAGATAAGAAGCAACTAATTATTATAGTTACGGTTAACAGTTCACGGTTAAAATGCTTGAGTTGTTGAATAGTTCATTGAAAAAAACCGTAAACGGTTACTTATTATGTATAATGATCTGAGAAATATACTTGAAACAGTGCATACTGAAGCATCTGCGCCATGCAGAATTGATATGGGAGGAACCCTGGATATCAGTACTTTCCATTATCCGCTCAGACATTTTTCCCCTTGCACATTTAACATAGGATTGGACTTAAGGACGAGAGTTTGTCTTTCAGCATATAATAAAGGTATGGTAAAGGTATCTTCGAAAGGATTTAAAAGCGTTGAATATCCAATAGATACAGTTCCTTTTGATCATCCTCTCGGGCTTATGTTTGCAATTGCAGCCTATTTTGGGGTCCAAGGCGTTCATATTCGGATTGAGTCTTCGTCACCACCCAGAAGCGCCCTTGGCGGATCTTCTTCAGCAGCAGTTGCTCTTATCGCTGCATTTTCGAGGGTTTTTGAAAAAATTGGTACAGGCAAGATTTTGTCAAGGAAGGAAACAGCCATGCTTGCATATACTATTGAGGGAAGTGTCGCGGGCGTGCCTTGCGGTCTCCAGGATCAACTGGCTGCTACTTATGGAGGAGTGAATATCTGGTATTGGCTCGATGGAATTAAAGGCCCGTGTTTTAGAAAAAAAGCTGTTTACCAGAAAAAATTTTTCAAGAAATTTGAGAAGCATCTTTTATTAGCCTATTGCGGGATTCCGCATGTATCAAAGGATATTAACGGAAAGTGGGTAAGACAGTTTCTTTCAGGAAGATATCGTGAACTCTGGGCTGAAATAATTGCTTATACACACAAGTTCGTTGATGCTTTAACTAAGAGCGAGTTTAAATATGCAGCCGAATCAATGAACGGAGAAGTGACTTTAAGAAAAAAGATGACACCTGAAGTTCTTGATTCAATGGGTGAAAAACTTGTCGATTCGGCGGTTGAGAATAATTGCGGTGCAAGATTCACGGGTGCCGGAGGAGGCGGCTGTATATGGGCAATCGGTGAAATAGAAGATATTGCAAAATTAGAGAAAGATTGGGAATTTATTCTTTCAGAAAGAAAAGAATCCTGCATGCTTGAGGTGAAAATAGATTCTAAAGGATTAATGACGGATGGCTGATGGCTGGGGTTACTGGTTACTCAGAGATGGGCATCTGTCGGAGAATCTGAGAAATTGTAATTTTTTTCTTTCTTTCCGGTTCGGTATCATACAAACTAAAGCTTTCCATGTTCTGCCAGATCTTCCAGGCTGCTGCGATCTAAGAGTTTTATTTTCCGGCCATTTATTTCGATTAAATTCCGGCTGCTCATTTTTGCAAAAATTCGTGACAAAGTTTCAGGTATAGTCCCAAGAAGGCTGGCAAGTTGTCCCTTTGAAATCGGCAGGAAAATATTAGTCCCTGATTTTTGCTCCTCGGCAAGATATATTAGATAAGAAGATAGGCGACCGGGCACCTCTTTTAAAGAAAGATTTTCAATCTGAACTGTAAATTCTCTAAGTCGCATGGAAAGAACTGCAAGCATATTCATGGCCAGGGATGGGTTTGTGGTAATAACTTCAACAAATGCAGTTCTGGGAAAAAAAAGGAGATGGCTTTTTAACATAGCCTGAGCATTTGCAGGGAATTCTTTTCCTGAAAAGACAGGGACTTCACCAAAAGGGTTTCCCTGTCCGTAAATGTGAAGGATCTGTTCTTTGCCGTCTATTGAGGCTTTAAAGATTTTAACTTTGCCGTCTGCAACCACATAAAATCCGTTTCCCTCATCCCCCTCTAAAAAGATTATTTCTCCTTTGCCATATCTTTTTTCAACTGCTATCCTCACTATCTCGTTTACCTGGTTTTCAGGCAGGCCGTTAAAAAGGGATGTGTCGGCGATTATTCCTAATATGTTTTTCATAAGTTAAAAATAGCACTTTTTTTGATTTAAGTCAAGGCATTGAGCCTGTTTTATGTGTAATATACGCACAACAACAGGAAATAATTCGTTTAAAAAACCAAAGGAGGAAAATTATGTTTTGTTTTCAGTGCCAGGAGACAGCAAAGAATACAGGCTGCACTGTTAAAGGTGTTTGCGGGAAACCGGAAGAGACGGCAAATCTTCAGGATCTTTTAATCTATGTGTTAAGGGGTATTGCCGTTTATGGTGAAAAGACAAAAGAACTCGGAATACTGGATAAGGAAACCGGGTTGTTTGTTGCGCAGGGTCTTTTTACAACTATTACCAATGCCAATTGGGATGATGACCGGTTTATTGCCATGATTAAAGAGGCTTTAAAGCGCAGGGAGGCGCTTAAAAAGAATTTCTTGGCTGCATACAAGGAAAAATATGGAAAAGATTTTGATGAGAAGCTGCATGATTGCGCAACATGGTTTTCTGATGATGATGCCCAGTTTCATGAAAAAGCCAAATCGGTGGGCGTTCTTTCAACTAAGGATGAAGATGTCCGCTCTTTAAGGGAGCTTTTGATCATCGGCTTAAAGGGGGTTGCCGCCTATGCGGATCATGCCGCCCTTTTGGGATTTGAAAAAGAAGACATATACGATTTTCTAATGGAAGCTCTTGCATCCACCACAAAAGATTTGTCCGTGGACGATATGGTTGCGCTTGTAATGAAAGCCGGAGAGGTTGCGGTAAATACGATGGCATTGCTGGATGAAGCAAATACGACTGCTTATGGCAATCCCGAGATCACGGAAGTAAATATCGGTGTTGGAAAAAATCCAGGGATTTTGATCAGCGGTCATGACCTTAAGGATATGGAAGAGCTTTTAAAACAAACCAAAGGTACAGGTGTGGATGTATATACACACGGCGAAATGCTTCCCGCCAATTACTACCCGGCATTTAAAAAATATGATCATTTTGTGGGCAACTACGGTGGTTCATGGTGGCATCAGAACAAGGAGTTTGAATTCTTTAACGGTCCTATCCTTATGACTACAAACTGTATTATTCCCATGAAAAAGGATAATACATATCAAAGCAGGATCTTTACTACCGGAATGACAGGTTATCCAGGTGTAAAACATATTTCGGACAGGCCTGAAGGCGGCTCAAAGAACTTCTCGGAAATTATCGAACTTGCAAAAAAATGTGATGCGCCGACAGAACTTGAAACCGGCAAGATTGTGGGAGGTTTTGCCCATAACCAGGTACTTGCACTGGCTGATAAGGTAGTTGATGCAATAAAATCCGGGGCTATTAAGCGTTTTATCGTTATGGCAGGCTGTGACGGCAGGCACAAATCTCGAAACTATTTTACCGAAGTTGCCAGGGCGTTACCGAAAGACGCAGTTATTTTAACCGCCGGTTGTGCAAAATATCGATACAATAAGCTTGATCTCGGAGATATCGACGGGATTCCAAGGGTTCTCGACGCGGGTCAGTGTAACGACTGTTATTCTCTTGCGGTTATTGCATTGAAGCTCAAAGAGGTCTTTGAGCTGGATGATATTAACGATCTTCCGATCTCTTTTGATATCGGGTGGTATGAGCAAAAGGCAGTGGCGGTTCTTTTGGCGCTTCTTTTTCTCGGGGTTAAAGGTATTCGTCTTGGGCCCACTTTGCCGGCATTTATTTCTCCAAATGTTCTCAAGGTCTTGGTGGAAAAATTCGATATCAAACCGATTGATACCGTGGAGACCGATATTGAGGCAATGATGGAAGGAAGGTAAAGAAGCGTGATTGATAAAAGGATAAGCCTATGAAAAGACTACGTAAAATCATAGAAATTGATGAAGAATTATGTGACGGCTGCGGCCAGTGTGTGCCAGGCTGCGCAGAAGGATCATTGCAGATTGTTGACGGTAAGGCAAAGATGGTTTCGGATAATCTTTGTGACGGTCTTGGGGCATGTATCGGCGAATGCCCCAATGGCGCCCTCAGGATTGTCGAACGTGAAGCCGAGGAGTTTGACGAAGAGGCAGTAGAAAAATATCTGGCAGAAAAAGAAGCGGCAAAACAAAAGCAACAGCCGGTATTGGCCTGCGGGTGTCCGTCAACTAATATCCAAACATTTGCACCGGTTTCTTCGTGCAGAGAAGCAAATATATCGGCGGGCTTTGAAGATAGTGAATCCGCCCTTTCTCACTGGCCGATTCAGATACGGCTGATACCAGCAACAGCGCCGTTTTTAAAAGGCGCAGATCTTCTTGTGCTGGCGGATTGCTGCGGTGTTGCCATTCCGACTTTACACAAGGATTTGCTCAAAGGCAGGGTTGTTATGATAGGATGCCCGAAATTTGACGATATTCAGGAATACGTCGAAAAGTTTGCCGATATCTTTAAAACTGCGGATATAAAAAGTGTTCTCTCAGTTGTCATGGAAGTTCCATGCTGCTCCAGCTTGCCCATGATTGTCAAAAAGGGCATGGAGGCAGCAGGGAAGAATATACCCATAAAAGAGCTGGTCATCAGTACGAGGGGCAAAATACTGGAGCAAAGATAAAATTAAAAAGGAGCCATATCCCCTTTTTGATAGACCAGTTCCGGAGGGGGTTGTTTATACCTTATTACCAGATTGCCTCTTTATATTTTTCGCTGCCGTCTAACGTGCTGAATTTTTTATCTTTCAAATTAAACTGAAAATTATATGTTCCTTTTTTTGATAAATTAAAACAATGTGGTTTTTTAGGTTGCGTTTGAAATTTATTTTTTACTTCGTCACCTTTTAATTCAAAATAAGCATTTGGAGTAGGTATCACATCAACAGTCACTACTGTCCCATATCCTCCAGGGATAAAAATAATAATTTTTTCCTTTAAAGGAGGAGCTGTAAAAAATTTTATGCGTAAATAGTGATTTTCTTCTTTATCCATCTCCTCCAGAATAGAGGGACCTCCAAGTGAATCTATATTCGTCATTTCCTACCCTACCGCATTCTTATCATTATGTGTCATAGTGTCACCCATGCGACATGCATTCTTACCCTCTATTTTTACATCAAAGGAATAAAGGATAAATTTCGCTTTTCCTTTTGCCTTGCTTGACATCACACCTCCGATCGTCCCTGCATCATCACCTGTGCTTGTACTGTAGTTACACCCCTTGATAGCAGCCATCTGCCCTTCGATTTTCACTGTCTTACTGCCTTTAGCCAGATTTGATGACTCTGACAAATTAGGATAAGGAATCGGAACCGGGCCACCTGGCGTCGGTGTCTTGCACACATCCGGAAAGACCGGGCTCTTACCTCCACTTTTTTTATGGGATATACCCATCATGTTTGCAAAAACTGTAGAACCCATTTTTTCTTTGCCTCCTTCTTAATGCGTGTTGGCTGATGAACCACTTTTCAAAACAACCGATCCGCGTTCTCCTTCATCGTCCGAGCAAAAGACCATGGCGTATTTTTCAATCCATCCCCGTGAAAGTCCAACAGCAGCAATATTCATCAATATGGCGCCTGATGCTGCACCAATGCTTCCCATACAATCGACAGACTGCCAGAGTCGTCTCACATCATTGCAATTCCCAAAGCATCTAACTTCTGCATATCCCCATTCTTTTGCCCGAAAGAATTCGCCATTGAGATCACCCAAACAGCTTCAATATCCGCTGGATCGCAGGAGCTTTCAGATAACGCAGTCTTGCATGCTTTTGTAAGGCCTTCTCCCTTTGACGGCCTCTCGGATAGAAAAGAAGCCGGTTCATTTGCCAAGCCCACTCCGGCCACTTCTGCCAGGGCCTTTTTCTTGCGACCAAGTGCAGCCTCTTTTGTCTCCACAAGCATAAAGCCCGCTGCTTCCCCTGGAGAAAAGCCTTGATTTCGTCCAAATGTCCCCGATTTAAGGCGTTCTGCTTCTTCGAACCAATCTAACGTATTTAAAGCCAAAAGGGAATCAATGCCTCCTATGATACAAAGACAAAGTGGATTCTCTTTCAGTAATTGTCCGGCAATTTTAATACATCGGATTACTGCAGAATTGCCGGAGGTTATCACTTGCGGTATCATTTTTTTAGTCCATTTCCGAACTATTGCACCTAAATGATTTACAAGCTCCTGGCTCTCCCCATCATACCTGGGACCAGGACGTGACAGAGGAGCTGCACCAAGCAGTAAATTTACCTCACTCTCCAAACAGGTTTCATCCTGAAAATACTTTTCAAGCAAACTCTCAAGACAACATTTTGCAATGTCTGTCATACGAG
>Ga0209013_10003298_pt1 | contig 14354 bp, 7 predicted proteins | sample Cruoilmetagenom2_FD_187291 | JGI IMG/M metagenome (GOLD analysis project Ga0209013, IMG submission 187291) | Oil polluted marine microbial communities from Coal Oil Point, Santa Barbara, California, USA - Sample 2 (SPAdes) (version 2) | ecosystem: Environmental > Aquatic > Marine > Oil seeps ... | reverse complement strand
AGCGATTGAAACTGCAAATCTAACAATTGCAGACGCTGACATAGCAAAAGTTGCGTACTCAGCAGCTTATGGGTTAACGACTGACGCGAGTTACGTTGCAGTGGAAACCGCAATTGTAGATTTGGAAACAGCAATGAATGCAGAATTCAAAGTAAGAACAGATATTGATGCAGCCACGGCTAATTTATCGAATGCAATCTCAATCCTAAACGACGAAACAGCAGTCCTGATCACGGAAATGCAACAAGCAATACAGTCTGCAAATCTAGCAATAGCGGATGCGGATTTAGCAAAAGATGCCTACTCAGCAGCTTTTGGTTTAACTACTGATGCGAGTTACGTTGCGGTGGAAACGGCAATTTCAGAGTTAACAACATCTGTGAATGCAGAATTTAAAGTGAGAGCTGATATTAATGCAGCAACATCTAATTTACTGAGTGCAGTCTCAGTTCTTAACGACGAAACAGCCATCCTAATTACCGAAATGCAACAAGCGATTGAGTCTGCAAATCTAGCAGTGGCGAATGCCGATTTAGCAAAAGCGGCGTACTCAGCAGCTTATGGGTTAACATCAGACGCGAGTTACATTGCGGTGGAAACGGCAATATCAGATTTGGAAACAGCAATGAATGCAGAATTTAAAGTGAGAGCTGATATTGATACAGCCACGGCTAATTTAGTGAACGTAGTCTCAGTTCTTAACGACGAAACAGCCATCCTAATTACCGAAATGCAACAAGCAATTGATTCTGCAAATCTTGCAATTGCAGATGCTGATGTCGCAAAAGATGCTTACCGTGCTGCTTACGGTTTAACGACAGATGGAACGTATGTCTCTGTTGAAACAGCAGAAGCAGAATTGCAAGTTGTCTTGGATGCTTCATTTAAAGTTAAAGCAGATATTGATGCTGCAACCGCAAATTTAACTAACGCAATTGCTACTCTAGAATCTGCAACAGCAACATTGATTGCCGAAATGCAACAAGCAATTGAGTCTGCGAATCTCACAATTGCAGATGCGCATTTAGCAAAAGTTGCGCACTCAGCAGCGTATGGGTTAACAACAGACGATAGTTACGTAGCGGTAGAAACCGCAATTTCAGATTTAGAAACAGTAGTGAATGCAGAATTTAAAGTAAGAGCTGATATTGAAACTGCAACGGCAAATCTAACAAGTGCAGTCTCAGTCCTCAACAACGAAACAGCAGTACTGGTCACCGAAATGCAAGCTGCTATTGCGAACGCGAATACGGCAATTGAAAGTGCCGATACAGCGAAAACAGCACATGTCAATGCCTATGGGTTTACAATCGATGCGAGCTATATAGCAGTAGAAACCGCGATTGCCGACTTGCAGACAACATTAAATGCAACATTTAAAGTGAAGGCGGATATTGATATGGCAACCGCTAATCTATTAAGTGCTGTTTCAGTGCTACAAAATGAAACAGCCGTATTAATTACAGAAATGCAACAGGCAATCGATTCAGCAAATGCTGCTATAGCAGATGCTGAGGCAGCGAAAACGGCTTATACGAATGCATTTGGTTTAATCACAGCTGATCCTTATGAAGAAGTCGTATCAGCAGTGGAAGATTTGGAAACGGCATTGAATGCCACATTTAAAACAAAGACTTATATTGATTTGGCCACTGAAAATTTATTGGAAACTATTCCTGACTTAAATGCAGAAACGGCAATTTTGGTTGCTGAAATGGAAGCTGCAATCGCTTCTGCAAATACGGCAATCGCACAAGCCAATACAGCAAAAGTGGCGCATATAGCTGCTTTTGGATACACGACAGACGCGACCTACGTCGCTGTGGAAACGGCACTTTTGGAATTGGAAACAGCAGTGAATGCTTCGTTCAAAGTACGAACAGATATTGACGCAGCAACCGCAACTTTATTGAGTGTAATTCCAGCCCTTAATGATCGTACGGCTGTCTTGATTACGGAAATGCAACAAGCCATTGATTCTGCCAATCTAGCAGTAGTGGATGCGGATTTAGCAAAAGCAGCGTATACAGCAGCTTACGGTTTAACGACAGATGCTAGCTATATCTCGCTGGAAACCGCAATTTCAGAGTTGGCAGAAGAAGTGAATGCTTCGTTTAAAGTAAGAGCTGATATTGAAACAGCAACCGCAAATTTATTAAGTGCAGTTTCAGTCCTTAACGACGAGACAGCGATCCTAATCACCGAAATGCAACAAGCCATTGAGTCTGCCAATCTAGCAGTAGCAAATGCAGATTTAGCAAAAGCGGCATATTCAGCTGCTTATGGATTAACAACCGATACGGGATACGTTGCGGTGGAAACAGCAACTTCAGAGTTAACAACAGCAGTAAATGCTTCGTTTAAAGTAAAAGCTGATATTGAAACAGCAACAGGAAATTTAGTGAGTGCAGTCACGGTCCTTAACGATGAAACAGCCATCCTAATCGCTGGAATGCAACAAGCCATTGAGTCTGCCAATCTTGCAGTAGCAGATGCGGATTTGGCAAAAACTGCATATTCGGGAGCCTATGGTTTAACGACAGATGCTAGCTACGTCGCGGTGGAAACTGCGATTTCAGATTTGGCAACAGCGATGAATGCTTCATTTAAAGTAAAAGCTGATATCGAAACAGCCACAACAAATTTATTGAATGCAGTCACTGTCCTTAACGAAGAGACAGCCATCTTGATCACCGAAATGCAACAAGCCATTGATTCCGCAAATCTTACAATGGCAGATGCTAATTTAGCAAAAGCGGCGTATTCAGCAGCATACGGGTTAACAACAGACGCAAGCTATGTGGCAGTTGAAACGGCAATTACAGATCTTGAAACAGCTGTGAATGCATCGTTTAAAGTAAAAGCTGATATTGAAACAGCAATAGCAAATTTATCGAGTGCAGTCACAGTCCTTAACGACGAGACAGCAGATTTAATCACTGAAATGCAAGCATCTGTCGCTGCAGCAAATACTGCGATTGGCAACGCGGTTCCAGCGAAAGCAGCATATACAGTAGCATATGGATTAACGACAGACGCAATATATGTGGCAGTTGAAACGGCTGAAGCAGAATTGCAAGTTGCTTTAGATGCTTCATTTAAAGTTAAAGCAACTATTGATGCGAAAACAGCAAATTTAAGGGCCGCAATTACTACTTTAGAGTCTGTAACCGCAACATTGATTACGGAAATGCAAGCAGCCATTGCAAACGCGAATTCTGTAATTGAAGGTGCCGACACGGCGAAAACAGCGCATATCAATGCCTATGGCTTTACGACCGACGTGAGCTATGTAGCAGTCGAAACCGCGATTTCTGAGTTAGAAACAGCAGTGAATGCACCGTTTAAAGTGAAGTCAGATATTGATGCCGCAACGACCAATTTAGTTAATGCCATTAACGTATTACAAAATGAAACGGCTGTTTTGATAACTGATCTGCAGCAAGCTATCGAGGTTGCAAATGATGCAATTGCAGACGCTGAAGCAGCAAAAATGGCTTATACGAATGCATTTGGGTTAACCACCGATGAAACTTACACTGATTTGGAATCGGCAATTTCTGATTTGGAAATTGCTTTGAACGCAACATTTAAAATGACCACATACATTGAGCTGGCTACCGACAATTTAACAGAAGCTATAGCTGACTTGAATGAAGAAACAACAATTTTAGTTACTGAAATGCAAGCGGTAGTTGATGCTGCAAATACAGCACTCACAAGTGTAGATGCAGCCAAGACAGCCTATACAGATGCCGGTGGTTCAACAACCGACGCAGCTTACACGACTTTTGAAGCTACTGTAACTGCATTGCAAACAGCACTAAATGCATCGACAAAAGTGAAAGCGGACATTGAATCAAAAACTGTCGCAGTGAATCAAGCAGTAATTTCCCTGTACAAACTAGCACTAAGCTTTGAAATCACGAGTGCTACAACATTGGTTAATGGGGTAATTGTAGGAGACGGCGATGGCCAAATTCCTCAATCTGCGGTAGATGCTTTTACGTCCTCAATAGCGGATGCTCAAGCTGTTCATGATTTATCGACTGCTGATGAATCTGATGTGGAGACGGCGATTTCTGAATTGAATAAGGCGGAAGAAGTATTCATGCAATTTGTTGATATAACACCACCAGAAATTACGAGTGCAACCTATTCATCTTATCGTATAACGCTAACTACAAATGAAGAGCTTAAAGTTGATTATAATATTAATAATGACCCTTCTACTCTTTTAGTGTTCTCTAAAAATGGAGAATTTCATCCTTCCACAACATGGTTCTACGCACAATACGGACATCTCGTTGTAAGTCAACAGGGTGAAAATCAGATTATCATTGACATTCCGGAACAATTCCGTATTTATTTAGATGCCTTACCAGAAAGTAAATTCAGAATCACGATTCCTGGATTTAAAGATATGGCAGGTAACCAGCTGATCATAAATAATTTTGTAGTTTCTGCTGACTCTGAAATGCAGGATGCTATAGTAGCTGCGAGAACAGCAATTACAAATGCAGCAAGTGCAAAAACAGCTCATACTAATAATGGTGGTTCCACTACCGATACAGCCTATGTGGAAGTTGAAACATCTCTAGGACTATTGCAAAGTGCACTGAATGCATCACCAAAAGTTAAGGCAAATATTGAAGACTCTACCGTTAGCCTAACGAATGCAGTAACCGTATTGGAAGCGGAGACAGAGAATATAATCATAGCCGAAATGCAAGCTATAGTTGACGCTGCAAATACAGCAATCACAAATGCAGATACAACCAAAACAGCCTACACGGATGCTAGCGGTTCAACAACTGACGCTTACTATGTGGCGGTGGAAACGGCTGTAGCAGAATTGCAAGTTGCACTTAGTGCATCACCAAAAGTGAAGGCAGATATCCAAGCTAAAACAGAGGATTTGAACCAAGCAATAACTGCTCTGGAAATTCATGTCTCTAGATTAATCTTAAACCAGGAGATTACCAAGGCTACATTATTAGTGGATGCAGCGGTTATTGGAACCGAGGATGGCCAATATTCTCAAGCAGCAGTAGACGCATTAAACGTAGCAATTGACGAGGCGCAAGTCGTTTATGATCAAACTACGGTAACTTTAGTTGAAGTGAATGAAACAATCACAGAATTAAATCAAGCAGTCCAAATCTTTAAGCAATCAGCATTAATGCCATATACGCTTGAATTACAACCTGGAGCCCAACTTTTTATTAATTCTGGATTGTCGGACACGAATGTCGAAATCACGTCTGAATTTAATAACTATTACAATAAAAGAAACATTAAAAATCTGGTTCAAGTTAAGCGTGGAAATGAAGTTCAAACCTTATCCTATAATCCAACGAAAATTGGATTCGATGTAATTAACTCAGAAAATGAAGTGACTGGTGAACTTTTTGTATCATCCACAACTGATCTAATACAAATTGCGCAAGGTACTTTTGGAGTCAAGTTAACAGCCCTTGCCGATTTAACAGAATCTACACCTGCTGGATTAATTTATCATCTTAAAATAGATGGGGTTGAAATAGCAACGCAAACCATGAATTTAGTAGTTGATGAAACACCACCAGAAATTACTAGCGGGTCCTATTCAGAAGGTAAAATCACGTTGACTGCAACTGAAAATATATATAATGGTGAAGTTCCTTATCATACTGTAGAATTCTCAAGCGATGGAACTTTTGAGGATGCACAAACGGTATCCAATACAGCGAGTATACCAGTCGGAAACAAAACGGTTATTCATTTATCAGAAAGCTTAAATATTCAACCTGCAAGCAAATTCAGAATTATTCCAATAACGGTGAGGGATTATGCAAATAATTATATGACTCAAGAGTTTGAGTTCTTTGCAAACCCAGGATTACAACAATCAATCGTTGACGCGAATGCAGCGATTGTAAATGCTGGAACCGCAAAAGATGTTCATATGGCTGCTGGTGGATTAGCGTCTGACACGGCATATATGGCTGTAGAGACTAAGATAGCAACCTTGACTTCTGCACTTGCAGCAAATGTAACGGCAGATATTGAAGCAGCAACAGCTGAACTATCGAATACCGTAGTGGCATTAGAAACTGAAACAGCGGCATTGCTTTCGTCACTGCAACAATCAATCGATTCCGCTAATTTGGTAATGGCAGAAGCGACAGATGCAAAAACGGCTTACACCGCTGCAAATGGTTTAACGACTGACACTGTCTATATGGCAGTGGAAACGAAGCGTACTGCATTGGAATTAGCCCTTGCCGGAACTCCGAAAGTAAAGGCAGACATTGAAGCTGCAACCGTTGAATTAACAACTGCCATAGATGCATTAAAGGCTGAGACAGCTTTGACAGCGAACCTGCAACAAGCAATCGATATTGCTAATATGTTAGTTACAGAAGCGGCAGACGCAAAAACGGCTTACACCGTTGCTAATGGTTTAACAACTGACACGGTCTATGTAACTTTGGAAACTAAGTTGGCAACATTAGTAACAGCACTTTCAGCAACATCAAAAGTATTGGCAGACATTGAAGCAGCAACCATTGAATTGTCTACTGCCATCGTGACATTAGAAGACGAGACAGAGATATTGATTGCAGCACTGCAACAAGCAATCGATAGCGCTAATACGGTAATCTTGGAAGCCGGAGAGGCGAAAACATCGTACACAGATGGCAATGGTTTAATCACTGACCCGGCCTATGTTGATGTGGCGACTAAGGTAGCTGGATTGGAATCGGCACTTGCGGTAACACCGAAAAGTAAGGCAGATATCGCAGAGGCAGCTACAACTTTAACACAGGCTGTAAATGAACTTGTCAAAGCAATCCTTACTCTGGAAATCACCCATGCCACATCACTTAGAGATGCGGCGATCGCTGGGACATCGACAGGTGTGTATTTACAAGAATCAAGCGATGAATTAACTGCAGCAATAACAGTAGCACAAAAACTACTTGCTCAAACGAATGTTTCCTTAGAAGAATTACGAAAATCCACTTTAGTTTTAGGTGAAGCTGTTTTGGACTTCCAAAATGCATCCATTGTACCTAGTAACTAATCAGAACGCCCCTCAAAACTTTGAGGGGTCTTTTTTGGCTTCATTGCTCTCTACCACAATATGTTTATCAATATTTGGCAAAAGGATTTCTGCACTAGGACATCGTTTATCTGGATAAGAACTGGCAATATCTGAATAAATTGGAGCGGCATTGTACAAGCACTTATTCGACATGAAAATGTTGACAGTTGCGATTTTAGTCGAAGAATTGCTGATCCTCTTTTCGTCTAAAACGACAATAATTCGTATCAATCGAGAGGGTATTTATCTGTCTTTGTCGAAAGTACTATTATGACGTTATATCGGTAATATCCATCCATATATTTCTACAAAATGCATGATGAAACCGCATAACATGACGCAGTGTAGTGCTTTCATTTCAATCGTTCGACTCGCGATTTTTGACGTTTGGCATCTAATAATGACATATGACCCTAGTTGAAAAACGAACGATACATAGTGAAATATATGTAAAAAGGTGTCTATTTGTCCTGATATCATTGGTGTAAAATAAGAAGGAGATAGGATTGGTGTAGAGGATGTGCCATTCCTGTATTTTAATTAGTAAGAGGAGTTTAGATTTCATGACAGGTAAGACACACATTATCGGTGGATTGGCCGCTAGTCTCGCGTTAGCGAATGTAACGAATTATGAACCCGTTTTATTGGTGGGAGCGGGTGTTGTGGGTGCATTAATACCGGATATTTGCCATGGGGGTAGTACGATTGGTCGAACATTACCAGTGGTATCAAAGCTCGTCAATATGCTGTTTGGCCATCGTTCATTTACTCACAGTTTGCTGTTTTTATTGCTTGTGGGCTTTGCTTTGAAATCGTTTGTGATAAACGAATCGGTAGGAGTCGGACTATTGATTGGAATGATTAGTCATATTGTATTGGATATGGCGACGAAAAATGGAGTCAAATTATTCTTTCCGTTCAAGGTTAGAATCCGTTTTCCACTCACCACTAGAACGGGTGGAACAGTAGTATATGTGGTATTTGCAGCTTTATCGCTACTTTCGGTCTATTTTGGTTATGGGGCGATGGAGTATTATTTATAATAGTTCAAGAAGGGGAGATTAGAACATGATAAATCAACCGGAAACTTTGGCACAGCGTCAGCTGGATGCCTATAACGCTCAAAATATTGAAGCTTTTCTAGAGGTCTATGCAGAAGACGTGGAGGTCCGAACATTTCCATCGAATGAGTTGACTTACAAGGGAATTGACAAAATGAGAGAGCGGTACACAGCTCTTTTTGAACAAAATCCGAATCAGCATGCGGCTCTCTTGTCTCGTCTAATTAAAGGAACAACGGTCATCGATCATGAGCATGTGACGGGACGAGCAAATGGAGTTGAAACGGAAGCCATTGCTATGTACGAGGTATCAAACGGGAAAATTAGGAACGTTTGGTTTGTTGGAAACTAACAAAGTATTTATACTAATGATTTAATAAAGCGACTGAATTCATTTTCAGTCGTTATTTTTTTTACAAGCTTATCATTTTATCTACAACTTCCGACATAAGAAGACAATACTATATCGGATTCGTGCTATAATGTGAACACTTATAGTATTTTTAGGGGGATTCACTGAACTATGGAAGAAACTATTAGCTTACAGGAATTATTTCAGACGTTAAAGAAACGCGTTGTTTTAATTCTGTCTCTAACTATTCTAGCAACACTTATCAGCGGAATCGTTAGTTACTTTTTTATTACACCTATCTATCAAGCGTCGACCCAACTTTTAGTCAATCAAGAACAAACTGAGACCCCGACTTTAAATGTTGGTGATATTCAAACGAATCTACAATTGATCAACACATATAATGTCATAATAAAAAGTCCTGCGATTTTGGATATTGTGCGTAATGAACTAGCACTTGAAACCTTAACAACAGGAGCTCTAAACTCAAAAATTACGGTTTCTAGTGTGGGTGATTCTCAAGTTGTGACGATTACCGCCCAAGATCCTGATCAATTTGTTGCACGTGATATCGCCAATACGACGGCATCAGTATTTCAACGTGAAATTTCAAAGATAATGAATGTCGATAATGTAAGTGTATTATCACAAGCGATTGCAACGGAAAACCAGGCTCCGATTAAACCGAATAAGATGCTAAATATGGCGATTGCCATGGTAGTCGGACTCATGCTTGGTGTCGGTATAGCGTTCTTGCTTGAATACTTAGATACGACAATTAAGACAGAACAACAAATTGAGAAACTGCTAAATATTCCAGTGATTGGCTCAATATCATCAATGGATAAAAAAGAGCAGGAAAAGTTTGACAAGTTCCAACAGGATGAAGCAAATAGGGCATAAGAATACTTAGTAGTCATTGCAAAAAAGACATTTCCAATCCGATCATCGGATGGAGATGTCTTTTTTTTGTGGGGGAAATTGAGAGAACAGCAACGTAGCGAATCAAAATGAACAGGAATAAACCGTGTAACCATTACAAGGCCATTACCCAAAACCATAAAATTATGGTTACAGGTCATGGCCTTGAGCGGTTAGGTTACTTATTTCTTAGGTAGTTCATAGCTTTTTCTGTGTTCTTCTCACCAGTAATAAATAGGATGTTAGGGCAAGGAAACTGGCAGTGAACATGGTGACACCCATTGGAATTGCTGTATCTTCCCCAGCAATACCAACTAGAGGTGCTGAGATTGATCCCATGATAAACGGCAGTAGTCCGAGCAATGCAGCTGCACTCCCTGCAATATGACCTTGTTCTTGCATCGCTAGTGAAAATGACGACGTGGAAATAATCCCGATTGATGCCACGAAGAAGAAGATCGGAATGACAACTGAAATAAGCGGTCCATGGAGTAGGACAGCTGCTAAAATAAAAATACTTGCTGTACTCGACATGGTCAAGCCAATCTGTATAAAACGAGTTTCAGAAATTCGGTCGGATAAGCGGCCCACTAGCTGAGTACCAATCATAATCCCGATTCCGTTCATCCCAAACAGCAGACTAAATGTTTGAGGGGTAGTCTCGTAAATGTTTTGGTAGACGAAGGGAGTTCCAGATACATAGGCAAAAATTCCGGCAACCATAAAACTTTGTGTAAGCGCATAGCCGGCAAAAGTACGATTTACTATGAGTGAACGGAAGTTTCTAAAAGTCTGCCCAATATTATTTGGAACTCTTTTCTCTACAGACAATGTTTCCTTTAGTTTGAATGACACAATCAGCAAGAGCAAAATGCCAATGGCGCTTAGTACAAGGAAAACCCCTGACCAGTCGGTGAATCTAAGTATGCCACTCCCTGCAATGGGTGCGAGAATAGGAGCAAGGTTATTGATAAGCATAATCAATGCAAAAAACTTGGTCAGTTCACGTCCACTATATAGATCGCGAACCATTGCTCGCGATAGCACCAAACCAGCTGCGGCTGAGAATCCTTGTATGAACCGTGTCGCGATAAAAATGGAGATGGTTGGGGCAAATGCACAAGCGAGTGAAGCAAGGAAATACAGAATCAAAAATATCATGAGCGGTTTTCTTCTACCGATTACGTCACTCATTGGACCAATGACTAATTGTCCTATCCCTATTCCTAAAAGAGAAGCCGTTAAGCTAATCTGAACGAGTGAAGCGGTCGTGTTGTATTCACTTGCGATTGTAGGAAACGCTGGCAAATACATATCGATTGTAAGCGGTCCAAGAGCTGCAAGAGAACCGAGAAGAAGCGCTGTTCGCAAGCGTTTATTATCACGCAATGTTGTCAATTTAAAGAACACACCTTTCTTACGGTTTATGAAATATTATGAGTCTTAACGATTATAGGCATTCTTCCATTTAAATGCGAGAGAAATAGGATGATTTAGTTAAGATTAATCTTATTATTGATAGGTATAATTCATCAAAGTCGTATTGGGTTTGGGGGAAATTTAATGCTCAAAGTCATTTCACACCCTAGTATCCTTTTTAAAATATTATAATAATCGAAACATTCGTGTTGACAAAAAACCTAGTTGTACTATAGGATTACTTTAATTGAATATTTTCTTATTAAGAGAGGTGGAGGGATATGGCCCTTTGAAGCCCAGCAACCATTGACATGTGTCAGTAAGGTGCTAATTCCAGCAGAACGAATTGTTCTGACAGATGAGATGAAGCTAGTGAAACTTCTTCTTGTTGAAGAGGTTTTTTTGCGTTTAAAAAGTGATTAGTAGATGAAACTGGAGGGAAAGTAGATGAAATACGGGTATTGGTTACCTATTTTTGGTGGATGGTTACGCAATGTAGAGGACGAAAACATGCCTCCAACTTTCGAATATGCCAAAAAAGTCACACAAGCAGCAGAAAAATTAGGATTTGATACGACATTAATCGCGGAATTATATTTGAATGATATAAAAGGTCCCGAAGCCGTTTCACTGGAAGCTTGGACGACTGCGGCAGCACTTGCAGCGGTAACAGAGAAAATTGAAATCATGACGGCTGTACGACCTGGATTCCATAATCCTGCCGTGACCGCTAAAATGGCTGCGAATATTGACCAAATCAGCAATGGTCGATTTACATTAAACGTTGTATCCGCATGGTGGGAAGAAGAAGCGAAACAATACGGTGGGATTTTTACAGAGCATGATGAACGTTATGATCGAACGGAAGAATTTTTGGATGTATTGAAGGGGCTATGGACAGAAGACGTATTCAGTTATTCTGGCAAGTTTTATAACATTCAAAATGCCCAACTATCACCAAAGCCTGTCCAACGCCCTAACCCAATTTTATATGCAGGCGGTGAAAGCAAGCGTGGGAAAGAAGTGATCGCCAATTCGTGTGATGCCTACGTAATGCACGGAGGGACGGTTGAAGAAATTAAGGAGAAAATCGATGGCATGAAACAGCAACGCCAAGATGCTGGACGTGATGCGTTCCAATCATTTGGTATGGCAGCATACGTTGTTTGCCGTGATACAGAAGAAGAGGTACAGGCAGAGCTCGCGAAAATCACCGATGTAAAAGATAACAGTGGCTATGCTGGATATAATGATTTTGTTGGCAAATCCCAACTAGAGCAACAAGTGAAACTTTATGATTATTCCGTTTCTAATCGTGGGCTTCGTCCGAACTTGATTGGTACACCTGAACAAATTGCAGAGCGTATTGTCGCATTTGAAGAAGCGGGCGTTGATCTATTATTACTTCAATTCTCGCCACAGCTTGAAGAGATGGAACAATTCTCTAAAAAGGTAATGCCTTTAGTAGAAAAGCAAAGATTAGTAGTGAAAAAATAAACGATAATGAGGGATTTATAATGAGTAAAGTGTATATCATACATGAAAATAGTGAATGGACAGTCCACTTGACGAACCGCCTGGATGAACTACAGGTACCATATGAAGAGTGGCATTTAGATGAAGGTACAGTTAATTTAACTGAAGCGCCGCCTGAAGGGATTTTTTACAGTCGAATGAGTGCCTCTTCTCATACGCGCAATCACCGCTATGCTCCAGAGTTGACCTCTGCTGTTCTGGCATGGCTTGAACATCATGGACGTAAAGTATTTAATGGGAGTAATGCTTTAAGACTGGAACTTAGTAAAGTTCTTCAGTACACAGCACTTGAGGCATCAGGAATAAAAACGCCTAAAACCATTGCTGCGGTTGGGAAAGAACAAATTCTTAAAGCGGCAGAAGCTCTTGGTGAATCTTCGTTTATTACAAAACATAATCGAGCTGGCAAGGGACTTGGCGTACAACTTTTTCATTCCCTTGAAGGTCTTCGTAGTTATGTAGAAGGACAAGAATTTGAAGAACCGATAGATGGCATTACCCTCATTCAACAATATATCCAAGCACCGGAACCATATATTACACGCTGTGAGTTTGTGAATGGAAAGTTTGTTTATGCGGTAAAAGTGGATACATCTGAAGGCTTTGAACTTTGCCCAGCAGATGCATGCCAAATTGGCGACCTTTTCTGTCCTGTAGGTGAAACTGAAAGCGTGGCGGTTCAACCGAAATTCCAGATTCTTGATCAAATCGAGGATACAATTATTGAAAAATTCGAGGCGTTTTTAGAGGCAAATGAAATAAAAGTCGCAGGAATTGAATTTATACGTAATGCACAAGGCGAGATATTCACATACGATGTAAATACAAACACGAATTATAATGCGGATGCTGAGAAAGTAGCCGGCAAATACGGCATGCTGGAATTGGCAAGAGAGCTAAAGTTTGCACTTGATTTAACTCAAACTGTGAAAAGTAATTAAAAACCACAGGATTGATTCATACTTTGTAGCCCCTCGAATTTTGATTTGAGGGGTTTTTTGGAACTTAGCGTATAGTTAGATAAATAGTGGAATTGATCATCGTTTAGTTGAAGCTAATCTATTAATCAATGGCAAAATTCTTATATCTCCTATGTAACAAATTTCATTGCAGTTCCGAAATCTTGGTTGAATGGGTGCTGTCTTTGCTAAGAAATACTAGTAAGAACTAGTAAAAAGAAGACTTACCGAAATGGTAAGCCTTCCTTGTTGAGCGGGAAATACTTTTCGCTAATTAGGTAATTGCCAGCCCTGCACTTGCATAGCCCGAAATTACAGTTGCGATATCAATCCCTGCTGTTACGTTTGCAGAAAACACCAATAATAAACGTGTTTGAGCCGTTACAGGTATTGCTAAGCCAGTTAAAAGGCCATTGGAAGTTTCTCCAGCTGCAAGCACACCAGTAAGTGTTGGAGCTAAGGTTACAGAAGCCCCAGGAATTGGAGTGAAGATGTTATTTTGAGTTGTTGATTGAAATAAACTTGCTGTGATTTCTACTTCTGATCCAGTTAGAGTCAGTCCTACGGTCGTGCTGAAGTATGCAGATAACGATGTTATTACTCCGTCACGAGGAACGGAAAATGCAAAGTTAAGAAGTGCCCCTGCACCACCAGTTAAATCGATTGTACCTCCATTTATACTGATACCATCAGCAGAATTTCCGAAGCCAATAACGCTTGACGTATTAAGGAGACCGCCTAAAACGGTAGTGAATGTCGTAGGGAGACCAGAAGCAAATGGAATTATTGCACCTGTTCCAGGTATACCTTGAGGTCCTTCAGCACCAGTAGCACCAGTAAGTCCAATCGGTCCTTGAGGTCCTTCAGCACCAGTAGCGCCAGTGGCTCCAGTAAGTCCAATCGGTCCTTGAGGTCCTTCAGCACCAGTAGCTCCAGTAAGTCCAATCGGTCCTTGAGGTCCTTCAGCGCCTGTAGCTCCAGTAGCACCAGTAAGTCCAATCGGTCCTTGAGGTCCT
>Ga0209013_10003297_pt1 | contig 14354 bp, 9 predicted proteins | sample Cruoilmetagenom2_FD_187291 | JGI IMG/M metagenome (GOLD analysis project Ga0209013, IMG submission 187291) | Oil polluted marine microbial communities from Coal Oil Point, Santa Barbara, California, USA - Sample 2 (SPAdes) (version 2) | ecosystem: Environmental > Aquatic > Marine > Oil seeps ... | reverse complement strand
TATAATCCTCGTCTATACAGACTGTCACCGCCAGATTCCTTATAATTCATTAATTTGTGGGAAAAGCTTGATTTTTCTATCCATAAGCCTTCTGGCTGATATGGTTTTACACTTTCACCACCGACATCTCTAACTAATAAACCACTGGTTTTCAGCGCATTATCACGGATCATTTCTGCAGGCAGCCTGTAACTGTTACTTCTCGCCAAATAATAATTATAAGGATCTTTCTCCAGCATGTCTTTTGTAAATTGAGAAGACTGTTTGTACGTATGGGAAAGAACAATTATCTTAATTAATTTCTTTGCATCCCATCCACTTTCTACAAAAGTAGTTGCTAGCCAATCTAATAATTCCGGGTGGGAGGGAAGTGCCCCTTGTACACCAAAGTCTTGAGGTGTATTTACCAACCCTTTACCAAAAAGCATCTGCCAAAGTCTGTTAACCGTAACTCGAGCCGTTAGTGGGTTTTCCGGTGCAAAAATCCATTGTGAAAGCCCTAAACGATTTTTTGGATATTTTTCAGAAAACTCTGGCAGTATGTGTGGAGTGTTGGCATCCACCTCGTATATAGGTTGTTCATAGTCACCCCTGTTATATGCATATGCTTGTCTTGCTTCAGGCATTTCTTCCATGACCATTACTTCCATTACTGGAATCATCTTTTTAAGCCATTCGCTTCTTAGTTCTTGTAATTCCTTATCTAATGATTTGACCTCTGATGCCTGTGTAACCCAGTATTCAGGAGCGATTATAAAATCCTGATTTTGATCATAAAGCTTTGCTATTTCTTTTGAAGTTAGAACTCTTGAAAATAGGTGAACATCATCGATTCTTCCTAAAAATATACCATTTTCTCCAGTAAAGGCCCTATAGCTTTTAGCTACCATAACAGGCCTATTTGTTAATTTCTGAGCGCCACCAGTAATGGTCTTAATAGATTTGTATAGATTATCAAAACCTACACTTTGCTCTGTTTCCCTGCCATTAATAAATAGTTTTAGACCTTTAGCTTTTCCGGAACCGTTATAAGTAAATGCCACATTGTACCATGAATTGGTTTGTAATGAATCCTTAGACCTGACATGTATGTAATTATGAGGAAGGGAATGAATTAATCTTGCGTTAAGATAATTAAGGCTATCCAGATAAAATTCCCAACCACGCCAATAGTTGTTTTTGTCACCTGCGGTTCCCAATAACGTTTGTGTTCTTCCGGCTTCTCTTTTGGTAGTGTTTATCCAGAGGCTTGAAGAAAATGCATTTGTCCATTCAAAATTCGGAATATCCTTTAGATAAACTTCATCATATTCTCCAGTAAATTCGAGGGCATTTCCCGTTACACCTTTTGTAACGGCTGGAGCCTCGGTTGAAGTAACCATCTTATTCCCGTCTATTATATGTTCTCTTTGTTTATCACTTTTTTGAACTGAATTCATTGGATAATATCCCAAAAGGCCTCTTTTGTTGAAATCGCCTGGTAATTGCCGCATATAGGTTTCCAAGGCCATTAATTCTTCTATGGTTAGTTCTAATTGCCTTTCTTTTTCCTGAATTTTATAATCGAGAGACTTTAATTCATCTTCTGTTTCCTTTTTGGGAAGCGCCAGCATAGGTCCGTAATTGCCATCATCACCTGTCATGCCTAATTCCTTTACATTGTTAAAAAAGGCCGTTAATTCATAATAATCTTTCTGGGTAATGGGATCAAATTTATGATCATGACAGCGAGCACAATTAATAGTAAGCCCAAGTAAAGCTGTACCAACGGTTTCAGTTCTATCCCAGACATAGTTCAGTCGAAACTCTTCTTCAATAGCCCCGCCCTCTGCGGTCATGGGATGATTGCGATTAAAAGCAGTAGCTAATTTTTGGTCTTTAGTGGCATTTGGTAATAAGTCACCCGCTAGTTGCCATGTGATAAACTGGTCATAAGGCATATTTTCTTTGAAAGCGTTTATGACCCAATCACGCCATGGCCACATCAAACGCCATCCATCGGCATGAAGGCCATGTGAATCTGCATATCTTGAGACATCCATCCAATCTACCGCCATGCGCTCTGCATAGGCATCCGTATCTAATAATCTGTCTACTACTTTTTCGTATGCGTTAACACTAGTATCGGAGAGAAAGGCATCAATTTCGGGAATTGTCGGTGGGAGTCCTGTAAGATCCATGGTTATTCTTCGAATGAGCCTTTCTTTGTTAGCTTCATGAGTAGGTTCAAAACCTTTTATCGCTAATTTCTTTTGAACAAATTTATCTATGGCATTATTTGAAGGCCATGTTTTATTGATTAGGATAGGGATGTCTGGTTTTTCAGGACTTATAAATGCCCAATGATCCTTCCATTGGGCCCCCTGTTGTATCCATTTGATTATGATGGCTTTTTCTTGTGCATTTAAAGTTAAATGAGAATCAGGGGGAGGCATTTGAATTTCAGGATCTGCATTTAATATGCGGTATACACTTTCACTTTGTCGAGCATTTCCTGATACAAACGCATAATTACCACTGCTTAATTTGGCAAAGGCATTTTCCTCAATATCCAATCGCAAGCCTGCCTTTCTCGTATTTTCATCAGGACCATGGCAAGAATAACACCTGTCCGACAAAATTGGTTTAACATGAAAATTAAAGTCAATAGATTCCGGAAGATTATTAAAGGCAATTTCCACCTCTTTTGGCATATCTACCGAACAGGAGGATAAAAATGTTATTAAAAGGATTAAACTGTAAGAATATCTATGCATTTTATGCAAATAATATTCTTAAAGATAGGATTTTTTACCTTAGCCTATAGTTGTTTGGACCGATTGATAATATTATATCCATCTTTGATAATATCCTGTATTTATTTGAAGTTAATGACAAAATAATAACAACTCGATTCTTTCGATCCTTTGATTATTTCGAATATGTAAAGAGTTGCAAACTAATTTCTATTGAATGGTAATTACCTGTGAATAGTTTGTTTTCGATCCGGGCCTACGGATACAATTTTAATCGGAATTTCTAACTCAGCTTCAAGGTAATCGATGTATTCGTTTAACGTTTCCGGAAGTTGCTCAGCTTTGGTCATTTTGGTTAGATCTTTCTCCCATCCTTTCATTTCTTTATAAATAGGAATAACATTTTCAGCTTCAATATTATAGGGGAGGTGACTTACTTTTTCCCCTTTGTATTTGTATGCTGTGCAGATTTTTACCGTTTTAAATCCACTAAGTACATCTGCTTTCATCATCATTAATTCTGAAACTCCATTAATCCTAACTGCGTATTTTAGAGCTACAAGATCTAACCAACCACAACGTCGTGGTCTGCCCGTAGTAGCTCCAAATTCATTGCCAACTCTTCCCATAGTTGCGCCAACTTCATCAAAAAGTTCTGTAGGAAAAGGTCCGCTTCCCACCCGGGTTGTATAGGCTTTAAAAATGCCAAAAACCCCTCCTATGTTACCCGGAGGCACACCAAGACCTGTACATGCTCCTGCAGCGGTTGTATTTGAGGAAGTGACATAAGGATAAGTTCCAAAATCAATATCCAAAAGGGAACCTTGAGCTCCTTCAGCCAGGATTTTTTTTCCACTTTTCTGAGCCTGGTAAAGATACTCTTCACTATCGATAAAGGTGAGTTGTTTTAATTCCTTTATAGCATTAAAGAAATCTGTTTCCAATTCCTGAAGATCGTATTGTATATCTACATTATGAAAATCTATCATGGTTTCATGCTTATTAGCCAAAGCACGATATTTATCCTTCCAGTTATTTAATTCAAGATCTCCCACCCTCATTCCGTTTCTTCCTGTCTTGTCCATGTATGTAGGTCCTATACCCTTCAGCGTTGAACCTATTTTTGCTTTGCCTTTTGAGGCTTCTGAGGCTGCATCCAGCAACCTGTGGGTAGGTAAAATCAGATGAGCTTTCCTGGAAATTAGGAGTTTGGATTTTATATCCAGATTAAACTTGTTAAGATTATCAAGTTCTTTCTTAAAAATAACCGGGTCAATAACTACCCCGTTACCCACAACATTGATTGCATTGTCATGAAAAATACCAGAAGGAATAGTGTGTAAAACATGTTTTATACCATCAAATTCTAAGGTGTGTCCTGCATTTGGCCCACCCTGAAATCTGGCTATGATATCATAGTTTTTGGTAAGTACATCAACGATTTTTCCTTTTCCTTCGTCTCCCCATTGAAGACCTAGTAGTAAATCTACGGCCATGCAGTAAGTTATTGGTTAGTTATTAGCTTTTTCTTTGCGGTTTCTTGTACCGTAGAAGTACAGCGAATGATTATTTATTTTAATGTCGAATACCTCTTCAATAGTTTGTTTTATTGTTTGTATTCTCGGGTCACAAAATTCAACCACTTCTCCGGTATCCGTAAGAATTACATGATCATGCTGCCTGTCAAAATAAGACTTCTCGTACTGTGCCTGATTCTTTCCAAATTGGTGCTTGCGAACTAATTTACAATCCAATAAAAGTTCTATTGTATTGTAAAGTGTTGCCCTGCTTACCCGATAGTTTTTATTCTTCATATTGATATAGAGTGACTCTATATCAAAGTGTTCATCACTTTCATAGATCTCCTGCAGGATAGCATAACGCTCGGGAGTTTTTCTATGCCCATTTTCCTCCAAAAAGGCAGTAAATACTTTTTTAACGATTTCTTGGTCCTTATTGGTCCCCATAATTACGTCATCATCTTAATGGCAAATGTACATCTAAAAATACGAATATAGATATTTTATGACCGCAAGATTACGCTAAAAGCATTCTGGGAAATCTCTATACCCGAGTCACTTTTTCAATGCCATTTATCCGCTTTAAATTATTGATAAGTTTTTTGAGAATGGCATTATTTTTTACTACAACCGTGATTTTACCTGTAAAGGTACCTCCATCAGTACTGAAATTGAGATTCCGCATATTAACAAGCATATTATCTGAAATAATTTCTGTAATCTCGTTCATCAGGCCTAAATTATCAATTCCTGTCAGTTTAATTTCTGAAGTGAATTCTTCCTGGGTTGAATCAATCCATTTGGCACTGATAATCCTATAGGCATAGTTGGATTGCAAAGAAATAGCATTGGGACAGTTTTTCTTGTGAACTTTTATGCCTTCGGCCACACTTACAAAACCAAAGACTACATCTCCGGGAATTGGGTTACAACATTTGGACAGAGTGTAATTTAATTTTTCCTCCTCCTTACCAAATACAAGCATATCATATTTGGAAGTTATTTCGGCCTTATCAATATCTTCTTGTACTGGTTTGCGCCGAATCTTATTTTTGAAAAAACTGATAAATGCATTATTATAAGATGATGCGAACTCTTTGATCATCTGATTATCAATTGCTCCGATACCTATGCGATAGAACAGATCCAAACTGGTCTTGAGCTTAAAGTGAACCACCATCTTATTGATGGAATCCTCGTTCAGATTTATTTTTTGAGACTTAAGTTTACGTCTTAATGTTTCCTTACCTTCCTTGGCAATTTGTTTTTGTTCTTCTCGCAAAGACGAGCGAATTTTTGCCCTGGCTCTTGCTGTAGTAGCATAATCCAGCCAATTTTGATTGGGTTTGGCTTTATCTGATGTAATGATCTCAACCTGGTCACCGCTATTTAACCTTGTGTTAAGAGGTACCAACTTGCCATTTACCTTAGCACCCCGGGTCCTCATTCCTACTTCGGTATGGATATTAAAAGCAAAATCCAGGGGAGTGGCGTCTTTTGGCAACGATTTTAATTCACCTTTTGGTGTAAAAACAAAGATCTCTTTCGAATAAAGATTTAATTTAAATTCCTCCACAAAGTCCACGGCATTGCCATTTGAGGTTTCGAGGGCTTCCTGTAAACGGTTGAGCCACATCTCGATTCCCATTTCTTTTTGTGCTCCGTGTTTATATTTAAAGTGAGCGGCATATCCTTTCTCGGCTATTTCGTGCATTCTCTCACTTCGTATCTGAACTTCAACCCATTTGCCTTCCGGACCCATTACAGTTATATGAAGAGCCTCATAACCCGTTGATTTTGGAGAAGATATCCAATCGCGAAGACGTATTGGATTGGGCGTAAAATGATCTGTTACAATAGAGTATATTTTCCAGGCAAGGAATTTTTCATTCTGTTTATCAGATTTATAAATGATTCGAATAGCAAACTTGTCATATATTTCATCAAAAGCAACATTTTGAGATACCATTTTCTTTCTGATGGAATAGATAGACTTCATCCTTCCTTTTATATGATATTCAAGACCTTCTTTATCTAAAGAATCTCGAATAATATTGGTGAATTCGTCAATATAATTCTGTTGTTCTTCTTTAGTTTGCTCAATTTTTGCTTGAATATCATTGTATACTTCTGGCTCTGTATATTTCAGACTTAGATTCTCTAGTTCTGTTTTAATATTATAGAGTCCAATTCTATGAGCCAGGGGAGCGTAGATATAGAGGGTTTCAGAGGCCATTTGCACCTGCTTGTGCTCTGGCATGGCGTCCATGGTTAGCATATTGTGATATCTATCTGCTATCTTAATGATAATTACCCGAACATCATCGTGCAGCGTTAGTAACATTTTCCGAAAATTCTCTGCCTGCTGGGATATGTTCATATCCTTTTTAAGATGTGCAATTTTCGTAAGACCGTCCACAATGCGAGCTATTGTTTCACCAAACATTCGCTCAATATCATCTAATGTATACTCGGAATCTTCAACTACATCATGGAGTAATGCAGCTGCAATAGATATGGCATCGAGACCAATTTCTGAAGCTACTATTTTAGCTACTGCTATAGGATGAAAAATAAAGGCCTCTCCTGATTTTCTTCGTTGATTCTTATGGGCATCAACGGCTATGTCAAATGCATTGCGTACTAGTTTCTTATCTTTGGCAGTTAATGCCTGATAACTAATTCGCAGCAATTCCTTGTATTGCTTTGCAATTTGCTTGTTCTCCTGCTCTAAGGCCGTTTCCACGCTCATAAATTAAATTTACCACAATCTTTTCTAGTAACCAACAAAAATCATGCCTTAAGGTTACGTATTCTTTGAATTAAGGGTGGATGAGAATAGTGTAGAAATACGTAGGCCGAATGCGGGGTTAGATTGCTCAAGCTATTCTTTGAAAGCTTTTTTAATGAGTTGATTAAAGGCAAGGCTTCATAAGTATTTTTGGCATAATCATCTGCTTCAAATTCAAATTTTCTCGACAGAATGTTCATGACCAAACCGGTTATTTCGGAGATTGGACTATACAGGATTCCAAAACAAATTAAAGCAGCATGAAAACTGGGTTCAGTGACACCAATAGCATAGGAAAATTCGGGGTTATTAATAAAAAGTGATAGTATGAATAGCGTAATTCCCGTGAGAAGTATTGAAATAATAAGGTTTATAATAATATGGTGGCGTTTATAATGGCCGACTTCATGGGCAAGTACGGCTACTATTTCTTCTTCCTCTAAATCCTGAATTAACGTATCATAAAGTGTTACCCTTTTTTCTTTTCCAAATCCGGCAAAATATGCATTGGCCTTAGTACTTCTCTTAGATCCATCTATAACAAAGATGTTTTGAAGTTTAAATCCCACCTTTCGTGCGTAACTTTCAATTTTACTCTTAAGAGATCCATCCTCAAGGGGAGTTTGTTTGTTAAATAAAGGTACTATTAACCTGCTGTAAAAAAGGTTCATAAAAACCGTGAATACTGCAATCAGTCCGAGGGCATAAATCCAAAAATTGCTGCCGGCAAATTGAAAAAACCAAATAACCATTGAGAGTATACCACCTCCTAAAATGGTCATCATTAACCAGCCTTTAATTTTATCAATAAAAAACAACTTTCTGGTAGACTTATTGAATCCATATTTTTCTTCTATCACAAACGTCTGATAATATGAAAAAGGTGTTGTAATAATATCACTTCCAATCATAATGATACCAAAAAATAAAAGAGCCATTAAAATTGGGTTTTCAGTAATATTTCGGGTGAGTAGGTCTAGCCATTCAAATCCGCCAAATATTAGGAACCCTAAAGTAAGAACTAGTGAAAAGGAAGAAGATAGAATTCCAAATTTGTAATTATCTTTCTTATATGCCTGAGATTTTAAATATTCTTTCTTATCAAAGACATCCTGCAATTCTTCTGGAATAGGGTCTTGAAATTTCCGTGAATTGAGATAATCCAGGATGGTTTCCATAAGGAATTGGAGCACTATGATTACTATTATTATATAAAACAGGAAAGTACTATTCATAAAAAACTTTTATCATTCAATTAAAAACGTGACAAATTTAAATAAGCTAACACTGAAAAAGAGTTGAATATTTTATGGTGAACCTGGCAATCGGGGTTATGATCTTAAAGAAATTCTCTTTGCCGCTTTGCCTCAAAGATAAGAATTGCAGCCGATACAGAAACATTCATGGAATCTATCTCACCTTGCATTGGTATTATAATATTCTGATCGGATTCTTGCAACCACTCTGACGTGAGTCCGGTAGCCTCGGTACCTACTGCAATGGCACAAGGTTTCTTATAATCCACTTCGGTATAGTTACAAGTAGCTGACAAGCTGGCTGAATAAATAGCTATTTTATTCTTTTTTAAAAAATTGAGTACCTCCTGAGTTTTTCCAGTTGCAATATTTACGGTAAAAAGGCATCCAATACTGGCTCTGATTATATTTGGATTATAAAGATCACCCTTGTTATTTACAATAATTACCGCATCTAAATTAGCCGCATCGGCTGTTCTTAATAAAGCACCAACATTTCCAGGTTTTTCCGGTGCTTCTGCTATCAATATCAATGGATTTTTATTCCTAAATGAAATATCATTCAGATTGTGATTTTTTGAACAGGCAATAGCAACAATTCCTTCCGTACTTTCACGATAGGCTATTTTTTGGTATATCTCCTGTGATACTTCTATCAATTCTGGATATTTCTCAAGCCGGGAAATAATCTGCCTTACTTTTTCTTCAGAAATAATATTGGTGCAAAAAAAGACACTCTGAACAGAATAACCGCCTTTACCTGCCAATTCAAATTCTCGCTGTCCTTCCAATACAAATAAGCCAGAATTTCTACGTTCACGTGATTTTTCCTTTAATAATAATACTTTTTTAACCAAAGGATTATGTAAACTACTAATCTGCTTAACTTTGTTCATAGGACAAAAATAGAAGAATTGCTAAACTTTCTATCGGTTGTCCGACAAAGACCACAACTTATATAATCTGAAATGCGTAATGTTTTTTTATTACTAATTTTTTTAGGGTACTTTTCCTGTAAAGAAGCGCCCAGAGATAATGCAGACAAGAGTAATCCCCAGGTCCTGTCTACAAAGATTAAACAATCTAAATATCCTGATGCTTTAGAGAGGGTTTTTAAAGCTCATGGGGGTCTGCAAAATTGGACAAAGAAAAAGGTGCTTGTATACGATTTACCCAAAGCTGGATTTACTGAAACGCATACTACTGACCTCAAAACCAGGATGGATAAGATAGTTTCTTCCAATTTTTCAATGGGTTTTGATGGCAATCATGTTTGGTTATTGGATAAAACCGGAAACTATAAAGGAGACCCGGTTTTTTATCATAATCTAATGTTTTATTTCTATGCCATGCCTTTTGTTTTAGCTGATGATGGTATAATATATGGAGAGACAACGAATTTGATCTTTGATGGGAAAAGTTATCCGGGTGTTAGCATAAGTTACCATTCAGGGGTGGGTACTTCACCCAAAGACGAATATTTCCTGCATTACGATCCCCAAACTTATCAAATGGCCTGGTTAGGATATACCGTAACCTACAGAAGTGGGGAAAAGTCTGACAATGTTAAGTGGATCCGATATGCGGATTGGATGGAAGTAAATAATATCATATTACCCAAAGCAATAACCTGGCACGCCTACGAAGGAAAAGTAATAAAAGAAGCTAAAAACACTGTACATTTTGAGAATGTTACCCTTTCGGAATCTTTAAAACCGGATTCTTTTTATGCCATGCCGGTTGACAGTAAAAGTGTTGAAATGAAACAAGAGTAAAAGACTCTATAATCATAAGCTTCCTTATATTGATTCAAAATAATTTAGCGCGCTCAATCAGTCGCGTATTCTATATCATATGTAACCAAGAGTGTAACTATTAGACTATAACTTTTTATCCCTTCTTCCTGGTTGTTCGCTTTCAGAAATGTATTAAAAATTGATTTAAACATAGGTTCAAAAGGATTTTCAAAGGCCTGCCAAAATTTATTCAACTCTTCGTAGTTTTTTTGAACACCCGGATTTAATCTGGAATATAATTCACGAAATTTCGTTTCATCTCTTGATTTTATTTCACTTAATGAATAACTAAGTGCATAGGCCGCGGCAGAATACTTAAAGTAAATATCTTTATTATTAGCTGTAACGAGGTAGCCAATAAAATTAACTTCGTTTTCTGCAGAATAACCAACTTGATGTCCTATTTCATGCCCGGTAACCACCGGGAATCTGAAATTAGGTATTCTTTTATTCACCTGTGCCTCATTTGTAAAGGGATTAAGATAGCCGCCATATCCCATATAAGTCAGGGCGGTACTAAAAATAGATTTCTTTAAACTTGGATTTTTGTAACCAAAAAATGGATACCTAATTTCGAGTTCCGTATATCCCTCCAATGTCTTTTGAAAGATTTCTCTCTGATTATAGGGGATATTTACACTTTGCGAAGTATCTGAAGTTATTTCATACTGTAGTTTATTTGTCTTTTCTACAAGCTTTTCTGTAAACATTATCAATTCATTGGCCGTATATGTATCTTTTAGGTGAAGTGTTTGAGAAAGGGGCACACGGTAATAGTTAAAACCCCACATGAGATGAAATGTGAAATAGGCTACTGAAAGTATAAGAACTACATCTCTAAAGAAAAGTTTCAGGTTTTTTCTTATTTGATTTCTTTTGATAATTATATACCGGATGGCAAGTATTGTCAGGATAGCATAAATTAGATCGCCAATGGACAAAGGGAACCATCCAAATACTATTCGAAAAAAGTGTGAAATAAAGGGATATAAGCCTTTGCTGTAATAATTTTCAACAAGCTCCGGGTAACTGCCGAGATACTTGACCAGTATTATTTGCGGGATAATTGATAATGCAATCCCATTCTTCAACCTATTATTCATGAATTCAAAAATACCAATTATCTCGCTAGGTTAATTTTCAATATGTATTTTTGATCTTTTAAATTAAGATATGAATCAAGAGATAGAACAATTAGAACCAAAGAGAATCTGGTTTAATTTCTCAAAACTGAATGCTGTACCACGTCCTTCCAAGAAAGAAGAAAAAGTGATTGAATTCATGTTGAATTTTGGCAGGTCATTGCAATTAGAGACATTTAAAGATGAAGTAGGCAACGTTATTATTAGAAAAGAGGCATCCATTGGAATGGAAGATTGTAAACCAATTACGCTTCAATCTCATTTGGACATGGTACATCAAAAAAATTCCGATACAGATTTTGATTTTGATACTCAGGGAATTGAGATGTATGTGGATGGTGATTGGGTTAGGGCCAGGGGAACAACACTTGGTGCAGATAACGGGATGGGAGTGGCAGCGATAATGAGTTTACTAGAAAGCCATGATATTCCACATCCCCCTCTTGAAGCCTTGTTCACTATTGATGAAGAAACAGGTATGACGGGGGCAATGGGACTTAAAGGAGGTGTCCTCAAGGGTCAGATTTTATTGAATTTAGACACTGAAGAAGATAACGAGATAGACATTGGGTGCGCCGGCGGGATAGATATTACCGCTACCAGAACCTACGAGGAACAGACAGTCCCAAAAGAGTCCATTGCATACCGCATAAGCGTCAAAGGATTACACGGCGGACATAGTGGTATGGACATACACCGAGGTTTTGGTAATGCAAATAAAATAATGAACCGCCTTTTGTTTAAAAGTGCTGAAGAATTTGGTATTGGAGTGTCACAAATTGATGGAGGAAGTCTAAGAAATGCCATTCCTCGTGAGAGTTTTGCAACGGTTGTTTTAAATGCAGACCGAAAAAAAGATTTTGAAGTCCAAATAGCAAAGTGGGTAGAGGATATTAAAAGTGAGAATTCATTCATTGAAACCAACCTGGATATTAACCTGAATAAAGTTGAAATGCCCGCAAAGATGATGGAGAAAACTGCTCAGGATAAAATTTTAAGAGCTGTATATGGAGCACATAATGGCGTTTATGGAATGAGTGCGGCAATTGCCGATTTGGTGGAAACTTCCAATAACATAGCTAGAATTGAAGTCAAATCCGGGAAGATTAGGATTGGTTGTCTAACCAGATCTTCCGTAGATACGGCCAAAAATGATTTGGCTAATTCTCTTAAATCCGTTTTTGAGCTTGCAGATTGTACGGTTACTTTAACAGGAGAATATCCGGGTTGGAGTCCAAACCCTAATTCTGAAATATTGGAAGTACTTAAAGATCAGTACGAAATCCTTTTTAGTGAAAAGCCGAAAGTAGTAGCTTGTCATGCCGGATTGGAATGTGGTATTCTGGGAAAAAATTACCCGGAAATGGACATGATAAGTTTCGGGCCTACCATTAAAGGTGCGCATTCTCCGGATGAAAGAGTAAGTATCTCTTCAGTAAAGAAGTTTTGGACCTTTCTATTACAGATTTTAAAGAATACATCATAAAATAAAAAAGGCCCGAAAATTTTCGGGCCCTTTTTTTACTCGGCTTTACCTGTAATCTCCAGGTCAAAAATGAGATCAGCGTTTGGAGGGATTGGACCTCCACCTTGTTCACCATAACCCAAATGTGGCGGAATAAATATCCTGATTTTGTCTCCAATTTTCATACCTAATAAACCCTCTTTAAAACCGGCTACAAGCCTTGAATCCGGACTGTAATCCATGGGAAAGGCCTCATAACCTCCTCCTTGTTTTCGTCTTTCATCGAATTTATCAAACTTGATAGCAACTTCTTCATAATTACTGTCGAAAAGAGTTCCATCTGCCAGCCAGCCGGCATAATATACTAATACTTTATCACCAATTTTTGGATTAGCACCGGTTCCTTCGTTTAGGCTAAGAACTTTTAAACCAGACGGGAGCTCTTTTGCAACTTCCTGTTGTTGTTTTATTTCCGCTGCGAAATCGGTTTTAACCTTGGCCATAGCCGCAATAACAGCTTCTTCCTCTGCAAAATAATCTGTCATCACCTGAACCGCATCAAAATTCTTGGCTTCTTTACCATTTCTAACAATGTTCATAGAATTTATTACTACATCAACTACGGGTTTGTCCTTTCTATTGGGTTCTGCATAGGTTTTTACATTAGCTATGGAATCTACAACATCCATTCCCGATACGACTTCTCCAAAAACGCTGTGTTTACCATTTAGGAAAGGCGTCTCCTTATGAGTTATGAAAAACTGACTTCCATTGGTTTTTGGTCCTGAATTGGCCATTGAAAGGATACCCGCCCTATCATGTACAAGGGAATCATTGAATTCATCTTTAAACCTGTACCCTGGGTTGCCGCGACCTGTACCAGTAGGATCACCTCCCTGAATCATAAAATCTTTAATGACTCTGTGGAAAATAGTGCCATCATAATACTTTCGGTCTTTATACTCTTCACTTACAAAGGGATTGTTACCTTCTGCTAGGGAAACGAAATTGGCCACTGTTACAGGAGTTTTTTCCATTTCGAGTTTTATAATGATAGCTCCCTGACTGGTATTTACATCTGCGAATAATCCATCTCCCAGATCCCGGTACTTACTTGATGTACAGCTTGTTAATGCTGATATACCAATTAAAACAATTGCAATTAATTTTTTCATTTTTTAAAGTTTAATTATCAAGATTTTCTTTTTGTTTTTCAATTTTTAGAATGCTAATGGTGGACTTAAGCGCTACGTTAGGTCCAATTTTGTTATTATCCCCATGATAACCATAAGCCATGGCAGAAGGGAAAAAGAAAGTGGCCGTTTCATTTACTTTAAGAAGTTTTACGCTATTGCGCAGGCCTGGAAATAATTCCTGTTTATCTACTTTATACTTAATAGTCCCGATTTCCTCCATAGAATAGATGGTATCATTTTCAAGACTAACTAAATTGTAATTAAGAGTAACCAAATCATCAGAAAGAGGGGTGTAATCACTTTCCTCATTTATAGCACTATAAAAGTACCAGGATCCTGTGGCCGATGCCAGATAGTGATGAAGAGTATCATTTGTGATGATTTGTTGAATAATCTCCTCTTCCTGGTTTAATAATTCTATATTCCGCTGAACAGAGGCATTAATAAGACTTC
>Ga0209013_10003295_pt1 | contig 14355 bp, 11 predicted proteins | sample Cruoilmetagenom2_FD_187291 | JGI IMG/M metagenome (GOLD analysis project Ga0209013, IMG submission 187291) | Oil polluted marine microbial communities from Coal Oil Point, Santa Barbara, California, USA - Sample 2 (SPAdes) (version 2) | ecosystem: Environmental > Aquatic > Marine > Oil seeps ... | reverse complement strand
CCTGGGGGAGTTCGGGAGTCTTAAGGGCAGCGGAGCACCAATCTTTCAACGCAAAGCCCTACGTCGAGTATTGATCGTAGGCGCAGGTGAAGCTGGCGCAATGATTGTGCGGGAGATGAGGAACAACCCGGCAGTGGGCATGGTACCGGTCGGTTACGTGGACGACAATCGAGCCAAAATCGGCATGCGGATCCGCGATTTGCCGGTACTCGGTACACGAGAGTCTATTCCCAAGCTGGTTCGTGAGCGAGAGATCGATGAGGTGTTGATCGCCATGCCGACTGCACCCGGTCTGGCAATTCGCGAGATCACGGAGATCTGCGAGTCGGTTCCGGTCGATTTCAAGACCATTCCGGGCATGTACGAGCTGCTCGATGGTCGTGTCAAGGTGAGCCAGATCCGCGATGTGCAGATCGAAGACCTGCTACGGCGCGATCCCGTGCGTATCCAAGCAAATGATGCATTCTATGTGCACGACAAGACTGTCTTAGTAACCGGGGCAGGTGGATCCATCGGTTCTGAGTTGTGCAGGCAAGCCGCACACCGCAATCCAAAGCGCATCATTCTCCTGGGGCACGGAGAGAATAGCATTTATCGCATTCACCAGGAGTTGAAGGCCAAGTTCCCGCAGTTGGAACTCACACCGACCATCGCCGATGTTCGGGACAAGGCCCGATTGGACCGCCTTTTCCAAAGATTTCGTCCAGAAGTCATTTTCCATGCGGCGGCGCACAAGCATGTTCCGCTAATGGAGCTCAACGTTGGAGAGGCTGTGTCCAACAATGTCTTGGGCACATGTAACGTGGCTGAAGTGGCAGAGCGGCTGGGTGTTGAACGTTTTGTCCTCATCTCCTCGGATAAGGCAGTCAACCCTGTCAACATCATGGGTGCGACCAAACGCATTGCCGAGATGGTGGTTCAAGACACAGCCCGCCGGACAGGCCGCAACTTTGTGGCCGTTCGATTTGGCAATGTTCTGGGCAGCCGTGGTAGTGTCGTGCCACTGTTCAAACGCCAAATCGCTGCCGGCGGGCCTGTGACTGTAACGCACCCGGAGATGGAGCGGTACTTTATGACCATCCCGGAATCTGTCTACCTTGTGCTCCAAGCAGCCGCCCTGGGTTATGGTGGTGAGTTATTTGTGCTGGACATGGGCGAACCCGTCAAGATCATGGATCTCGCGGGTGACTTGATCACCCTCTCAGGACTGCAACCTGATCGAGATATCGAGATTAGAATCACTGGCATGCGTCCTGGCGAGAAGCTACAGGAGCGTCTGTTTCTCGAGGGTGAGGACTATGAAACGACGCAGCACGAGAAGATCTTTGTTTTCAAGGGGCCTCTTCCACTGGAGGGGGAAGAGTTGCTTGATGCGATAGAGCGGCTCATTCAACTATCGCAGGAGGGCGGCTCGACGGCCGATATTTGGGCAGCAGTTCGCAATATTGTACCCGAGTGTGGGATCGATCTGGACACGCCCCGTTTTGGAGTATTGGCTGACCTTCGATCCGACACAAGTCCACGCCTGCGTGTACCATCAACCCCATAGATGGCAGGGTGTGTCTGAACCTCGGACGTTCTCGTTCGCTTCAGCAGGCACCAGACTGAGTTCTGGTGAGGCCGGATTGTACAGGGGCAGAACGTGTTAGCTCGAATCACTGGATGGCTGTCAGCGGGCGAATTGGTGATCCTTCTCCTAGCAGGCCCGCTTTTTCTGTTTATCAGGCCCTCTCTTGCGCCTGTGCTTCTTCTCCTGCCACTGCTATGGATTGCTCGTCGCCATAGCCGGGGTCGCTTCATACCGCGAACCCCTGTCGATTGGTCAGTTCTCGGATTGATGACCATGGCCCTATTCAGCATCTTTGTCACCCCCGACTTTTTGTTCAGTTTCCGGAAAGTCATTGGATTGGTGTATGGGGCTGCAGTATTCTATGCCATTGTAGAATGGGGACAACAACGTCGAACCATCCGGCCAACAGCGGCTCTGATCGGTGGTCTAGGGTGTGGCGCAGCGGTCCTCGCCTTGCTAGGCACAGAATGGGTTGTCAAGCTCCCAGTGCTTGACCTGATTGTCTCTCAGTTGCCGGCAGTGATCAGGGGAATGTCTGGGGCCGAGGCAGGGTTCAATCCGAACCAGGTGTCCGGAGCGCTGATCATGTTCCTGCCGGTACAAGCTGCCATGCTATGGGACGCGGCCTCTGAAGCCAGAGTGCGTGGGGGCAGATACCTTTGGCTGGCCCTGGGTAGTGGGCTGGTACTGGCCTTAACCAGCTCTGTAGTCCTGATCGCCCAGTCGAGAGCCGCCTGGGCAGCCCTTCTTATTGGCCTATCGGGCATGTGCGCCATTGAATTCAGACGTTTTCGCCCCCTTCTTGCACTGCTCTTCATCATCAGCATAGCCGTGATTGCCATCCTGTGGCCCATCGGGGCCAGCGCGTGGCTGGCCCAACAAGCGTGGACGGTTAGCCCCGGTGAGACATCATGGGTCGCACGCGTCGAGTTATGGTCACGCGGGCTGTGGACAATTGCCGATTTTCCATTGACCGGAACAGGCATGAACATCTTCCGGCGCATCGCCTGGCGCTCGTTCCCACTGTTTCATTTCGAATACGGCAAAGATATCGGTCATTCCCATCAGGCGTACGTGCAGATGGCGCTAGACCTTGGACTGCCAGGGTTGGTCTCCTACCTCGCTTTGCTGTTTGGAATCCTCGCATCGGGCTGGCAGAGTTACAAAAGATCCGGCGACCGATTCGCTCGCCATATGGCACTCGCCAGCGTGACGGGAGTGTTGATCCATGCCATCTGGGGGTTTGCAGACGCCATCGCACTGGGGGCAAAGCAGAGCTTTCTCTGGTGGAGCATGCTGGCTCTGGTTGCCACGATTGTCATCCGAGACAGACGGGCAAACAGAGGCGAACCCGTCCCAGGGACCCCACCAGAGACAAATCAGAAGCGAGCCTTCACATGATAGACTGGTGGAGCGTGTTCACAAACTCCCTGTGGATCGTGGGTCTGGCGGCAGCGCTGGCAATCTTGAGCTACTCCGACTGGCTGGCCTTCACCAATGGTAAGAGTTTGGGAAGCGCTGCGAGACGCTTAGCGCATAGCACGAGCTTTGCGTGTTCCATAGCTCTGGCTTGTGTGGGTGCCGGTCTTGGTGTCGCCACATGGTGGGAGCGTGGGCTTTGGCTGCTGGTGGCAGCCGGCTTTACCGCGCTAGCACTGAGAGCCTGGTCCAGCCGTCGAAGGGATCACCAGGGTGAGTGAGCAGGCAGGCCACCCAGAGAAGGCAGGTCAACCGGGTCACTGGTTTCGGCGCGAATGGCGGCTGGTCGTGGGCCTAAGCCTCAGCGCCTTCTGTCTCGCGCTTGCCGCGCGGGAGATTTCTATAGAGGACCTGGAGACAGCGGTATCCGTTGCCAGATGGGAATGGGTGGCCTTGGCCATGGGGGTCGTGGTTGCCAGCAGCTCCCTCAAGGCTGTGCGTTGGCGCGTTCTGTTCTTTCCCCGGCGGATCCCTCTTGGTAGAACCTGGTCAGTCTTCATGATTGGCCAGATGCTGAACATCCTGCTGCCCGCGCGGGCCGGCGAAGTGGGTCGCATCTATCTGATTGGAGATGAAGATGCAGTCAGCCATGCCTCCGCCCTCTCCACAGTCGTCGTGGAGAAAGTGGTTGATCTGGTGATGCTGACCCTGGCGTTTCTGATCGTGGCCCTGTGGCTAGCCACGACCGCCACCAGGTTTCCAGATTGGCTTGAGGACGCCGGCATGGGCCTAGTACTGTTAGCGGTTATGGGTCTGGCTGCGATTCTGCTGCTCGCGCGCCTTGGTCATCGCATCTGGCGCCTTTTGCGCCGCGCCTTGAAACCTGCTCCCCCCCGATGGATTGCCCTCGCAGATTCAGCAGCCGAACAAGCGATCTCGGCCCTGGGGTCTTTGCAGCACAGCCAGGCGAGAATACAGATATGGAGTTGGTCCATCCTGATCTGGCTGTTGATGGCGCTGACCAATGCCCTCGTCTTTAGCGCATTCGATCTTGAACTGTCCCCCTACGTGGCCCTGCTCCTGTTGGTAGTGCTGATGGGTGGCGTTGCTTTGCCGCCTTTGCCAGGGAACCTGGGCGTCTTTGTATTTCTTTGCATCCTGGTACTGTCACTCTTCGACGTTAACCGAGAGACCGCGCTGATCTACGGCATCACGCTGCAGATTGTAGCCTTTCTCCCCCTGATTGCTATTGGTTTGGCCTGCATGTTCTGGGAAAACTGGCATGTGAGGCGCTCATCGCCCAAGTCCGAGTCCACAGAAGGCTTCGATTTGTCTGTCGGCCAGATGCCCCTTGAGCAAGGCCTAGGACCGTCAGCACATGACGTCGGCATGGCCGCCGACAAGCCAGAATCCACCTCGGTGGACACGGCAGTTGATTATCCGGTACAATGACAAAACCGGCGGTTCCCCAAGCGCTTTGCATCAAAACTGTCAACGTATTGGGTGTCCGCATTCACACCATCTCTGTGTCCGAACTGCTGGACACCATCACAGGGACAGCTCTGAATGGGAAAAAGGCCCTTATCGCTTACGTCAACATCCATGCCCTGAACTTGGCCTATCAACAAGCCTGGTTCCGTGACTTTCTGAATGGCGCCGAAATTGTCTTTTGTGATGGATTCGGTGTCAAGTGGGGCGCTCGCCTGCTGGGCTGGAAAATACCAGACAGATACACTCCCCCTGACTGGATCCCATTGCTGGCCCAAGCCTGCATCCAGCACGATCTCTCTCTTTTCTTCCTCGGCGCCCGACCTGGCGTTGCAGACGAAGCGGCTGCATATCTGAGGGAGGAATTCCCCAGCCTCCGCATAGTTGGGACTCATCACGGGTACTTTGACAAATCACCGCATAGCAAGCAGAATAGAACACTGATCCAACAGATCAACGCCGCAAAGCCCAACGTCCTGGTCCTAGGCTTCGGAATGCCTTTGCAGGAGCGGTGGCTCATGGAGAACTGGGCCCACGTCGACGCCAACGTTGCACTTACCGGCGGCGCCATCTTTGATTACCTCTCCGGCCAAGTCCGCCGTGCCCCCCGCTGGATGACCGAAAACGGCTTGGAATGGCTCGGCCGGCTCATCATCGAACCATGCCGTCTATGGAGACGGTACCTAGTTGGCAATCCCCTCTTTCTATACCGGGTGCTCAAGCAGCGTTATGGGCGGCTGGGCTTTGATTGAGGGTAGGAACACAGGATATGGGCACACCTGCAACATAGAAGGAAATGCGGTGGTAGGAGGGAACCACCCTCTGAGGCCCATCAGACACGCAATCAGGGTCGCACGACCGTGAGCAGAGTCCTGCAGTTGAAGATCAAGGCTCCGCCAGTGAACTGGTCGTCGAATGGGTCGGTGACAGCATACTTACCTGGGCCCGATCTTGGTGGACACTGGCGAGATCTGGATGCCAGGCCTTAACAAACGGTACGCTGCTGTGTGCTAGCCGCCCATCAGCGCAGCGACCGTGGCGCGGACCAGGCCCAGAATCGGTGCGGGCCAGATGCCCAGTACGACGATCGCAGCCGAAGCCAGGCCCAAGCCGGCCCCTAGGGCCGGGTGGACCCGCGTATCATCGGGCCCTACCGACCTGCCTTCCCGCATATACATGGCCGCCACTACGCGAAGGTAGTAATAGGCCGAAATCACACTGTTGATCACGCCAAACACGGTCAGCCAGGTTAGATCCGCCTGTACAGCGGCACCAAAGACCCAGAGCTTGGCGAAAAACCCTGCCAGGGGTGGTACCCCCGCCAACGATAGCATGAGGAGGGCCATGACCGCGGCCAGCGCCGGCTGGCGAGCGCCCAGCCCAGCAAAGTCCCCCAATGTTTCTCCTCGCCCGACGGAACCCTCGAACCGGCCGACAGCAATGATCACGGCAAAAGCCGCCGCATTCATAAAGACATAGACAAAGAGGTAAAAGAGCACAGCACTGATGCCCAGGCTTGTACCTGCTGCCAGGCCAACCAGGATGTATCCCGCATGGGCAATGCTGGAATAGGCCAACATCCTTTTGAGGTTGGTCTGACGGAGGGCAGCCAGGTTACCCACTGACATCGTCAGGACAGCCAGGACGGCCAGCACCCAGACCCAGGAGCTGTAGAGGTCGCCAAAAGCATAGACGAGTACCCGGCCCAGAGCGGCAAATCCCGCGGCCTTGACACCCACGCTCATAAAAGCTGTAACCGAGGTGGGTGCGCCTTCGTACGCGTCTGGCGTCCACATGTGGAAAGGGACCAGCGCGACTTTGAACCCAAGACCAACGAGCATCAAGCCCAGGGCCACGAGCAGAAGCACGGGAGACGCGCCGCCGAGAGAGGCTACATAGTCGCGCACCTCGGCCAGCGAGGTGGAGCCCACCTGGCCATAGGTTAGTGCGATTCCGTACAGCAGAAAGGCGCTGGCAAATGCCCCCAGCACGAAATACTTGAGAGCCGCCTCACCCGAGCGCTGCTCAGCACGGTTCAGGCCGACGAGGACATAGAGGGCGATAGACAGAATCTCCAGGGCCATAAAGATGGTCATGAGGTTGACGGCTGCGGCCATGAGCATCATCCCGGCTGTAGATAGGAGAAGCAGAGTATAGTACTCCCCTTGAGCCAGGCCGACACGGTCCACATACTCTACCGAAAAGAGGATGGCCAGCGCCGCGGCAGCAAGAATGACAAGGTTGAAGAAAAGGGCGTACGCATCGGCAGCCAACATATCCTGGAGCAAGGGGATGGACTCCGGGCGCGCGGCCGAACCAGGGGAGATATAGTAAGACAGGCCAGCCGCAACTATCACCCCGACCAAGCTCAGCCAGGCGAGCCGGCTCTTTTGCGCTTTGGCCAGAAAGAGATCGACGATCATCACGGCGAGCGCGGTGACAAGCACCACGATCTCTGGAGCGACAACCATCAAGTCCAAGGGTGGAATCAATATCTCCATCCGAGCTCCCCTACGGCGATCTGTCCGGCTGGTCGTGATGGGCAACCTCGACTGACGGACGGTCAGCCACGCCTAACCAAGAGTATGCATCGCGGCTATCCATGTGTACTACGCGCCGGTCTTCAGCTCGCTCCAGCATCAGGTCGACCGAGGCATCGGCTGCGAAAAAGATCAGATTGGGTAGGATGCCAATGACAAAGATGAGAACCAACAATGGCAGGAGAATCACGATTTCGTGGCGGCGCAGATCGGGTAGGGTCCGGTTCTCCGGCCGAACTAGTGCACCGGCAAAGGCGTTTCTAAAGAAGTTCAGCATGTACCATGCTCCCAGCACGATACCCAGCGTGGCAAATGCGGCAGCTACGGGACTCTCCTGAAAGACACCGACCAACAGCGTGAACTCGCCCGGAAAACCACTCAAGCCTGGCAGGCCAATGGAGGCCATGACCACAGTAAGCAGCACGGTGCCAAAGAGCGGGATGCTCTTCCACAGCCCGCCCAGATCATCGATTTGGCGCGTACCCCGTCGCCGCTCCAACATTCCTACAAGGATAAAGAGGGCCGCAACAGTTATGCCATGGGACACCGATTGGACCAGCGCCCCATCAACCCCCTGGGCATTGACAGCAAAGACACCAGCAACGATCATGCCCATATGAGCCAGGCTTGAGTAGGCTACCATGCGTTTCATGTCCTGTTGGGCCAGGGCGATGAGCGATCCGTAGAGAATCCCGACGATGGCCAATAGCCATATCCAGGGCCTCAGCGCGGCCACAGCATCTGGGAACAGGGGCAGACAGAAACGGATCAGGCCATAGATGGCCATCTTGGACAACACGGCGGCCAGAAGAACTGTCACAGGTGTGGGTGATTCCTCGTAGGCATCAGGCAGCCAGGTATGGAGCGGCCAGATGGGCGCCTTGACGGCAAAAGCGAGGATAAAGGCCAGAAAAAGCCCCAACTGTACGAGCCACGGGAGAGGAAGCTGATATAGCGCAAACAGATCGAAAGTGAACTGCCCGGTCTGCTGGTAGTTGAGAACCGCCAGAACGATGATAGCCACTAGCATCAAGGCGCTGCCGGCCATGGTATAGAGGAAAAACTTGAGCGCGGCGTGCACCCGCCGCTCACCGCCCCACCGGCCGATGAGAAAGTAGGCCGGAACCAACACCGCTTCCCAAAAAATGTAGAATAGGATCAGATCCAAAGCGGCAAAGACACCGAGAACCCCAGCTTCCAGGGTCAGCAAGAAAAAGATGAATGGCCGGGCGTCCGACTCGGCCCGTCCGTCCAGAAAACTCCAGGAGACGAGGACAACGACGGGAGTGAGAAGGGCAGTCAGCAGCAAGAGCCAGAGGCTGATCCCATCCACGCCAACCGTGTAGCTGATGCCCAGGGGCTCGATCCAGGCAAACTGATCCACAAACTGCATCTCGGCCTGGCCATAGTCAAACAGGGCCAATAGGATGCAGACCAGAGCCAGATCGATGAGAGCCACAATCAGCGCCCAGATCTTTATCACTGGCCTGTTGCCGCCCAGCAACAGGGTCACCAGCGCGCCGGCGACTGGCACAAATATGATGGCAGATAGAAGCGGGAAGCCAAGCTGGTTCATTCCCTCAACACCTCCAAATCAACCCAAGCCCTTGCACTCCACCCTCCTGGCTTATTCAACAAGCCCAGAGCTCGGCAGGTTGGTCACCCTCCGAACGCGGCACGCACCAGAAAGTAAGCCAACACTGCTACTGCGCCGGCTAGCATCACCAGGGCATAATTGCGCACGAGGCCGGTCTGCAGACGCCGCAGTCCCTGGCCGAGCAGGCCGGCGAACCGGGCTAGGCCATTGACCAGGCCGTCAATGGTGCGTACCTCAACCACATCAGCCAGGACATCCGCCAGGGTTCGGAGTGGTTTGACAATGGCCTCCGTGTAGGCCTCGTCCACGTAGTAACTGTTGTAGACCACGTCATAGAGCCACCGGGCGCTGCTGGTCGCGCGCGCAGCCAAACCCCAGCGGCGGATGTAGAACCAATAGGCCAGGATGAAACCGCTGGCCACAGCCACGACCGAGGCCAGCATCAAACCTAGCTCCAGGATCACGCCACCCTCCGCAGGTTCGGACAGATGTGCATCGACCAGGGCCGGCTGCAGGAATTGCTCAATTGCCGTACCCACGCCTACTACCTTTGGCAGCCCAATGTAGCCCGCCCCAACTGCCAGGGCAGCCAGGATCACCATTGGCACAACCATAACCGGTGGGGATTCGTGCACCTGTGCTTCGGTCTTTTTGTCCAGCCTCGAACGGCCATAGAAGGCGACGAACAAAAGGCGGAAAGCATAGAAGGCGGTCAGCCCGGCTGTCACAACTTCGAGCAGCCAGAGAAAGGAGCTGCCATGCTCAAAAGTTCTATAGAGGATCATATCCTTGCTAAAGAAGCCAGAAAACAACGGTACCCCGGCCAGCGCGAGCGTACCCGCGAGAAAAGCACCAAAGGTCCAGGGCATTCTTTTCCGGAGGCCGCCCATCTTAAAGATGTCTAGCTCCCCACCAAGCGCATGCATCACGCTGCCAGCACAGAGGAAGAGCAGTGCCTTAAAGAACGCGTGGGTGGTCAGGTGGAAGACGCTGGCCACATAGGCACCGACTCCCACGCCAACAAACATGAAGCCGAGCTGGCTGATAGTCGAATAGGCCAGGATACGCTTCAAGTCCTTTTGCACTACGGCTACCGTCGCCGCGAAAAACGCGGTCAAGGCGCCGGCCCAGGTCACCCAGACCAATGCGGAGGGCGACGCCTCAAAGATGGCGTAGCAGCGGACCAGGAGATAGACGCCTGCCGTAACCATCGTCGCGGCATGGATGAGTGCGCTGACAGGCGTGGGACCCTCCATAGCATCGGGCAGCCAGACGTGGAGCGGAATCTGGGCCGATTTGGCGATGGCACCCAAGAACAGAAGCAGCGCGATGGCTGTAGCCATGCCAGGCAAGAGCGTGCCTGCAGCGGGCAGCACATCCTGGAAGGCCACACTGCCAAAGGTGGCAAAGATAAGCATGATACCCAAGGCAAGACCGAAATCACCGACACGATTGACAATGAATGCTTTCTTGCCCGCGCTGGCCGCCGCTTCCTTTTCAAACCAATAGCCGATGAGCAGGTAGGAACAGAGTCCCACGCCTTCCCAGCCAACGTACATGGTTACAAATCCGTCGGCCAATACCAGGATGAGCATCATGAACACAAAGAGGTTGAGCCACGTGAAGTAGCGGTTGTAGTACTCGTCGCCATCCATGTAGCCTGCCGAGTAAATGTGGATCAGCGTGCTCACTCCGGTGACCACCAGCGTCATGAGAATGGACAGTTCATCCAACAGGATGCCGGCTTCAACGACGAAATCGCCGGCGACGATCCAGGTGAAAAGGGGGATGATGATCTGCGTGCGCCCTTCGCCACCAGCCCCTGCAGGCAGCCGTAGCAGCTCGTAGAAGACCAGCGCGGCCACTACGAACGAGGCAGCCACCGCCAGGCTGGCGATAATGGCAACCGCACGCCGGCCCAACCAACGCCCTAGAATAGCGTTGATCAGCACACCGGCGAGCGGGAATAGAAGGATCAGCCAAACATAGTCCAGCATATCGCCGCCTCCCGGGCGGACACACTTCTGGAAAAACATCCCGTGACAGCTACCATTTGAGTAAGCTCATTTCATCCACATCGGTCGTCCCCTTGTGGCGGAAGAGAGAGACAACGATAGCCAGCCCGACAGCCACTTCCGCCGCCGCCACAGCCATGACCATCAGCACAAACACCTGGCCAGCCACGTCTCCGAGGAAATGCGAATAGGTGATCAGCGTCAGATTCACCGCGTTGAGCATCATCTCTACGGACATGAGCATCACCAGAGCGTTGCGCCGCACCAAGACGCCCACCGCGCCCAGGCAGAACAAAATGGCACTCAGAATCAGATAGTATGAGGATGGAACCATGGAAGCACTATTCCTCCAGTCTCCTCTTTGCCAGGACAACAGCCCCAATGATGGCCACGAGTAGGACTACTGAGGCCAACTCGAAGGGGATCACATAGTCGGTGAGCAGAGCAGCGCCGAGCAATCGCACATTGTCAATGGCAAGATCGGGTCCTGGCCCCATCTGCATCGGGATCAAGGCCCAGACAACACCCACAAGCAGTAGTATCCCCAAGAGACCGCCTACGATCCACTGATAGCGCAGCGGATCGAGCGTTTCCTCAGCCTGCTCCATCCCCAACAGCATGACCACAAAGAGAAAGAGAACGACGATAGCGCCGGCATAGACGATGACTTGCACCACAGCGACAAACTGCGCATGGAGGAGAACATAGAGACCTGCCAGACAGCAAAAGTTGATCAATAGGAACAGGGCGCTCCTCACAGCATTGCGTTGGGCAATCACACCCACGCCTGCTGCCACCGCGACTATCGCCAGGATGAAGAAAAGCACTGTATCCATTACAGCCTCAGCCTCCTACAGCGGCTACACCTCTTCGGCATTGTCTTGGTCGTCCAGGATAATGGCATTGGGCTCCGCTGGCTCCAAGAGCCTGTCCTGCGTATAGAGGAAACTCCCTCGGCTATAGTCCGCCAGGGCGAACTCGCGACGAAGGACGATGGCCCCCGTGGGACACGCCTCTTCGCAGTAACCACAGAACATGCAGCGCAGCAAATTGATCTCATAGATTTCAGCGTACCGCTCGCCAGGCGAACGCTGCAGGCCATCCTGGTTCTCCCCCGCCTGAACGTAGATGCATTGCGTCGGACAGTAAGCAGCACACAGCGCACAGCCAATGCACCGTTCCAGTCCCTTGTACGGTCCATCCTCATAGTACAGCAACTGGTGCCGCCCCCGGAAGCGAGGATAGAGCTTCACCGGTTCTTTGGGATACTGGACGGTGACCGGCCTTGAAAAGAAATACTTGAGGGTCAGGCCCATCGCCCTCAGTATATGCCAGAAACCGACGATCGAATCTTTGAGCATACAGAACTTGCCTGCTTTCAAGTCCGGACAGCCAGTATCTGACATCGGGTTGCTGATCGATACCGGATACCGGGGATTTGGCACTTGCGATCGGTAAATGGTGCTCTCATAGTACCATGGCCACTACAACTGCCGTCACAGTCAGATTGACCAACGCCAGCGGCACAAAAAACTTCCAGCAGAAACGCATGAACTTGTCGTACCGGACGCGAGGCACGCTGACCCTGATCCATATGAACAGGAACAGGACAAAAGCCACCTTGACCAGAAACAGTCCTACGCCAGCCAGCGGGTGTAGACCCGAAATGAGTGCTGGCCATTTCCACCCACCAAGAAAGATCGTGGTGACGATGGCGCTGTTGACCACCATGGCGGTGTATTCAGCGATAAAATACAGGGCAAACTTGATGCCGCCATACTCGGTCATAAAGCCCGACACCAGCTCGTTTTCCGTCTCGGGCAGGTCAAAGGGTGAGCGGTTGCTCTCCGCAAGGATGGCGATGAAGAAGAGCAGGAAACCAACCGGCTGCAAAACGATAAGCGGCAAAGCGCCCTGATATTCTACAATCTCCTGAAGGTTTAGGCTGCCGACGATGAGTACGACAGCTACCAGCGCGAGGGCCATCGGCAATTCGAAGCTGATCATTTGCGCCGCAGCCCGGAGCGCGCCCAATAGAGAGTATTTATTGTTCGAAGACCAGCCTCCCAAGATGATGCCGTAGCCTCCCAGCCCAGCAATGGCCAGCAGGAATAGCAGGCCTACGTCAGACTCGCCGATTAACAGGCCTACCTGGCGCCCAAACAGGTCCACAGATGGGCCAAAGGGAATCACAGCGAAGGTAATTAGCACCGCTGCAAAGGAGATGCCCGGTGCCATCACATAGATAACCTTGTCGACGTGGTTCGGGACGATCTCCTCCTTGAAGATCGCTTTCACCGCATCGGCCAGTGGCTGGAGCAAACCAAACCGGCCGGCCATATTGGGACCATAGCGGACGTGAAACCGGGCGCAGATCTTGCGCTCGCCCCAGGTCATGTACGCCCCGCCGACCAGCAGCAAAAGTACCACGACAATGGCCTTGATAAGCGGAATCCAGAAAACGGCTACCCAATCCATGACATACTCCGTGCCAATGACCAATTGTCAGGCGACTGATGACTAATGATCAAAGCTCATCCCTTGGTGATCCGCACAGGCACAGGCGTCCGCTCGTTCACGCCCAGCACACTTGAAAGCGCATCGCTCAGGTTAAGCGGTGCAAAAGCTGTTCCAGGTACAACCTCATCGCTGACCCTCAGGATGAGGCACAGTTCTCCGAAAGATGAGGCGACTGACACATTATCGCCGTCCGACAGGTTCAGATTCTCTGCATCGGAAGGATAGATCATCACAAAGGCGTCTGGAACCAGCTTCTGGACCTGCTCCGAACAGCGCAGCAACCCCCCTCGATCGTAGAAGAGGTGCCCGGTCACCAGACTAAGCGGATAATTGGCGTCTCGGGATAGAGGGTCCGGGTCGACGCGGAGAAAGCTTCTCCGCACTACCCTCTGTGGCTGAGGACGCTGCTTGCCTCCAGAGTCCATGGCGTCGTAGGCCAAACCCCGATAGTGGGCAAGGTTGTTGCCCAAAATCTTGGCAATTTCGTCAAGTACGCTGGCTGGTCCGGAGAACTCCCAGGCTTTACGCTGTTTCTCGCTAACCATCCGCCTGGCCAACTCGACAACGATCCACCAGTCCGGGCGAGCCTCTGCCGGTGGGCGCTTTGCGGCTCGTACCGCCTGCCAACGGCCAGTCAGATTGGTATAGGAGCCATCGACTTCGGCAAAGCTGGCAGCAGGGAATACCACATCGGCAAGGGCAGCGGTCTGGGTCATAAAGAGGTCCTGGACTATCAGGAAAGGGATCTGACCCAGCATATCACCAGCAGAGCGGGAGTGACGGACCGGATCAGCGCCCACGACCCACATGGCCTTGAGATGATCCTCCTGGCCCCCGGCCACCATTCCCTCAAAGTCGAGACCGGGTACGGGCGACAGCTTTCCCCCCCAAAAACTGGTAAGACGGCCGCGTACTTTGCTATCGTTGAGAACCTGGCCACCTGGGAGAATATGGGGCAGAACACCCATCTCCAGCGCACCCAGCGTATTGTTGTCTTGAGCCACAAAGCCTGCCTCCAAGCCGCCGAGCAAGAGTAGCAGGTTCTCCAACGCCGATAGGTTCGCTTCTCCCGCCGCCCCCTGCACCCAGTCCGGCCCATAAAGGACCGCCGGGTTCTGGGCTCGAGCCAGGGTCTCGGCAGCCTGTCGGAGTGTCCCGGCTGGGGTGCCAGACACGCGCTCCACCTGTTCCGGGCTGTAGGGCTCC
>Ga0209013_10003294_pt1 | contig 14364 bp, 16 predicted proteins | sample Cruoilmetagenom2_FD_187291 | JGI IMG/M metagenome (GOLD analysis project Ga0209013, IMG submission 187291) | Oil polluted marine microbial communities from Coal Oil Point, Santa Barbara, California, USA - Sample 2 (SPAdes) (version 2) | ecosystem: Environmental > Aquatic > Marine > Oil seeps ... | reverse complement strand
GACGACATCACGTCGTGGAAAAAAGAGGTCGCAGAACTAGCGGGTATTCACTTCGCCGGACCGCAGTAAATTGTCATGCGTGCCTGAAATGAATCACCTGTTGTCATTTCCATCGAGCATCTGAATGTCCGTTGGCGGTGGGTTCAACTGGTCGACGCAAACATGTTGGGACCAGCTCTTCCATGAACAGATAGAAACTATCTAGTACAGTGATGCAGAAGTTTACTTTCGGATATCTATAACTGAGTGGAGTGGTTCCAATACGATTACTGACGGGTGAATATATATTCCTGCATACCACTTAACAACAACCGGGATTGCTTAATGGTAAATCCGGGCATACGCCTTTCCAGCTCTCGTAGTGCATAACCGGGTCCGGGAATCTTGCTGCCAGCAGGGTATTCTACGTTCATCTGACTAGAGTCCAATATCTGATAGGTCCCGGGTCCGGCAGGCATCTCCTTCTGTGTATAGATAAAAGCGTGCAAATAACCCCCTTTTGCCATCAGCTGGTGCAGACCGGCAGAGAAAGGCTCTATCAGGCGTGTGTCCAGATAGTTAATAATATCCCAGCACATGATCAGGTCCAGCTCGGATAAGTCATCCAGATCCAGCATATCCCGTAGCAGCAAACTGGCCGGCACATCATCCGTCAGTGATTTCTGATAAGAGAGAATAGTGGGGGTCACATCGCCCACGAACAGTTTGCATCGCAACGCGGAGAAGAAGGCTATATTTGCACCACTCGCCGCACCAAGGTCGAGTATGCGATATTTCTGTTCATCAGAAAAAACCTGCCATAAACTGGAAAAAGCCGGACTTTTTATTAACTGCCGGTTGGCGTGTGATTTATTCTGTTTTTCCACGTGCCGGGAAAAAATCGCCATAACAGATATGTCAGGCGTTTTTGGCTTTTGCCGGGGTATTAGCAGTATCGGGGATCCTGGCGGGAACCGCTGGCTTGCTGTCCATATCAATACTTCCTTTGAATGAAGCGCCGTCTTCCAATACCACTCTGGGGGCAATAATATTTCCCCTGACCTTTCCGGAGCGGGTTACCGTTACTTTTTCGGCGCCGTGCAAATCACCGGACAGTTCACCCTGTATTGTTATGTTTTTGGCATATACATCAGCCTGAATTTTTCCATGCTCCCCAACGGAGACACTGTTCTCCTGAAGAAGGATAGTGCCTTCCACATTCCCCTGAATTACCAGATCTTCCTCACCGGACAGTTCGCCTTTGATTTTGATGGATGTCCCTATCGTTGTGGACTGTCCCATGTCAGGTTTGGTGCGCGCCTTTGCCGAAGTTTTCGTGGTTGCTTTCGACTTATCGTTGCTAGTGCTTTTATCGAACATACTTTATCCTCTTGAATGACTGTGTAATTCCTCAATCTCTCCGTGCATTGATCGACTCTTCGTACGGATTATTGAGGAATTACGTTTCGCGAATGGTATCAGGTTGAAATTCTGTATATTCCTGCTCTGTTTAATGTTGAGCAACTATAGATTGTATGCCAACCTCTGACACAACGCTATCATAAAAAAGAGCACGCATGAAATTACATACCGTAGCCATACTACTCTCCACCTCCGTGGCCTCATCGGCATGGGCTGCGAGCTTCGACTGTTCAGAAGCACAAAGCAGGGTTGAAAAGTCGATCTGCTCTACACCTGCATTGAATCAACTCGATGCGCGTATGGGCTACGCCTGGAAAAAATTACTCGCTGCTGAGGGCAGCAATAAACAGAGATACATCAAACAGCAGCGTGAATGGCTGAAGGAGAGAAATCAGGAGTGCTCCAGTGGAGACAAACACTGCATGGAGGTCTCCTATCACGAACAGATCCGCAAGCTCGAGAGGCAACTGGCAATAGCGATCATCCAACAGCGGAAATCATGCAACGGCATCAGTGAGAATCCGCATCTCTCCTCAGCAATTAATGAAAACGGGGGGTGGAGCACGTATGTCGACAGTGACACACTGATCCTTGATCCACTGGACGACCAGCATATCGCCTTTTCACTGTCGGTATCGGGGGAGAATACCCACATGTGCAACCTCACTGGCATTGCATCAAAGAAGAGCGGCCACTACGCATGGACAACAACGCATTTTGCCTACGACAGCGGAGAGGCGCAACGCTGTACGCTGCGATTTCACAGTTGGGAGCATGGCTACCAGACCATCAGTATCCCGCAAAATAAAGACAATATCACCGCAATGAACTGTCACACCTACTATTGCGGTATGCGGGCGGCAATTCCGGAAGGTGATGTATTTATTCCGGTTTCACGACTCAAGGGAGATGACAGTTACTGCAAAGAGTCGAGAGAGATCGTTGACGAGTTGTAGTAGTCCGGATATGACCTGGCAGTTTGTGTCAGATAGCCAGAATCTCAACGCCAGGCTAAATTTCTGAGGTTGGCCTGCTCATTGAGAAAGTCATTGTGAATGACCGCTCAATGCTCATTCGGATTTCCAAAACAAAAGGAAGTCATCCGCGATGGGCAGTTCATATGCAGTCGATGTAGAGCGCATACAGCCTGTTCCCCTGCGCGCTGAGATCAACGGTAAATCAACACATTCCTGCGTTCTTCGGCCCAGGCGAGTTCGTCTCTCCGCAGCAGCACCTCGAGGTCCGCCGGCGTGGCGTTCGGGTCGTCCACCCACTCTCGCAGCAACTCGCTGCCATTGATCAAGTCGATTGCCAGCCGTTCGTGCTCATATTCGTAAGGGAAATCGCGCCACAGCTTGTAGTCCGGGTGAGCCCGGCGCAGGGCCTTGAAAGCCAGCGCCTGCAGCCGCCAGGGCCGGAAGGTGTGATGGTCGTAGTGCGGCCCCTCAACGTGGATCTGCACGCCCGCGCACAATTCCCCATGGTGCTTGTGCGAGACGGGATCGAACCAGCATGCGCGCAGGCGGCAACCGCGGAGCCACTGCGGCGCCAGACGGGTCATTTCAGCGACGATCGCCGGGACGTCGATGTCCGCTGCGCCAAACAACTCCAGCGGCCGGGTCGTGCCGCGCCCCTCCGAGAGCGTCGTTCCTTCCAGCATGACCGTCCCTGGGTAGCAGCGCGCCATCCACGGGTTGGGTGCATTGGGACTCGGGTTGATCCACTCTCGCTCGCCCAGTGGCCAACCGAACCCCGGCGCCTGTTCGGGCTGCCAACCCTGCATTTCGATGACCCGGTAGTCCAGCTTCAGTGCGAATCGCTTCAGGAACCAGTGGCCCATTTCGCCCAGCGTCAGTCCGTGGCGCATCGGTATTTCGCCAGCGCCGACGAAGCTCTCCCAGCCTTGCCGCAGGATCAATCCCTCGATCGGGCGACCGACAGGATTCGGCCGGTCGAGCACCCACACCGTCTTGCCATGCGCCGCTGCAGCCTCCAGCACGTAGCGCAGGGTCGTAATGAATGTGTAGATGCGACAACCAAGGTCCTGCAGGTCCACCAGCAGGACGTCGAAGCTCTCCATCATCTGCTCCGTCGGTCGACGCACCTCGCCATACAGGCTGTACACCGGTATGCCGTGTGCAGGATCAATGAAGTCCTGTGACTCCACCATGTTGTCCTGCTTGTCGCCACGCAGTCCGTGCTGAGGACCGAAGGCTGCCGTGAGATTGATAGTCTCTATTGCGGCCAGTGCGTCCAGCGAGTGATCGAGGTGCGCGGTGACGGAGGCCGGGTGAGCCAGCAGCGCCACACGTTGACCGGCCAGTGGCGCCTGCAGCGCATTGTCTTCGATAAGGCGGTCGATACCAAACTTCATGAGAGGACCTCTGTATGGATGGAGGGTATGCTCGGGAGCGGTCGTTCCAGATGCAGCACGAAGCTGTCGGGGTGGTGGAAGTCAGGCGAACCCGACGGGTGTGCGAGCGCCCAGTAGGAGAGTCGACCCTCCTTCTCCTCGACGATCACTGCCAGGGCCATGCGCATCGCGCCGCTACCGGGAAGCGTGTTCAGCGCTATGCAGCTGATCCGGGCTTCGAGTTCCAGCCGGTCATTGGCGTGTCGCACCTCAAGCGGCGTGGAGTCAGCGCATTCCAGCGGCGCCATCTCCTCCCGATACCGCACGAAGCCGTAAGCAGCCCACTGCGTGGAGGGCGAGAAGTTGAATTCACAGTATACGGGTGAACTGCTCCGAGTGATAAATGCTTCGAAGCAGGTATGACGCCACAGCTCCGCGGCGTGTACCGAGGGCGCCCTTGCCGGTATCGCCAACTGATCGAGTTCTCCCTCCAGCAGGTATCGCAGGTGCAGGTCACCATCCGAAGTCATTCTGATTTTGGCCTTGATGCTGCGAACCGCTGATGTTGGACTCGCAGTGTGGCAGACCAGGTCGACGCTGGTTGAAGAGAGAGGCATGTGGGCCTTCCGGGAAATCGCTTGTGGCAAACCGCAGATAATAACGGATCAGGGGTATGAATCGGAAATCTCTATCCGACGCACCGAGAATAGTACATGAAGCGTGCATGATCAAGTCTCAGGCGCTCTCCATTTCAGGCAATAAGATCAGGATCGGGATAGACGCACCCTGGCAGATCCCGGGACATCGGGAGGAGAAATATCTACAGGTCAGCGTTTTTTTATGAGTTGAACAAACTCCATACCATAGCGGTTCTTTTCATCAGGCGGAAGATGATCGCGGGAGATCTCCTGCCACAGTGACAAATCGAACTCGGGGAAGGAGGCGTCGCCTTCGATATCAGCATCAACCAGGGTCATGTAGAGGTGATCCGCAACCGGCAATGCCAGTTCGTAAAGCGTGGCGCCACCGACGATCATCACCTCATCGACATCACCGGCAAGTTCGATTGCCTGCTGCAGGTCGGAGGCCGTTTCCGCTCGCTCCGCCTGGTAATCGGATTGGCGGGTGACGACAATATGGCGGCGATTCGGCAGCAGCCCCGGAAGTGACTCCCATGTCTTGCGGCCCATGATAATGGGTTTGCCCATCGTCACTCGCTTGAAATGCTGCAGATCGGCAGGCAGGCGCCACGGCAGGCTGTTATTCCTGCCAATCACGCGATTACGGGCCATTGCCCAGATCAGGGAGATTTGCGGTTTATTTCGCACAATTATTGGCCGCTTCGACTCCCTCTCCCACCGGGAGAGGGTTGGGGTGAGGGGAGGGGGTCCTAAAAAAATAGCCCGTCAACGGGTGAAGATGCCGAAGCAAAACGCTTAGCCGTCATACGCCCGGCCAAGTAGGCTTCACGTCCTGCCTCGATCCCTTTTTTCATCGCCGAAGCCATCAGTACTGGATTGTTGGCCGCTGCGATTGCGGTGTTCATCAGCACGCCGTCACAGCCCAGTTCCATCGCCATGGCGGCATCTGAAGCCGTGCCAACGCCGGCATCGACAAGGATGGGTACATTGGCATTTTCAACAATGGTGCGGATATTCAGTGGATTGCGAATACCAAGACCGGATCCAATGGGGGCAGCCAGCGGCATCACCGCGGCGCAACCGATCTCTTCGAGTTGCCTGGCGATAATGGGATCATCATTGGTATATACCATCACGTCGAAACCATCCTTGACCAGATCCTCTGCTGCCAGCAGGGTTGCCATCACGTCCGGAAACAGCGTCTTTTCATCACCGAGCACTTCCAGCTTGACCAGATTGTGGCCGTCAAGCAGTTCGCGCGCCAGTCTGCAGGTGCGTACAGCGCTCTTTTGATCATAGCAGCCGGCCGTATTGGGCAGAATGGTATATCGATCCGGCGGAAGCACCTCCAGAATATTGGGCTCATCGCTGTTTTGTCCCATATTGGTGCGGCGAACGGCGATGGTAACGATCTCTGCGCCGCTTGCTTCTATCGCCTGTTGAGTTTCATCCATATCTTTGTATTTGCCGGTACCAACCAGCAGGCGGGAGCTGAAGGTGCGTCCGGCAACTGTAAATGTGTCGTTTGAATTCATAAGTTTTAACTACTACTCTGTTAGAAAAAAGTGTCTAAATGATTGACGGCTATCAATCTGGAGGTGGGACTTTAGTCCCGCACAAGTCAGGCGAGGCTAAAGCCTCATTTCCCGTTTGCCTCATCCCTAATTACGCATCAGCCACCACCAATGGCATGCACAATCTCCATTTTGTCGCCAGCCCTGAGATGATGACTGCTGAAAGTGGAGCGGGGAACCAGCTCCTCATTGACCTCAACGGCCATGCGCTGATCAGTGAGGTTCAATTCCGCAATCAGATCAGACACTGTGGCGCCTTCGTCAAGAGTGCGCTTGTCGCCATTGAGAATAATTTGCATGGATCTCTGATGCCGCCTGTTGGTTGATGGTAGGATTCTACGGTTATTCTAACAATAGTTTTATCTGCGGGGTAGCGAATGACGCTTTGGAGTGAGGATATTATCTCTGTCGAGGAGGCTGCAACACTGGACGGTCTCTTTTCGGTGCGGGTGCATCGTACCCCGGATGCCGAAGCCTTCAGCTTTTTTGATCGCAGCAGCAACAACTGGATCTCCTACACATGGCGGGAGATGCAGCAGCATATCGCCCGCTGGCAGCAGAGTTTGCGTCAGGAGGGACTGGCCAGAGGTGAGAGGGTCGGGGTGTTGTTGCGAAACTGTCCACAGTGGGTGATGTTCGAGCAGGCTGCGCTCTCCCTGGGGCTGGTTGTGGTGCCGCTCTACACGGATGACCGCCCGGACAATATCGGCTACATTATCGATGACGCCAATATCCGCCTTATTCTGATACAGGATGCCAGGCGCTGGAAACGTCTGGCGCCTGTTATTATCGAGGCTACGCCGGATGAAGAGGGTTCACTGCAGCGTGTGCTGCTGCTCGATGAGAGTGATGAAGCAGCAAAATGCGAACGTAATGATGACAACGTCATGCGCGTCGACAGCTGGCTGACAGCGGAGCAGCAGGAGTATCAGGCGCGTCAGGGAAACGGGGATCAGCTGGCAACCATCGTCTATACATCCGGAACGACAGGACGACCAAAAGGGGTGATGCTGAGTCACCTGAATATCCTCAGCAATGCGCATGCCGGCATAACCATGCTGGATTGTTATCGCCAGGATCACTTTCTCTCTTTTCTTCCGCTTTCACACATGTTTGAGCGTACGGCCGGTTATTACGTTCCGGTGATGGCTGGAGCCAGGGTGAGTTTCTCCAGATCTGTGGCGCAACTTGCCGAGGATTTCAGGAACCGCAAACCGACACTTATCGTTGCTGTGCCACGCGTGTTCGAGCGGGTGCTCGGCAAGTTGAATGATCGTTTGAACAAGGGGCCGCGATTTAAACGTCTACTCTTCAACAAGGCGGTTGATACAGGCTGGAAATATTTTTTAAGACAGCAGGGGCGCGCATCCTGGAAACCCTCGCTGCTGCTGCATGGGGTTCTGGATAATCTTGTTGGCGCCAAGATTCGCGACGGACTTGGCGGCAACCTGCGCAGCGCTCTCATCGGCGGGGCGGCGCTGCCCCCGCAGGTGGCAAAAGTCTTTTCCGGCCTGGGGATTACCATGATTCAGGGTTATGGCCTCACCGAGACCGGTCCCATACTCTCCGCGAACAGCGAGCAGGATAACAGGCCTGACAGCGTCGGGCAGCCGTTGCGTGGCATTCAAGTGCGGATCGGAGAGAGTGATGAATTGCTCGCAAAAAGTCCGGGGATCATGCTGGGATACTGGAACAATCATGCTGCAACCAATGAGGTGATCGATGCTGACGGCTGGTTTCACACGGGAGATCAGGCGCGGATTTCTGAATCCGGGCATATCAATATCACCGGCAGAATCAAGGATATCCTGGTGCTTTCCAATGGCGAGAAAATTCCACCGGCGGATATGGAGAGCGCCATTGGCATGGATGGAATGATCGATCAGGTGCTGGTCGTTGGGGAGGGGCGCTCTTACCTGACTGCGCTGGTGGTCATCGATGAAACATACTGGAGCGTCTCTGCCCCGGGAAAGCCCTACACAAACGAAGCCCTGAACAATGAGGATGTCGTCAAGGATGTGTTGTCAAGAATCCACAACGGGATGAAAGATTTTCCCGGTTACGCCAAGATTCGCAAGGCAATACTGCTTGCCGAGCCATGGACACTGGAAAACGGGCTGTTGACGCCAACGCTGAAGATCAAAAAAGCGAAAGTGCTGGAGCGCTATGCTGCTGAGATCGACGCCATGTATGCGCAAGGCCCGCGATGAAGGACCCCTCTCCCAAAGGGAGAGGGGGCGCCACCGGCTTCAGCCGGTGGCGTATTCAGGAGAGCAGGGCGACGCTTTTGGCTTGCGCGTAGAGCATTTTGCCGGGTATTAAATCCAGTACAGTGGCTGATTTGCGTGTCACCCTGGCCAGCATAGGGACATCTCCGCATTTTAGCTTAACCATCATCTGTGCGCTTCCTGCGGGCGTGATCTCATCTATGATTGCGGGGAATATGTTCAGGATGCTGGTGCCGGATTGACGTTCCAGGGTCAGGCTGACATCGCGGGCGGTGACACGGACTCTTACGGCATGGCCCACCGGCAAATCATGGCGCGTGACGGTAAAGCGGCCCCCTGAAAAATCCAGCAGGGTCAGGTCATACTCATCGTCGTGTTCTGCGACCACGGCTTCAATGAGCGCCTCTGCATCATCGCCATACGCCAGGGGAAGATCAAGCCGGGTCAACATCTCGCCAATCGGATCGGCGGCCCTTATGCGGCCGGCTTCAAGCAACACCAGGTGATCCGCCAGGCGCGCCACCTCATCGGGCGAGTGGCTGACATAGATGACGGGAATATCCAGTTCATCATGCAGCGATTCAAGATAGGGGAGGATCTCCTGTTTACGCGCCACATCCAGCGCCGCCAGCGGTTCATCCATTAGCAGGATCCGGGGGCTGACCGCCAGCGCCCGCGCGATCGCCACCCGTTGGCGCTCACCACCGGACAGCTGATCTGCTCTGTGTTCGAGCAGAGACCCGATACCGAGCAGTTCGATGGCCCTCTCCATGGAGACCTTGCGTTCAGAAACAGGCACCCGCTTGACACCATATTCAAGATTACGCCGCACGTTAAGATGCGCGAACAGGCTGGCCTCCTGGAAGACATAGCCCAGGGAGCGTTTGTGGGGCGGCACGAAATGGGTGTTTTCCTGCCACAACATATCACCCACGCGCAGATAACCATCGCGACAAGGTTCCAGCCCGGCGATGGCGCGCAGCAGGGTGCTCTTGCCGCATCCCGAAGGGCCGAATACCGCTGTAATGCCTCTGTCGGGGATCTCCATATCCACATCCAGAACAAAATCTCCCCTGTCGATTCGGAAACGGACTCCTATGGTCATGATGCACATCCCTGTGCATCACCCTGAAGGGCGACCATTAGTCGCGCAAATCGGCTCTCCTGCTTAGTACAGCGATGCACAAGTGTCGCATACCATCTCGACGTGCCCAGCCGCCCCTGACTTCGTTGCGCAACCTTAAAATACATAAAGTATTCCTGCGGTTACGCGCCTTGCCAGGAACGACTGTGCATCGCCGATATAGAACGCGAACTTATGTATCGCTGTACACGTCATGGGTGCACCAGCGAGAAGCGGCGATTGATGGCGTAGACGCTCATCAGCATGAGGAAGGAGACTAGCAGCAGCCCTCCCGACAGCCAGTGGGCGTGACCATATTCGAGCATTTCAACATGATCATAGATGGCGATCGACAGCACCTGGGTCTGGCCGGGGATGTTGCCGCCGATCATCAGCACCACGCCGAATTCGCCGACCGTGTGGGCAAATCCAAGCACAGCGGCGGTGAGGAAACCGGAGCGGGCCAATGGTACGGCGACGGTAAAAAAACGGTCCAGTGGCGAGGCGCGCAGGGTCGCTGCGACCTCCAGGGGACGGCGGCCGATGGAGGCAAATGCGCCTTGCAGCGGCTGCACCACAAAGGGCATCGAATACAATACCGAGCCGATCACCAGGCCGGTGAAGGTAAAGGCCAACGGCTGGCCACCCAGCCACTCCATCAGGCCGCCCACCGGACCCTGGGGGCCAAGGGCCACCAGCAAGTAGAAGCCCAGCACAGTGGGCGGAAGCACCAGCGGCAGTGCAACCACTGCTTCCAGCATAAACTTGTAGCGACAGCGGGTGCGCGCCATCCACCAGGCAAACGGCGTGCCCAGCAGCAACAGGATCAGCGTGGTAACACCTGCCAGCTTCAGCGTGATTGCAAGTGCAGCGAGGTCAGCGTCATTCAACATTATGGCGTAGCGTAGCCGAATCCGCGGATGATCTCCAGAGACTCATCGCTTTTCACGAATGCGAGAAAGGCGCGTGCGGCATCACTATCGTTTAATAGCACAGCCTGCTGCTCGATGGGGGAGTAGAGTGATTGAGGGACTTCCCACAGAGAACCCTCAATGGCATGAGCGGGGTGTTTTATCTGCGACAAGGCGACGAACCCCAGTTCTGCATTGCCACTTTTGATGAACTGGAAGGTCTGTCCGATGTTCTCGCCGCGCACCATGCGATGCTGCAATGCCTCCCATATCCCGCGATCCTGCAAGACCTGCCGGGCCGCCTTGCCATAAGGCGCAAGTTTTGGACTGGCGATGGCCAGATGGCGAAATGTTCCCTCTTCCAGCACCTTGCCTTCTGCATCGACAATGCTTCTCTTCGGGCTCCACAGAACGATTTTGCCGATGGCATAGGTGAACCTGCTTCCCGGCAGGGCAACTCCCTCCTCATCCAGCAATTGCGGCCGTTTGACATCGGCGGCAAAGAAGGCGTCGAAGGGTGCGCCATTCTTGATCTGTGCATAGTGTTTGCCGGTGGAGCCAAAGCTGAGCGTCACTTTGTGGCCACTGCTGGCCTCGAAACGCCCGGCAAGAGTCTTGATGGTTTTAGTGAAGTTGCTCGCCACCGCCACGTGAATTTCATCAGCTATTGTTTGCCCGGCGTTCAACGCCAACACGCTTGCGGTGAGTAGTGTACGGAACAGTGTTGGTGCTTTCATGTGATTTGTTAGCCAAATCCAGGCAATAAAAAAGGCAGGACCTGTAGGTCCTGCCCTTTTACTCCTCAACCCCGGAGGGTGTAAGGCTGGCCTGCAATGCAGGCCGTATCGTAATGCAGCAATTTAGAGCGGTACGATGTTCTCTGCCTGGGGACCTTTCTGACCCTGAGTAACAGTGAACTCAACCTTTTGGCCTTCGATCAGGGTTTTGAAACCTGAGCCGGTGATAGCGCTGAAGTGAGCAAAAACGTCAGGGCCGTTTTCCTGTTCAATAAATCCAAAGCCTTTGGCTTCGTTGAACCATTTAACGGTGCCGGTAGTAGTAGACATAAATCTATCCTATTAATTATACGAGTAATTGAGGCCTTTTAATAAGGCAGTTTGGCTGGAATGTGTTGCTATTACTTATGTAAAACAGGACGAGCTACTTAAGACGAGACATCGAAATGGTGTGCATAAATATAAACGTACTTTCAAGCTGGGTGAATTATATACGGATTTGCCCCATAGTCAACACTACTTTTCTGAAAAATTGTTTTTGCCATCATCTACCTGCGCGATTATGGTTATAATTGCCCTGTAAACTGATCGCGGGTGTAGTTCAATGGTAGAACTGGAGCTTCCCAAGCTTCAAACGTGGGTTCGATTCCCATCACCCGCTCCACATTCCCCGCTCCAGTTACCGGGATCAACATGCCAATCACGCGATGCCAATGGGCCTGCGCCTCACCACTGGAGCAGCAGTACCACGACACCGAGTGGGGCGTGCCGCTGCATGATGAGCGCAAGCTGTTTGAATTCCTGATTCTCGAAGGCGCGCAGGCGGGACTCAGCTGGTCGACGATCCTCAACAAGCGTGAGGGTTACCGGGCGGCGTTCGACAATTTCGATGCGCTGAAGATTGCCGCATACGATGAAAACAAGATCGAGCAGCTGCTCAGCAATCCGTCTATTATCAGAAACCGCCTGAAAGTGAATGCTGCGGTGGTCAATGCTCGTATCTGTCTGGAGATCATGCAACAGCCTGGCGGGTTTGATGAGTGGGTGTGGCAGTTTGTTGACGGCGAACCTATCCGCAATTATTTCCGGAAAACGGAGGATGTACCGGCCAATACGCCTCAATCGGATCTGATGGCCCGGGAGATGAAAAAGCGCGGCTTCAAATTTGTCGGCACTACTATTTGCTATGCCTTTATGCAGGCGACAGGCATGGTGAATGACCACACCACCGATTGTTTCCGCCATCAGCAGGTTATGGATTTATTGTAATAGGGCGTGATTACTCAATTCGCCATTGAATACACATTTGCTGCAACAGATGTCATTTCGACCGTAGGGAGAACTCCTGATGCACCCTGTTGAATTCACAAGTTCAAGATTTCTCCTTCCGGTCGAAATGACAATATGCGGCTCCTGCACGGCATCAAATAATGCACGGTTTGATTGAGTTGTTGCCGCTTCACAAGCTTAATGCAGTAGAGCCTGGTGGTCGCTCTTCTCAAGTCTTGCGCCAAAGGTGGAGACGATTTTTGAGGCTGCGCGGCTGGCAAGCTCGCCGGCCTGGCGGTCGCTCATCCCGTGGGTCACCGCATAGAGAAAAGTGCCGGCAAACATATCTCCGGCGCCATTGGTGTCAACAGCCTGTGTGGGAACTACATCGATGCTGATGCGCTCATCACCGTTGACGATCAGTGCACCCTTGCTGCCCAGGGTGACGACCAGTTTTTTCGCGATGTGGCGAAGTTCTTCAATGGCCTCATCAAGGCTCTCCCTGCCGGTATAAATCTGCGCCTCTTCCTGATTGCAAAACAGTATATCGACACCATCGCCCACTATTTCTCTGACGCCGTCACGGAAATAGGTCACCATCGAGGGGTCGGAGAATGTCATAGCCGTCTTGACCTGATGTTCGGCGGCCATTTCGCGCGCTTTGCACACGGCTGCCCGTGACAGATCAGATGTCACCAGGTAGCCTTCGATATAGAGATATTCCGACTCCCTGAGGTCTTCGAAGTGGAGTTCGTTGACGGAAAAATCGGTAGTGATGCCGAGAAAGGTGTTCATGGTGCGTTCGGCATCCGGCGTTACCATTACCATGCACTTGCCGGTCATGCCCTCTTTTTTCACCTGGTCCAGACGGGTTTTGACGCCGGCTGCATGCAGGTCATGCATATAGAACTGACCCTGCTCGTCATCACCCACCTTGCAGGCATAGAATGTATTGCCGCCAAACTGACTGATAGCGACCATGGTGTTGGCCGCAGAGCCGCCACCGGCGCGTTTTTTGAGGCCGAACTCCTGCTTCAGACTATCCAGTAGTCGAAGATGCGTCTCATCGTCGATCAGCGTCATCATTCTTTTTTCAATCTGCTGCTGATTTAAAAATTTGTCGCTGACTTCAAACTCTTTATCGACAAGCGCATTGCCGATGCCGTAGACGTGATATTTCATTGAAGGTGTTGCCTTGAGTAATGATGAGCGGGGCATATTAGCTGAAACAGGGTGAGATGTCTGGGTGTTTTGTAACTTCTCAACAACCCTGCTTTCCTGCACGGGTTGTTGAGAAGTTACCTACAGAGTTGTTAAGTTTTTGGTTCAGCAGTCGTTGTCGAGAAACTTGGCGCTGACTTCTCGCATACTCTGCGGTTTGGGCGAAAACTCCTGCCAGAGCAGCCGGTAGCTTTTTGCTGTGACCGGGTGGAGTTGCTGCGGGGCAATATCGGCAAGCGGTTTCAGTACGAAGGCGTAGTCAAGAATATCCTCCCTGGGGAGTTCTTTTCCAGAAATCGAGAGGATCTGGTCGCCGTAGGTGAGCAGGTCGATATCGATGCTTCTGGAGCTGAATTTTTGCTCTCCGCGTATGCGTCCAAGATCATCCTCGATGTGGTAGAGGAGGGCGATCAGCTCCTCGGGAGTCTGTTCGGTTTCAAAACCGGCGATCAGATTGTAGAAGTCAGGCCCGCTGAAACCCTCCGCATCAGACTCGTAGAGCGGTGAGATTTGCGCCTCACCCAGATGCTCTTTGAGTCGGCGCATTGCCATGCAGAGATGGCGCTTTCTGCGCTGATTGCTTCCAAGGCTTAACCAGATTTGCGGCATCTCCGGGGGGGGCTACCTGAGCATTTGAGGAACAACGGCATCCATATCGGTTGCGTTGATGCCAAGCTGCTGCAGACCATTGTGTGTGCAGACTGAAGGCTGCTGCAGAGAGTTGTAGTTATCCATGGTGAAGGGTTTTCCTGGCATCATGCCGAGAATTTTTGCCTGCAGGCGCGACATTGCGTCTCCCAGCCCAATGATGTTTTTGTGGACTCCCTTGTGTTGTGCAATATATTCAACGATTTGCAGCAGTGTCAATGTACGCGGACCACAGAGTTCGTAGCTTTTGTCAAAGGG
>Ga0209013_10003293_pt1 | contig 14367 bp, 12 predicted proteins | sample Cruoilmetagenom2_FD_187291 | JGI IMG/M metagenome (GOLD analysis project Ga0209013, IMG submission 187291) | Oil polluted marine microbial communities from Coal Oil Point, Santa Barbara, California, USA - Sample 2 (SPAdes) (version 2) | ecosystem: Environmental > Aquatic > Marine > Oil seeps ... | reverse complement strand
TCAAATCTCGAAGGTGATGTTCTTCCGAATAGCCGGTTTCGGGTTTATCCGACAGGCCCCTACCTCGTAAGTCCACCGCCAAAAGCCGATGTTTGGGCACCACAGCAGGCGCAATGACATCCCAGCAACGGCAATTGGCCGTGAGTCCATGAACACTGATGACATTTTTTCCCTTACCGGCCCAATCAGCCAGCTGAATGTTGACGCCATCTCCCTTAGCACTCAGCATGGATGGTTTCGTCATAGATAAACTCCATTTTCATTGTTTTAAATGTAATCGTAGCGATTGGTATCCCTACTTTTCCAGACTAACGTGCCCGAATCCACTCCACAATCTTGGGACAGATGGTTTTATATGAACGGCTACCCACAAAGATGCCCACATGGCCGGTATCCACCGCCAACGTTTGGATATCTTTTGATCCCACCGCTTCGGCCAAGGGCTTTGAAGATGCCGGCGGGGCAAGATAATCGTTTTTGCCATATACATTTAAAAGGGGGCAGCGAATGTTTTTGAGCTCCACTTTTTGATCGTTAATCCTGAGCCTGTTTTTTATCAACAGGTTTTTCTGGAAAAGCTTGCCGATATACTCTCTGAAAACGGCGCCGGACATATCCGGGCTGTCAAATATCCATTTTTCCATTCGAAGAAAAGTGCTAACCATTTTTTTGTTTTCGATATTGTCCGCAAAGCGGACATATTTATTGATGGCGTCAATCGGTGTGACGAGAAGGTAAAGGTAATTGGCCAGGTCTCCCGGAAGATTACCGAGCACATCGACAATTTTATCGACATCAAATTTTTTTGCCCATAAAAAAAGAAGGGCTTCATCGACATCGAAATTCGTGGGCGTGGCCAGCGTAATCAGGTTTTTTACTTTTTCCGGATGAAGGGCGGTATAGATAACATTGAATGTCCCCCCCATACAGATGCCCATTAGATTTATTTTATCGACGGCATGGTCAGATTTAATTTTTTCAACCGCCTTGTCTAAATAATAATTTAAATAGTCGTCCAGCGTCAAATAGCGGTCAGCGCCAGTGGGATAGCCCCAATCGATGATGTAAACATCCAGCCCCTCATTGAGAAGATTTTGTACAAAACTTCTGCCCGGTTCAAGATCGAGCATAATATGTCGATTGATTAAGGCATATACAATGAGTACCGGGGTGTCATGCACAAGGTTTTTTTTGGCTATCCGATGGTAATGGAGTAGCCTCATTTTGTCCTCAGAGTACACCACCTCCGCCGGTGTTTGCGCCACTTCATAATCGACATTACCCGCTAAAATCTCCGATGCCTGGAGAAGTTTCTTTGGCAACGCCTTCAAATCTTTTTCGATACTTTCGATAATTTCCCGATAGTGCATTGTGCCTTGCTTACTTTATCCGTCTGATTTTTTTTTACCGGATTTAACATTTGCCCCACTCTCAAGCATCTTGATCCTGTCGGACAAACGCTTCATGTCCAATTTTTTTTCCGCGATCCGTTGGTCCTGCGTTCGAACCTTTTTTTTAAGTTCATAGATACTTTTATAAACATCCGCCATCTCCTTTGTAGTGGGGATGGAAAGCGATTTTAACCAAATATCTTTGACACCATCCACTTTTTCCCGATACGCCACATAGCCGTGAATGAGATCGGCGACACCCTGGACCCCCTCGGGTGATTTAAGATAGGCGTCATACTCTTTCTCGAGACATTTCGATAAAAAATCGTAAACCTCTTGGGACGTCTTAAAGCTGGGGTTTGAAGCGTCTTTGGATTTAAACACCTGATCCAAGGTCTTTAGCGATTGACCCAACGGGCGGCTCAATTTTACAAAAAAATCATTTATCTCGGCTGTAAATCGATGTTGAACATCCACTGTCTCCATGAGCTGCTGGATGATTTCACGATAAATGCCCAAGGGAGGCGCTTTAAGATATTTTCCAGCAATTTCATGAAAGGCACCGAAAACGTTTTCGGATAGCTGCCGAACCATTTTTTCCCAATTGTCTTTACTGCTTTCTTGGCCTGACTCGAATATGGATTGCACCCATTCGAAATAGAGTGATCCCGTGCGTTGCATTTGTTCGAGTATCTTATCTTGGATATCGGTGTCCATAACAGTCTTTCACTAATGATTGTTGGCGTTACCATACTTTTCTTTGAGCAGAAATTTTTGAATTTTTCCCGAAGCCGCCGTGCGGGGCAGTTCCGCCACCACAGTCATATATTTAGGAATTTTAAATTTTCCCAGGCGGTCTTTTAAAAATGCCTGAAGTTCCGTTAATGTCACCGACACATCCTTTTTGGGCTCCACCAACGCTTTCCCCACCTCACCCCATTTGTCGTCGGGCACACCAATGACGGCAGCTGCGGCGATCTTGGGATGCATCTCGATGACTCGTTCGATCTCGGCCGGATAGATATTGATTCCCCCTGAGATCAGCATGTCTTTTTTACGGCCGACAATGGCAAGGTGCCCGTCTTCATCCACGCTGGCCAGGTCTCCGGTATAAAACCAGCCGTTCTTAATAGCCGCCTCGGTCTCCTCCGGCTTGTTCCAGTATCCGGCACACATGTGATCCCCGCGAATCAACAGCTCTCCTTCATTTCCAGCCGGCACCCCGTTTCCCTCGGGATCTGCTATCTTGATATCCACATGAAACATGGGGTGGCCCACGCGACCCAATTTTCCATTGGCTAAAAAATTATTCGGTCCTGCTTCAGTCAGCCCGTAGCCTTCCCAGAGGTGAATCCCTTTTTGTTTCTGAAAAACATCGGCAATCGTTTTGGGCAGGGGCGCCCCCCCGGATACCATAAATCGGATAGAGGAAAGATCGGCCTGGGCAAAGCGGGGAGCGTCGATCAGCATTTGGAACATGGTCGGTACACCAAAAAACAGTGTCAGGCGTTCATTTTCGATGAGATCTAAAATCAGGTCGGCCTCAAAAGATTGAATCAATACATTGGTCCCCCGACAGTGAAATAGCGGCAGTGTAAAGATGTTCCATCCTGCCGTGTAAAACAGCGCCGCGTGGAGCACCGTACGATCATCCGAACGAAGATCCCATCCGATATTGGTGTTAAAAGAGTTCCAGGTAGTCATCTGGTGGGTAAAAATGACACCTTTAGGCAAACCAGTGGTACCGGAGGTATAAATGATCACCTGGGGGTCGCCGGCGTCAATGTGAACCGACGGAGGCGGCTGACTGGAAAGATCGTCCCAAACCGTGGCCAGGCTTTGTCCACCGGACGTATCGCGATCAAAACAGACGGCCTGTTTCACCCCCACGCTTTTTTTCAAGCCCGCCACAATGAGCTGATGATGCGCATCAAAAAAAAAGGCAGCCGGCTCGGCATCTTCCAGAAAATAGATATACTCCTCGGGCGCCAGCCGAAAATTTAGCGGAACTAGAATTGCGCCCAATCGACTGGCGGCAAAAAATAAAACGATATACTCGCTACGATTCAATGCCAAAACAGCCACCCGATCGCCTTTAACGATGCCGAGTTCTAAGCGCAGAAAATTGGCCATGCGATGAACCGCATCGGCCAGATCGCCATAGGTGTAACGCTTATTTGTGATGGCGTCATATAGCGCTTCCTTTTCGGGGAAGCTGATTCCCCACCGCCCAATCCAGTCACCGTACAGCATCTGTTTTAGCCCTCCTTTGCCCGCTGGCTTAAATTCGGTGAAGTCATCATCGAAAATAAGCCATGATCAAGTGTCTCCATATTAGTCGGAAGACGTGGCCTTTCGTTGTAGTAGGAAATCCTGAATCGTACCGATGATACCTTTGGGAAAGAAAAACACGACCAAAATGAACAATACGCCGAAAATGAGCAGCCATCTTTCCATAATGGAATGAAGCAGGTGTGCATTGGGCAGCAGGCTTTGGGTCAAATTCTGAAGATCCGGCAAAAACGTATACGCGATCATCAAAAACGCGGCACCGGCCAAGCCGCCGTAGAGCGTCCCCATGCCACCGACGATGACCATCAAAAGAACATCAAGCATAATGGGAATACCCAGCACTGACTCCGGGTTGGCATAAGCGACCCACATCACATACAGCCCGCCTAGAATAGTGGCCACCAGACATCCGAAACAGATGGAGATCGCCTTAAATACAAATGTTTTATAGCCGATGGCTTCAGCCCGGGGCTCGTTGTCACGGATGGCTTGCAAAACCCGTCCCAGAGGGGAATCGATGAATCGCAACATTAATAGAAACAAGCCCAAAGAGACAATAAACGCAAAATAGTAGGTGATAATTCTTCCCTTAATTTCAAGACCTAAAAACGTCCCCATCTGATACGAAGTCTTAAAGATGCCCGGCATACTGATAAGAATGCCATCTTCTCCGCCGGTAAATCCACTGAGCTTGGTGGCAAAAATGATGGCAAATTCAGCGATGGCCAGCGTGACCATGGCAAAAAAGATCGCTTTCACCCGCAGCGATAAAAAACTGATCAGCATCGCCAGAGCGATGGTAATGCCCATGGCAATAATAAAGCCAATCAGCAAATTAACATAACTGGGACTCCCATATTTACCCACCATCATGGCCACGCTGTAAGCGCCGATTCCGAAAAACATCACATGACCGAAGCTTAAGATTCCCGTATACCCAAGTAGAATATCGAAGCTGGCCACTAAAACGGCAAAGATCATAATTTTCAGGGCCAAGTCGATGACTTTAAAAGATGGAAACACAAACGGCACCATAAAAAAGACGGCCACCAGTGCCAACTTGAGATAGAACGTACCGGTCTTAAAATATTTGTCTGTCTCTTCCCGCCGAAAGATCTGAACGGGTGTCAACTCTGCCATAGGGTTACCTCTTTATTTTCCTGCTGCGAAAAGCCCTGTGGGTTTAATCAGTAAAATGATCACCATAATGAGTATGTTGACCCCCATGGCGAGCGGTGGAAACAGGTAAGCCACGTAATTGTAGGACAATCCCACAATCAGGGCGCCCACCAACGAACCGGTAATGCTTCCCAACCCGCCGATGATCACTACGATGAATGCGAAAATGAGGTAGGCACCTCCCATTTCCGAATACACTTGCTGGGTGAACATAGACATGGCCACACCGCCCACGGCGGCAAGCCCCGCTCCGGCGGCAAATACGGCGGTGAACAGTAAAAAAACGTTATGGCCCATGGCCTGGACCATATCGGGGTCTTCCACGCCTGCGCGCACGATTTTTCCCACCTTCGTATTTTTTAATACAAACTGAATGATGCCATAAACGATCAGGCCGATAACGATGGCGATGATCGGATATTTTAAAACGATCACGTCGAAAATATCCCAATTGCCCTTGAAGGTCGCCGGGACCGGCATGACCTCATCGTTGGGACCCCAAATAATTTTAATGAGTTCGGTCAACACCACCATTCCGCCGAACGTGATGAGAATCTGAAACAAATGCGACCCATACACCCGGCGGACCAGTACGCGCTCCACCACGATTCCCACCCCGGCAACGACGATCATGGCCGCGACGATGGCCATGAAAAATACAAGAAGGTTTTTGAAGACCGAAGGGGCAACCACCAAAGATTCGAAATATTTAAACACGGTGAAAGCAACATACGCCCCCCAGGCAAAGCACACCCCGTGGGCAAAATTGATCACATCCATCAAGCCGAAAATCAGGCTGAGGCCGGAAGCGATCAAAAAGAGCATCATCCCCACGGCGACCCCGGCTATGGTGAGGGTTAGGTAGGTTTTAAAATCCATCCCCATAAGGGGTAGCAGAAATAGAGTCATGGCCCCCAAAATGAAGAACTTCTGACCCCAACGTTGTAAAATGGTTTCCGCCATGAGAAATTATCCCTTTTTTATACCTAAATTAATCGGCTATCCTCGAAATACCGAGGTACTTGCTTTGCAGTTCTTTATCGGCGACCAGATCCGCCATCATTCCGCTGTGTACGACTTTTCCGTCGTCAAGAATATGAAAGGTGTCGCCAACACTGCTGGCCATGTAGAAATTCTGTTCCACCAGCACGACCACGCTATTCTGCTTAATCTGATTGATGGCATCGATCAGGGCGTCGATCACGATGGGTGCCAATCCCTTGGTCGGTTCGTCGATCAACAGCAGGGTAATATCGTTGACGATGGCCCGGGCAATGGCCAGCATCTGTTTCTGCCCGCCGCTGAGGTTTCCCGCCTTGGTTTTCCAGAATTTCTTAAGCGCGGTAAACATTTCCAATATCTGTTCCAGCCGCTGTTTCGATTCCGCGTCTTCACGCAGCATGGCGACCTGCATATTTTCTTCAACCGTCAAATCAGTGAAAATCCCCATGTGTTCGGGGATAAAACCGATTCCCAGCCGGGCGATGTCATACGGTTTTTTGTTTTGAATCTCTTCACCTTTGAAGAGAATTTTTCCTTGGGACGCCGGCAAAAGCCCCATGATGGTTTTTAAAGTCGAACTTTTGCCTGCGCCGTTTCGACCGATCAGGACGGTGACGCCATCGGCCTGGGCTTGAAAGGTGATGCCTTGCAGGATGTGGTGTTCACCGATATGGGTGTGAACGGCTTCGGCTGCTAAGATCGTTTCACTCACGCTTGGTACCTCCGCCCAAATAGGCCTGTTGGACCGCCTCGCTGCGATAGATCTCCTCCGGTTCGCCGTCGGCGATGAGTTTCCCCTCTTGGAGGACCATGATGGTGTCCGAAAGCGACATGATCATATCCATTTTATGCTCCACCAGCAGCATGGTTCTGTTTCGGCCGTCCTTTATTTTTTGGAGCAGTTCCAAAATCGTTGGTACTTCCTCCTGGCTCATCCCTGCGGTCGGTTCATCTAAAAAGAGAATCTCAGATTCTAACGCCAGCAAAATGGCAATTTCCAGTTTTCGTTTTTCGCCATGGGTCAAGGCCGCAGAAGTGGCATTCCATTTATCAGCGAGGAGTACGTCTTCAAGAATACCATACGCCTCATCTTCCGAATCAGAAAAGTGCAGGTAGCTTCGCCAAAAATTCAATCCAAACCCTTGGCGCGACTGGACCGCTACCCTGACGTTTTCCAAAACAGTTAAGAGGGGAAAAATATTAGTCAATTGAAAGGACCGCCCCATGCCTAATTTGGTCCGCTCCGAAGGGCTCAAGTTGGAAATATCCGTCCCTTTTAATAATACGCGTCCCTCGGACTGCCTGTACTGCCCGGTCAGCATATTGAAAAAGGTGGTTTTTCCCGCGCCATTGGGACCGATGATCGCCTTTAGGGTAAACGGTGTCATTTGAAAATTCACATGATCCACGGCCACATGACCGCCGAATCGAATCGTCAGATCCCTCGTTTCCAAAATGGGTTTTGTATTTTCATCTGCCATATTGCAGTCTGTGGGAGTTCCCCAAAGCCTCCTTCAAATGCCATTTCCTGCCCACCCGGCCGCGCGGACGGTTCCGATTTTCGGCGGCACGGGTGTGCAGGTAGCGCGGTCCGCTATTTTTTATTCATGATCGGCGGAGCGGTCTCTTCGGGGCTCAGCTCCCGAGTAAGCACCGGGATTGCCCACTCCACATCCGGTTTCACATCCAGCTTAAATGCAAACATGGACTGGAGGGCCTGATGGTCTTCCTTACGAAAGGTCATCTCCCCTTTGGGAGTCATGAAGCTGATCCCCTCCATGGCGGCAATTAGCTTTTCCGTATCCGTTGAACCGGCTTTGGTGATGGCCGCGACGACGGCACTGGCGGCTGCAAATCCACCGCAGGTAAAGAAATCGGGCGGCTCGTTAAACCGTTTCATATGCTCGGACACAAACCAGTCGTTGACCGGATTTTTCGGATTTTCATAGTAGTAGTAAATGGAGCCTTCCATCCCTTTAAGCGCTTTCATCCCTTTTAGTGCAGCAAGTACATTGCCACCACTGGTGATCTGGATGCCATACTTCTCAAGCCCGCTGTCGATAAGCTGGTTCATCGGACCCCCTTTTCCGGCCCAGATGAAAAAGACAAACTTGGGTTCCGGTAAATCTTTCAAGGCTCCGATGACTTTTTGAATGGTGGCCGTGAAATCGGTTGCCTTGGGATCGGCATACTCCTCATGCACCACCTTGGCGCCTAGGTTTTCGGCCGCTTTTTTATACGCCGCCACGCCGTCACGCCCAAAGGCATAGTCCTGGGCGATCGTGGCGATACTGACGCCCGGCTTGGCTACGGCCACGGCATTGGAGATAGCGTCCTGGCTGGAATTTCGGCCCGTTCGAAAGATGTACCGGTTCCAATTGGCGCCGGTAATCGAGTCGGCTACCGCCGGCTCCACAATCAGAATCTTTTTAAATTCTTCCGCGGTGGCAAGGCATGCCAAAGCCACACCACTGCTCGTTGGTCCAACGGCGATGTCGACCTTATCATCGCTGTAAAACTTGGTCAGGAGCATTTTAGCCCGGGCCGGTTTAAGTTGAGTGTCTTCGACAACGAGTTCGACATCCCTATCCATTATCTTATTGGTCCCTTTGGTGAAGTATTCCAACCCCATTTTAAAGCCGGTCACTTCAGCCTTTCCGTAAATCTCATACGGGCCGCTTAGCCCTTGCATAATTCCAATTTTAATCGGATCAGCGGCCATTGCCTGGGGCAATACCAGGGCGATTGTTAAAAAGATGGCGATTAAACTGTAAATAGACGTTTTTCTGTTCATTTTTTTCTCCTCCTTTTGGTTGGTGTGACTTTGATAAAACAAGTAAGTCGAAATGATGGTGGCCGTTTACGACTTACGATTGATATTGATTTCGAAGTTCGTTTTTTAACACCTTACCGGCGGCATTCCGGGGAAGCGCGTCTACAAATACCACACGCTTGGGCACCTTAAATTTCGCCAGACGGGTTTTTAGAAATTCGACGATCTCTTTTTCACTCAACGCATTGCCGCTTTTCAATGTGACCAGCGCACATCCTACTTCACCCCATTTCTCATCTTTCAATCCGATAACAGCCGTTTCCGCCACCTCTTTCAACTCGTAAATAGCGTTTTCCACCTCAGCCGGATAGACATTTTCACCCCCTGAGATGAACATGTCTTTTTTACGATCGACAATATAGAGATCGCCATCGGAATCCATTCGAGCCAGGTCGCCAGTGTGAAACCAACCATTGCTAAACGCCTTTTGGGTCGCTTCGGGTCGGTTCCAATATTCCTGGAGTAGATTCGGGCCCCGGATCATCAACTCACCCACGGTTTCAGGGGGTAAAATATTCAAGGCGTCATCCACCACGCGCGCATCGGTATGAAACAGTGGCCGCCCGATAGACCCCGCTTTTTTTAACGCCAGATCGCGGGAAAGCGTTGCGATGCTCGGTGCGGCTTCACTCATTCCGAAGCCCTGTTGAAGAACAATCCCGGCTTCATGGTACTGGCGCACCAAACTTTCGGGTAGGGGTGCCCCGCCGCTCATGACGACGCGGGTTTTATTAAATGCGGTTGGATCGAATTGCGGGTGTTGGATTAAAAACAAGAAAATGGCCGCCACGCCGAAAAATAACGTAATATTTTCATTTTTTAACAAATCGAGCGTCACTGCCGGGTCAAATGTGCGTTGAACGATCACAGTGCCCCCGGCATAAATCATGGGCAAAGTGAATAAGCCGATCCCTCCAATATGAAACATCGGTAGAACAGAGAGATTTCGATCGCGGGAACTAAAATTCATGTCCAGCATCAGATTAAGGGTATTATAAAAGCTGGCGCCCTGGCTAAGAACCGCACCTTTTGGACGGCCCGTGGTGCCCGCAGTATACATGATGATATGGGGTGTTTCCAGATTCACCGCTGCGGTCGGTACAGGTGCTTCTTCCGGTTGCCGGGCCATCAGATCTTCATAAGCGTCTGCCCCTTCAACGGATTCACTACCGATGATGATGCAATGGGTTAGCGGTGATTGTCTTTTTAGTTCGGGCATCATCTTCTCGAACTCGGATTCTAATATGAGATGGGTCGTGCCGCTGTCTTTGAGATTAAAAGCCAGCTCCACGGGAGAGAGACGCCAGTTCAAAGGAACGAGTATGAGACCCAGTTTTGCGGAGGCAAAGATCAATTCAATATACTCGGCACAATTGTAGGCCAGAATTGCGCAGCGATCTCCATATTTTAAATCGCTCGCGGCCAGCGCATTGGCAAGCCGGTTGACCCGCCGATTGAGTTGACGGTAAGTCAATCGGCGGTTGCCGTCGATGATGGCGTCTTCATTGGGATTAAGCACTTCTCTTTTAGAGAGCCAAAATCCAATTCCTTGCGACTGCATCATATATTTCCTCTGTACCTATTTCCCTGGGACTATCAGAGATCCTCAAACAAAGAGCTTTTTCATCAAATTCGCTAGGTTGTGAGAGAAGTTGGTGACGGTTTGCAACCCCTCTTCATCTTCTTCGGCATCCCGCGCACCGCCGGCACCGGCCATCCCCACATTCCAGTAGGTAGAACCGGGGACCGTGATGCCATTAAAGAAAAACCAAAGAAGCAATTGGGAAAAGGCCACATTGTGTCCGGCTCTACGCGCGACAGTGATTGGCCCGCCCACTTTGTCTTGGAAAAACCTGTCGCTCCAATACGAAATAAATGTCGCCCGGGCCAGAAGGGCCATCATTTGAGGGACAACGGAACTAAGGTAAACCGGGGATCCAAGAATGATGCCTTCGGCCCCCCGCATTTTGGATAGAATATACTCAAAGTCATCTCCCTTAATCGTACAACGCCCCCGATCTTTATTAACACAATCATAACACCCATTGCAGGGGTCGATCTTTTTTCCCCGCAAGGAAACCAACTCGGTCTGTATCTTTTCTGATTCCAACACGTCCAGGGCCGTTTTTACATAATGAAGCGTATTGCTTCCGGCGCGCAAGCTTCCCGCAATCCCTACCACTTTCATGGTCATGACGTCACCCTCAACCTTTTTCCAAATCTTTCACCAATACCAGAGACTGGGCCTGGCAAACCAGTTGACCGGATGAATTGGTGCAGGTATCCAACAAATTGACCAGCTCTTTTTCCGGCCTTAAGCGAACGATCTTAACCGATGCAAATATATCATCATCAACATAAGCCGGAGCCGGAAAATAGACGGTCTGTTTCAGCCAATTGGTGCCCCTTCCCGGTAGACGCGTGCCCAATAGATCGGAAAATATACCGCTTAAAAGGGGGCCGGGAATAATACAACGGTCAAACCCCGCTTGTTGCGCGAATTTTTCATCGGTAAATAGTGGATTGCTATCGCCGGTTAAATCGGCGTACTCCGCCAGATCCGCAGCCGTAAACGTCCTATGAGTTGTTGCCTTTTGGCCAAGCTTAAGGTGCTTTAGCGTGTCCACGCCGATGGTTTCCAAAACCTGACCACTCGCCATAAAGGACTGATCGTTTCCGGGAAATCCGGACGTTCCTCCCGGTAAACAAACCAATGTTTTGCCAATACATGCGTCATTTCCATCGGGTAGGCGTATCTTTGTATCGATCTCTGCCGTCATGTTTTGGGGGTGGACATCCATTACCTCCAATCGGACGGTGACTTCCGTTTGGGTATAGGTTGGGTGTTTAAACATCAATTCTTGCTTAATTTGCGTCGTGCCGGGTCCTGGAATGCGGCCACCGAGTACACTGCAAATCGTACTGTAAAGCATCATGCCATGGGCAACCGTATTGCCGAAACGGGTCCGGGCGGAAAAAACGGGATCAACGTGGATAGGATTGGTGTCGCGGCTAAGTTCGGCAAAGCGATCGAAATCCTGCTGTGAAAAAGTTCGCTTCATTGTTTCGACATGGCCCGTCCTGATTACCATATATATTACTCTTTTGCTTTATACGGGTATACGGCGGCGTTTCCGGCTTTAAAAGTATTAGAATCCCGTCTCGTTAGGAACGGTTCAGGGGTAGAAAATCAATCAAAAATGAAATATGAATCAACTGTTAGTATTTTAGAATATTCTACCGCCCTGTCAAGCATAAAGTGAGTGCATGGCAACTATTTTTGTTCTGGCTTCAGGCCAAAAAACAAAAACTCAAGGATGTCGGTGCGTAGTTGATCAGAGATATCGGATTGGGGGCTCGTATTCCAGATAATCCATTTGAGTACGATAAAATGGACCATTCCCATAATGGTGTGAGCCAATAATTCTACCGGCAGGTCCCGAATCTCACCCCGTTTAATCCCCTGTTTTAACCCTTTGAAATAACCGCGGGCAATTTTACTATAATACCATATGGAGACATCCCGGCTGATAACCTCGCATTCGGGAATTATCCGATAAATTTTCCGGTGTAGCCGGGTAAAATCGATGAAAGCGAGAATGCCGACGCGTTCGGCATCCCGACGATCTGTGGTCCTATCCACTACCCTTTGGACGTTCCGCCGCATCATACGGTTGAAGTACGTGACAAACCCTTTGATGAGATCAAATTTACTTTCAAAATGAACATAAAATGTGCCTTGCGCAACCTTGGCCGCCCGCGTAATTTCGCTGATACTGGCGCGATTAAACCCGTACTCCCCGATGACCTCTTCGGCAGCATTGAAGATCGCCAGACGTGTTTTTTTTCCCTTGGTGAGCTGCTCTTCATTCTCTTGGCGAAGGGCTACGGGATCGGGAATTGAAAGCAGATGCCAATCCGCCCCGCGTTTCCAAGGTGCACTCCCACTGATGCCGTTCATCATAAAATCGGCAATCAGGTTTAGCAACTGATCCCGTGGTAAATCATGTTGCGGGGTCTTCCAGTCTAAGGAGTGAAAGTAACATATCCCGATTAATCCATAAGCCACTATATTCGGGTCCAGGGATCGGATATTTCCCAATTGGACTTCATGCCGAAGAAAAAGCCTAAGATGCCGCGCGATGGACTCATAGTAAGCGTTTGTCACTTGATCGATGAGTTCCGATTCGCCCAGAATGCGGTTAAACGCCAGGTTGTTTTGCGTGTGGTCGTAAAGAATCTCAATATTGCGCATTAACCGCTGTTTAAAAGTCAGCCCTTCCATGGAAATAGCGTCGGTCTGCTCCATGAAGCGCGAAATGATACGGTCATTCAATTCCTGGAAGGCTTGTTCCTTGTTCTTGAAATACTGGTAAAATGTGGCCATGGAGACCCCACAAGACCGGACGATCTCCGAGATGGAGGCGCCAAAGAACCCCTTTTTTTTAAACACTTCGTGGGCGGCATCAAGAATCGCTGCCCGAGTTGCCCTGCCTTTGGCGGTCAGGCTGCCCTTGTCGCGAGCCGGTTTTAAGGTTTTATCCGGCGGTGATATCATAGATGAATCAGCTGTCATGTTTTTATACATAAAATACTTTTCATCGAATATCAAGTTTATCCTTACCCGGATAAATGAACCACCGCCGACACTTTAAAACCGCGGGATTGTCCAAAGTACTATTTTAATCGTTTAAGTGTTGTAGTACAATTGGTGACCGCCGAGCCCCCGACATTGAAAACAACCCCGACTTCCGGTTGGCCTTTTTTGGGGGAAATGCCAATCGGGTCACCCACCAACTGCTTATATGCCAGGGCATGCATGGATGCCCCGGTGGCGCCCACCGGGTGGCCTTTGGATTTCAGGCCGCCGGAAAGATTGATGGGACAATCGTCATCGGGTGAATATTTGCCTTCTATAAAATCCCATCCGCCCTGGCCGTCCCGGGAGAGTCCCAGCGCTTCGACACTGAGAATCTGATTGATGGTAAAACAATCGTGTACCTCGGCAAAATCCACGTCTTTGATCGAAATCCCGGCTTCATCAAAGGACTTTTTGATTGACAGTTTACCGGCGATGAGTTCGTGCATGTTGGGACGGACATTTTCCGGCAACCTTTCAGTGGTCAGGCCGATCCCGGCGATTTCCACCACCCGGTTACTGATGGATTTGGCATCATCGGTGGGGGCAATGACCAGGGCCGCCGCGCCATCGGTCACTAAGGAACAATCGTGCAGCCTCAAGGGCGGGGCAATCATTGGGTTGCTGCCCTTGCCCTCATCGGGCAGGTTCAAAATGGCATCAGCCGTGGTGAGACCCATTCGGTCCGGCGGACTTCCCTTGCCGAAATGCGCCAGTGGGTTTTCGAGCCCGTTGCGGTAGCATAGCGCCGTTACGGCGGCCAGCATTTGGCGCAATTCCTCGGCGGTATATTCATAATGCGCCTGATATCCCTTGGCATATTCGGCAAACAGCCCGGGAAAAGTCATTCCCTTGGCGCCTTCTGTCGGCCAGTGGGAAGAGCAGGCCAACACGTGGGTCATATCCTTGGTGGGAAGCAGGTTCATTTTTTCGACCCCGATCACCAGGACTCTTTTAAATCTTCCCGATTCGATGCCGTAGATGGCGTTATACAGGGCCACCGAGGATGAGGCGCAGGCACCTTCGGTCCG
>Ga0209013_10003292_pt1 | contig 14370 bp, 9 predicted proteins | sample Cruoilmetagenom2_FD_187291 | JGI IMG/M metagenome (GOLD analysis project Ga0209013, IMG submission 187291) | Oil polluted marine microbial communities from Coal Oil Point, Santa Barbara, California, USA - Sample 2 (SPAdes) (version 2) | ecosystem: Environmental > Aquatic > Marine > Oil seeps ... | reverse complement strand
GGTGTCTCCGTGTAGGCGGGTCCTTCAGGGCCCGCCACCACGACGATTCGGAACCAGGAGAGGCGCTACCTGAGCGAACCGGATACGCATTAACCGGTAATTAGTTGGAGGAGGTGATTTTCCATGAAGAAGATCGTTCATGCCATGATCCTGCTTGTTTTGTCTTCTACCTGGCTCTTCGGTCAAGACACCCAAATCGCTGTTGACAGCGCGGAGAAACAAGCCGTCATCGATGCTCTCTGTGAAAACCTGGAGCGCGAGTACATCTTCCCCGATATCACCGAGGAATACGTTCGCATGCTCAGAGATAATCTCCAGTCCGGCAAGTATGACAGCATTGAGCAGCCGCAGGACTTTGCCCGCGCGATCACTGACGACTTGATGTCCGTACACAGGGATCGACATCTCTCCGTCCGGTTTAACCCGGGCTGGGTGAAGAACGAAAGAGACAAGAAGGAGCTCGACGAAGAGGCGATCGCGCTCCAAGAATGGCGGGACCGAACCTCCAATTACGGGTTCCAAGAAATCAAGATCCTCCCGGGTAACATCGGGTATCTCAAGTTCAACGGGTTCAGCTATGACACGGATGCCTTTCAAACCGCCATTGGGGCGATGAGCTTCCTGGGCAATACCGACGCCCTGATCATCGACCTTCGAACAAACGGCGGCGGTTCCCCGGAAATGGTCCAGTTTCTGTGCAGCTATTTCCTGGACAACCCTCGCCAACATCTCAATTCGTTCTCGTACAGGGAAAAGGAGAAACTGACTCAATACTGGACCTACACCTACCTCCCCGGGAAAAGGCTGACCGAGGTCGACCTCTACATATTGACAAGCGAACGAACGTTTTCAGCTGCCGAAGAGTTTGCCTACAACCTGAAGGCCATGGAGCGCGCTGTAATTATCGGGGAAACTACCGGGGGCGGCGGCCACGATAACAAATTTGTCATTCTCACCGACAGTTTCATGATGAGCTTGCCCTTTGCGCGGGCCGTCAACCCCATCACAAACACGAACTGGGAGGAAGTCGGTGTCGAACCCGATGTCAAAGTCTCCCAGGAAGAGGCCCTGGATATAGCGCTGGAAGCCGCCAGCAAGAAACTGTCGGAGGAGGAGAGAGACCCACGATTCAAGTCCTACTATCAGTGGTACCACGAATCCTATGAGGCGGCGCTGAATCCCGTGGTTATCGATGAAGAGACGCAGCCATCATATGTCGGACAGTACGGACCCCGGACCATTACGCTGGAAGACGGCTCTCTGTTCTATCAGAGGGAGGGGCGGGCCAAGCTGAAGATGATCCCGATCGCTGACAGCTATTTCATGTTGGATGGGATCGACTCTTTCCGGCTCAGGTTTATTAAGGAAGGAGATCGAGTCGTCGCCGTGGAGGGTCAAAACCCGACCGGGGTGACTGACAAGCATCCCAGAAGCAACTGAATATCCGAGCAACTGAAAAGATGCTTGGCACGCACTTGCATGCATTAATGTACCGGCACTGAGAGACCACTCATGGGGCACGGGAGGGTCGGTATCGATCGGGTAAGAGTCAGTCTGGCGGACGAAAAAGAAGATCGACTGAGTGTTGGCACCATCTCGATCGAAACTTCGGAGCCCGTGTAGGCGTAGGTCATCAGAGAATTTGACGGGAGGATGGGTTTGCGAAAACTCTTTGTTCTCAACGTTTTTGTGGTGCTGATCGCGCATTTCGGCTGCTCCGGCCCGGACACTCCGGCCTCTGGTGTCGATGCGGGCGGCTTTCCGTCCTTGACGGGGCCCTATCTGGGGCAGGAGCCGCCCGGTCAAGAACCGGAGCTATTTGCACCGGGTGTGGTGTCGACCGGCGGGCAGGAGCTCAGTATCTGCTTTTCTCCTGCCGGAGACGATGTCTACTTCTTTGTCTGCGGTCCCACCTACAACCCCAGGATCATCCTCCACTCCCGGCGTGAGGGCCCCACCTGGACGACGCCGCGGGAAACCGGGTTTTTCGACGCTGAGCGAACCGACAGCTATCCCTTTGTCGCTCCGGACGGTGAGCGGATCTTCTTCTGCTCGAGCCGCGCGGCCGGAGGTTCCCCAGGCACGGGGGGTCATCATGAGATCTGGTTTGCGGACAGGGTGGGCAACGGCTGGGGCCAACCCCGGAAGGTCGATTTCGGCGGCGGTCTCGGGGGCTCCGGGACCTTTCCGTCCGTCGCGGCCAACGGCAACCTCTACTTCAACGGGGGCCACGGTTCCGGAGGTTCAGACATCTATTTCTCGAGGTATGACGGAGAAAGCTACACGACGCCCGAGAGGCTGAGCGATGCCGTCAATAGCGCCGGCGGGGATTTCCACCCATTCATCGCCCCTGATGAGAGCTTCCTACTCTTCGATTCCGTCAGAGACGACGACGCCTTCGGCGGCAACGACTTGTACATCAGCATTCGCGCCGAGGATGGACGATGGGGGCAAGCCCGAAACCTGGGTGAACGGTTGAATACCGAGCACGGAGAGATGCGCCCCTTCCTCACGGCCGACGGGGAATACCTCTTCTTCGCGAGTTCGAGACCGGTTCCCAGGCCCCTGCCGGAGCACCCCATGGCCCTTGGCGAGGTCGCGCGGATCTTCGGTGGACCGGGAAACGGCCTGCAGGATATCTACTGGGTGAGCGCGGAAGCCATCGCGGAGTTCCTGTAGCTGTAAGGATGAGCCTCCTGCAATATTCAAAATCAAACTTCGAAACGGCACCTGGCCGGCATCGGCGATGTGCGGGCGAGACGCCCGCACCACAATCCCAGCATGACGGTTTTTGTGGTGCGGGCGTCTCGCCCGCACGTCTTGATCCTGTTTTATCCGACGGAGGCCGAATTCGATATTGAATTTTGCAGGAGGCTCGGGATGCCACGGTTCGCTCTGTGGCATTGGGGCATGTCGATCAGCTCCAGGCCCAACGATGTTGACGATTCCTGACCGGGTCCCGTCTGGTGAGAAGTACGGGCTAATGATCGACGTAGCCTCGCGGCGCCCGGACGTTGACGTCGGCCGCTTCGACCCGCACCTTCACCCGGTGCCAGCGACCGTCGTTGCGCTTGTTGTCCGGATAGTAGCCGAGCACGTACTGCTCGCGGAGCTCTTCCAGGATACGGATGAAAGCGGGCCGGATCTCATTCGGCGACGCCACATCAAAGATCCGACCGCCGCTTCGGTTCACGGCCTGGATCAGGGTATTTCGCTGCTCCCTGTACCGATCCGAGTTCTTCCACGCCGAGCTCAAGTTCACTTGTTCACCAGCATCTGGACTGCTGCTATCGCGGGCGAAACGGATCCAGTAGATCAGCGCATTGCTCTTGCGCGCGAACTCGGAAATGTGCCCCATCGGAAGCACGCTGTGGGTGTCGACGCCATCTGACAGGAGGATCAACACTCTCCGTCCCTGCCGTTGCTCGAGGAGCTTGAGAGCGACGAAGAGATGGTCCTGGAGGGCTGTGCCGCCACGAGCCTCGGTCCCGCTGAGGCCGGCGGTCAGTACCGCCTTGGCGTCGGTGATCGGGGTGGTGCTGAGGAGCTGGTCGGAGAACACCATGACCTGGGCCTGATCGAGCTCGTGCATGCCGTGGATGAAGGACGCAGCGCCCGCGATCGCCGATTCGATCTTTTCGCCGTACATCGATGCGCTGGCATCGATCAGGAGAACAGCAGTGAACGGAAGGTCACCGCGGGCGAAGGTGACCAGCTCTTGGGGGTTGCCTTCGTCGGTTACGGCGAACACCTCGCCCCCCAGATCGAGCACCCGCTGGTCGTCGCGAGTCACCGAAACGTAGAGCTGTTGCAGCTCGACCTCGTAATCGGCCGCGATCGGAGTGGGCCGGGTGGTGACTGCGTGCGTTGCCGTATTGCCCTCCACGTCCCGCGCCACCACCGAAAACCGGTGGGGAATGTTTTTTTCACCGAGGTCGACGTGCATGCGAAACGGCTCCATGGTGAGCGTGCCAATGGCGCGGCCGTCGAGCTGGAACTCGACCTCTGAGATGTCGACGTGGGAAACGACCTCGGCGACGACGTCCAGCTCACCGATCACAATCTCCCCGTCCTTCGGTTCGAGGATCGAGACCCAGATGTCCTGGGCGCCCGCCGGCACCGCCGCCAGCGTCGCCAGCGTCAGACACGTCAGCGTCAGCATCGAACAAGGCCACCTCATCCCGCGCCCCCGCCGGCGGCCAGGGCCGATCGCAGGGCGGGCATCGCCTCGATGGCCCGCGCGGTGAGATCGGACTGCGACGCCCTGACACCCAGTGACGGCCATTCCGCATAGCGGGCGCGGGGCGAAACTTCGAGGCTCGCGGGTGGGAGATCCGCCACCGCCTCGATCGCCTCGCGGTGACGGTTCGACCGTTCGAGGATGGCAGCCAGCAGGATCCACAGCCGCTGGTCATCCGGCATTCGCTCGAGCGCGGCACGGACCGCCCGCTCCGCTTCGCCCACCGAACCATTGTCAACCAGGTACCGGACCAATTCCTGCGCCGCTATGGTCTGGACCCAGGGTCTCCCGCCCGCCTCCATGAGGCCTCTCAGAAGCTCAACGCCCGGCCCGTCGCCGCCCGTGCGAATGAGGTTGACAGCGAGACGCAAGCGGCCCTCGTCGAGGCCCGGTTGGGTCTCGACCAGGCGCCGGTAGTTGGTAGTCGCCTCGAAGTACTCACCGTTTCTTTCGAAACTGAATCCAAGTGACAACAGCGCCGGCCAGTAGTCGGGGCTGAAAAGAAGCGTTTGTTCGAGAAGATCGCGTGCCGCCGTCGCCGCACCCATCTGCGCGATATCACCCGCGAGGTTGACCATCAGGCCCTCCGAGAACCCGTTCTCGGGCTCGAGGCGCGCAAATTGCGCGGCCAATGTGATCGTCATCGTGCGGGCGTGGATCGCCAGAACTCCCTCACTGCGAGCCCTGTAGCTTCGATAAAGCTCTCGGTGGAGGAGCGCGATCGGTATGAGGCTGTCGGGGTTCAACTTGGCCAGAGCCTTCGACTCTGCATACTGCGCTTCGCCGAGGTTTCTGACGGCCTTCGGGGACGGGTCTGCGAGCACCCCGCGCTCGAGCTCCGCTACCAGCCGACGCGCCGCTACTGTGTCGCCCTCACCGAGCGGGAGCAGGGCCCGACGATAGGCGGCGCGAATCTCCTTCTTGTTCATCTTCGGCTCCGCTTGATCGACCTGGTCGACAATCGTCTCGTCACCGGTTTCGTCCGGCGCACGGGCGCTCGTCCACTCCGGTGGATCACCGTCACCCACCACCACCACCGGCAGGGCACGTCGAAGCATCTCGCTCGCCTGGTCGTCGGACAACGTGACGATCAGGGTGTAGTCTCCTGGAGGCAGGTCCACCGGCGTGAGCGTCGCTCGTCGGAAGCCGAAGGTACCCACGGCCGGCCCGCCAAGCTTGACCACCGGTTCGGATACGGTCCGCCCCAACTCGTTGATGATGCGGATCCCGACGCGGGCGTTTTCATCCCAACCGCCTCCCCCGAGCCAGACCTCGGTCGATCGGTCCTCGACCAAAGCCGGCCTGGCGGAGGGGAGAAGGCCGTCTCCGTTACCGAGGACCATGGCGGTGCCCGTGCCCGCCTGCCGGGCTACCATCCATTCCGAGCCGGCATCGGGGAACAGGGGCGGCAGGAGCTGCGGAGTGGGATCGTCAGCGGCCGGCAGTGCCAGCAGGCTCCACGACATGAAGAAGCTGCCGCTGCGCCGGTTCTGGACCATCACCCTGAGGGCGAAATTGCCAGGCCGCAACGCGAAGCGACCGGAGAACTTCAGCCCCGACGCAATAATCCGGTCGGCGTAGACGGCTGGATCGAGGACCAGGCCCTGGGCAATGTGGTCGACGACTCTGCCGTCATCATCGACGACGTACGCGTAGAGGCCGATCGCGATGCTGCGCCCGATGCGGCCCGAAAGCAGCGACTTGCCATCCACTTCGACCACGAACGGCACGGTGGTCCTGTCGTTTTCACCGCGATCACCGAGCGACCAGATTAGCGCGCCATCAACGTCGCCACCGGCCTGGCCGGAGAGCAGCAGGGCGCCGGTCCGAGCCTCGACTGCGCCGATCTCGATGGCCTCGACCACGTCCAAAGCCAGCAGCTGTGAGTTGGTCGGCGGCTCATTGGGCTGCGCTCCGCACAGACCGGCGACTGCGATCGCCGCCACCAAAAAGGTGGCCAAATATCCGACCTCGACGATCCGCACAGACGTCACCCTCGGCCGTCCGCCCATCAGCTGTCCGCGCCGCCCGTTTCGCCCACGAAGAGCTCGAGTGTCGCCACCGATTCGGTGCGCGCGATCTCGTCCCTCACCCCGACCGCGATCCTCTGTCTGCCCGGCCGAACCACGAGGCGGAGGGTGAAACCGGCGCTCTGGCCGAGGGCCGCCGTCAGATCGGCGTTACGCACCGGCACCGGGTACTCGCGACGCTGCAGCGGCGAGAGATCGCCCCGCTGATCGCGTACGGTCAGGAGAATCGAGATCCTACCCTGGTGCTCCTCTTCCGACGGGATCAGGAACAGCTGCCCGATAGGAACGATGATAATCACCGGTAGGAGATAGGTGCCGTCATCCCGAGGCGTGATGTCGCCGTTGGACACCGAGATCCCGAGCGGGTTGTCGGCAACCCCGTGAACGGCGGCTGACAGTGTGCGGTCGGTCATCCGTTCGGTCTGCGGAATATCCAGGTAGCCCTTTCGATGACGGACGCGGACACCGTCCTGTTTGACCCTGACCTCGAGCCGATGGTATTTGCCGTCACCCACGTGCGCCGGCTCAAACGCGAGAGAGTAGTAGCTGGCGAGCTCGACCGCAACCTCGTCCAGCTGACCGGCGAGGGCGGGGGAGTTGACCAGCGTCCGCCCGCCGGTGGTGCCGGCCATGTTGCCCAGCATCACCTCCCCGCTCATCCCCTGCGCGATCGCGAGACCCTGCTCGTCCATTGAACGCGACTCGGCCGACATCGCCCTCGCCTGACCCGCGCCCATCGCGGAGAGGTTGTAGTAACTCACCCGGTGGCCGTTGGCGAAGCGGGCGAGGTCGTCGAACTCGTTGCCGAGATCATTGCGGACGGCCATCAGGAACGCCCGCTGGGAGTCGACTCTGAACGCTGGAACCGAGCCGAAGGTCTCCCCCCACGCCCTGTACAACAGCTCGCCCGGCCTCGCCTCGACCCCATCGCTGACCAGCAGCAAGGCCTTGCGGCCGCTGAGACCGGAGAGCGAGCGGATCAACTGCTTCTGGTTGGCGAGGCTGGTCTGCGTCCGATGGACCGTCTGGTCGGCGTAGGAGTCGATCTGCTGGAGAAGGCTGCTTCCTGCGCTTTCCAGAACCATGGCCGAGCTCGAACCCGACCTGGCGGCGGCGGCGGCCGCATTCTCCATCTCACGCAGCATCCGGTTCTCCTCGAGCCGTCGAGAAAGCGACGCGCTCCGCTGCAGGGAGTCGAGCGCCCTCACCGCCTGGTCAGTATCTTCGGTGAACGCCTGCTCGATATTGAGGTGTCCGTCATACCTGACCAGCATTACTCTGAGGTCGGGTGCCAGCTCGGACGTCAGAAAGCCCCGCAGGTGCTCGATCGCCGATTGTCGTTGTCCCCGGCTGAGATTGGTGTCGTCAAAGTAGATGATCAGGTAGAGATCCTGCCCTGGCTCGCTCTCCTCCGATTCCCGGCTGGACTCCGCGAATCCTCCGGAGGATTCGGTGACGCCCAGAGCGGCGTAGAAGTGTGAGATCGACACTGGCTTGCCGTCCTCGAAGACCTCGAAGTCCTCGAGAGTCAGACCGGGCATCGGCCGACCGACGCGGTCGGAAACGTAGACCTCGACGCTGACCAGCGGCACTTCCAGCGGCGCGAAAAACGTGGCCTGGGGCTGATCCGGCTCCTGGGCTCCGACCGCTGCGACCCCAATCGCCGTCGCCAAACCGAGGCCGATCACCCGGCAGAATGTCTTCGTCATACCTGCTCCTCGATCCACGACCGTCCGAGGCGATCGGCCGGCCTCAGCCATCCACTTTCCAGAGGGTATAGTACGAATCTCGTCTTCGGTTGTTCGCAAGAGCGGGTGCAGAGGACCTTTGGCACGTATTTCCTACCGGGTTTCGTCGCCTGGGCGGCGAAACCCGGTGAGAAGCGCAGGCTAAAACTCGAAGCGGAAACCGAGCTCGTAGCGACGGGGGGTCTGCCAGTCGATAGCTCCGCCCGTGTCGGCATGGTTGCCATCAACGTCTGTGCAGCCGTTGATCTGCCCGCACACTCGGGTGACCCTCTCCTGGCTGAGGGCGTTGAAAACCGAGCCGATCAATACCAGTCGAACCTGGCCGACCGTGAAGCCCTTTGAGAGCTGGAGGTCGAGCTGGTAGCTGGAGTTAGCCTCCTGGCTTCCACGCGGTTCGGCGAACCAGAAGCCGTACGGAATGTAGGGAATTGTCTGGCCTTCATACTCGCCGCCGCTGTTGCTGGGGTTGGCCCGCGGCTCCCACGTGAAGGGCGAGGAGTAGAAGGCGTCGAAGGCGATGGTCCAGTCGCCCTTGATGCTGAAGAAGCCGTTCAGCTTCAACCGGCTCTCGCGGTGGTCGCTGAGATAGCCGTAGCGGTTTTCATAATGGGCGGGATAGAAGTCGAAATCCGGGCCCGTGTTCTGGTTGTACTCCTGGCTGCCCTTGGACTTGGAGTAGGTATAGGAGGCGTTGAGGGTCAACCAGCTGAAGGTACGGGTGTGGTACTCGAGGATGAGGCCCTGGTAATCACGTGTGAGCTCGGGCAAGTTGGCCATGATGAAGAAATCACAGCTCGCATCCTCCGCCGGCGGCCCGGGGAAGTTCCCGTCGCACGTGTCCTCGAAGATGTCCTTGGTCGTCTTGTCCACGTAGGTGACGACGACCGAGGCGCGCCTTCCGACCTCGCGCTCGTAGGCCAGGCTCCAGGTGTCGGTGTACATGGCCTTCAGATCGGGGTCGATCCGACTCGGCTCCTCTCCGAACACACCCCCGGGGGTGAGGAACCAGCCTCCGGGGTCCCAACCCTCCGGGTCCATGCTCCAGCCGAACCCGATGCTGGTGGCCCAGTTTTCACATGCCTCGGCGCCGAGGCCGAGAAAAAAGGAGCACGAAAACCATCCGTTCGAGGGCGCATACCCGGTGCGTGCGAACTCGGGCAGGTTGAGAGCGCTCGGGGACATGAACTTTCCCCAGTTGCCGCGCAGGATGCTCTTGGCGTCGCCGGTGATATCCCAGGCAAAACCGAGACGGGGCTGCCACTTGTCCATGTCGGTGACCTGGGTGCCGTCGTCGGTGTCGTACTTCGCGAGATCGTAGCGGACGCCCAGTTTGAGGGTCAGGTTCGGCATCACTCGCCAGGTATCCTGCACGAAGGCCGTAGAGTTCGTTCCACTATAAACCTGCTCACCGGTGGTGAAGTCCTGCCACCAGACGAACGGGAAGTTACCGCCGAAATCCACGTCCTCGAACGAGTTTCCGGGGACCGCGGGGTCACACTGGGCACCGCCGGCGGTGCCGGTGGTGCAGTTGGCGCTGACGAAGTTCAGGTCAGAGTAGACGATGCCGCCCTTGAACTCGTGCGACCCGGCGAGGTCGTCGACGAACCAGGTCAGGCTGGTGGTGATGTCGTCACGGTCGCGGTTCGAATACTGCTGGTTTAACGCGTTGACAGAGAGAATTCCTGTATCAAGGTTCAAGTGGCCGATGGGCTCAAGTTCGCCGGATTGCGGGTACGAATCGAGCGTGGAGCGAAAGGCGCTGATGACTGTGTTCCACATCAGCGAATCCGACAGCAAGCCGTTGACCTCGGCCGACCAGATGTCCGCGCCCTGGGTCTGAAATCTGGTGGCCTCGGCCGTTGTGAACGCCGAGGCGTCGATGTTGTCGATATCCGCCGGGTCGCCGGTGTACTTGCCGGTCACCCGCCAGCTCTGGCTGGCCTGCCAGGTGAGCTTGGCCAACGGAAAGTTGGCCTTCGAGGTCCGGGTCGTTGGTGAGCCGATCGGCGTGATATCCGAAGCGATGTACTGATAGGCGACGAAGAACCACAGCTTGTCGCGCAGGATCGGACCGCCGAACGTCAGGTTGACCTCCTGCCGCTGGCTGTCGAGGTCGCCGGCGTCGAAGTGGTCGCCGTTTTCCTGGAAGGAGTCGTCGCGATAGCGGATATCGGCGGTGCCCGAAAACTGGTTGCCGCCCGACTTGGTCACCAGGTTGATGATGCCGCCGGTCGCGTTGCCGTACTCGGCCTCGAAGCCCGAAGTCTGAAACTGGATCTCCTGGATCGAGTCGAATGTGAAGTTGGTGCCGAAGGTCGCGCTCACCGGGTCGGTGGTATTCGCACCGTCGACGTAGTAGGCGTTTTCACCCAGAGTCGAACCGAGAACCTGTGGGTTGTTGGCGACGAGATTGACACCCGCAGTCTGGCCGAGAATCGCCTGGTACCTGCGGTTGTCCGTGCCGATGGCCGCACCCTGCATATAGGTGTCCGTGAAGCTCATCTCGGTGTTGGCCTGCGTCGGGTCGACCATCGGGGTCTCCGCAACCACCTCGACCTGGCCGCGGAAGGTGCCCTGCGGCATCTCGATGATGATCGATCTCGTGCCGCCCAGGGCAACCAGAATCTCGTTGCGTTCCTGGCTGATAAGGCCTGAGAAGTCCGCCTTCACCCTGTACTCGCCTGGAGCGATGCCGATGAACGCGAACTCGCCGGCGAGGTCGGTGATCCTGGCCTGCTCTCCACCGATCAATGCCGGCGAGGTGATGGAAACCGTGACGCCGGGCAGGGCGATTCCCTTGTCGTCGACCACGGTACCGATCAGCCGACCCGTCGTGGTCTGGGCCTGCACAGAGGAGACCACCAGCAGCGCCGCCAGCACCGCCATTGTCACTGGCGCGTTGATGCGTCGATACACGGCAGCTACCTCCTTGCTCCCACAGCTTTGCGATCAACCAGATGGCCTTCGCTGGCTAACCCCTGTGTATAAATCGTAGCAAACCTGGTGCCAGGATACGACCCGCCGAGCGGACTCTCTCTTCCGGACAACATCCGAGATACCGGACATCAGTGCAGAAATCCATCTGCGGCCGAGCTGGATCGTCCAAATGCCAGGGTCGATAGGCTCTGCAGAAGCACGATCCGGGCCGGGTGTGTTTCCCCGTGTGCTTCGTTAGTCCATGCAGGGCAGGAATTCGCCCGGCGCCGCGTAGATGAACTCTCCATCCTGGCTGTCTCCGTCCACCTTGGACACGTACGCCAAAAAGGAGTTGGGCCAGTCACTCTCGCACGGATCGGGTGTGACGGAGCTCGGGTCGAGCCAAAGGTCGATCGTGAGGGGACCCTCGACCGTGCCCACGCCGAGGCTGGCAAAGGACCACTGCCCCGCGGAGAGAGAGCCCATCGTTTTGCTGCCCTGGACCACCACCGTGGCATCGGATCTGATGATTCGGTAGTGGATCGTCGTCTCCACAAGGGACAGGTTGACGATGCCGAGGTTGGACCGGAACTGGCCGTCGTTGCGGGCGCCGGTGAGATATGAAGGGGTTCCCGTGGAGTTGTCCACCTCTTCGGTAGCTGGGATTGTCTGCCCGTAAGTACCCACGGGGCTGCTCACGTCGTAGGTGCGCATGGTGGCGATAATTATTGAGTCTTCCGGATTTCCCGATGCGGGCAGAAAATCAGGTTCGCAGGTCACGATCAGAACACCCTTGATGTCCTCGGTGTGGCCGAGCAGGGTTGCCAGCACGTCTTCGAAGAGGCGGGTCTCCCGCGCGGCCATAGTGATCTGATCGTCAAAGGTCAGATCCAAGATGGTGTGGGCCTGATTCTCGGGGAGAAACTGGAATCCCACGACGATCTCGTAGTCGTTTAGATTGTTGACCACCACATCGGATACCCATTGACTCGGCGGTACACCTGCTATGTGAGCCGCCGCGGGGAATGCCTGCGTGTTACCCACCTCCTGCGCACCGGCCGGAACGGCCGCAACCGCTGCGAGCACCAACAAACTGAGGATTCCGGATCGCATCGTATACCTCCCTTTCGTTCTGATGATCGGCGATCGAGGCCGACCCATTGTGACACTTCATTCACAGTATGCGTCTCAAGATGGTCCAGTGCAAGGTTTGCATCCATCGCCCGCATGACCCAGAACTATTTCCATGGACGATCTGTTCACCCTGGACAAGGCCGAGATCATCGCCAGGGTGGGGGAGAGTGTAGAGCGGCTCTCGCGAAGGGCTCCCGAATCGAGGATCCAGCTCTACCGCCCCTGACCCGCACTCCAGAGAAGCTCTTGGAATGTGCAGCCGGGATCCGGCTCCGCCTCCGGCTACGCCGTGACAGGCTGGCTGCACCACAAGACGGCCTTGACGTTCCCCTTGTGGTGCGGGCGTCCCGCCCGCACATGACGATATTCATTTTGGCGTGGGTGAACCGCTTGCCGCGCTGCCCCTCGGACGGTTCATTCCCCTTCTGTAGTCAAGCGATCCATTAGTTTTCGCCACGGCTCGATGCCATTGCAGGGCGGTTGATCGATGACGGTGCGGCCGCTGTGCTCCGGAACTTCGTAACGCTCGAAGTACCGGTCGAGGGCGGTGCTCAGCTCGGCGCCGATTTTGCGGTATTCGGGGGAGTCCACCAGGTTGATGGTCTCGCGCGGATCGGCCTCGAGGTCGTAGAGTTCGTCACCGAACCGAGGGTCGAGCGGCGGATAACGTTGGACGAGCTTGTAACGGCCGTCGTTGATCTGTCGGGCGTTGCCGTGCTCAGTAAACCGATAGCGGCGCCACTCGGTCTCAGGGTCGCTAAGTCTTGGGAGCAGGCTCCCACCCGGGCTATTGATCCTCCTTTGGAGGTCCTCGCCAAGCTCGACCCCCGCCGCGTCGAGGATTGTCTGGAACAGGTCGAGGTGATCGAACGGTAGGTCGAGGGTGATTCCGGCCACTGGAAATCCCCGTGGCCAGCTGAGAATCATCGGCACGCGAATCGACTCCTCGTATAGGTTTTGGGGAAGCGTCGCATTCGATTTGCCGATCACCCCGTGCTGGCCGACCATCATCCCGTGGTCCGAGGTGTAGATCACGAGGGTGTTGTCCAGCCCTCCGCGGGCCTCGACCAGGTCGAGGATCTTCGCCAGCTCGGCGTCCTGATGGTTCACCGCGGCGTAATACTGGGCGAGAATCTCGCCGAGATCCGTGGGCGCCACCGCGGCGGCATTGGCCGCGGGGAAAGGTGAGGTCTCGCCGGTGGGCACGTAGTCGAGGTCGGCATTACGGTATCTCTCGACCAACCCTTCCGGATGTCCGATGATCGGCTCGTGGGTGTCTGTGGGTGCGAACACCAGGAAGTACGGGTGCTCCGGGTCACCGGACTCGATAAACTCTCGCGCTGCGCGTCCCAGATGCTCGAGCTGGAAGCCGTCGACGCTGATCGGCGACCCCTGGTCGGACAGATGGACTTTGCCTTGGTGGAGGTATTGATTGGGCCAGTCTTCAGGGCCCTGGTCGTAGCTCAGCCAGCGGTCGAATCCCCTTGCCGGCTCGAGGCTCGTAGCGCTGCAATGCCACTTGCCGATCAGCGCGGTCCGGTAGCCGGCCTGTTGGAGAAGCTCGGGAAGCAGCACCTCGCCCGCCAGCCAGGCGTGGTCAAAATCGGGTTGCTCGGAGAGGAAATCGTGGACCCCGTGTTGTGAGGGGAGCCGGCCGGTCAGAAGGCTGATCCTGGCCGGGGAGCACACCGGTGACGGGCTGGTGGCGTTGGCCATGAGCACCCCGGAGGCCGCCAACGTGTCGAGGGTTGGCGTCTCGACCTCGTCATTACCGTAAGGTCCGGCGGCCCACTGACCGTGGTCGTCGGCGAGGAAGACGACAATGTCCGGCGGGCGAGTCGACGCGGGATACTGCGCCGTTGGAGGATTACAGGCAATTGTTGTGAGTATCAGGCTTGCTGAACCCACGGTCACCGCAACGAGTCGATTCGTCATGTTTCCTCCGCGCGCGATGGTAGCAGGAGATCCGCGGTCGTACATTCGGCGACAAGAAAGCCCCCTCCGATTGGAGGGGGCTGTTCGGATCGCAGGTTTCTGAGAAGTCTTAGAACTTGGCGACGAACTCGACGCCGATGATCCTCGGGTCGTTCATCATCCCGGTCAGGTTGTTGAAATCGATGCCGTTGCGAACGATCTCGGCGTCAAGGATGTTACGACCAAACAGCGCCACCTCGTACTGGGCGTTGTGGAAGGCATAGCCGATACGCATACCGAGTTCGAACGCATCACTATTGAACTCCACCGAATCGTAGAGGAAGAAGTGCTTCTCGCTGTGGTAGGCCCAGTCGAGCGAACCAAAGAA
>Ga0209013_10003291_pt1 | contig 14370 bp, 13 predicted proteins | sample Cruoilmetagenom2_FD_187291 | JGI IMG/M metagenome (GOLD analysis project Ga0209013, IMG submission 187291) | Oil polluted marine microbial communities from Coal Oil Point, Santa Barbara, California, USA - Sample 2 (SPAdes) (version 2) | ecosystem: Environmental > Aquatic > Marine > Oil seeps ... | reverse complement strand
TGAAGAATTAATAAAAGATAAATCTTTGCGCGAAACTTTCGGCCGGCGCGCCAAAAAATCGGTGGCCAAAAATTTCCTCATCCCCCGACTATTGCGGGACCATTTGAAAGTGGCTAGGGAAGTCATTAAAAAGTAGCTTATAATTCACATCAATATACTAGCATGTTGATGTAAGAAAATCGTTCGTATTATTTACGGAACGCTAAAATAGATGCATCTATAGATGCATCTATTTTTTGTGGCGCCCTATAAGTTCTTTACCGAAAAATATTTTCCAACCTATCACTTAAGAGCGATTGTGAATAAAATAATAAGCCATAGACAATCAAAATAATTAAATTTATAAATTAATAATATCTTAACATTCTTGCTATAGCAGAATTGTTAAGACATTTTAAATATTTGGAAATAAAACAAACCTCATGAGATTCCACAAGGCTTGATCTGTTTTTAATGCGTTTGATAAGTGGGATTGCTTATCACTCTTTTTTAAACTCGCCGGATTTGCTCGCAACAAGTTCTTGGAGTTTTCTTAGGGCAATTTCTAGTCGCTTAATGAGATCATTCTTTTCCGAATTATAACGGATCGCTTCCTGCATACTTTTGATATTGTAATTATCCACTAATAATTTCATTTTCATTATTCTTTCAGCCAGCGTGCGGACAGCGATTGCCTCCTTTTTGGCTTTTAGCTCATCGATTTCCGCGCTTAATGCATTCAAACAATCACATAATGAAGATGTATCTTCTGAAAATTTTTCTGACAGATTTAAGATAGTGTTCTCAAGAATTACAGAGTGCCTGCCTCTTACAAATTCAGGGAGAATAGTTTTAATAGTTTCTATTAAATTGTTTATTATTATGTATATTTCTTCCGAAAAGTCTCGTTTTATACTTCCCAGTAATTCCTTACTTTGCTTTCTTCGCTCATTTACCTCTCTTCTCCAAAGACCGGAAAAGATAGCAATCCCTACGAAAGAAAAACCAAACATCAGCTCAATGAAACCACTTTCGCTTCCACACATTTCACTTCCCTCCCTAAGTTTTATTTAGTTTTTAAGTCAACAATCCCATTTCTTTTCTTAACGCTTCAGCTTGGCATACTGCGGAAAATTTGTCAAATAAAAATTCGTTTAGTGGACTATTTGTGCCTCACTAACCTCACTAAATTCTCTCTGCTCTTTTATAAGCGATCGCTTATAAAAGAGCAGATGGAAAGAAAACGATATAAAAAATGGCATAAAAAAAATAGTGTGAGGAAAATTAATAACTGAATTATTCCCTCACTTCCACTTCCTCAAAACTTTTCTCAATTTTTTTCTTGATTTTTTCCAAGTCCAAAAATTTTCCTTTGGTTATTTTTTTTAGTTTTGGATCCAGAATTTTAATGTCGCGGTATTTTTGGAGGCAATATTTTTTAGCGCCCTTTAGCCAATCGGCGATTTTTTCAAAATCTTTTTCCGTATGCATTCCCGGCACAACCGTGGTACGAAATTCATAATCTATTTGGCTGTTCCTGATTAAATCAACGCTTAAATCAATTCTATCCATATCCGTTTTTACTCCCGCCAGTTTATCATAATTTTCCCAGGAGCTTTTTATGTCCATGGAAATAAAATCCACGATTTTCTTGTCTATAATCTTTTTCAAAACATCCGGGCGGGCGCCGTTAGTGTCCAGTTTAACGGAATAACTCAACTTTTTTATTTTTTCAATAAAATTTATTATATCCGGCTGAATAGTCGGCTCCCCGCCGGTGATACAGAGACCTTCCAATACTCCCCGGCGCTTTTTTAGAAAATCAAAAAATTCTTTTTCCATTTCATCATCATCGTGAACCGCGAACTGTGAACTGATAACTAACTCCGGATTGTGGCAAAACGGGCAGCGAAAATTACAGCCCACCGTAAAAACAGTGGCGGCTAATTTCCCCGGATAATCTATAAGAGTAAGTTTTTGATAAGCGGCAATCCTCATTATTAATAAAAATGTTTAAAAACTTTAACACTAAAAGCCAACGAAAAATTTTCTGAAAAATATCCGAGGGAGAGATAATTTTCTCCAAAATTGCGCTTTTTGGCAGAGACCTTGTCCGCATGGAGTACAGATTAAGTAATTTTGGCTAGAAAATTACGCCCGAGCTATTTTTTAGAAAATTTTTCGTTGGCTTGGAGATAGGCTCCTAGATAAACTTTAACCGCCTACCACAAACTCTTTCCTATCTTCAAACTCGGCTTGCTTTCCTTCGTTCCACTGTTGAACCGGGCGGATATATCCAACCACCCGCGAGTAGACTTCGCACTTTTGCTTCACTACGCATTTCGGACAAGTATAATGTTCTCCTTCTATGTAACCGTGCACGGGACAAATACTGAAAGTGGGAGAAATAGTAAAATAGGGCAAAGCGTAATTCTCGGCAATTTTCCTGACAAGTTTTTTAGTAGTTTCAACACCATTAATGCGCTCTCCCAAAAATCCGTGCAGGACCGTGCCGCCGGTATATTTGGTTTGAAGCTTGTCTTGAATGTCCAGCGCTTCAAAAATATCTTCCGTGAAAGATACCGGCAACTGGGAGGAATTGGTATAGTAAGGCTTGGCTTTTTTATTTTCAACGGCTTCGCTATTGGCGAATATTATCTTGGGATATTTTTCCATATCCAGCCGGGCCAGACGATAAGCCGTTCCTTCCGCGGGCGTAGCTTCTAAATTATAGAGATTATCCGTTTCTTTTTGATAACCGATAATCCTTTTTCTCATATATTCCAAAATTCTTTCCGCCAATTTTTGCCCTTCTTTGGTTGTGACATCTTTTTTTATCAAGTTTAATAAAGCTTCGTTCATTCCCACCAGTCCAATAGTGGAAAAATGGTTGGCCCAATACTGCCCGCGTCGTTTTTTCATAGCTTCCAAATAAAATTTTGAATATGGATAAAGCCCCTTTTCTGACAAGCTTTCTATTAATTCTCTTTTTATTTCCAAACTTTGCTTGGCTAAATCCATAAGTCCGTCCAGTTTTTTGAAAAATTCTGTTTTGTTTTTGGAAACATAACCCAATCGCGGCAAATTTATAGTTACCACTCCAATAGATCCCGTCAGCGGATTAGCGCCAAAAAGCCCTCCTCCCCGCTTAAGCAATTCTCTATTGTCTAATCGCAAACGGCAACACATGCTTCTCGCGTCCTCCGGATCCATATCGGAATTAACGAAATTAGCGAAATAAGGAATTCCATATTTGGCGGTCATCTCCCAAATCGGATTAAAGCGATCATCATTCCAGTTAAATTTTTTATCAATGTTATAAGTTGGAATGGGAAAAGTGAAAACTCTTCCGCTGGCGTCTCCCTCCATCATCACTTCCGCGAAAGCTTTATTTATCATATTCATCTCTTCTTGAAACTCGCCGTAAGTTTCCTTCTGGAGCTCTCCCCCGATAACCACCGCTTCTTTGGCTAAAGTTTTGGGAGGCGTGATATCTAAAGTAATATTAGAAAAGGGTGTTTGAAATCCCACTCGGGTGGAAACATTCATATTGAAAACAAAAGACTGAATTTCTTGCTTGACTTGCCCGTAATTCAATTTGTCGTATCTTATGAACGGAGCCAATAATGTATCAAAATTGGAAAAAGCTTCCGCTCCCGCCACTTCTCCCTGAAGAGTATAAATAAAATTTACCATCTGCCCCAAAATTGATCCGAAATGCTTGGCCGGGTTGCAAGCCACTTTTCCGGAAACTCCGGTAAACCCCCGCCGCAATAGATCTTGCAAATCCCATCCACAGCAATAAGCTGAAATTGATTGAAGATCGTGAATATGAAAATATCCCTGTTCATGGGCGTCTCTTATTTTTTTGGAATAAATTCTGTTCATCCAATATTTTGAGCTCACGGCAGAAGCGATATAATTATTCAGCCCCTGCAAAGAGTAAGACATATTAGCGTTTTCTTTTACCTTCCAATCTATCTCTTTGATATATTTATCCACCAAATCAACCGCATCTTTTAACGCGCCTTCGGTTTCGCGAATTTTACGGCGCTGTTCGCGATAAAGAATATAAGCTTTAGCCGTTTCGTCAAAATCCAAAACCATTAGCACTCTTTCCACTATGTCTTGAATTTCTTCAATTTCGGGAATGTAATTTTTCCGGTAATTTTTATTAAGCAATTGAACAACTTTGCTGGTTACTTTTTCGGCGTTTTTTCCATTCCCCTCACTCGTTTCCTTCAGCGCCCTGGCCACCGCGATTTTTATTTTCTCCCGCTTAAAAGGAACTGTCCGCCCACTTCTCTTCACCACTTTCGTAACCTTATTTCTTCTAGCTACCACCCCCCGATTTCCCCCAACTTTTTTCTTTGTCTGTTTTTTCATTGTTTTGTTTTTTGTTTATTAATTATTTTTTCAACTTCTTCATTTCTTTCTTAAAACTGTCAGCGCTTCCGAAAGATTTATACACGCTGGCAAATCTTAAGTAAGCCACATCGTCAATTTTTTTCAATTCATCTAATATGATTCTTCCTATTTCCCGACTGGTGATCTCATTGGAATCTTTAGTATGAATGCCATACTCAACACACCCCAGCAGCTTTTCAATTTTTTCTTCTCCTACCGGCCTTTTTTCCAGTGCCTTATCAATTCCCGCTTTAATTTTTTCTTGGTCATATTCCTGCTTATCGCCATTTCGTTTAATAACCGCCATACGCATTATTTCCACTTCTTCGTAAGTGCTAAATCGCGCTTGGCATTTTTCGCACTCCCTCCTTCTTCTGGTAGCTTTCCCGTCATTAGTGTCTCGGGAATCAATGACTTTTGTTTCACTATGTCCGCAAAAAGGGCAAATCATAATTCAAATTGTTAAAAATATACTATATGTTGTGTATCACGAGACAATTATACCACAAGGAAAAAACTACGCTAGCCAAAGTTATCCACAGGCCGCATTCAAACTTTACTGTTCTATATTCATTCTATTATATTTTTATACAGACAGATTTAAAATAGATGCATCTATAGATGCATCTAAAATAATTTATACAGTTTAGCCATATACCACTAGCTCACGATCGTATGCTAGTGGTATATTGGAAGATTTCAACTAGAGAAAAATTTCTTTGCCCGCTTTCGACATTTACTTCGGCGATACGTATCGCCGAAGTGTTTGCTAAAAATTATTTTCTGGCTTAGCACTTATATGCGATGGCTCATAAGTGCTAAGTTTAAACAATATGATTACAAAAGCGGACTTAATGCCCGCTTTTGTAAATTCTATCGTATGTGCCTGTTCATCAAGGCTGTTCGTATATTTTAATATTCGCATGTGCGTGTTCGTGACGCTGTTCGCATACCACTATTTTTTCATCTTCTTCCTGATAAACGCCGGAATTTCCAACTCGTCGTCGTCTTCCAATTCTCCGGTGTCTTTTTCCAAAGGACTCTTGGGCTGGATTTTTTCCTCAACAATCATTTTAGATTCTATTTTCTTGGAAGGAAAAGTCATCCTGCTTTCAGCGCTTTCTTTATCTTCGGTTTTAGATCCGCCTCTCATTGAAGAAGTTCTGGATATCATATCCGCGGGAGATTCCTTGACTTTTTCTGCGTCAAACCCAGTAGCTACAACCGTAATGTGAATATCACCTTTTTTGATTTGATCATCAGCCGCCGCGCCGAAAATAACTTTAGCGTTAGAATCCACATTCTCGGTAATGATATTAGCCGCTTCATTAATTTCCAGCATAGTCAAATCAGCCGAACCAGAGACATTAAACAATACGCCTTTGGCGCCGTCAATTGAAAGCTCTAATAAAGGACTGTTAATAGCCGACTTAGCCGCTTCTTCCGCCCGATTCTCGCCACTGGCGATTCCGATTCCCATAAGAGCGCTGCCGCTATCCTCCATAATAGCTTTTACATCGGCAAAATCCACATTAACGATTCCCGGCTTGGTAATTAAATCGGAAATTCCCTGAACTCCCTGCTGTAAGACATCGTCCACTATTTTAAAAGCGTTAACGAGAGAAGTTTTTCTGTCAATAATAGAAAGAAGTTTATCGTTGGGAATGGTAATGAGCGTATCCACTCTGTCCCTCAAATTTTCCAAACCTTCCTCGGCGATAGCTCTTCGTTGAGCTCCCTCAAAAGCAAACGGCTTGGTAACCACCGCCACAGTCAAAGCGCCCAATTCTTTGGCCGTTTCCGCCACTATGGGAGCGCCCCCCGTTCCCGTCCCGCCGCCCATGCCGCAAGTTACGAAAACCATATCAGCGCCTTTAAGAACATCTTGGATTTCATCCCTGTTTTCTTCTGCCGCCTGACGGCCGATTTCCGGATTCATCCCCGCGCCCAATCCCTTGGTTAAATTTTTTCCGATATGAATTTTTTCTTCCGCGTTAGAATGATGCAAGGCTTGAGAGTCGGTATTAATCGCCACAAATTCCACTCCCTTTATGTTAGAATCTATCATCCGGCCAATTACGCTTCCCCCCGAGCCGCCTACTCCCACCACTTTAATTCTCGCGAAAGTTTCTATGTTCGGCTTTATTTCTGCCATAATATTTTATTTATTCTTTTACTTGTAGAACCCATCAGCTTTAAAAATAGAAATCACAAATTCAAAGCGCTAAATTCCAAATAAATTACAAATTACAATTTTCAAAATTCAAAACGGTTTTGGACATTTGAGTTTTGAATTTGTGATTTATTTGGAGCTTGTAATTTTGAATTTTGAATTTTTTACATCTATATATCCTTGATGTATCAATCTATCATATTAGCTTATATTATGTCAAGAAATTTCAAGCTATTTTCAAGGTAAAAATTTTTCTATCCATTTTATGGTTTTTCCTTTTATATTTTCCATACTTACTCTAACCATAGGAAAATTTCCTGCCTTAGAAAAACTTTGTTCTTTTTCCCACAAAATTAATCCTATTGCCACGGCAAAAGAGGGATCATCAACCTTATCCAGAATTCCCCCCAGCCTCGCGGGAAAACCAATCTGCGAAGGAAGACCCAGTGATTCCTTGGCAAATTCCACTATCTGGGGAAGTTTCGCTCCTCCTCCTATTATAACTGCTCCCGCCGGAAGAAGCCCCGCCTTCCCAATGCTTTTTAATTCTTTATTTATTAAATTAAATATTTCTTCTATTCTCGCTCCAATAATTTCCACTACATGGCGACGCAGAACAGCACTTCCCTCTTGAGAATCTAATTTAGATAAATCAATTTCTTCTTTTTTACTGATCTCTTCGGGAAAAATGCTCCCATATTTTAATTTTACTTTTTCGGCTGTTTCTATTGAGACACGCAACCCAATGGCAATATCATTAGTAATGTGGTTGGCGCCCACGGGAATAACAGACACATGCGCTAACTCACCTTCTTCAAAAACCGCCAAAGAAGTTGTTCCTCCTCCAATATCAATAAGAACCGCCCCTAGCTCTTTTTGTTTTTTATTCAAAGCTGCTTTAGCCGCGGCTAAAGATCCCAAGACCATATCGTCAATTTTAATTCCCGCTTGATGGACGCATTTGGTTAAATTTTTAATATGGCTGGAAGATCCCTCTATAATCAATGTGTTTGATTCTAAGCGAACCCCATTTATTCCCAAAGGATCTTTTATTTTTTCCTGCTCATCTAAACGGTAACTTATGGGAATGACATGGACAATCTCTTTATTGGGAGGCATGGAAATAGCTTGAGCCGCCTCAATAGATCTGTTTATATCATCGTCTGTCACTTCCCCGTCTGCCCTGCCAACGGCCACTACTCCTTTAGATTCCTGAAGGCTTATCTCTGTTCCTCCAATACTGATAACCGTTGATTCCGCGGATATTCCCGCTGTTTTTTCAGCCGCTTCTACCGCGTTACTGACAGCTTCAGCCGCTTCTTCAATATCAATCACTGTCCCTCGCCTTATTCCGGCGGAAGCAACTATTCCCGCGCCTATTACGCGCGGAGCTTCTTCTTCCGAAAAATCCTGGGCAATTACGGCGCGAATATTGGACGATCCGATATCTAATCCTATAATTATATTGCCTTTAGCCATAAGAAAATTTAAAAACTAAAAATCTTAAACTTGCTTGAAAAAATTATCCCCTGAAAAGGCCGCGAAAATAAGGAAGAAAAATAATAATACCTATAATTACAGCTGCCAAAGAAGACACCAAAACTACCGCTGCCATCATATCTTTAATCAGGCGCGCGTATGGATGAATTCTGGGTTTCAAAATATCAACTACCCTTTCTAGAACAGTGTTAATGAGTTCAGCGGCTACAACCCACATTATTATCAGCACCAAAATAACTGCTTCCCAATTTTTTACTTTAAAAATAAACACCATGACCAACACAAAAAATGCGATTGCCAATTCTATTCTAAAATTACGCTCGCTTTTAACCATATACCTGAATCCTCTGCAAGCGCACACTAAACTTTTTCTGAATTCCCTCATTTAATTTTTTATTTAGCTTTTTTTAATCGCGACATTAGCCACCCTATCTTGAATGGAAAACATTTTCTTGCCGTGATGAAACGCCAAAAGATGCAGTACTCCGTGGGAAATTATTTCAGCCAGCTCGCTTTTAAATAACGCGCTCACTGTATTATTAATACTAGCAGATTTTTTAATATAATCACAGCAAATTATCAGTTCGCCTAAAAAAACCGTTGTTTTGGTTTCTTTCAAAAGATCCTTTTTATTTTCGTAATTAGATACGGAAAGAATATCAGTAACCGCGTCTTGTCCACGGTATTTTTTGTTAATTTTTTTTATTTCTTCTTCTGACACTGAAGCTAAACTTATAGTTATTTTTTTTGATTCTAAAAAAAAATATCCGGAATATTTAATTATATCAAAAACAACTTCCTCCAAAAAATCTTTGGAGGGAAGTCCCGGTTTTTTCCTGTTGATTTCTAAAAACACTTTCACTCTTTTATCTTCAAAGATTTTTCAACAATTTTTTTCACTAAATTCCCATCCGCTTTTCCAGTCGCTTGCTTCATAACCGCGCCCATAACTTTTCCCATATCTGATTCTGACCGGGATTTTGTTTGGGTAATAACTTCGTCTACAATTTTTTTGATTTCTTCAGCGCTTAATTGTTGTGGCAAATAATTTAAGATGATTTTTAACTCCTGCTCTTCTTTTTCCGCTAAATCATCTCTCCCTCCTTCTCTGTATTGTTTAGCGCTTTCCCGCCGCTGCTTAACAGATTGGCTAATAATTTTTATCGTTTCGCTATCATTAATTTCTCCGCCGCTTTTCTCTTTTCTAATTTCGGCGTTTTTAATCATGCTGCTTAAAATACGCAGAGTATCTCGCTTGATCGTATCGTTAGCTTTCATAGCTTCTTTAAGATCAGCTTGAATTTTTTCTTTAATTTTCATAATTTTATTTATACCCCCTATGTCATTCCGGAATTTTTTCTGGAACAAAGTGGGAAAAAAATTTTCCGGAATGACATCAATATAACGCTGGAATTCATTATATTTTAATCCATCTTTTTCTTAATATTTTTCAGGGCTTCATCGTCAAACTTGCCCATTTTTTTCAGTTTGTCTATTTCTTTTCTTATTTTAATTTTATATAAAGCTTCTTCTCTTTTTTCTGTTTTACTTTTTTCCTCTTTCTGAAAACGCGCTTTTCTGGCATGCCTTAAAATTCGGCTCTGTTGGACCCGGCGAGAGAATCTTCTGATTAAACTTTCTGAAGTTTCCTTATCTTTCTTTCTTACATTAATCATTTAAAAAACCTCCTTCCTGATTATATGGGTATATCGTTATATTGTTCATCAATTAATTTCAACAATATAGCCATATGACAATTTAAATCGGTCTTATCTCTTCATATAATTTCGCTCCTCCAATAAGATGCAAATGTATATGCGGAACTTCCTGCCCGCCATTCTCTCCCGCGCGGAATAATAATTTGTAACCATCCTCCGATATTTTTAAGTCCCGGGAGATTTTCCGGGCGATTAAAATCAGACTTCCCATTAAACTCGCGTCGCTTTCTGCCAAATCGTTAATCGTTTTAATGTGCCTTTTGGGAATAATTAAAATATGGACCGGCGCTATGGGATGAGCGTCTTTAATAGCCAGCACATCACTGTCTTCATAAACTATGTCGGCCGGTATTTCTTTTTTAATAATTTTGCAGAAAACACACATACAAAATAAATTCAAAATTCTAAGCACCAAATCCCAAATAAATTCAAAGCTCAAATACTAAAACTCAAAACGGTTTTGAACATTTGGATTTTGAAATTATTTGGAATTTGTAATTTTGAGATTGTAATTTTCAAAACTTAGGATATTTTAGAAAATTTTCCTTAACTTTCAAGCTGCCTATGCCTTCCTTGACCTCACACTTGTGACATTGTTATTTTTCAAAATCTTTTTTATTAAAGCTGTTAATTTTTCTCTGGGCGCTGTTTCTTGAACGCCGCTTGACATATTTTTAACTATCGCTGTTCCATCTAAAGCTTCTTTCTGCCCTATTATCAGCGCGATTTCCACCCCCAGTCGATTAGCTGTCCGCAATTGGGATCTTAAACTGCCTCTTCCGAAACTCTCCGCCGTTAAAATTCCACCCCTCTCTAAATCTGAAAACAATTTCAAACTTTTCTTTTTGGCCAGATCTCCCAACTGGGCCAAAAAAACTCTGGGCTTAGGTTCCTTATAGAGCTTAACTTTGGTTCTTTTCATTTCCATAGCCAATCTGTCCAAGCCTAGCGCGAAACCGATGGCTGGAGTGCTTTCTCCTCCCAATGTTTCAATAAGTTTATCGTATCTTCCTCCCCCGCCTAAAGAGTATTTTTTTCCTTCTTCAGAAGACCAGATTTCAAAAACCGTCTTGGTGTAATAATTTAAGCCCCTGACTAAGCGAGGATTTATGACATAAGACACTTCCAACTCATCTAAATATTCCAACAAATGCTTGAAATGGGTTCTGCATTCTTCGCATAAATGATCAATGGATTGGGGAGCTCCCGCGGAAACTTGCGCGCATTTATCCTCTTTGCAATCTAAAATTCTCAGCGGATTATTTTCCAATCTCTTTTTGCAGTCATGGCACAGTTTGCTCCGCTTGGATTCAAAATAACTCTCTAATAATTCCAGATATTCTTCTCGGCATTTGGGACACCCGATGCTATTGATTTGAAATTGGACATTTTTTATTCCTAATCCGTTAAGAACCCTATCAGCTAGTTGAATTAATTGAGCGTCTAAAATCGGATCTTGTTCGCCCAAGATGTCAAAATTAGCTTGGCGATGTTCCCGGTATCTTCCTTCTTGTGGGCGGTCATAGCGATAAACAGTTCCAGTGGAAAAAAGCTTGATCGGCTTGGGTAAAACATTCATTCCGTGCTGGATATACGCCCGGGCGATACTGGCGGTAAATTCAGGACGAAGAGCTACCCTATCTCTTCCCTTAGTAATAAAAGTATACATTTCTTTATCAATAATATCCGTGCCTTTTCCGATTGAACGAACAAATAAATTTGAATGCTCTAAAATGGGCGTGTCTATCCTCTGAAAACCGTATTCCAAAAAAGCGTGATTCAATGATTTTCTTATTTGGTTCCAGTAAGGCTGTTCTCCCGGCAAGATATCATGCATCCCTCTGGGTGATTGCATAATAATCGGATCTTCTGATTGAATTGTCTTTTTTTCATTTACGGAAGAAGAGGTTATGGAAGTTCCCTTAGAAGTTCTTCTTGCCGCTTTTATTTTCCGCGATTTTCTTCTGGCAACTTCCTTTGTCTTTCTTATCTTTTTGGCCTTATTTTTTACTTTCGTTTTTACCATATATTTTAATAATTTTCGCTTTGCAAATACAGTCTGGCCTCGCTGAACGGCCAAACGCGAATTAGAACTTTGCCGATTATGTCTTTTTTCTTGACAGTTCCCCATGATCGGGAATCTGAACTAAAAGAGCGATTATCTCCCATCACAAAATATTCATTGTCCGCCAAAATCTTATTTACAGCGCCCGTTGTTTCTTCATTTTCAGCGAGATAATTGCTTTCATTCAGAATAACCGAATTAGCTCCCTCACTGCAAATAATAACCTGTTCATTGCTTATTTCTATTTTTTCTCCTGGGAGGGCGATTATTCTCTTAATAAAATACTGGCTTGGATTTTTGGGATAGCGAAACACTGCTACATCCCCCCGCTCAAGATTTTTAAAAGACTTAATGGAAAAAAATTTAACATTATTAAACCCGACATCCGTAACTTTATATCCCAGTTCGTTAATAATCAAATATTCCCTGTCTTCAAAATTAGGTTCCATGCTGGCTCCCTGAACAAAAAACGGCTGAAAAAGAAAAATTCTAATAGGCGCTATAATAAGCAGCGCCAAAAAAAATATTTTGACAATTTCCATCAAGAAACTGCCTATTCCATAATAATAATGCTCATCTTTTTCAAAATTATCTGGCATATTTTATTATTTTTATTTCCTCTCCCTCAAATTTTTCTTGGCTTGAAATAGGTTTTCAAACAGGCTAAGAGCGCGCAAGTATTTTAATCTCAATTAGGCTGCTGCTCCGAAGGTTGCGGTTCGCCCGCATTTTCAGCCGGCGAGCTTGGCAAATTTTGTAATTCCTCCACGGAAGGCTGGGCCGGTTCCGGCTCAACTAAATTGCCGCTGCTTTCAATATCAAGTTCAACGGGCGCCGGCTCCTCTGTTTTTAAACTGATCGTTTCGGCCGTATTTTCAATTCCGTTTTTAATATTACTGATCATTTTTTCCAGCTGTTTTTTTGACTCTTCGCGTTCGGCCGGCAAAAGCTCAATAACCTTTTTATATTGTTCAACCGCTTCGTTTCCTCTTTTCGCTTTATCGTAAAATAATCCCAGATTGAATCGGACATTTATGTCTTCGCCGTTAATTTCCAGCGCCTTTTTAAAAAGGCCTTCTATTATTTTGGCGTCATCTTCATTTCCTCTCGCCTGATACAGCCTTCCCAGCCCAAAAATATAATTGATATCTTTAGAGTTAAGGCTGGCCGCCATAGCCATACTGTCAATCGCCCCATCCGTTTCGCCTAAAATTTCTTTAGCCAGCGCCAGCTGGTAATGTCCCGGAGCGAAATTACTTTTCTTGTCGACCGATTGCTGGAATAAATCTTTAGCTTCCGCAAATAACTGCTTTACTTCTCCTTCGGATTTGCCTGGCGCCAGTCTTGTTTTGAGCTGCCCCAATTTAAAGTAGAAATTTGGATTGCGCGGTTCCAAATCCCGCGCCTGGACATACTGCTCTTCGGACAGCTTCAAAGAGTCCGACACATAGAAACCGGCATTTTCATACACTTGAGCCAGTGTTTCTGTTGCTAAGGCGTCACTGCTCATTAATTCCGCGCCTTTCTTGGAAAACCCGATTGAGTCATTAAGATATCTTTGGACTTTATTTATGTCCCTTTCTTCCTCGCTTTTTAAAATTTCACTATTGGCTAAAACCATATATTCCTGCCCCATCCTCAAATAATATCTTCCCTCATTTCCATAAAGCCGAATAGCTTCGCTTAATTTTTTAATTGATCCTTCTTCGGAAATCTGTTTTTCCCTAACTGCTGAACCGGCGTAAAGATCCGCTATATAGGCTTTTCCGATGAAAGCAAACAGGAAAGCCGCTCCGGCGCTCACGACCACGAAAATAAAAGCGAGGGCGAGGGCGAACTTAGGAGAGGCTTTTAAAGATAAATTAACATAAGAACTTTTCAAATCGCTTTCTCTAAGAAGAATGCCTACGGACAGACTGCCGATCAAAACTCCCAGAAAAAGAATAGTTCCTTCGGTTCTTATAATGAAAGAACTTACTATTATAACGAGCATAGCTGACAGCAATCCCAGGGAATATATTTTATTTTTCTCCTTATCCTTTGAAATCAAATAAACAGCCACACTTATGAATGATAATATCAATATCACCAGCGCGATGGTTCCCACCGCTCCCAGCGTGGAAAGAGATTCAAAAAATATTCCCGTGCCTTGGTAAAACCGCAACTGGTAGAAAGAATTCAAATTAAATTCTTTGGGGCTAAAAGCGGAAAAATCATAGCCGTAAGTAGTTGGACCGGATCCCAAAAGAAAATTATTCTTAAGGCTGTCTTTGGCGATTTCCCAAGAAAGACCGCGGGAAGGGCTGACTTCAATGGGAAAACTTACCCGCGCTATATCAACCTTTCCGACCATTAAAATCGTCATAATCAAGACGAAAGCTGATAAAGGAAGCCAAAATAAATTTTCTTTCGGGCGCACGATGCGGGAAAGAATGTAAATGACAAAAAAGCTTACCCCCGCCAAAATGCTCACCCAGGAAATAAATCCGTATAATGACAAAAGCAGGAATAAATTAACGGCTAAAATA
>Ga0209013_10003290_pt1 | contig 14370 bp, 12 predicted proteins | sample Cruoilmetagenom2_FD_187291 | JGI IMG/M metagenome (GOLD analysis project Ga0209013, IMG submission 187291) | Oil polluted marine microbial communities from Coal Oil Point, Santa Barbara, California, USA - Sample 2 (SPAdes) (version 2) | ecosystem: Environmental > Aquatic > Marine > Oil seeps ... | reverse complement strand
TCATCCAGCTCTATGAATGATACCTACCGGAATACCAGCATGACAAAGTTAGCGGCCGCCAAGGAAGTCCTTAAGGAAAAAAATGAAACCCTGCCGGATTTGGGATACAATGCCGGGTTATATTTGCTTTCAAATTTCAAGCCGGTCTACATGGTCCAGAAATATGACCGCCAAAAATTTGCTGCTGCCCTTGAACAACTGCCGGCAAAGGCTGGTGGACCGACGCTGATGATGGAAGGAATGCGTGGACTTCGAGGCGTTTTGCCAGGGCTTTCAGGGAAAACGGTGGTGTTTCTCTTTACCGACGGCTACTATAAGCCCACTCCCGGGATGAAGAAGCCGGTGGAAGTAGCCAGAGAACTCGCCGGGAAACACGATGTCTGCTTTTATGTCATCAGCACTGCCAAGGCTGCGCATCAGAAAGAGATATTGAAAACTGTGGCATCGATTAACGAATGCTCACGCGTCGTTCCGTTCGATTATTTACTGGGCAGACCGGAATACTTGACCGGAGCCCTTTTCGAAATCGATGTTAAAACCATCGAAACCATCGAGACCATTGATTATCTTGCCGGTTTCAAGGTTGACAACATCCAGTTTGATTTCAACAGTTCAGCTATACCGTCTGGGTTCTATGGGGAACTGAACAATCTGGGAGATTTTTTACGAGAGCATCCTAAAACGTATGTTGTTCTTTCGGGATATACCGACGGTACCGGATCGGATGAATATAACCTTAAGCTTTCCAGGCGCAGAGCCGAAAGTGTTCAAGACTACCTGACCAAATACGCGGGTTTGAATATCGGAAGAATCATCACCCAGTGGTACGGCAGGAAAGATCCGATTGCCAGTAATAGCACTGAAGACGGCCAACAGCAAAACAGACGGGTGGAGTCTATTGTTATGGGCCTGGATTAGCGCGCTTAAAGAATAGTTGAGAAGAATTATTATCTGATTATCTATAAAAGGTTTAAGAAAAAGCGTGGATTGTCGTTAAAAGTCCACGCTTTTCTAATTTGTATAGATATACAAGATACTGTGGTGCAAGGATCAGATCTTGAACAGGTGATATCTCCAACGGATGCAGCATTTGGCTGAATCTGTGATATCTGCAATTTATCGCTGCGAGATTAAATCCCTTAATGAATTTGATATGTTATGAGTACCACACCCGGATAAATCCTCATTTTTCAGATTTGGTTGAGGTAGGAGTAATCAATATGTTGTGGTCTGAGTTTTAACCGGTTCGTCGGTTTTTTTTATTCTGCCTTGTTGATGAATGAGGGTGATCCTAAAGATCGTGAGTATTGGGTTCAAATCATCACTACGATTCCTGAAATATCATCTAAATCACAACTCCACTCCATCCTTTGATAAGATAATACCATAAAAATTAAGTGGAATGAGGGTATGGTCAGGCTAAGTGTCTGAAAATCCCTAAAAAGAGCTCTAAAAGCAGCCGTATTTTTGAGATACTATTTAGCTTAAAAGGTCTTTTGGGGGGTCAAAAAGCGTCGTTTAAGACGATTTTAGGGCCTATTTTATTCTTCATTTGCTGTTATTATAGTTGGTTACTGCGGCCCGATCCCAAATGCTGAGTGATCTTTATCAATTAATGCGTATAATGCATTGAGGGTGGAGGTATTAACATCAACGCAATGTTTGACAAACTGGATATCCCAATTATTATTTATGTATAAGCTGTGAAAATCAACAATCCCCATATATAGTGCTTTCTATGAATTCTAAAATAAATTGAACTAAACACCATCGAGTTTGATCATATAAGGAAGACAATATGAAGACTGACACCGACAATAAAAATGATGCGGTCGAGCTCAGATGCCCGGAATGCCGGGCACAGTTAAAGGAACGGAGATCACGTACACCGGATAAATGCGAGATGATTTGCGGTGGGTGCGGACAAAATTTTGATGTGTGTGACCTTGAAACGCTGGATGCACTGAAAAAGCAGTCTTAAATAGGATTATTCCTGAAGTTCCTTAATGGTTTTTAGACGTTCGGGTAGTTCAATGGGCTTGGTTAATGCTCGTCGTGCCGGAGGCATATGGAATATGTTTCAAAACCTGGAAGAAATGGCCCAGTGGCTGGAACAATAGAAAAAAGCACCGCGAAGGAGGTAAAACATGGCAAAGGAAAGATACCGGATCAAATCGGAATGCCCTGAATGTGGATGTGGCCTGATATGCAATATGACTCCTGATGAATTCCGGGAAAAATATGGCGACATCAAGGATAAAGTGACCGTTAATTGTAGTAAGTGCGGCAAGGACCACGAAGGCTGCGTGATTGAGGAACAGTAGCATCTGCTTCAATTATGAGGTTGATCCACTTACTTGTGTCAAGTGCCAGGGTTCAATGAGAGTGATCGTCTTTATTGAAGATGAAGATATCGTTAAAAAGATCCTCAAGCATTTGATATAAACAGGAGACATCCTATAATCCTCTTGTCAATCAAAAGGTGACAATTTTTAACTGTTAAGTTAGATGAGGGAATTAACGTGTTCTGCATAATCAGAAGCCAGTATATCATGAAACATTCCTCTGTGATGTGTAGACATGGCTGACACTTCCTATTTCCGCCTGCAATTTATTGTCTTTGCGCTGGTGGCCGCCGCCTTCACGAACATTTATATCACTCAACCCGTATTGCCTGTGTTGCAGAATGAGTTCGCAGCGGACATGGTATTGGTTTCTTTCAGCGTATCGGCTGTTATCCTTGGCATCGCAATATCCAATCTTCCCTTCGGTTTTTTGGCAGATCGGCTGCCGATCCATCCCATTATTTTAACTGGCGGTATTTTGGTGGCTCTTGGCGGTTTGGTTTGTGCGGTGACAAAAGACCTTTGGGTTTTAATTGCAGCACGGTTTCTCCAAGGCCTCTTCATCCCTGCCTTGACAACCTGTCTTGCAGCCTATCTGGCAAGGGTTCTTCCGGCAGCGCGGCTAAACGTGGTAATGGGTTCATATGTTTCTGCTACGGTGCTTGGTGGATTGGGGGGTCGCTTGCTGGGTGGTTGGATACACCCGCCGTTGCACTGGCGCCATGCTTTCGTATCTGCTTCGATTCTCATCCTCATTGCAACATTCACTGCGTTTCGGTGGCTTCCGCGCACTTCAATTGAAAACAAACGGCAGCATATTACCATCAGTTATTGGGAGTTGCTGAAGCGCTGGGAGCTTTTACTTATTTATTTCTGCGCCACGGGCAGCTTTTTAATTTTCTCGTCGGTTTTCAATTACTTGCCATTTCGGATGACTTCGCCTCCTTTTGGTTACTCCACCGAACAAACGACCCTCCTTTATCTCGTGTATATCGTAGGAATCTTTATGGGGCCGACCGCCGGTCGAGCCAGTAACCGCTTTGGAACCGGGAACACTTTACTGGGGGGTGTTGCCGTTTTAGGGGTTTCATTGATGCTTATCCTACTGCCCTCCATTACTGCGGTCGTACTTGCGCTTTTAGGTGTTTGTGCCGGGTTTTTCAGCATCCATGCCGCGGCTGTTGGTTCCCTTAACCGTAAGCTTTCCAGCGGCCAAGGGCGTGCGAATGCTCTTTATGTGTTGTTTTACTACATGGGGGGGTGGCTTGGAATTACCTTGTCCGGATTTGCGTATAAACAGGGCGGTTGGAGTGCTGTGATATATACTTGCTTGTTCTTTTTGGTTATTCCATTGAGCACGGGTATTGCAGAACGTAAAAACAGACGCCGCCGAACATCCGCATGAACAGGATGCTCGTAATGGCGAATGGGGGCCAGGCTAAGTGTCTGTTATCCCGGTGCATCGTCTTTGGGCGAGGCCGGCTTCAGACGGCCTATCGAAAAAAGAATCCCAACCACACAAAGACTGCTGAAAATAACCATACTCAAGTGCATGCTGGCCAGAAAAGCAGGCCGCGTTTCCGGGCTCACCGGACGATCCCCCATGAAATGATTGAAAATCACCGTAATGATGGTCATGCAGCAAAGCATGCCCAGGGTTCGCATGGTGGCCACCAGACTGGATGCACTACCATAGTGTCTGGGGCTGACACTCCCCATGACCGTAATCATATTGGGCGATGAAAAAACACCGAAGCCCACCCCCATCAAACCCAGCATCCCCACAATCACAGGCATGGGCGTCATGTCATTCACCCGGGAAGCCACGGCCAGGCCCAGGGCGCACAGCGCCATGCCCAGGGTCGCCAGACCCGGTGGAGAGAACCGGTCGGCCAATCGCCCGAAAATCGGGGACAGAACCGTCTGAAACACGGGCTGGACGATCAGAACCATCCCTGCGGCCTGGGGAGAAAACCCCCTGACCACCTGCAGGTACAGACTGAAGAAAAAGCTGATGCCGAAGGAGGCGGCGTAATTGATCAGGGTGGCCAGATTGCTGAGGGCAAAGACCCGGTTGTGGATGATCAGATTTACATCCAGAATCGGAGACGGACTCCGATATTCGAAGACCAGAAAGCCCAGAAGTCCTGCGGTGCCTGTTCCCATGAGCAGCAGAGAGATTCCGCCGTGTTTCTGATTAAGCGTGCCGCAAATCAGACAGAACAAAGAGATACAATAAAGAAGCGTTCCCGTGAAATCAAAGCGTTCGCCCCGGGCTTCGGCCCATTCTCCTTTGAGTTTCAGAAGGGTCAGGGAAAGGGCCAGAATTTCCACAATCACACCCAAGTAAAAGATCCAGCGCCAGCCCAGGTGGGTGACAATAAAGCCCGAAAGCACCGGACCGGCGGAGAGTCCCAGGTAAACACTGCCCACAATGATCCCCATGGCCCGGCCTCGTCCCGCCGGTGGGAAGACCGAGGAGAGGATGGCGACGCTGGTCCCCGAGATCATGGCGCCGCCGCTCCCTTGAAAAAACCGGAACACGATAAAGCTTTCAATGGTAAATGCCTGTGACAGCAGCACGGTCCCCAGGGTGAACACCAGGATGCCGATGATAAAAATTCGCTTCCTGCCATAAATATCCCCCATGCGCCCCGCAGGGAGCAGGAAAAGGGAAAATGCCAGGATATAGACGGTTTCAACCAGACCCAGCTGCACGGCACTGGCAGAAAACTCACGGCCGATGGATGGCAGGGCAACCCCCACGGCAGACAACATAAAGGGGGTTAAAAACTGAACGGCGCTGACCACAAACAGGGTGACAGCGCCTGACACGGCATCGTCGGACGGGGGTTTTTGATATGGGTTTTTTAGATCCCCGTGATCTTTATCGATCGTTTCCATCACGTCTTGAAGCCTTGAATTCACCCCGGTCAGGAGATATTATAGAGAACGTTCCTGCAGAAAGTGAACAAACTTTTAACATTTATGAAGCCACGATTGTATTCCGAAAGTTATTTATATTTTCAGCTGAAGTTTGATCTTGTTGCTTTAAAAACAACCAAATTCTTTTCCTATTCATCCTGTAAGCATAAGAAAGTTTGAAGCAGGAATGATAAAGCATCTTCCCTTCGGTTATTTCGGGATCAAAGATGTAATTGCCAATCACTCTTTTCATACGGACTATTTTCCTTATTTGCGAAATATTGGCAAGACAATTATCCATATTGCTGGAATATTGTCCGGATAAAAATCCACATACCTGGAAAATTTTCGGACTATTTCAGCTTCAAGGTAATTCATACAGGTGGATGATTCATCTTGATTTAGACAATTTTCATAGTGATTTTATTAATTCTCGTGTTATGATTCAATCATGATTAAGAGAACGTTGTTTACTGAAAATTTTTCTCATATATTTAGGAGGATACGATGAAATGCTTCGCACCATTTTTCAAAAACGCGACGAAATACCTGCCAATGTTCGTTTTAATCCTCTTTGCCTTGTCTGCCTGCGCATCCCGCTCTTACATCAAGGTCAATTACCAGCTGCCGGATAAAATTCCGGATAAGCCGGCGGTAACAGAGATCCGGTTGAGTGTGGTGGATCAGCGGGACAATCCAGATCCGTTGAGCCCCCGCGCCCGGGAAAAGCTCAAAAATTTTCGCGGTAACTATATGCTGATCATGGCGCCCAAAGGTGAAAACGCCCCCATGGAGGGGATTTACGATCTTAGAACCTTGTTCGAAAGGGTTTTCCGAAAGCGCCTGGATCAGATGGGAATCCGGGCGGTCGATTCCACCGCTTCGCAAATCCCGAAACTGGAAGTGGTGATTACGCGCTTTCAGCTCGATCTGCGAGATTACAAATGGCACTTCCGGATGAACTATGCCACCCGGCTGGTGAAAGATGGGAATGTCCTTGTAAAAAAAACATTTAGCGGACAAACGGAACGCCTTGATGTCCCGGGTGTGGATGATTCTGGTACCACGGTGAGTGAAATGTACGCCGACCTGATCAATCAGTTGGATATAGCGGCCCTTTTGAGCAAACTACCACCCGATTAATAGTACTTCATCAATAACTTTTTCATCTCCAAAAGAGTGGGTGATTCTGAAAGGATTCAAAGCAACACTCCTTCCTCGCTTATGATTGAAAACATCAGACTATGTGCAGTCTTCAAATTTACATCCCCGCAAGAGTTCTTCGGGTGTAATCGTGTAAAGTGCGTCGAGGATCGCAATCATGAAACTTCCCGGCGCAGACGCATTTTTTGCTGCAACTTCCCCGGCCAGTCCGAAAAAAGCCAGTGCCGTAGCCGTTGCACGGACAGGGTCCTCGTCGACCGACAGGAACGCGCCGACAGTCACCGTAGCCGTGCAACCGGTTCCGGTGACATATCCCATGAGGGGATGACCGTTTGAGACCCGTATCACCTGGTTGCCGTCTGTAATTAAGTCTTTGGGACCCGTAACTGCAAGAACGGATTCGAGTTCGCCGGCGAGAATTCTTGCGGATTCCGCTGCAGCTTCGACCGAATGAATCGAATCAACTCCCTTGGTTTTTGAATCGTCCTGTCGGAGGGATAAAATTTCTGATGCATTCCCGCGAATCACGCTGACGCGGGTTTCCCGGATGATTCTTTTTGCGGCGCTTGTCCTGAGGGATGTTGCGCCGGACCCGACAGGATCGAGTATGACAGGTGTTTTCGATTCCGATGCCTTTTTCCCGGCTTTTATCATCGATGCGATCCAGTCATCGGTCAGCGTTCCGATATTGAGAACCAGCGCTCCGGCAAGGGATACCATTTCTTCCACCTCATTTAAAGCATGGGCCATCACCGGTGATGCACCCATCGCCAACAGGGCATTTGCAGTGTAGTTCATGACCACATAATTGGTGATATTATGAATCAACGGCTTTTTCTTTCTTATTGCTGCCAGATTCCGAGCAGCTTTTTCTGATAAACTTTTCATGTCTTACCTCGCAGTTATTTCAAGTTAAGAATGTGGAATTTGTTTATCGAAAAGAAAATTTTTCGAACAGAAGTCGATTTATGCCGAATCATGTATCCTAAAATTAACGAAAAATCAAAAAGGTAAACCCGAGAATAAAACATATGGTCATGGGGACGTTCATGCAGAACGTGCAGTGAACTGGGCAAACCTTGATCATTGATTACCGTGAAGGCCCCGGTCTTCGAGACGTCGGTGACAGTCTTTCCGGTCAAAACGACGGCAGGATATTGGTTTGATATTATGGATGGCGCAAAAAAAGCGCGGTTCACCAAAATACTGAAACAGAAATGGGCAGAGTTGTTGATTTTCAACTGTTTCACCGGCAAGAAAGCCAAGCCAGTGATCCGGATAAACAACACCTGCCGGCGGATCCGGCGGCACGCCCCCGATCTGACAGCACACTCCGCAAAGACTGCACCACTGGCCGGAAGGGAGCCGGTGACGGGTTTCGTCCACGGGTATGCAGGTAACGGTGTTCGAATCAAACAGGGTTTGAATGTCGTGTCGAATCCTTAGAAAGACTTTCGCCAATTCCACCAGCTCCCGGCCCAGGCTCGGTTCCAGGTCCCATCGTCGCTTGTTGATAAAAAACCGCATGCCGACCACATCGGCGAATATCGTCTGTTCCAGCATGCCCAAGGGAAAGTAGGGATCCGGTAATGCTTCCGACAAAATGGAGACATCTGTTTCGCGATGAAAACGAGCGAGCAACCGCTCAAAAAAGCGGTTTGCGGCATTCTGTTGTGCGGTGTCCGTTCTGCCCAACAGATTTTGCTGTAAGCCGGCATACTGTTTGAACAAATCCGTGATATGATGCTGATTACAGGGCATAGAGGGATGCTTTTTGTACCCTATTTTAGGGTTTTAAGGGGATCTGCGGCGGCCTCGACTTTTTTCAAGATCAGGATTTGCTCTGTAATAAAGGCGGAATCCCCTCGGATACCCTTCGGAGAATGTCCCAATATGCGCCGCGGTGTCCGGATTTGATGGCTCGGGTCAGCTCCGGATTGTCATTATAATTGTAGTCCGGATTTGCCTCGGTCCGTCGGCCCAGAAGAAATCTCGGATCATCCCCCACCATACCGTGCAGCCAATCTTCCACATCTTCACCCAAACGGATATCACAGTAATAAATCGGGCGAAGAAAAGATTCATTGTTTTCCAGGGCGCCGAAAAGGCTGGGATTTTTCCACAACGCCCCTTTTGACGTCTCCAGGATTTGTCTCCCCAGTTGCGTCATGGGGTAAAGTCTAACACCGAGACTGATACCCACACGATCCGGTTTGATCTTTTTCATGAGATGGATGGCTGTTTCAATGGATTCTCTTGTTTCGCCGGGAGATCCGAGGATTAGGTCGAACATGCAAATGATGTCATTTTTGAGGCAAATTTCTCGAATTCGAGTCAAATCATCCGGGCCATAATTATGGCCCAGACGACGCAGCATGTCATCATCCCCATGGTCGGCACCGAAATCGATTCCAACACATCCGGCAGTGCGCATTAAAATCGCCAGCTCTTCGGTAAACCTCTCGGGAGAACAGTAGGCATACCATTTAATTTTACGCCCCAGTCCTGAATCGACGATGGCCTTGGATACCTGAACAGCATGGGAATAGGGCCAATTGAACTCGCAGTCACACGTATGAAACACTTTGACTCCACGGTGATACAGATCGGTCAATTCCGCCGCAACATTTTTCGGCGGGCGCATTCTGACGGTTTTACCCTTAACAAATGGTTCCGGACAATAGGTGCACTTCAAGGAACAGCCCCGTTTGGACTCGAACCCCACCTGTCCCCCGTTCTCGAAATAATATAGGTTGTCAATCAAAGATCTGGCGGCCAAATCTATTTTTTCAAGGGGCACCGGCAAGACGGCGTTGTGTCTCACGTGGCCGTTTTCCATCCAAACCAGTCCCGGCACCGTATCCAACGCCATATTGTCTCTGAAGGCCGTTGCCAGTTTAACGAGACTCTCCTCTCCGTCTCCACAGATACCATAAGACACATCGCAAAATTTCAGGACTTCAGAGGGGAAAATGGAAAAACCGACGCCGCCGAGACAAATCGGCGCGTCGGTTGAACGTTTGATGGTTTCAAGAACCGGCATGCTTCGAAGCAGAGAAAAATCCTGACTCGCGAAATAGGAATCATCGATGTTTCGGAGCGTAACGCCGACGAGAACCGGTTTTTCCGTCAAAACATCAGAGAGTTTTTCCCGCCAATCCGGCTCAATGGCACAATCCACCAAATCGACGTCTATTCCGGCATGGCGGCAGGCGGCGCCAAGATAGTCTAAAGATACCGGCGTCACCGGCGGTTTCATGGGGTTCGGGTTGACGAGAACGATTCGCATCTTTCCGCCTATTGGACAATTTGGTTTTTCTTTGAAAAGCGATATCCTGATAGGAAAACAAAAGATCTCGCGCACCACTTCTAAAGGATTTACTGTATACTCAAATGGTTTTTGGGTGTCAATAGGACTCCCAACTTTTTGCACAGGCCACAAGATTTATCTGGGTGGCTGACAAAAACACCAAAAATGGATAGAATGTGATATTGGTGATACCATAATACGATATCACCAAACGATAATTGTAGTGGCAAATGCCATTCCTCTGCAATAAAATCATCATTTTAAAATTGCAAATACCTCCGACTTATTTGCATATCGGGCGTCTTTTGAAAGGTTATGATATCAAGTGACAACTAATATGTTAACTTGCCTTCCGATTCTGTCAAATCAAGTATCGGTCAAGACGAATCTTTTTACTTGGCGGACTTGGCGTTTGGTTTTTCATAGGTTTTCGGTCCGTTCGGCCATTCCGAATTGTTGTATTTCAAGCCGGCCCAATTTGCACGTTGATCAAATTCTAATAGCACTATACAGATTTCAGTTCCTATTATTCTCTTGACCGTTCCGGGTTGATTGTGTATGTAATCTTTTGAATTTATTTAAATATTTTATGCTCAATCTCACCAATACCAACACCGAACAGAGGACCGAACCATGAACGAAACCCGTAAAAGCAAGCAGACATTCGCACCGGCCGACAGCGCCCAGCCCTACGTGCCCAACGTGAGCCCCCAGAAAGATGCATGGTACACGGCCTTTTTCATTGAAAATCACATAGACCACTTTGCCTTTCCCCAACACGTGGCAACTTCCGAGCAGATTCGGTTCATGGTCTACACCGAAGATGAGGAGCGATACTATCCGTGTTCCGACCGAATGTTTAAGGCCATCATGAGCCGAAACCAGCCCGATTTTCTTCAGAGAAAATACGGCGAGGTGCTGGACCGGGTTTTGAAGCTGATCCACCGAATGATCGACGATCCGTGGGAAAAAGATTATCTTGATGCACTGATCCGTATCAAGTTCGAACATGAGATACGCGACGAGATCATGATTCCGTCGCGACTGGAAAAGCGTTTGATCAATATATTTCTCAACCGAACCCAGATCGAAGACCCCTATTTCTGCGAAAAGGGGATGCGAAACCTTCGGGCCGGCGGCGCACTGCGTTCGACGGCCTGTCGAAACGCCCTGAACATGTTGGAAGTAGAAGACCTCGGCAGCACGCACCGAACGCTCACCGAAACCCGGGAGGTTCTCCGTTTCATCGAACTGAAACGGTTACTTGCGTTGACGGTGGAAACATCGCTCTGGATCGACGATAACGCCGTCCGATTCACCGAATCAGATTACATTCGCTTTTTTAAGCGCCCGGTGACCGGCGACGGCGCCCAGGCCCTCTTCGATTTTTTGGGAATTCGTGGAAAGGAATCACCGGAAAATCCCGGTCTGGTCCCGAAAAAAATTCTGTGGCTGGGCGACGAATCCGGAGAGATCATGGTCGACCTGGTCATCATTCGGCTCCTTGCGCGCCTGGGGCACAAGATCATCGTCGGCTTCAAAGAGGGCGCGGTTTACACCAAGGTCGACCTCGACGACGCCCACAGCGACGAAACTCTGAACAGTGAACTCGATAAAGCCTATTTTATCCGGGAAAAGCACCTGGGGAAAAACGAACTCGTAGATATTCTTCGAAGCGACTACAATATTATCGTCATTTCCGACGGAACCCGGGAAAATGTCAACCTGCTATTGGCCTCCACGGCCTTTGCCCGCCTTTTCAAGGAGGTCGACGGCGTTATTTCCCGAGGACCCGACCAGAAGCGACGATTTTTTGGGAGCCACTTCCAGTTCACCCAGGACCTCTTCAATATTTCGGCCGGAGAGGACAACGCGGTCGTGGTCAGCTTCAAGCCCCGGCATCCGGCGGTGATCAAGTACACCTACAGCGAGCTGGAAGAAAAGGCCAAGGCGATTATCGAGGAAATGCGGGCCGGCAAGCAGAAAGGCATGACCGTTATGTTCTACAGCGGTATCATCGGATCGATTCCCGGAAGACTCCAGATGGCCAAAAAGATCATGTCCGTCTTGATCGATCACCTGAGACGGGAATATGCCCTGACCTTTATCATCAACCCTTCTGAGCACTTCGAAAAGGGAATGGATGCGGATGATCTCATGTACATGTGGGAGATTGTCCAGCGCAGCGGTTTCATCGACATCTGGCGGTTTCAGACCTACGAGGACATCGTTCAGGCCTTCCGAATTATGGAGAGCAAGGTCCCGCCGGAGTGGGTTGGAAAAGACGCCACATTCAGCACCGGATGCACCAAAGAGATGAAGATCGCTCTGGACGTCCAAAAGAAGCACCCGGAGATGCAGATTGCCGGTCCCGCCAAGGAAAAATTCATGCGGCGCAGCGAGTACGGTGTCGGGATGCTCTACGATCAGCGTCTGGCCGATATCTGCCAGGGGTAGTTGAATACCGACGATTTGTACTTGTTCAGGGGGTGCGCTTCCCCGTGAAACGATATTGGCGGAGTGGCTTCGTTATTTCAATGACTTAGCTGTGGGGGAGACCGCGGCTCCCGCATGCTTTTTGCGGGAGAACGCGGAGGGGGCAGGAATACCCCCGCTGCTAAGTCATTGAAATGACCAGACACGTAGACACCGGAGTGAAGCGGGGGAGCGTACTCCCTGAACACATACGACGATTTTAATTTTGGAAAATGTTTTTGTTGCCTTATAAATATCGAAACAGTATTGATATGACTTATGACGAACCTTAATTCTCTATAATTTATCAGTATTTTACTTGACTCCCTATATAAAACAAACCGGTTATTTACCGGTATATTTTTTTGGTTTTTTCCAAAATACCCTTCCACAACGCCTTGATTTCCTCTATCCCCAACATGTATCCCGCCGACATAAGGATGACAACAAACACCAGACCGGTCAAAATCGAAACAGCAAGGCTTCCGCCAAATGTGGCTGAATCGAATCCCGACAGGACGGTTCCCTTGAAAAACTCCAGAAACAGGCCCAACGGTATGCTCAACAGGATCGTCCGCAGATAAAATCGATACACCCTGAGACAATCTTTATTTTCACTCTTTTTGTTCCAAAGAACGTATAGCACGGCGACCTGGAAAATGGCTGAAAGTGAAATCGCCAGGGCCACCCCTCCGGCACCCATCTTCAGCATTCCAACCGTGTAAACGGGAATGCTCAGAATCACCGCCGCGGTTCCGTACAATGCGGGGAAGAGGGTGTTCTGCACGGCATAATATCCCCGAACCACAATGGTCTGAGCAGCAAAAGCGAAAGCGCCGATCATCAAAAAAAACAGCACCTGGGACGTTAAGGCCGTTGCGGCGGCATCAAACCGGCCCCGCTGAAACAAGATGACAACCGTTTCCTGCCTGAGGGCTATAATCAATACGGAAAACGGAACCACCAGCGCCAGATATCGGAGGGTATCGTTGAGCAGCCGGTTCATTTCACCGATTTTATTCTCTGCCGCGAGACGCGCCATAAACGGAAACGATGCCATTCCCACCGCCTGGCCGAAGAAGCCCACGAGAATAAACATGGTCCTCAGTCCGTAATTGAGACTGGCGATGCTGCCTCTCGGCAAGTAGGAGCCGAAAAACCGAAATAAAAATTCCGTTGAAAAACTCATGGTCAGGCCGATCATCAAAGGAAGCGTCAACCGAAGATAGAGCCATAGATCCGGGTGTCTGAAATCGAAGGCCATTGTGAACCGCATCCCGACCTTTTTTGCCCCCCAGATCTGAACCATGAAATTTCCGATAAAGGCCCCGATGAGAACGCCCCAGGAAAAACCTTCCATGCCGATTCGAGGCCCCAGCAGTGCCCCCCCGCAAATAATTCCCAGATTGTATAAAAGGGGAGACAAGGCCGGTATGATAAATTTCTCCTTGGCGAACTGAACGGCCATAAGCATACCGCCGGAAAAGAAGAAAAACTGGGCCGGTATGATAATCCGTGTCATCCGGACCGCCTGTTCGATCAATACGGGATCATCGAGCCCCGGCGCGAGAATCTCGACGAACCCCCGTGCAAAAACACAGGCAATTGTAATCAATACCAGCAGCACGCTACCAAAGCCGGTGAGGATGAGAGAAAAGACCCGCCAGCCCTCGTCTTCTTTGTTTCGTACCAGATAAAGAGAAAAAATCGGAATAAACGTCACCGAAAGGAACCCGCTGGCAACGATATGATTTAGAATTTCGGGGATGATAAAGGCAACCTGATAGGCATCGACGCCACCGCTGATTCCGCCAATATAGGCAATGACCTGCTCCCGGATAAGACCGGTAAGACGGCTTAAAAACACCGAAGCCATCATAATCAGCGAGGCCAAACCGACTTTTTTATACATGGAAGACATATTTTTTGGGCAACGGTTCCTTGATCGGCGATGAGGTCAATTTGAGGACTATAGCACCATAATGATATTGCGAACAATGAATGTTTTGGGTTTTGCCTGAGAATCCAGATTCGCTCCTATCTGAGTTTATCGGCTACGTGGTTTTGAACGAAAGGTTATTGCCCGTTCAAGTATTGAGCCCTGTCCGATACGCTTTTTCGTGATACAAATATGTTTCACTTAACCCATTG
>Ga0209013_10003289_pt1 | contig 14376 bp, 16 predicted proteins | sample Cruoilmetagenom2_FD_187291 | JGI IMG/M metagenome (GOLD analysis project Ga0209013, IMG submission 187291) | Oil polluted marine microbial communities from Coal Oil Point, Santa Barbara, California, USA - Sample 2 (SPAdes) (version 2) | ecosystem: Environmental > Aquatic > Marine > Oil seeps ... | reverse complement strand
GTCGTGCGCAGGAGCGCCCCATAAAATCAAACATGAGAAAGGGGAAACGCAGACCGGAATGGCCAGCTGGTACGGACCCAAGTATCACGGACGAAAGACCGCGAGCGGTCAGGTTTATAATATGTACGATCTGACCGCTGCGCACCGGACACTCCCCTTCGGCACCATGGTGCATGTTCGAAACCTGGAAAACAATAAAACGGTGATTGTAAAAATAAATGACCGGGGACCTTTTAAGAAAAAGAGAATTATTGATCTGTCCTATGAAGCCGCAAAACAACTGGATATGATCGGAGAAGGTACCGCGAAAGTAAAAATTACCTTATTGGAATGATACGATTGGATACGGTTAAGATGGAATTACAAGTGAAAAGAAAAAAGGAATTGGCGAGACTGGAAAAAGCGATTCAATACCGTTTTAAGAAATTAGAAATGCTGAACCATGCCATGATGCACAAATCATTCGTGAATGAAAATCCGGAGCCAGGGTTGCGGGATAATGGTGCTCTGGAGTTTCTGGGGGATGCGATTCTCGGTTTCGTTATTTCAGACCTCCTGTACCGCACTTTTTCCGACCTGAATGAAGGCACACTATCGAAGATAAAAGCATATCTGGTGAGCACATCCAATCTGGCGCAAAAGGCGGAGAGCCTGAAACTCGGAAAATATCTTCTCCTCGGAAAAGGGGAGGAAAAGACCCAGGGGAGGAAAAAAGAATCCCTCCTTGCCGATTCATTTGAATCTCTCATAGCAGGCATTTTCCTGGACGGCGGGATGAACTGCGTCCGGAAATTCCTGAAGAAGGAATTCAAGGAGCAGATCATCAACCTCGGCCAGAACATGGCGGAAGTGGTTGATTATAAATCGGCCCTTCAGGAGCACGTGCAGAGCTATAACCTCCCGAATCCTTTCTATAAAATTCTGGAGGAGCTGGGACCGGACCATGAAAAAACCTTTGTCATGGAATTGCAGATATGCAAGAAGGGAATCTCCAGGGGGGAGGGAAAATCCAAAAAAGAGGCGCAACAGCAGGCAGCGGCAAGAGCACTCAAAGTGATCCATAAAAAAGGTCTGGAGAAAATTCTCGGAGAAAAAGTGCCGGTCCAGCAAAAAAAAGGGAAAAAATCTAAGGATTCCGCCCCTCTGGCATAAAGAGCCTTTAATTTCATAAGATTAAGAGTGAATTCCAGGATTTCAGCACAACCCCTGAAAAAAAATCCCCATATTTTCAAAAAAAATGCTTGACAGGGTTCTGTGAAAACTCTATACTTTGATCATGGATAAAGAAAGTCCACTTTTGAAAAGGGATGACGAATGTTAGTGAGCAGAAAATGCGATTACGCGATCCGGGCTCTCGTTTACCTGGCCGGCAAACCGGTTACAGCGTGCAGCTCGATCAGAGAAATTTCAGAGCATGAGGATATTCCCAGAGAATTCGCCGCAAAAATTCTGAAGGGACTCAAAGTTGCAGGATTTCTTCGCTCCGTTAAAGGGGTGCATGGAGGATACGTCCTGTCAAAAGACCCGGAAGAGATATCTCTATATGAGATAATCACCGCAATGGAAGGTCCACTGGGCTTCAATCTGTGTGTAACGGACAATACAGGAAAAAACTGCCCCAGATCAGCGACCTGTCCCATGCATACTTTCTGGGAAGTGCTTCAAAATGATGTTGCTAAAGTTCTGAAAAACCAGACTATCACGCCTTTCGTTGTTCAGGGAAAGGAACCATAATTTTTTTAACGTAATAATAGATTATATAGATCTATTTTGTCAGCATTTTAAGTCTGGAGGTGTCAGCCATGAAAAATGAAATTAAAGACCAAAAAAAAGAGCTCCTCTCCAGAATCAGGGATGATAAAGAGTGGGTTTTTCATAAATATGGCGAAAAACGTCTGTACGATCTCCTGGATCTCTGGTTGAAGGCAGCCGTCAGGGAATGCAAAAAAGCAGGTGTCACCCTCACCGAGGATGAAATTCTAAAGTACTTTCATACCTCCTATTTCCGCTATCTGGCAAACTATCAGAATAACCGGAAGATACTCATCGCAAAGATACAGCTCATGATAGACAGGATCGAAAAAGAAAAACTGCTTGCCAGGGTATCGAAAAGTCTTCACCGGGACTCTCAGAGATGGAAGCAATACAAACTGGCCAAAATCCAGCAGCGATTGGATATCTGGGAGAAAGGCATTCGGGATGCAGTTCCAGGAATCAAGGACGAAGACATTTTTGCCTTCTTCCGCATCCGTTACCTGGGAGTGGATGACCACCGTTATGTTAAAGTAGAGCTTCCAAAAGGCATCAAAAACATGAAAAAGTTTGTGAAAAAAAAGGGGCTTTTAAACCAGCTCTTCATCACTCCCGGCCATCCCCAGTACGAGGAATGGATGCCTCTGGCCTTCTGGGAATTTGAAAGAAGAATTATGCCCCTGTTCAGTGCGCTGAAACGCTTCCGGTCGCAAACCCTGGACTTTCCTTCAACCAGCAAGAGTTTTACGAAGAATGAGTTCAGCCGCTATATCCAAGAGCACAGCGACAGCACACCGGCGATTTTTGATGAGATGTTCTTTAAGCTCGTTCTTTATTTCAAAGGGATTTCCGAAAGGCAGCTGAATCATTTCCTGGAAGATATCCATGAAAACAGACAATGGGAAGGTGTACAATTCCGTGAGTCCATTGACAGGCTGACCCATATCGGGCTTCTCGAAGAAAAGGATATCGGAGAGATGGGCAGTTATATTATCCCTGCCGGCGAAGATGTGGTCAAGGAGCATGTACTGGAAAAATGGATCGATGACCTGAGAAAAAAGATGAGCATCGGAACTGGAGAGGCCCTCAGCTATCTTTCTCCAAAATACAGAAGCCACTCCCTGGATATTCTAAAACAGTCGGATATTCCGAAAGCGACACAGAAGCTTCTCGAAGACAGGAAAAAGATGCTCCAAATGCTCTACATGTACCCGGATGATCCCCGGTTCAGTAAGGTCCTGAAGATGAGCCCGTCGGAAATCACGAAAAAAATCCGGCGGATTAATTTAATCATCGATGCCTATAAGCAGAACAATCTTGTCATAGACCCGGAATGGGAAGAAGATATCGATTATTATGCGGAAGAAGAATTGTCCGAAAAAGATGTTAAAGTATTTAAACTCATAACACGGTTGCGAGCCACATCGTTCAAGCAGCTTGCTGAAATCCACAAACGCATGAACAAAGGGAAAATCGGTTTCAGTCTGAAATGGTCGCTCCAGAAACTCTGCAGGCTGGGACTTCTCACAGAACCGAGAACAAATTTCTATCGGGTGTTGTCGAACAATTAAGGCTAAGTGGCCCTAATCATATTTACGAACAGGACCACTAGTGGGCGTCCCCGCAAAGTCAAAAAGCTTCAGAGAATCGCCATCGAGTTGCGGGGCGCCCCATTATGACGCCCTCCCCATAATGGAAACAAACCCGCCCGAATGATAACGCATAATCCATGGGATGCTCGAAAAAACACTCTTTTTCCCCTGCATGAACCTCACATATATGCTCTCGCCGCCGCTGAAACAGGAAAAAGAGCTATCTCACACCTAAAAACACTTGACATGCAGCGGAAAACTCTTTAAAAAGAGGTTTACTGCAACGGTTAAGCCCCTAACCCGCATTTCTCACCAGGTATCGTTGCGAAACAGCGAAGATGGCTGGTGAGAAATGCGGGCTAACTGCAGGAGAAAACGGAGATCCATGGAAGGGAGCTTTTTCACCACACGGTTAAACGAATTTCTGGCCTGGTCGCGGAGAAATTCTCTCTGGCCCATGCCCTTCGGCACCGCCTGCTGCGCTATCGAGTTTATGTCTGTGGCTGCTTCCCATTACGATATCGCCAGATTCGGAGCTGAAGCGGTTCGCTTTTCGCCGCGTCAAGCGGACCTGTTGCTTGTCATGGGAACGGTGACGGACAAGATGGGCCCCGTGCTGAAAAAGATTTATGATCAAATGCCCGAACCAAAATGGGTCATCTCCATGGGTGTCTGTGCCTCCTCGGGAGGTTTTTACCGGGCCTATCATGTGATGCAGGGCATCGACGAAATTATTCCCGTGGATGTATACCTCGCCGGCTGTCCACCCACACCTGAAGCGCTCCTCAGCGCGCTCATGAAGATTCAGGAACGCATTACAAAGGGGAAATCCGCATCCCTCGAGAAAGGGCCTGAATATGGAGAATAAAGCGCCGGTCCAGGTGTTGAAAGAAAAATTCCCGGATGCCATCCTGGGAATGGACGATTTTCGTGGAGACCTGAGTATACGCGTGAAAGGAGATAATCTCCTCTCCATCTGCAAAAGCCTCAGGGAAGACGAAAGAACGGATATGGACCTTCTGCTCGATCTCTGCGGGGTCCATTATCCTCAGAAAGACCACCAGTTCGAGGTGGTGTACCATCTCTATTCGCTCACGAAGAAGCATCATCTGAGACTCAAAGTGCCCTTGAAGGAAAGCGACGGCTCCGTAGAATCCGTCATTCCGGTCTGGAAAACAGCAAACTGGTTCGAGCGGGAAGCATATGATCTGTTCGGCATCAAATTTAAGAACCACCCGAATCTGAGACGTCTCCTCTGTCATGAGAATTTCAAGGGACATGCCCTGAGAAAGGATTATCCACCGGATCTCCGGCATCCATGCCACGAGGTGGTGGATCTGATTACAGACAATACGATCGAAAACCCGGAGGACCGGGAATTCTTCGAAACAGGGGAGAAACCGCCCAGGAGGGAAGGGTACATCGTGAATATCGGTCCATCCCATCCCGCCACGCATGGCACACTCAGGATCCAGGTCCTCATGGACGGTGAGACGATCGTGCGGGCCGAACAGGAGATCGGATACCTCCACCGCTGCTTTGAAAAGATGGCCGAAACGCATGATTACTACGGAGTCATGCCTTATACGGACCGTCTCAACTACTGTTCCTCTTTCATGAACAACGTGGGATATGCCATGGCTGTCGAGAAGCTCATGGGGATCGAAATACCACCGCGAGCCCGGTATATCCGGGTCATTCTGTCTGAATTCAGCCGGATCATGGATCATCTCACCTGCATCGGCCCGAACCTTGTCGATCTCGGCGCCTTGACCAATTACTGGTACACCTTTCAGCCGAGGGAGGAGATATATGGTTTACTGGAAAGCTGCTGCGGCGGACGGTTAACCGTGGCCTATGCCAGGATCGGAGGGCTAACCTTCGATGTGCCGGAGGATTTTGAGGCACAGTGCCGGGCCGTTCTTAAAATGATCCCGCCGCTTATCACGGATGTGGATAAGCTGAACAAAGTGAATCCCATCTTTCAGAAGAGGACCCGCGAAGTGGGGGTTATGAGTGCAGAAGATGCCATACAATGGGGATGGACAGGCCCCTGCCTGAGGGCTGCCGGGGTTCCCTACGATGTTCGCAAAGCCCATCCTTATTACGACTATGATAAATATGATTTCGATATCCCGGTCGGCACGATCGGGGATACCTATGACCGCTATCTCGTCCGCATGGAGGAAATCCGGCAGAGCATACGGATCATAGATCAATATCTGGAGCATTTGCCCGGCGGCCCGGTCCAGACAGACGATTTAAAAGTAAATCTCCCGCCGAAAGATGCGGTTTATAATAAGATGGAGGAAATGATATACCATTTCAAACTGGTTATGCACGGCATCCTCCCGCCTGAAGGCGAAGTCTATTCTTTTACGGAAGGTGCGAACGGCGAACTGGGATACTATATCGTCAGTGATGGGACCAAAAACCCTTACCGGATTAAAGTCAGACCCCCCTGTTTTCCGGTTTTTCAAGCCTTCGGCCCCATGATCGAAGGCCTTATGATTGCGGATGCGGTTGCCACCCTCGGGAGCATCAACATAATCGCGGGTGAGCTGGACCGGTAGAGAAAAGGAACGTTACATGGAAAATCCCGGAAAAGAAAAATACCGCAGTATCTGTAAGGATGTCGTTGAACTGACGGCTCCGAACCAGAGATTCGTCATGGCGTTTCTCGTGGGCCTTCGTGTCACCATCGGTCATTTTCTCAAACGTTTCCCTGCTACCAAAAAGAACCGTGTTTGTATCCAGTATCCCGAGGAAAAGCGCAACTATTCCGAAAGATTCCGGGGTGTCCATATTCTTACCAAGAGGGAAAACGGTGATCCCAAGTGTGTTGCCTGTTATATGTGCGCGACCATATGCCCGGCGGAATGTATATACATCGAAGCCGGTGAGCATCCGGATCCGGATATCGAAAAATACCCCACCGTTTTTAATATCGATATGTTACGCTGTGTGCTATGCGGATTCTGCGTGGATGCCTGCCCGGAAGAAGCTATCATCATGAGCAAGGAACTGGAGTTGCATTATGAAGGCAGGGCAGAATCGATTTTCGATAAAGACAGGCTTATGAATCGCCGCTCCCTGACGGAATCCCCGACCCTGGGCTACAGGCCCTATTTCAATCAGAAACCCGTTTTCCATAACCCGGAAAAATAAAGAGCCCGCCCTAATATTCTACGAGATCCTCTTCCCTGAAAAAAAAGGATACTTCCCGCTTTGCGGTCTCCGGTGCGTCTGATCCGTGAATGATGTTCCTCTCTATGGATATGCCGAAGTCTCGCCGGATGGTATTGTAATCCGCCTTTGCCGGGTCCGTGGCGCCCATTACGCCCCGGAGTCTGCTGATAGCCCGGTCACCCTCCAGAACGATGGGATAAACCGGTCCGGATGTCATATAGCGGATAAGACTCTTGAAAAAGGGCTTGTCCGCATGAACGTCATAGAACCGCTCGGCTTCTTCTGTTTTCAGATACACCATTTTGATGGCGATTATTTTGAGATCTTTTTTTTCCAGACGCTTGATGATTTCTCCCACAAGCTTTCTTTTCAGGCCGTCCGGCTTGATGATGGCAAGGGTACGTTCCATAGTGTTTTCTCCAGGGGTCTATTAGATTAAACAGTCATCATGCCTCATGAGTGAAAGCGCATGGTAGCATGAATCGCCGGCACTGTCACGGATTTTTTCCTATCCTGCAGGCGCGAATATAAAAAATGGAAGTATGGTTTGATAAATTCTGAAAAATAGGATAAGATCTCTTTCAATCCTTAAGAAACGTATGGTGACCCGTATAACAACTAAACTTGAGATGCCTGCATAAACAGGTTAGGAGGAAGAGCGATGGCGGGAAAACTTTTCACTCTGTCAATCATTTTGCTGTTAGCCATTTGTTTGATTTCCATCACAGCATGTGGAAAGAAAAAAGTGGAAGAAACTCCGGCGGAAATTCAGGAAACCGAATATATCGAACCGGTTGAAGAAGAAGTGGAAGAAACCGAGCTGGTAGAAGAAACATTTGTGATAGAGGAAGAACCGGATCTCACGGAAGAAGAAATTCTGCAGCAGCTCAATACCAGGGGTGTGCTCGAGGATGTGTTTTTTGCCTTTGACAGGTACGATCTTTCCCCGATGGCAACGGATAGCCTCTTGAGAAACGCCGAATGGCTCAAGCAAAATCCCACGGCCGCCATCCTGATTGAAGGCCACTGTGACGAGCGGGGCACTTCTGAATACAACCTGGCACTGGGGGATAGAAGGGCGCAGAGCACCAAAAATTACCTGACTTCCCTCGGGATCGCGGCGCACCGGATCGAGACCATCAGCTACGGCGAAGAAAAGCCCTCCGCCCTGGGACAGAACGAAAGTGCCTGGTCTCAGAACCGCAGAGCTCATTTTGTCATCACGTCTCCCTAAGTGGTCCTGTTCGTAAATAGGGTGAAGCACCGAGAGCGGCGATGGCGTAAAATTCCCTATTTCCCTTGACAAAAAGAAGAAAAAAAATTATAAATCTAATGTAGGATAATTTTAGTCCTAGATTGGAGACTTCATGCGATTAACCAGGCGCGGTGATTATGCTCTTCGAGCGGTGGTCTACATTGCTTCCCAACCGGAAGGAAGAATCGTGGATCTGATGGACATCGCCTCAAAAAAGGGCATCCCCAGATCTTTTCTCGCAAAAATCCTGCAGCAGCTGGTCAGGGCGGGCATTCTCCGGTCCTATATGGGAACAAACGGGGGATTCTGCCTGGCAAAATCAGCCCAGAACATCACCTTTTATGATGTGGTGGTGGCCGTGGAAGGGCCGATGAACATCAATTTTTGCCTGGGGCAGGATCAATCCTGCACGCTTGAAAAGGGATGTTTGATTCATAGTTTTCTAGAGTCCCTGCAGAATACCATTAAGGACAAGATGCAGTCAAAGACGCTTGCCGATATGTCGGCAAGATCGTAAGAAAGGAGCCTTTAAAATGGATGAGTTGATTTATATGGACCACCACGCGACAACTCCTGTGCATCCTGAAGTGTTTGAAGCCATGAAGCCATGCCTCATGGAAAATTTCGGCAATCCCGCAAGCACCACACATATGGTTGGAAAACTTGCGTACGAAGCCACGGAAAACGCCAGGGAGATGGTGGCCCGGTTAATCAACGCCCAACCCGAAGAAATTGTGTTTACCAGCGGAGCAACCGAATCCGATAACATGGCAGTTAAAGGGGCAGGGGAGGCACTGCAGAAAAGCGGGAACCATATCATCACATGCCGGGTGGAACACAAGGCCATACTGGAAGCCTGCAAGTTTATGGAAAAGAAAGGCTTCAACGTGACCTACCTTCCTGTTGACAAATACGCTATGGTCGACCCTGCAGATGTGGAAAAAGTTATTACGGACAAAACGATCCTGGTCACCATCATGATGGCCAACAGCGAAGTGGGAACCATCGAGCCGATAAAGGAAATCGCCGGGGTGGCCCACAATAAAGGGGTGCTGATGCATACGGATGCCGCCCAGGCGGCCGGTAAAATCAAGGTTGACGTCCATGATCTGGGCGTGGACCTGCTCTCTCTATCAGGGCATAAAATGTATGGCCCCAAAGGGGTCGGCGCAATGTATGTCAAGAAGAAGACAAAGTTGACACCATTATTCCACGGGGGCGGTCACGAAAAAAAGAGAAGGTCCGGAACCCTGAACGTACCGGGTATCGTCGGGCTGGGCGAAGCCTGCGCCGTGGCTATACGGGACATGTCTCAGGATAGCGAGCGGGTCAGGAAGCTCCGGGATAAACTGTATGAGGGTATTACCTCCCGCATTGAGCGGGTGTATCTGAACGGTCACCCGGAGAAGCGGCTGCCCAACAATCTGAATCTCACTTTCGAATTCGTGGAGGGGGAGGGCCTGATCCTTTCCCTGAAAGGGGTCGCCGTTTCCTCAGGCTCCGCCTGTACCAGCGACAGCCTTGAATCTTCCTATGTGCTGAGAGCCATGGGGATTCCCGACTGGCTGGCCCATTGTTCCATTCGGTTTGGACTGGGAAAAAGTAATACAGAAGAGCAGATTGATTATGTCATTGGACTTTTAGTGAAAAACGTGGCCAGGTTACGGGCCATGTCTCCACTCAGTTAAAAGATAGGGAGGATTTACTGTGGCTACGCAAGATTACAGTGAAAAAGTGATTGATCATTACGAAAATCCACGCAATGTCGGTGAAATTGAAGATCCTGATGGAATAGGAACGGTTGGGAATCCATCCTGCGGTGATGTGATGAAACTGACCATAAAAGTCAAAGACGATGTCATTGAAGATGCCAAGTTCAAAACCTTCGGCTGCGGTGCGGCGATCGCCACCAGTTCGATGGTTACGGAACTTATTAAAGGTAAGCACATAAAAGAGGCACTCCTGATTTCCAATAAAACCGTGGTAGAAGCATTGGACGGATTGCCGAAAATAAAATTGCATTGTTCCGTACTGGCCGAGGACGCGCTCAAGGCCGCGATCGGGGATTATCAGAAAAAAGCAAAAAAACAGAAGTAAAAAGGCCGTACATCGGGCTTCCCTCCAGCCGTTTTCCCCGCCTGAAAACCATAAAATACTCTGGATAAAAGCGGGCGAATATGGTATCTTTTCCTCTGGTTTTTTAGGAATCCAAACTCTGTCAGAGGAGGAAATACTTATGGCTTTCATGATCAATGAAGAATGTATAAGCTGCGGCGCCTGTGAACCGGAATGCCCCGCCAACGCAATCAGTGAAGGGGATGAAATATATTTGATCGATCCCGATAGATGCATTCAATGTGTTGGTCTTTTTGATGAAGAGCAATGCGCCACAGTCTGCCCGACAGATGCCTGCGTGGAAGACCCGGACCATAAGGAAACAAAAGAAGATCTCCTGGCCAAAAAAACAAAGTTGGGACTCTAGGAGCCGGGCATTGCGTGCCACTTCCATGATCTGATTGCAACGTCCCCTGCATCGTGTTTCATTCCGTTTTCCATTAAAAAACATAAACACGATTATCCGAATTTTAGAGAAAGGAGAAAAGACCGCACAATGGATAAAAATCTTAAGTTGTTCATGGTCAGTCACCTCGGGCCAAACCCCTGCTGGAGGATGGTCATTGCAGACAATCCGGAAGAAGCCTTCCTGCAATGCGCTCATGATGGCCGCGATAATACGCTCGCTAAGTCCGGAAGCTGCAAAATAGAAGAAATCCAATTTGACGGATACGAAATAGAAATTAAAAAGAAAGATTCATCATAAAGCGGGTCGCGGTTCCGGGTGGCCGTTGCATGGAATACGAGGCAAAATATTACAGGGTTGAGGACGGGAAAGGGGAATGCCTGCTCTGTCCGGTTCACTGCCGCATCGCGCCGGGCAGGACCGGAAAGTGCCTGGGCAGGACGTTCATCGCGGGGAAACTTCTGGCGACAAATTATGGCGAAGTCGGGGCACAGGCAGTGGACCCCATTGAAAAAAAACCCCTCTACCACTTCCACCCGGGCAGGGATATCCTGTCCATCGGGCCGAATGGATGCAATCTCGACTGCCAGTTCTGCCAGAACTGGACCCTCTCTCAGACCCCGGTCGTCACACAGTTTATCAGCCCGGAGGATCTGGTTTCCCTGGCATCAAAGCACGAATCAATAGGCGTGGCATATACGTACAGTGAGCCGCTGATCTGGTTTGAATACCTCATGGATTCCATGCCCCTTCTGCACCGGGCGGGTCTCAAAACAGTACTGGTCACCAACGGCTATATCAATCCGGAGCCATTTTCAGACCTCATTCCCCATGTGGATGCGATGAATGTCGATCTGAAATCGATGAACCCGGAGTTCTACAGAAAATATTGTAAGGGGGCCCTGGAACCTGTTAAAAAGACTATTGAAGCATCTGTGGGTCAATGTCATCTGGAAATTACCAGCCTGGTCATACCCGGATTGAATGATTCTCCTGCGGAGGTGGGTGAACTGGCTTCCTGGATCGCCCGGCTCGACAGGCATATCCCGCTCCATCTTTCCGCCTATTTCCCGAATTATAAATTCGATGTTCCAGCCACTGCGGCTGAAACCTTGAAAGATTTGTATGAAAAAGCAAGGGAACATCTTCATTATGTTTTTATGGGAAACGTATCCCTGCCCCGGGGGAATGACACCTGGTGCCCCGAATGCGGCGCATGTCTGATCAGGCGACAGGGTTATCAGGTAAAAATAGAAGGACTTTCCGGAAACACGTGCACCGCCTGCGGAACGACGGTCCCCATTGTTCTCGATCTTACGGCTAACGGGTTTCTTTAGAATATGAGAAAAACAAGAATCTTATCCCAGGCACTGTTTCTGCTGCTTTTTCTCTTTCTCTTTCTGAAAACCGAGTATTCCTTCGACGATACGGTGGGGTATCCCGCAGATATCTTTTTGAAATTCGACCCCTTCTTGATGTTGACCACGCTCCTCAATACGTTCACCCTGCCACCCTTTTTCCTGACCGCTTCCATAACCCTGGTCTTTACCCTTCTCCTGGGACGGTTCTTCTGCGGATGGATATGCCCCCTGGGGACCATCCACAGCCTGGTCGGAAAATGGAAAAAGGATAAGAAAAAAGCGCTCCAGACGAGAGATAAATGGCTTTTCGGCCGCCGTTTTAAATATTTTCTCCTCGTATTCCTGCTGGGTCTCTCCCTTCTCTCTGTACAGCTTGCGGGCTTTCTCGATCCTCTCTCCCTCACGATTCGATCCTTTGCAGTCAGTCTCTATCCTGCTTTCTCCTTTGCAGGGAACCAGTATTTTGATCTCACGTATGACCGGGGGCCGGCACTCATAAAGTCTTTGAATGATGGAATCTATCACTTCTCAAGGGCATATTTATTACCCTATCTCCAGCCATACTACACCCAGGGGCTGTTGATTTCTCTCCTATTCGCCACAGTCGTCGGCATAAATCTTCTGCGACCCCGATTCTGGTGCCGGTATCTCTGTCCTCTGGGCGCTCTTCTGGGCCTTGCGGCCCGTGCCGGCCTTCTGAGACTGAAGCAGGACCGCAAAACATGCATCCAGTGCTCGGCCTGTGCCATCAACTGCTCGGGAGAGGCGGAACCGGACAGAGCGGATCAATGGAAAATCACTGAATGTCTTTACTGCTGGAACTGCATTGAAGCGTGTCCCAGGGCTTCCCTGTCTTTTGCCTGGCGGCTGCCCTTCACCGGAAAGGAAAGGCAAACTGAGAGCGCGGTTCACCTGGGCAGAAGGAAAGTGCTCCTGACCGGTGTGATGGGAATGATCGCAGCCCCACTTTTCAAAGCAGGCAGTTCCGGCAAAACCTTCCACCCAAAACTGATCCGTCCACCCGGCGCCCTGCCTGAAAAGGCTTTCCTGGGACGTTGCGTGAAGTGCGGGGAATGCATGAAAATTTGTATTACCAATGGCCTCCAGCCCGCCCGTCTGGAGGGTGGATTCGAAGCCATCTGGTCTCCGGTCTTCGACATGAAGATCGGCTATTGCGAATATAACTGCACCCTCTGCGGTCAGGTCTGCCCGACCCAGGCGATCCAGGACCTGCCTCCGGCGAAGAAGAAAAAAATAAAAATAGGCATTGCCTTTATTGATCAAAACCGCTGTTTGCCTTTCTCTTTTAATACGAACTGCGTGGTTTGCGAAGAACACTGCCCGACCCCGAAAAAAGCGATTGTTTTCGATGACAGGACCGTGGAAACCGAAAATGGCCCTCTGGTGCTGAAACAGCCCAGGGTTCTTCCTGAACTTTGCATCGGGTGCGGAATATGCGAAAATAAGTGCCCGGTGGTGGATAAGGCGGCCATCAGGGTGACGAGTATCGGTGAGTCACGTTCTGAAAACAACCAGCTTTTCCTGAAGGATACTGTTCAATACTATGACGGATAAAAAAGATATCCCATTACAAAACCAGGAGGAGAAGAGATGAAGGTCTACGATATGCTGATTGTAGGAGGTGGGCCTGCCGGTCTGACCGCGGGACTGTATGCAAGCAGATCTACGCTGGATGCGCTTCTTTTTGAGCGCATGGTTCCCGGCGGCCAGATCGTGAATACGGAATGGGTTGAAGACTATCCCGGCTTCGGGAAAATCCGCGGGGCCGAACTGGCCGAAAAAATCCGGGAGCATTCCCAGAGCTTCGGATTGCAGATTCTTCAGGAAAACGTGAAGGAAGTGTATACGGAGGGAGATCTCCGCTGTGTGAAAACCGAAAATGCGGAATACAAGGCTTTAACCGTACTTGTGGCCCCCGGCGGTTTTCCGCGAAGGCTGGGTGTGCCCGGTGAAGCGAAACTCAACGGAAAAGGCGTCTCTTACTGTGGTATCTGTGACGGCGCCTTTTTCAAAGACCAGCGCATTATGGTTGCGGGTGGCGGAGACTCCGCGGCGGAGGAAGCACACTTTCTGACAAAATTTGGGAGCCATGTCCATATGGTCCACCGCCGCGACGAGCTGCGGGCCAAACGGATTCTTCAGGAACGGGTATTAAAAAATCCAAAAATTACCGTCATCTGGGATACCGTGGTGACGGAGATCAAGGGAGATACCGAGGTTCGTTCCGTACTTCTGAAGAATGTGAAGACCGGTGAAATAACAGAGCAGGAGACAGAAGGGGTATTTATTTTTATCGGCTTTAAACCGAACAGCGGGGTGATCCGGGATCCTGTGGAACTGGATCAGGATGGACATATCATCACCAGCCGCCATATGGAGACCTCGATAAAGGGCATCTTCGCAGCCGGCGACGTCCGTTCGCAGATAGTCCGGCAGATTACAAATTCAGTGGGGGACGCCACCGTTGCGGTGGTCGCTGCCGAGCGATATATCGAAGCGTTGAAAGAAAAGGGGGTCAAGTAGGAAGCCTGTGCTCAATGAATCATGGAATCATCGTCGTCCCTGTTCCATGAATCGTCCCGCTCCTCTTCATCGGGCGGGACGATGTGGAATCCCCGCCTAGCCCGACGCCACCGGATCTCGTCAATGATTTTGCTGACAGACCGATACTTTTTCAGGTAGAGG
>Ga0209013_10003288_pt1 | contig 14380 bp, 13 predicted proteins | sample Cruoilmetagenom2_FD_187291 | JGI IMG/M metagenome (GOLD analysis project Ga0209013, IMG submission 187291) | Oil polluted marine microbial communities from Coal Oil Point, Santa Barbara, California, USA - Sample 2 (SPAdes) (version 2) | ecosystem: Environmental > Aquatic > Marine > Oil seeps ... | reverse complement strand
GAAAATTGCGCGGATGTGATTATTGATAATAATGGCAGTTTGGAGGAATTGTATGAACAAATTGACAGGATTATAAAATGATGCAAGGATAAAATAAATTTAGAAAAAAGGAGGAATTTTGTTCGTTGAAAATAATAGGCATTCAATCTATATGACAAAACATTTTAGTTTTAGGAGGTGGAAAAATGTCAAAGGAAAAGAAGCTAATACCACTAGTCAAAAAGCCATTAGGTGAAAATAAAATTTATTGGTGCAATAGGCACATGAGTACAACATTGGGTGCTACATGCGAGATCTGCGGAACGGAGCATCCAGAGCTAGATCCAAATGATGATGGCTATACTATAAGTACTTTTTTAGGAAGGCAGGTAGTAGAAGAATGCTGCGGAAGAATTATAGATATTATTTCCGCGGAATCTGGAGAAGAAATCGCGGAGGCTTACTTGAAGGAGTTCGCAGAAAATCAGACTAATTCTAAATTTTCCGGTTTTGGAGAAATTCTTATAGAAACCTTAAAGGGGGCGAAAGAAAACATAAGAAAAACTTGCAAGCCATTAAAGGAAGCCCAAACTCATCTGGATGATATAGTTAAAGAGCTTGAAAAATGAAAAGGGTTAAGAGTAGAGATCGTTTGCGTAAATACGCGGGCGGTCTTTTAATTTTACCCGAAATGTGATAAGATAGAGTTAATCTTATATTTTAAGTTTCAATCATAAAATAAAAAATAAACAATAAACAATGAGTAAAATAAAAAAAGTAAAAGCCGAAGAAATTTTAGATTCCAGAGGCAATCCTACTGTTAAAGTTAAAGTGAAATTGGAGAGCGGAGCGGAAGGTTCGGCTTCTGTTCCGTCGGGTGCTTCCACCGGAACATACGAAGCGCTGGAACTTCGCGATAATGACCACGGCCGTTACAATGGAAAAGGAGTTCTGAAAGCGGTGGAAAATGTTAACGCGAAAATAAGCTGGACTATTATCGGGATAGAGGCTAGCGAGCAGAAAAAAATTGACCGAATAATGATAGAACTGGACGGCGCGGAAAATAAATCTAATCTGGGCGCCAACGCCATTGTCGGAGTTTCTCTGGCGATTTGCCGGGCGGCGGCTAATGATAAAAAGGTTCCTCTGTATAAATACATAAAGGAAATATTTAATTTTGCGGATTCTAAATCGCCAATCGCAAATTTCCCCGTTCCCATGTTCAATGTTTTAAACGGAGGACAGCATTGCGATTCCGGTTTAAGCATTCAGGAGTTCAAAATAGTTCCCGATGGAATTGAAAATTTTTCCAAACAGCTTCAGGCTGGCAGCGAGATTTTCCAAGCTCTTAAAAATATATTAAAAAATAAAGGATACAGAATCGCGGTGGGAGACGAAGGAGGTTTCGCGCCCAAGCTAAAAAGCAACGCGCAGGCTTTGGAGTTTATAAACCATGCTGTTGAAAAAGTGGGATATAAATTGGGAGAGCAGATTAATTTAGACATGGATGTGGCCGCTAATTCTTTTTACGATGAGCCGAACAATCAATACACATTGAAACCTGAAAATTCAACTCTTAATAAAAAAGAACTAATCAATTTATATAAAGAATGGATAGAAAAGTACCATATTATTTCAATTGAGGATGGGTTGCAAGAAGAGGATTGGGAAGGATGGGCAGTGATGATGAAAGAATTAAAAAGCAAAATTATGATAATCGGTGATGATTTGTTAGTAACAAATGTTAAGCGGCTTCAAAAGGCGATTAAAAACAAATCTTGCAACAGCGTACTGATAAAAGTAAATCAGATTGGAACACTCACGGAAACATTTGATTGTATGAAGCTGGCGAAAGAAAATAAAATGAAAACAATAATTTCCCACCGCAGCGGAGAAACCACCGATAATTTTATCGCTGATTTGGCGGTCGGAACAAAAGCGGATTTTATCAAAACCGGCTCGCTCTGCCGGGGAGAAAGAATTTGCAAATACAACAGGTTGTTGGGGATAGAGAGGGAATTAAGAGCGAAAAGAAACTGATAAGATAAGTTTGCCTGTTTTTTAATAATCTGCTATCATTCCATTTATGAAGAAGAATAAAATTAAAAAAGTAAAAAAAGCGAAGCTTCCTCTTAGTAAAATGTCTAAAAAAGAAAAGGATTATACCGCTGTTCTCCTAGAAGAAGTGCGTTCCAATTTTACGGTATTTGGCGAAGCGCTTGATGGGTTTGGAGAAAAACTTGAGCTGGTTAAGCAAAAAGGCGATGCGACTTTTGAAGAAGTCGGCAGAATAAAATTAGAAATGGCAGAAATGAATATCCGTCTTGATAGAATTGAAAGAGAAGTTTCTTCAATAAGAAGCGAGATTGAAAGAATAAAAGATATTTTGACAAAAAAAGTTGACTTGGATTATGTTAAAAAACTTGAGATAAGATTAGTAAGAGTAGAAAAGCATTTAAAATTACCAGTTCGCTAATTTTACAATCCAAAAGAAATTAACTCACCGTTCGCGGTCGTGAGATAAATTCGGCCGCTTTTTTCGTTCACAAAAAAACTTTTTGCTCCTTTAATTTTCTCATTACCATACTGCGAAATTATTTTTCCGTCTTGGCTGAATTTCACCGCGCGTCCGTTAAGACTGTCCAAAATATAAAGATGCTCTGTTTTATTGTCTGCGAAAATCTTGTTAAAATTTATGGGAGTAGCTGATTCTTCAAAATTAAATTCTTGTTTTTTACCGCCGGAAAATTTCAACAGAGAATTTTCACCGGCGAGATAAACATTTCCGTCAATGGCCATAGCGGAAATATTTTTTAAATCAAGATTTTCTTTGAGCCAACTGACTTTTTCTCCAAATCCTCCTTCCGCGCGGGGATAACGGTAAATCTGATTATTTTCGGAATCTGCCAGATAAATGTAAGTAAGATAGACAGCTATAGCGGAAACTTGGGAATTTTCGGGAAGTTGAATATTATTTTCTTTAAATTTTCGCGAAAGAGGACTGAAGCTTGCGATTTTTTGTTTGTCGGTTAATAAAAAAATTAAATTTAAATCTTTCATTAAAGCGAATGAAGTAATATCGCCTAGCTCCAGCGGCAACGGAAATTCTTTTGCTTCTTGGTTTTCTCTCACTTCAATAATTTTTTGTTTAGTGATAGCTAGCAATTTTTCATTAGTTGAAACCTGCCCTATTAAATCCGAATGGGAATAGAGCGAAGAAATTTCGACAAACTCAATATTTTTTTCATTGGCTAAATTTTCATTACCAAAAGTATTTTCTTGAATAACTGAATCGTTTTTTAAATAGGGCGCGCCGGTTTTATTTTTAAACTTTAATGTTGCTATCAAAGGCAGAATTACGATGGCAGCTAAAATAAGAAAAGCGTAAATTTTTTGCTGGTAGTTCATTTGCGAAAACACTTCTTTGATTTTAGAAAAATCAGGAAATAATTTCATCCACGCGCCACTATTTATTTTAATATGTAAAGGCTTATGGATGGGAATTTTTTCAATTTTCTGAACCGACTGTTTTTTCGCGACGGCCAAAAAATTATTTTTAACGCGGAGAATAGCGCTCCACAGAAAGCTTTTAAAATCTTTGAGGATTAAAATTATTTCATCAGTTTTGCCACGAGCTTTGTTTTTTAGCTCACTCTTTACTTGATCAAAAGCACTGGTTATTTTTTCTTTCGCCAAAAAAAGCCAGGAAGAGCGGGAAATTAAATTGTCCTGAAAATCTTGTTGCCCATTTTCTCCCCGAACATAAATATGTCCCGTTTTTTTGTCAGTGTATTCTTCGCGCGCTGTTTTTTCTTTTTTAGCTTCTTTTTCTTTGGCTGCTTTTTCAGTCATTTTTTTTCCGGAAGGCGGAGAAATAATAGAAGCTTCCTTGAAAGTTTTTTCGCTGAAAGCGTTGAAATCTTTCAATAATTTTTCTTTTCGCGCTTTCTTTTTAGGCGCGCTCTCAATTGGGTAGGCGGGCTTTTCATAAATATCCGCGACTATGGTCCCGGCAATTTCCAGTTCGTTAATTAAAACGGTTTTTAAAAATTGCGCGAATTTCTCTTTGGAAAAAGAAAATGCCCTTTTCTCAATTTCAGACAAAGGAAGAATGTGAAAAATATCGCCGGTAGTTATTATTAGCTTATCTCCGTCTTTTAATTTTCCGCCGGCAGTGTCGGTAAATGTCCTAAGCGGGTAAGGTTCTCCCTTAGGAGCAAGACCTTGTGTTATGTCGGTGAGCATTCCGTCGCGCGCCAGAATAATTTTGGCGCTTCCGGCCGCGCTGAAATAAATATTATTTTTTTCTATGGCGCAAATGGCTATGTCAGTTTTTCCCAGCCATTGAATGTTTCCATGTTTGGCAATTTCAGAAAGGGCTAAATTTATCTTATTTAAAGCTGATTCAAAATTTTCTTCCGGCAATCTTTTAGGGTTGGCAAAATATTCTTTTTTCGCCACCGAAGACAAAAAGTTAACTATGTAAGCTGAATTCTCATCGTCATCCTTGATTTCAAAAACTCCCAGCAAGCTGCCCATTTGAGACTGGATGATGTTTTCCGGAGTAAAATTAAGAATTTCAATATAAGGGCGCAAATCTTTTTCATTGGCAACTAAAATTTCCGAGACTGTTTTTTCCAGCTCTTTTTTTGGCGCAGGTGTTCTTTTTTTGGTTCTTTCTTTAGGCATAAAATTATAAAAATTAATACCATTTCTGCAAGAGCAGATTTACAATCTGTTTTATAGGACAATCTGCTTGAAATTGTAATTTTTATTTTACGCAGTTTACATGCTTTTTGATTTCACGCAACTTGCTCTTATTGATGGTATGTTTTGCCTCACTGCATTTATCATACAATAATTAGCCCGAATCGGCAATTGAAAAATCTTTACTTTTCACGGTTTTAGTATTACACTTTCCTTAATGATAAATTAAAAATATGGCTGAAATATTGGAAAGTTTATTTGGGTCAAAATCCAGAGCGAGAATGCTCCGTTTCTTTTTGCTGAATTCCGATCAAGAGTATTCAACAAAAGAAGCGGCTAAGAGAAATATGCTTAAAATCGCTGATGCCAAGCGGGAAATTAGAGATCTTAAAAAGATAAAATTTATTACGGAAAAAACCAAAAAAAGAAAAAAGTTTTACTGCTTAAATACCGATTTTATTCTTCAGCCGGAACTTAAAAGCCTGGTGGCGAAATCTAATACTTATCCCCAGTGCGATGTTTTAAAAAAAATAAAAAGTGTCGGAAATGTTAAATTAGCGATTGTTAGCGGAATTTTTTTAGATTATCCAAAGAGTAAGGCCGATATGATTTTAGCGGTAGATAATGTTAATCGCAGAAAGCTCAAAAATTTAATAAGCAGTATTGAGGCTGAATTGGGAAAAGAGATAAAATATGTTTTGATGAGCAGTGAGGAATTAAAATACCGCGTTAATATGATGGATCGGTTCATACTTGATTTTACTAAAGGCCCTCATAATAAAATTGTTAATAAGATTAAATTGAAAGGGTTTAAGATATAGAATAGGATTTCCTTCCTCCTTCTCTCCTTGAGGGGAGGCTTGAGGATGGGTGCATAAAAATGGAAAACGAAAATAAAAAAAACGAAAAATTCGCTAGCCTGAAATTTAAAATCAGGCCTTTTTTTAACCGGGGATTTTTTGGAAATAATATTATTCGTTGTATTTTGTTGACGCTGATTGTTTTAGACATAGCCAATTGGATTACTCTAGCTATTTTTATTAATGGCAGCCGTTCTTACTCTATTATATTACATTATAATGTTTATTTCGGAGTGGATCTTGTCGGAGAATGGCAGCAGGCTTATTTGCCGCCAATCGTGGCAACAGCGCTTACATCGCTGAATATTTTTTTAGCTTGGAAATTTTACGAAGAAAAGGAAATAACTGCTGCTTATGTTTTACTAATAGCTTCCATTATGATTCAATTAAGTTCCGCCATAGCGGTGGCCAGCGTAATATTGATAAATTATTGATTTTATGTTTACTTTTCCCAATCCCAAAACTAAAAATCCTCAAGAGAAAAAAGGGCAAAGAATCTTGGAAATTATTCCGGGAGCTTTGACTTGGACTACTCTTATCGGTATGCCCTTTTTTTCTTTTTTATTGCCGGTTTGGGTGGCTATTTTTGTTATTATTTTTGATATTTATTGGATTTGCCGGACGATATTCATATCATTTTATTCTGTTGCTGCTTACCGCCGCCTTAAAAAAGGAAAAAATATTAATTGGTGGAAGCGTTGCCAATCGTTGAAAAAAATAAAAGGTCGGATTTTGGATTGGAAAAAAATCACGCATGTGGTGCTGCTACCCACGGCGGGGGAGGCGGCGGAGATTATTGAACCGGCTATTCAGGCGGTAGCGAACAGCAATTTTCCCAATAAACAAATTACAATTCTTTTAGCTACGGAAGAGCGAGAGAATAGGGAGCATCGTTTAAAAAAAGTTAAATATCTAAAAAATAAATTTGACGGAATTTTTAAAGATTTTTTGGTGACTACGCATAAAGTAAAAACAGGAGAAATGAAATGCAAAGCTTCCAATGCCACTTTCGCCGCCAAAAAATTGATGAAATATTTGGACGAAAAAAACATTGATTATAAAAAAGTTATTTTTTCCAATTTTGACTGTGACAGCGTGTGCCATCCCCAATATTTTGCCGCGCTCACTTACGCTTATGCCAGCGATCCCAAACGCTTGCAAAGATCCTATCAGCCTCTGCCGATGTATCATAATAACATCTGGGACACTAACGCTTTTGTGAGAGTAATTGTCACCAGCTCGTCTTTCTGGCATATGTTCCAGAGCACGCGGAGGGAAATGGTGACTTTTTCTTCCCATAGCGAACCGTTCGACACTTTGGTGAAAGTGAATTTTTGGCCGGTGAATATGATAAGCGAGGATTCAATTATTTATTGGAAATGCCTTTCTTATTTTCACGGAGATTATGAAGTAACCCCTATTTATCTTCCCATTTCTCTGGACGCGGTTTTGGCAGAAACTTATTGGAAAACGATAAAAAACCAGTATAAGCAGAAAAGGCGCTGGGCTTACGGGATAGAAAATTTTCCTGTTATTATGCGCGCTGTTTGGCCGGACAAGAAAATAAAATTTTTTCGGAAGATAAAAATAGCTGTTGAAATGTTAGAGGGCCATCATTCATGGGCGACTGCTCCTTTTATTCTAGCGATTTTAGGATGGCTTCCTTTGATTTTCGGCGGAACGATATTTAATGAAAGCGTTCTAGCGCACAATCTTCCTTTTGTCACTAGGTATCTTATGACTCTGGCTATGACCGGACTTATTATTTCCATGTTTTTAAGTTTTTTCCTTCTGCCTCCCCGCCCTAAAAAACATTCGCGCAAAAAATATATCTATATGTTTTTCCAATGGTTTCTGGTTCCGGTTATCGCCCCGTTTTTAGGAGCGATGCCGGCCATTGATTCGCAGACCAGAATTTTAATCAAGAAATATTTCGGAGAATTTTGGGTGACGGAGAAAGTGAAGAAGTAACTGGTAATCAGTAACTAGGGAAAGAAGGAGAAAAAGGAATTTGTCTGAAGGCTAAACTATATGTCATTCCGGAATTTTTTCTGAAGCGAAGCGTAAGAAAAAATATCCGGAATCTACGCGCAATGAAATAACCAACTAACTTAAATGTCGCTACAACTTAATCCTAGATTCCGGATATTTTCCTCCGCTATCGCTGCGGAAAATTCCGGAATGACAAGTGAAAGACTATGGATTATAATTTATTCATTATTCCATTTTTAAAAGCGTTTTTGATAGCGGCGGTGGTCTCGGTGCTGCTCATTTTATTTTCCAAAAAAATAAAAACAGCGAAAAGAAAATCTTTCCGCCATATACATTCTAAAAAAATTTCCCGGCTGGGAGGACTGGCGATAATTTCCGCTTTTTTAATTTCTCTTTTGACAGACCGGAATTTGGTAATAACCACCCAGCTTTATGGAATAGTTGGCGCTTCGCTATTTATTTTGGCCATGGGGCTTTGGGACGATTTTTGGAAGCTTGACTGGAAAACCCAATTATTTTTCCAAATTTGCGCCACTATTTCCGTATTTATTATGGGTGTTCAGGTGGAATACATTACTAATCCTTTGGGCGGCGTCGTTTTTTTGAATTTGGGAAAATATCTCATTCCCAGTTTGTTATTCGTTATTGCTTGGCTGGTAATTATGATGAATGCTATGAATTGGCTGGATGGCATTGACGGATTGAGCGGAGGGATAGCTTTTATTGGGGCGTTAACTATATTTTTTTTGAGCCTTAGCCCTGAAGTCAATCAGCCGCCGGTGGGAATAATCGCCGCGATATTGGCGGGCGCGGCGCTGGGTTTTTTGATTTTTAATTTTTACCCGGCCAGAATTATGGCGGGCACTAGCGGGGCGATGTTTATGGGTTTTGCTCTAGCTACGCTGGCCATTTTTGCCGGAACTAAAATAGCCACCGCTTTATTGATAATGGTCATTCCAGTTATTGATGTTTTTTGGGTAATGGGGGAGAGAATCAAGGCGGGCGATTCAATATTTAAATCGGACACCCGCCACTTGCACCGCAAGCTGATGGAATTGGGCTGGACGCAGAGAAAAATCGCTCTGTTTTTTTACGCCATTACTTTTTTAATTGCCGCCATAGCTCTCAATACCAGAGCTATTGGAAAATCAATAACCATAGTTTTAGTGGCGGTTATTATGATCACGGCGTTAATTATCATTAACAAGAAACTTTCATCTAATGCTGAAAATAAAGCCTAAGTTTTATAAATCCAAATCCAGTCTAGCTGCTATGGCTGCGTTAGCTACAGTCTCGTTTTTTATAGTTGCTTTATATTTTTCTAATAGGCAAAGTACTTCTGATAACGGCGCGAATTATATTTATATAAACAACTGCCAATTTAAAATAGAAATAGCTGATGATCAACAAGAAAGATTTTTAGGATTGGGAAAGAGAGAAAAAATGTGCGAAAACTGCGGAATGCTTTTTGAATTTCCCCAAAAAGGCGAGTATTCTTTCTGTATGCGGGATATGAAATTTCCCCTTGACTTTATTTGGATTTTAGACTACAATGTAATTTCAGTCGTCAAGGACGTTCCTTGCAATTTTAAAGGAGAAATAAATCCCCCTATTTCAGTTGATAAGGTGTTGGAACTCAACGCCGGAACAGCAGAAAAATGCGGGATTAAAAAGGGAGATAAAATTTCTTATTAGACAAAAAAATTTTGAAGGAGACTTGAAATGGGAAAAGCTGCGTTGGTGGTAGATGACGATGTGACAGTCAGAAAAGTATTATGTGAAATTCTAACAATAGATTCAAATGTAGTTGAAAAATGTGAAGAATGCGAAAATGCCAAAGAAGCAATTTCAATTTTAAAGAATAATCCTAGCATAGAAGTCGTAGTAACGGACGAGAAAATGCCAGGAATGAGTGGCTTAGAGCTCATTGAATTCATCCAGAGTAATTTTCCGGAAATTTCAGTTATACTCGTATCCGGATATCTCAGTGAGCAGGATAAGATTCGTGCGACTAATAACCCTGTTGTTAAGAAAATTTTTCTAAAGCCTTTTGCAGTAAGTGAAATCGCAGATGTTGTAAGGGAACTATAATGGCATTTGCAACAGCCCGGACTTTAATGTTTGGGCTTTTTTTATATCTTTTTGTTACCTGCCATTAGGTTACGATCGTAACCTAATGGCAGGTAAATTTTATTGAAAAATAGGAAGTGCAACTTTCAAAGCGTAATTATGTCCGTAATTACACCCGTAATTACGCCGAGCCTTAAAATATTAAAACACAAACTCCCGCCATGGTTATGGCGGGAGTTTGTTATATAAAAGAACAGTAGAATTTATATATTTGTTTTTGATTTACTGTGATTTACAGTTTAGATTTATGACAGCGATGGGACCATGACAGCGTATTTGTGAAGATTTTCAAGTTGAGCAGCATCAAGCTTTTTGGAATCAGTAATAGCTTCTTTGACTAAATCTTTAGAAAATTCTACCGTTGTTCCAACAAAGACTCTTTCGTTAAAACTTACTTTCTTGCGAAGATAATCCTCTATGTAAATTTTATGTTCCGCTGTTAGCTCAGAGTCCGCGCTTTTTTCCAAATAATCGGATAGCGCTCGGCGAGCCAGATGAGTAACGCCTTCTCCTTTTTGGGCGCTTTCAATAAAAGATTTTTCAGTCTCTTTGCTGGTGGCAACGGAAGTAACTTGCTCTTTTTCCGCTTCAACTTTTTCTCCAGCCTCTTCGGCTTTTTCAGTTTCAGCGATTTTTTCTCCAGCCGCGTCTTCTTCGCCGGCATCTTCTATTATTTCAATTTCTTCAGCTCCCATAGAATCTTCTTCCTCTATCAGCTGTTCCAAATCGCTGGCCTGCATATCAGCGACTTCCGCCGGAGTTTCGGATCTCTTGGAATAAGAATAAATCCCGCCGGCAATGACAACCACAATAACAACGCTGATAATAATGCGAAGATTATCCTGTATCCACTTTTTTACGGCGTCTGTTCCGCTTTTCTGATTTTCATTTAAATCGTCTTCCATTTAATGTCACCTTCCTTTCTAGACCGCGCTTTTTAAAGCGAGGGTTTTTAATTGTTAAAGGACTGCTTTCGTTGAAGCCGATCCGTATTATTTTATAATTTTACCGCGGCTAATTTTAAGCGTCAACTAGACAAGAACTGATTTTTTAGGCGTAATGTTAATTTCACACACTCTCCATTTTTCAGCTAAGTCTTTGTGGAATACTGTCTTTGATTGGGGAAAATAATTTTTGATTAACTTGGCCAGTTTATTTTTTTGCTCCGGACTTATTTCCATGTAGCATGTAGCATGTAGCATGTAGCAAGGGATGATAATTTTTATTTGTTTGAATAATTTTTCGTAGTGCTCTAAGCCATTTTTAGGGCTATACAAAGCGAATTTGGGTTCGTATTTTTTTACATCGGCGGGAGTGGAATCGTAAATTTTTCTTGAGAGATAGGGGAGATTAGCAGTGATTAGAATTTTGAATTTTGAATTTTGAATTTTGAATATTTTATTCTTAACAAATGGTTTTAGTAAATCGCCTTGCAGGAATTTTATTTTATTTTCCACTTTATGTTTTTTGGCGTTTTGTTTTGCGACTCGCAGTGATTTAGATGAAATATCAGAAGCCAGTAATTGGTAATTAGTAATTGGTAATTTGGATTTTTTCAGCCACTTTGCTATTGAAATAATAATATTTCCGGACCCTGTGCCAATATCTATAATCACTATTTTTTTATTTTTCCAAATTACAGATTGCCTGTCTACCGGACAGGCAGGTAAATTACTAATTACAAGTTCTACGATTTGTTCTGTCTCCGGACGGGGGATTAAAACATTTTTATTGACTTTAAAATCCAATCCGTAAAATTCTTTGCACCCAGTAATATAAGCAACGGGTTCTCCTTTAGCTCTACGGGCAATTTTAAATTTTAAATTTTTAATTTTTAGTTCATCTAATTCAAACTCCGGATGAGTTAGAATGAATTCCTTAGGCTTTCCAATAGTATGAGAAATTAATATTTCCAAGTCCAATGGAGATATTTTAGAAAAATATTTTTGCTGAAGGTTTTTGATAGTTGACATAATATTATTTGAAATTTATTGCTATAGCATAAAATTTCAATTTAATTTTAGATTCTGAAAAACTTAATAAGAACGCCAGATTCATTTTAGCGCTCATAAGCGATAGCATATAAATGCTAAATCTGAAATCTAAAAAGTAAAAATTAAGATTCTGAAATTTTTCTTTCCGTATCTTCATCTTGAAGTGATTGGATGATGTCGCCGAGGCTTCCGGCTAAAATATTTTCCAGTCCGCTCCATGATTTTTTTATGCGATGATCAGTAACGCGGTCTTGGGGAAAATTGTAAGTCCTGATTTTCTCGCTGCGGCCGCCGGTGCCGATTTGCCCGCGCCGCGTGTCGCCGATTTCTTTAGCTTTTTTTTCTTCCTCCGCTTGAGCTAAACGGGAGCGAAGAACTTTCATAGCTTTATCTTTGTTTTTCAATTGTGATTTTTCGTCTTGGCAAGACACTACCAGTCCGGTTGGAATATGCGTTATTCTTACCGCGCTGTCGGTGGTGTTAACAGACTGCCCGCCGGGACCGGAAGAAGCGAAAGTGTCAATGCGAAGATCGTTAAGATTAATTTTAAATTCCATCTCTTCCGTTTGAGGAAGCACGGCCACGGTGGCGGTGGAAGTGTGAATTCTTCCCGATTTTTCCGTCTCGGGAATTCTTTGCACGCGATGCACGCCGGATTCGTATTTCATTTTTTGGTAAACGGGAGAGCCGGCAGACAGACTGTTTATTTCAAAAATAATTTCCTTAAATCCTCCGATTCCAATGCGATGGGAATTAAGCACCCTTATTTTCCAATTGCTTTTTTCAGCGTATTTAGAATACATCCTGAAAAGATTAGAAGCGAAAAGCGCCGATTCATCTCCTCCGGCTCCCGCCCTGATTTCCATAATTATATTTTTTGAGTCGTTGGGATCTTTGGGAATGAGCGCCAGTTCCAAATCTTTTTCCAGTTTTTCTTTCTTGGCGGAGAGTTTTACATTTTCATCCATAGCCATTTGTTTTATTTCAGGATCTTTTTCAGTGTTAATTATTTGGGCGTTTTCTTTCATTTCTTGCTCAATCTTTTCTATTTCTTCAATAATTTTAATAGTATTTTCCAGTTCGGCTTGCTTTTTTCCCAGTTCGGCCATTTTTTTGGCGTCATTAACAAGCTCGGGAGAATTGAGTTGTTGGATTATTTTTGCGTATTCTTTTTTAATTTCTTTTACAGATTGCATATTTTCAGTGTATATTATTTTCAGGGGGCAAGTCAATTTTTTAGTTGCCAAATTAAGATGGCTAAACTATAATGAAAATTATGAATATCAGGCAGAAAGTAAGAATAAAGTTTATTTTGGTCGCAATGTTGGCTCTGGCGACGGGGCTGATTTCTTATCCGCAGGCGGTAAAATTTGTTCCGCCGGTTTATGGCGCGCTGAATGAATTAAAAATAAATTTGGGGCTGGATCTGCAGGGTGGAATACATTTGGAATATAAAGCGGATGTTTCCAATGTTGACGGTGATAAAGTCGGCGAGGCTTTGCAGGCGGCGCAGGATGTTATTGAAAGGCGGGTGAACGCTTTTGGGGTGGGCGAGCCGCTGGTGCAGACGGCTTTGTCTGGCGGAGAACACCGTATAATCGTGGAATTGCCTGGAATAAAGGATATTGAAGAAGCTAAAAAAACAATCAAGGAAACTCCTTTTTTGGAATTTAAAGAAGAAAAAAGCGAGGAAGAAATGAAAGAGGCGGAAAAAATGCTTGAGCCGATGAATGAACAGGCTAAAAAACAAGCGGAAGATATTTTGGAAAAAGCCAAAGGCGGAGAAAATTTTGAAGAACTTGCCAATGAACACAGCCAAGATCCCGGCAGTAAAGATGCTGGAGGTGATTTGGGTTTTGTTAAAAAAGGAACTTTCGTGCCGGAATTTGACAAGGTTTTATTTGAAGGTGGATTAAAGGACGGAGAAATTTATCCGGATTTAGTGGAAACACAATTTGGCTGGCATATAATTAAAAAAATGGAAGAGAGAATAAGTGAGGCGGAGGATAAGACAGAGTCAAAAGAAACGACAGAAGAAAATAGTACGGAAGAACGGCAACTCTCTCTAGAGAGTGGGGAGAGCGAATTGGAAATTCATACCCAACATATTCTTTTCGCTAAAAGCAGTGTAGAAATGTTTCCGGAATTAAAATATAAATCCACTGATCTTACGGGAAAAAATTTAGAAAGCGCCAGCGTGGTTTTTCGCGATCAAGGATTAAGTGAACCGCAAGTGTCGCTCAAGTTTGATGGAGAGGGATCCAAGCTTTTTGCGAATATTACCAAAAGAAATTTGGGTAAGCCGGTAGCTATTTATTTAGACAATGCAGTAATCAGTGCTCCCACGGTGCAATCGGAAATTACCAACGGAGAAGCGGTTATAACAGGAAATTTTAAGTTGGACGAAGCTAAAAAATTGGCGGGCCGCCTTAATGAAGGCGCGTTGCCCGTTCCCATAACTTTAATTTCCCAGCAAAGCGTGGAGGCGTCGCTGGGAATGCAATCATTGCAAAAGAGCTTGAAGGCCGGCGCGGCGGGGTTGGCGCTGGTGATGATTTTTATGATCGCTTATTATCGTTTTTTGGGATTAGTGGCGGCCGTAGCTCTTTTGATTTACGCCGGAATGATGGTTTCCATTTTTAAATTATCCGGATTTTTGTCGCCGTGGCCGATTACGCTGACTTTATCGGGAATCGCCGGATTTGTTTTGTCGGTGGG
>Ga0209013_10003287_pt1 | contig 14381 bp, 9 predicted proteins | sample Cruoilmetagenom2_FD_187291 | JGI IMG/M metagenome (GOLD analysis project Ga0209013, IMG submission 187291) | Oil polluted marine microbial communities from Coal Oil Point, Santa Barbara, California, USA - Sample 2 (SPAdes) (version 2) | ecosystem: Environmental > Aquatic > Marine > Oil seeps ... | reverse complement strand
ATTTTGCCAAATTGCTTTCCTTCTTTAAGAAATTCCATTGCTTCCTTTGCCTGATCGAGTTCGAAAGTACTATCCACAACTGGTTTCATCTTGAATTTCTCCATATGCGTCAGCATCAATCTTAGTTCGTCTCTGCTTCCCATTGTCGAACCGAACAACTGATATTGGCCATAGAAAAATTTACGAAGATCGAAATCGATGACATCTTCGGTCGTTGCACCAAAGACAACGATACGTCCGCCTTTCTTCACCACGTCCAACGAACGATTGAACGTAGCTCTTCCGACACTTTCAATTACAAGATCGATGGTTTCCCCAGCTAACTCTTTCACCCAGTCGCTATGTGTATCCAGTGCGATATCGGCACCCTGTTCCATTGCGAGTTGCCGTTTTTCTGCGCTTCTGGAGGTGACAATCACTTTGGCACCCATATTTTTGGCAAATGCGATGAGAAAACCGGACACGCCACTTCCAGCTGCAGGAATGAAGACAGTATCCCCTGTTTTAACATTTCCTTTCGTAAACAATGCCCGATAGCCGGTTACGCCAGACAATGCTATGACAGCCGCTTCATCCCAAGATAAATGATCTGGCTTTTTTTCCACTTGTTCTGCAGATACCACAACTTTTTCCGCAAACGTTCCATGATCCGGCATTCCCAAAATATCAAAATCCGCTGGCGGTGCATCGCTGTTTTCAAACCAGCGGAGAGCTGGATTAATGATCACTTCATCTCCTACTTCAATGCCTTCAACGCCCTTTCCGATCGAATGGATCACACCCGCACCATCCGAACCGAGTATCAGTGCCTCTACTGCGTTTCCACGGCGATCCGGAATATATAAATCACGGCGATTCAATCCAGCACAACGAATCGAGACCACCACTTGTCCTTCTTTTGCCGTCGGTTCTTCCATTTCTTTAAGCTTTAGCTCTCCCTGTTCATGTACAAATGCTTTCATGTTCATTCATCAACCTCTCTTGAAATGATTACTGAATAACTCCAGTTGATGCTTACTCGTAATATCCTGTGAAAATAACGGAATGTATATCAACTGTTGAGATTTGAAGGTGTTTTCAATCATCTGGGTATATTGTTTTTCATGCTTTTTGCGTTCAATAAGAAAGGCCCCATCGGCTTCCACGGGCAAGATTTTATTCACGATCAAGGTTTTAACATGTAAATCATATTTATGAAGCAACTCCAGCGCTTTCCCGGTTTCCAAAATCGGCAGTCTTTCCGGATTGAGGACAAAGATGAAGCCGGTCTCTTTTTCGTTCAACAATACTTCACGCGCTGCCGAGAATCTTCTTTGGCGTTCTTTCAGCACGTCATAGATCGGATCTTCTCTCGGTTCACCGTCATTCAGCAGCTGTGTATAGTTGTCATTGGTTTTTTGCCGTTTTTCCAATAACCCCTCAATCCAAACACCCATCAGTTCCGGCAAGGTGAGCAGGCGAATCGTGTGGCCTGTCGGTGCCGTATCAAATACCAGTTTATCGAAGTTTTTTCCTTCCTCCAAAATGATGGAGATCAATTTATCGAATAATGCCGCTTCGTCTGCTCCGGGTGATGCTTTTGCCGTATCCAGCTGACGATGGACTTCCTCTATCATACCCGAATGAACGATGCCCTTGATATTCTCCTTGACCCCTTTTATATAGTTGGCAGTTTCGATTTCTGGGTCAATTTCAAGCGCGTATAGATTCTTCGTAATTTCCTTCGTTTTTCCCCCGATGGATTGATTGAATATATCACCGATATTGTGGGCGGGATCCGTTGAAACAAGCAAGGTCCTATGCCCATCCTGTGCCAATTTCCATGCGATGGCTGCCGCCGAAGTCGATTTTCCAACCCCGCCTTTTCCACCAACAAATATTACTCTTTTAGATAAAACGTCCATGTCATTTCCCCTTTTCAAGTTAACAGCATCGAATTCCGGACATCGGCGATTTATCCATGCCCATTCGCAGATGCCAATCATGAAATTTCTCTATCATATATGGATATAGTTCCAGAGTGTAGTAATAGACCGGATTCGGTATGCCAATCATTTCCGAATACAGCAACAGTAAAAACAAGTCATCTTCATTTCTCAATTCTCGTGCAATTTCCTGGCGATGAGGCATACTCAGCACTTCTTCATAAAATGCAATTAGTGTTTTGACTTTGTCCAGCATGCGTTTGCTCCTTTCACCTAAATAAGCAAAAAGGGATCACTTTTGTATGATCCCTTTACTTGCTATAGAGAATTACTTAAACTGCCTAGTCCATATCCAGCTTACTTGTCTTGTCTCTCAATGCGGAAATCGCCGTGATGAGAATCCACAGAGCAAACCCGAAGATGATGGCTCCGAAGACAAACAACAGCGTATTCGAGCTATTGCCGAACCAGGACCATTCAAACACCACTTGCTGGAACATGGCGTACAACGTCATGATCAGTAGGAAAATCATCGGAATCAACGTAACCATATAATTACGACCTAAGCGTTTCAGCCAAATCGAGATTAGAAGCAAACTGATGCCAGCCAATAATTGGTTTGCTGTACCGAATAGCGGCCATAACAGGTATCCACCTGACCCAAACCCATTCGGACCTTCTGGTAATAATACAAGTGCTGCACTGGATGCCACTGCAATCGAAGTAGCGACATGTGTTTTTGCCAGTACTGGCATTTTGTACTCAACACCCAATTCCGCAATGATATAGCGCATTAAACGTACCGACGTATCCAATGTTGTCGCAGCAAAGCTGATGACGATAATCGATACGATCGTTGTCGCGACGCCTGCAGGAATCATGAGGCCTGTAGCCAGGTTTGCCGCACCTTGGATGAATGTGCCAAGTCCAGCTCCACTTGATGCTTGGAAACTGCTATACGTCGCTAAAAATGCGTCTTTGTTTGGGAAGAACGTAATAACGGCTATTATGGAGATTAACGCCAATACACCTTCCCCAATGGCTCCCAAATAACCTACGAAACGTGAATCGGTTTCCTTATCCAATTGCTTGGACGAAGTCCCGGACGATACGAGTCCATGGAATCCGGAAATCGCACCGCACGCTATCGTGATGAATAACAAAGGCAGCCAGGAAACATCCGTTGTCGCGTTGGTCATCGGTGCGGTAATTTGTGGGTTCGTGAACAGTAACCCTGCATACAAAATCCCCAGTCCGACAACTAGCTGATGCGAATTGATGAAATCACGCGGTTGCAGCAATTTCCATACCGGTAACGTCGAAGCGAAGTAAACGTAAACCATCAAGATGACGATCCAGATAAAGAATGCTGTGGAGATGGTCCCGAGACCGAATAATCCAGTCCCTTCCGCTCCGCCCATATACTTCACCAAGTCGATTTGCAGGAAGCTGTAATTACTTGCCAATACAGCTGTAATATACATAATGCCAAGTGCTATTAAAGAAGGTACTAACATTTTCTGCTTGCGTTTATACACTGCGTGCCCAATCCAGACAGCTAATGGAATTTGGATGAATATCGGAATTACGCTTGCCGGGAACTTGATGAAAAGGTTTGCGATAACCCATGCAAATACTGCATTTACCATTAAAACGAGTATTAAAATAATGAATAAGAACAAAATTTTAGCTTTTTGCCCAATCAGTCGATGCGCTAACGTTCCAACTGATTGGCCTTTATTTCGAACCGAAAGGACCAGTGTTCCAAAATCATGAACTCCGGCTGCGAATACCGTTCCGAGAACTACCCATATAATTGCCGGCAACCAACCCCAGTACACAGCAATAGCCGGTCCGAGTATAGGTGCGGCTCCTGCAACCGAGGTGAAATGGTGACCCCACAGCACGAACTTGTTCGTTGGAACGAAGTCCACCCCGTCTTCGTAACGGTGTGCGGGTGTTTTGTAATTCGGGTCAAGACGGAAAATCTTCTCTGCCAAAAACTTAGAATAAAAGCGATAACCCAGGACAAAAATGAAAATACCGATCGACGTTACTGCAATCGCATTCAAAAAGCTCTCCTCCTTCTTTTCTAGTGCTGCCTCCATCGAATGAAACGGTTACACAATACAAAAATTTAATAGTTCCCTAGAACTTATGAAATCGCTTTCATTGTTATGCACCTTTGTTTCTTTTAATTAAAATAATATTCCGGTAGTTTTAATTGGACTCTCTTTTATTTAGTTTCTACAGCTCTCTGTAATCTAGCCTTTTCGTACAGATCCAGTTTCGTATAAATGGTTTCCAAAATAGGGATTTCCATATCGTGCTCTTTCGCTTTTTCTAGCAAATATCCTTGCAAATGGTTAGCTTCAGTCGGCAAGGTTTTTTCCATATCCCGTTGCATGGAAGACTTCATGTCTTCTTCGAGGTCAAAGAATCGCTTCAATTGGATCTCGGCAATATCATGTTTGATTGGGGCATCAAGTTTCTTCATAATGCCTGATATCTCGTTCATTAGTGCAGAAATAATTCGTTGACCTGATTCCGTATCCCGAATCGGACCGATCGGTGATTCCATCAAGGATGTAATCCCTGACATCGCCGTGATGAATAAATACTTATGCCACATATCCTGATTTATGTCTTCACTCAATACAAAGTCGGCTTTTGACCCATCAAACACCAATTTCAAACGTTCGATGCGGGAAGACCTTTCACCTGTTCTTTCACCATAGACCAGCTGATGAACCGGACTATTCTGAATAATCGTCCCTTTTTGATCAAGAGTTGTTTCCACAAAACATAGACCACCAATCACCGAATTTTCTCCGAAGGCTTCTATCAGTCTCTCAAGATGTGCTATCCCATTTAACAGAGGCAAGACCATTCCATCCTTCGCTAAATACGGTTTTACATCTTTGATGGCATCACTCAGCTGATATGACTTCGTAGAGATCAACACCACATCAAACTTCTCCGTCATCTCATTAGCTAGCAGCAACCGAGGGGATAATTCAACATTTCCATGAACACTCTCAATCCTCAGCCCTGTTTTTTCCAGTTGTTTCTTTCTACCTTCCCTTACTAGAAAGGTAACGTCTTCGCCTTTTTCTAGCAGTCTGCCACCAAAATAACCTCCGATTGCGCCTGCTCCAACCACAAGAATTTTCAACTATTAAAGCACTCCTTTCTTTCTCTTAGTCTATGAATAATACTGTCCTCTATAACCTTCTGAATTCTAATTCAATACATGGCTAGAGAAACAATGAATTTCCACATACTGGTTCTTCGTCATAAAGCTCATTTACCCAAATATTCCGACACTAATCTCTTCTTACTAATTTTCCATAGGACTTTCTTCAATTCCCTGAAGAGATCTGCCGAATTTGTTTCCATTTTCCAGACAAAATGAAAAGAAGCTGACCTAAATAACCGGTCAACCTCTTTGGATGATGCTTAATGATTCTACGGAAGGACACTTGATCCCATAAGATAGCGATCGCATTCCCGTGCCACTTCACGCCCTTCGTTGATGGCCCAGACAATCAAACTCTGCCCACGGCGCATATCTCCCGCAGAAAAAATGCCTTCCACATTGGTCTGGTACTGACCGTACTCAGCTTTCACGGTGGAATTGCTGTTCGTCTCGATTTCAAGTTGCTGAAGAAGACCTTGTTCGGGTCCACTGAAACCGATAGCAAGCAATACGAGGTCCGCCGGCCAGACTTTTTGGGTATTCGGGATTTCTTCTCTTATGCGATTGCCGTTCTCATCAATTCTCACTTTTACTTGGGAAGTATGAACTTCCTTGATGTTTCCATTTTCATCCCCAACAAACTTTTGGGTCATCACCGCGTATGCGCGGGGATCGGTACCGAATACCGAAGCCGCTTCTTTTTGGCCATATTCGGTACGGAGAATGATTGGAAACTGCGGCCATGGATTATTGAACGTATCACGCACGTCCGTTTTCCTGTCATAAATATCAAACTGAGTCAGGCTTCTGCAATTTTGGCGAAGGGATGTCGCTACACAATCCGTCCCCGTGTCTCCACCACCAATCACGATGACATTTTTTCCTTCCACAGAAATGAAGTTGCCGTCCTGATGGTTGGAGTCCAGCAAACTCTTTGTATTGCCATGCAGGAAGTCCATTGCGTAATGAACGCCCTTCAGCTCACTTCCCTCAACCTGCACTGAACGGGGAACTGTTGCTCCCCCGCATAAAATCACGGAATCGAATTCCTCTTTCAGTGCAGAAACGGGATAATCTTTACCTACTTCCGTGTTGGTGATAAAGGTGATGCCCTCATCGATTAAAATGTCCACACGTCGCTTCACCACGGAATAAGGGAGTTTCATCTCAGGAATGCCGTACGTTAGCAATCCGCCAACCCGGTCGTTCCGTTCAAATACCGTAACCAGGTGCCCTGCTTTGTTCAACTGTGCTGCAGCTGCCAATCCAGCGGGACCGGATCCAATGACCGCCACCTTTTTACCGGTGCGGAATGTTGGAGGCTCGGCGATTACCCATCCCTCTTCAAAACCTTTTTCAATAATGGCCCTTTCCACCGTTCTGATGGCGACAGGAGCTTCATTGATCCCAAGGACACAAGCCCCCTCACAAGGGGCAGGACAAGCCATTCCCGTAAATTCAGGAAAGTTGTTCATCTGGTGTTCGCGTTTCAACGCTTCCTTCCAATTGCCCTGGTAAACGAGATCATTCCATTCCGGTATCAAGTGATAGACAGGACAACCTGATGTAACCCCGTTGATTTCTTTCCCAGTATGACAAGTCGGAACTCCGCAATCCATGCAGCGCGCGCCTTGTTTTTGAATATCTTCTTCCGCCATCGGCAACGTGTAATCGGCCCAATCGTTCAATCGTTCGGAAGGGTTTCTTTCAGCTTGCGTTTGGCGGGCGTATTCCATAAATCCAGTCGGTTTCCCCATGTTGTCCCCTCCTTTTTAGGCTTTTACGGTTTGCATTTCCTTGTTGCTTTCTTCAAACGCCATCATTTCGGCATCGAATTTAGTCAGTCCTCCGTCTTTCAGTTCGCGAATACGGCCCTGGATTTTCAGGTACGATTTCGGAATGACCCGTACCATTTTCGTTACATACGTATCCCAATATGTTAAAATCCGCTTGCCGTTCGCACTTCCTGTATATGCCACATGTCTTTCGATCATCTGGTAGATTTCATCCATTTCCTGCTTGTCGGACAGTGGTTGAAGATGGACAAGTTCGGGATTGCAATTTGATTGGATGGTATCGCCTTCATCAAGCACATAGGCCACTCCGCCCGACATTCCAGCTGCAAAGTTGCGGCCGATCGACCCGAGAACCAACACCCTGCCACCTGTCATGTATTCACACCCGTGGTCACCGACTCCTTCAACCACTACGTCTGCTCCACTGTTCCGTACACAAAAACGTTCGCCTGCAATCCCTTGGATATAGGCTTCCCCTGAAGTGGCTCCGTAGAAAGCGACGTTCCCGATAATGATGTTCTTTTCAGGCACAAACGTGATGTCATGTGCAGGATGCACGATGATTTTCCCGCCCGACAAGCCTTTTCCTACAAAATCATTTGAATCTCCCACAAGTTTCAGTGTCATGCCTTTTGGAATGAAGGCGCCGAAACTCTGGCCCGCGGAACCTTTAAACGTCAAACGGATCGTATCCTCGGGTAACCCTTTTGCCCCGTAACGTCTTGATATTTCACTTCCAAGCATAGTCCCGGTCACACGGTTTATGTTGCGTATCGCCGTTGTAAATTCCACCGGTTCCTGATTTTCTATGGCATTTTTACATCTAGGAATCAATTCCTGGTAATCCAGGGTTTTATCAAGTTCATGGTCTTGTTTGACCGTGGCATAACGACCCACTTTCGCAGGCAGATCCGGTTGGTAGAGAAGTGCGGACAAATCAAGTCCTTTCACTTTCCAATGGTCAATTGCCTCATTAACTTCCAGCACATCGGTTTTGCCAATCATCTCATTGATGGTGCGGAAGCCTAGCTCCGCCATTAATTCCCTTGTTTCAGTGGCAATGAAGCGCATGAAGTTCGCTACATGCTCCGCGTCACCCGTGAATTTCTTTCTCAATTCCGGATTTTGTGTGGCAATCCCTACTGGACATGTATCCATGTGGCAGACGCGCATCATGACACACCCTAGGACAACGAGCGGCGCTGTAGAAAAACCATACTCTTCGGCTCCGAGTAATGTAGCCATAACAACGTCACGACCGGTCATCATTTTCCCATCGGTCTCAACCACGATACGGTCACGCAACCCATTGAGCAACAGGGTTTGATGTGTTTCAGCCAAACCGATTTCCCATGGGAGGCCGGTATGTTTGAGACTTGTTCTTGGTGCAGCACCTGTACCGCCGTCATACCCGCTAATCAGCACGACATCAGCCCTGCCTTTAGCTACTCCCGCCGCAATCGTGCCGACGCCTACCGCTGAAACAAGTTTGACGCTGATGCGAGCTTTCGGATTGGCATTCTTCAGGTTGTAAATGAGTTCAGCCAAATCTTCGATGGAGTAGATGTCATGATGTGGTGGTGGTGAAATTAATTCAACGCCAGGTGTAGAACCACGGACCTCAGCAATCCACGGGTACACTTTTTTCCCTGGCAGATGCCCGCCTTCTCCTGGTTTTGCACCTTGTGCAACCTTGATTTGGATTTCATCGGCGTTCACTAAATAGTGACTGGTTACGCCAAATCGGCCGGAAGCCACCTGCTTGATTGAACTGCGTCTTGAATCTCCATTAGGATCAGGCATGAAACGTTCCACTTGTTCCCCGCCTTCGCCAGAGTTGCTTCTTCCGCCAATTCGGTTCATCGCTACCGCCAATGCTTCATGCGCCTCTTTACTGATGGAACCGTAAGACATGGCACCCGTTTTGAATCTCCTGCATATTTCTTCTACCGACTCCACTTCCTCAATCGGAACGGATTCCCGTTTCTTGAAGGATAACAGCCCGCGAAGTGACTGAAGATTATTCGTTTCATCCGTTAGCATTTTGGTATATTTTTTGAACACTTCGTAGTTATTTGTACGACATGCATGTTGGAGCGTATGGATGGTAGAGGGATTGTATTGATGATCTTCCCCGTTTTCCCGGTACTGGAATTCGTCACCGGACTCCAGTGTGAGGAAGTCTCCTCGAGCATGCTGATAGGCAGTGCCATGTCTCATCAACACCTCTTTTTCAATCATGTCCATCCCGATACCGCCTAAACGTGAAGACGTCCGGGTGAAGTATTTGTCGATGACGTCGTTATGAATCCCGACAGCCTCAAAGATTTGTGCACCCCGATAACTCTGGATAGTGGATATGCCCATCTTGGACAGCACTTTCACCACACCGTCCGTTACCGATTTGATATACTTCCCAACCGCTTCGTCCAATGAACTTGCCTGGATTTCCCCTTTGCCGCTTAAATCTCTGATCGATTCAAATGCCAAGTAAGGATTGATGCCTTCCGCCCCATATCCAAGTAGGGTGGCGAAATGATGAACCTCCCTAGGTTCACCTGATTCAATCAGGATACTGACGGAGGTACGGGTCCCCTTTTTGATCAAATGATGATGCAATCCCGAAACTGCAAGCAAAGCCGGAATCGGGGCATGGTTTTTATCCACTCCACGATCGGTTAAGATCAACAGCGTATGACCTTCGCTGACTGCCTGATCGGCTTTTTCGAACAAAACATCCAGCGCCTGTTCCAACTTCCCTACCCCTTCGACCGGTTCAAACAAGGTAGAGATGGTAGTGGCACGCAGTCCTGCAAATTGCTGTTGGCGCAATTGTTCCAGCTGTTTGTTTGTTATGATTGGCGTTTTCAAACGAATATGCAACGCATTTTCCGGTCCTGGTCGAACCAGGCTTCCCTCCGCTCCTAAAGTCGTCACGACATCCGTAATGATTTGCTCACGAATTGCATCAATTGGCGGATTCGTTACCTGGGCAAAAAGCTGCTTGAAATAGTTGTACAGAAGCTGTGGCTTCTTTGAAAGAACAGCGAGGGGGGAATCGTAACCCATGGAGCCGACCGGGTCTTTTCCTTCCATGACCAAAGGCTTGATGATTTTATTCAATTCTTCCCGTGTGTAACCAAAAGTGACCTGTTGCTCTACCAATTGTTGATCATGATAAAACGGCAACTCTTGGACTGCCTCGGGTAAATCATCCAAGTCCATCATGTTCTTCAGCCATTCTTTGTATGGTTGTTCCGCCGCAATTTGAAGCTTGATTTCATCGTCCGGGATGATTATGCCTTTTTCCAAATCAATGAGGAGCATCTTGCCGGGATGAAGTCTTTCTTTGTACTCGATGTCATCGGAAAAAATATCAAGTGCACCCACTTCGGATCCCAGCACGATCATTCCACTCTTTGTCACGTAATATCGAGCCGGACGCAATCCATTACGGTCAAGGCATGCAGCAATTTGAGTCCCATCAGTAAATACCAATGCAGCTGGTCCGTCCCATGGCTCCATTAGTAAACTATGATACTCGTAAAAATCTTTGATTTCGGGTTTGATGGAGGTGTTGTTTGCCCACGGCTCAGGAACCATCATCATCGCTGTATGGGAAAGTGAACGGCCGGAAAGATGCAGAAATTCAAAAGCATTGTCAAACATCGATGAATCACTTCCATCGGCATCAATGACAGGCAGTAATTTCTGTAAATCTTCAGGAGAAAAGGCATCCGAATCACAAAGCCGCTCTCGGGCGGTCATCCAATTTACATTCCCCCGTATCGTATTGAATTCTCCATTATGGATGGCGTATCGATTTGGATGTGATCTTTTCCAGCTCGGAAAAGTATTAGTACTAAAACGTGAATGCACTAAAGCTAGTGCGGACTTAAACTCAGGATGATTTAGATCGATATAGAAGGAATCTAGTTGTTCGGGGATAAGCATACCTTTGTAAACAATGGTGCGGGTGGACAAACTACATATATATACATCTTTAAAAATAGGATTATTAGCAATGACTTGTTCAATTCTTCGGCGGATTACATATAACTTGCGTTCCAAATCCATGCGATCGGATATATTTTCGGAAGCCTGGATAAATAGTTGCTTAATATAAGGTTTTGACTTCGCGGCCACTTTCCCAACGAAACTCTCATTGACGGGTACTGAACGCCATCCAAGGAATTCCTGTCCCTCTTCTTCAATGATACTTTCGAAAATCTCTTTGCTTTTCATACGGGCTTCGTGGTCCTTTGGAAGAAATACCATTCCCACTCCATATTTCCCCTCTTCGGGAAGCAGGATATTTTCCTTTTCACATTGTTTTTCAAAGAAGCGATGCGGAATTTGAGTAAGAATACCTGCACCATCACCTGTGCTTGTATCGGATGATTGCCCTCCTCGGTGTTCAAGGTTACAAAGCATATTAATCGCATTTTGTACGATGTCATGAGACTTTTTCCCGTTAATATTGGCAACCATCCCAATTCCACACGCTTCGTGCTCTTGACTAGGATCATACAATCCTTGCGCTATTGGATACCCATTTTTCATATTGTCAACGCCCCCTTTTCATCTCCTTGAAAGAAATCATTTTTTCCTGATAGGATAGACATACCCTTTCATGGAAAAGATTCCTTCTATTTGTATCGGAATAGTATATCACGAAATACTGAATTAATAAAATATTCGTAATTACCTATAAATATTCATTTTTTTTTGTAAAATGTCAAACAGAAGCAGATGGAATGGGTAAATTAGTTTGTCCTTATGTATACTTAGTGCATCAAAAATGAAAGCGCATACATAAAAAGAAGAGCATTTCGATGCCACTTTGGTATCACAAACTGGATATCGGATACAACTTGTCTCTACAAGTTAAGTTGACAGTGAGATGTATTTGAGCGATAAATTTTTTCTTGTCAGAAAAATCATCTCATTGTTCAAGTTGACTAGGCAAAGAGACCATTTCCTTCCTTTTGGACAACGCAAAAACCCCCCTGAAATTTGATAACAGGGAGGTTAATCTGAATGGATACTAATCGCCACTCACTCAGAATCAGCCGAGCAGATCGCCTAGTAAATCCATCATAGGGTTTTTCTTTTTATGTTTCTTCGGATAACCGTCTTTGGAATAGTTTTTGTTATATTCGTTACTTGAATATTCACGGTTATCCCTGTGTTGACGATCATCTTTTTCATAAGACTGGCTGTAGTATTTTTGCTCTTCTTTCAGGCCTTGTGTCAGTTTTTCAAGCTCACCACGATCAAGCCAGACACCTTTACAATCTGGACATACATCAATTGTTACACTCTCTTTTTGGACTTCTCTCATTCGGACATTATCGCATACTGGACAATTCAATTATCTCACTCCTTCTGATTTCATTGAACGCTTTTCCTGCTTTCAGCATAACACGATGTTTGCAAGTTGAGGCCGTACAAGCATCTACCTAACTCAAACGCTCCCCCGTGACTTGTTTTTCTTTGTTAGTGGAATCATCAGCAAACTGGAAGCAAAAACAAATACCGCTCCTACCGTGAAAATCAAAGTGGCCGAAGTACCAAGGAGACCCCCAAAAAATGAACCCGAAATGACACCCAAAGAAAAGCAAGCGTAATAAATGCCGAAAGCCTTTCCTCGGTTATGACCATCTGTCGCTTTCAAAATCGTGGTACTGGTGGAAGGGAACAATAAGGCAAAGCCGATTCCATAAGACATCATGGCGAGAAGTACAGTTATCGAAGAACCAGCAAGGCCGAGTCCCAAAATGGACAGGGCGATGATGAACAATCCAAAAAACATCAACATGCAGTTGTTGACCCGGTCAAAAATACGATTGGAAGGCAAGACGAAAAACAGGATGGCCACAATCCCAAAGACGCTTAAATAAATGCCGGTCATTTCTTGTGATAACCCGAGATTTTCCACTTTCAAAGGCATTGCGTACGTCAGCAGTCCCTGCATTAGCAGCAACAAAAAAATGGAAACATAGGCAAATTGGGTGGCAGGGTTTTTGATGAATGAAAACCCTTCCGCTTCTTGCTCGCTTTGTTTCTTATGGGAACCCGGAACCGATTTAATCAAAACCATTGAAAGGATCCCTATCACTATCATAGCCATTGATACAATGTAAAATAACCACTCAATGCCCAGTCTGTTGCTGAGAATGGCACCCATGGCAGGCCCGATGATTGCTGCAATCCCGATGGCTGCTCCGGAGTGGGACATCTTTTTGCCGTCAGTAGCCGAATCATCATTTCGCCCAATGGCTGCAAATGCGGCAGGCACGATAAAACCCGCTGCAAATCCATGGAAAAAACGGATGGCCAGAAGCTGGGACGGATTTGTAACATATGTATAAAAGAACACGAGTATGCCTGCCAAAATCATGCTACTTGCCAAAATGCGCTTGGAACCGAACTTATCCACCCAAATTCCCGATAGTACGTTACCCAGCATATTTGAAAATGAATAAACGCCGATGACCGACCCCACCACGATTGGAGCTGCTCCCAATCCACTGGCAAAAGAAGCGATGACGGGCAACTGGGAAAACATATCGATAAATGCCACAATCAGCAGAATATACATAAAAACCAAGGTGAACCCTTCTTTCTGTTATGCATAGTTGTTACCAACATATAACTATTACAACTTAGAGCGCTATTTTTACAACCTCAAGACTTATTTTTACAACTTAACGCCCATAAATTACAACTGAGCCATCCTTCATAATGGAATGCCTGACTCCAGTCTACCCATCTTTCAATGATTCTACTAGAAAAAGCAAAGAGACACATGTCTGCTGACACATGTCTCCAGTCTTAATCTATTCGCTTGGCATAGACGATCAATCGATATTTATTGGAGTTTTCAGGGTAGCAGGTGACAAGTGACAGAAGCGCTATCCCTTTTTTCCGATTCAGGCTCTCCACTTCATGTGGTTCCACGATTTTTCTATCAAAAACTTCAAATTTGATACTCTCTTCCATTGTTTCAAAAGTTAAGCGTTCACCTATTTGAAGTTCATTGAGCCGATTGAAGAATTCCCCAAAAATATGGGAACGATGACCTGCGATAGCATAGCTTCCATTCACAACCCCAGGCTTGTCCATTCCACTGATTGAACCGAGCGCCTGATTCAGGTTCTCCGGATTCGCCCCAGCCAAGACAGGTGCTTTCAATTCTATTGAAGGAATGGACAGTACCCCTTCCACATTAGAGGTTATAGCTGACTTCACTTCTTCTTGAACTGTCCCTCCATTGGGAGGCATCAGTACTTTCCGCTAACACTTCCACGACTTCGGCGGTTTCATTCAGGTTGTTTTCCAAAATCTCCGTTTGCTCGTTTATCAGGGTGCCTATAGAGTTCAGTGTTTTGCTTTCTGCTTCTCCTGTCCCTTCTGCATGGATTAACTGGGGAACAATCAGGAACGAAACTGTCAGGG
>Ga0209013_10003285_pt1 | contig 14387 bp, 11 predicted proteins | sample Cruoilmetagenom2_FD_187291 | JGI IMG/M metagenome (GOLD analysis project Ga0209013, IMG submission 187291) | Oil polluted marine microbial communities from Coal Oil Point, Santa Barbara, California, USA - Sample 2 (SPAdes) (version 2) | ecosystem: Environmental > Aquatic > Marine > Oil seeps ... | reverse complement strand
AGAAAGAACCTAAAGCAGAAAAAGCTGCTGAGGAAGGGAAAGAAGAACCTAAGGAAGAGCCTAAAGCAGAAAAAGCTGCTGAGGAAGTGGAAGAAGAACCTAAGGAAGAGCCTAAAGCAGAAAAAGCTGCTGAGGAAGTGAAAGAAGAACCTAAGGAAGAGCCTAAAGCAGAAAAAGCTGCTGAGGAAGTGAAAGAAGAACCAAAGGAAGAGCCCAAAGCAGAAAAAGCTGCTGAAGAAAAAAAGAAAGATAAAGAGGAAAAATAGTTATTCTTATCGCATAAAAAAGAGGCCTGGCATTCAGTTCAGGCCTTTTTTTATGTATCCAACTTATTATTCTGCTAATTTTGCGTAACTACAATCTCTTTAAAATGGAATTTGATAATTATTACTTCTTAGGCCGGTTGCTTAAACCACATGGTTTTGATGGCAAACTGAATGCCTACTTCGATGTGGACTATCCGGCAGAATATGAAGGCCTGAAAATGGTTTATGTATATGTGAACAATAGCCTTGTACCTTATTTTGTCGAGCATATACAGTTTCTGAACAATAAAGCCATCATCCGGTTTCAGGATGTTAACAAGCTTGAAGAAGCAGAATTATTGATGCAGAAAGAGTTATATTTACCTTTAGCGGATTTACCGGAACGAAGCGGTAATAAATTCTATTATCACGAAGTTCGCGGCTTCAACGTAATTGACAAGACCTTCGGATTAATCGGTCCCATAAATGAAATCCTGGAATATCCCAACCAGGCGGTCATGCAAGTGTTTTATGGGCAAAAGGAAGTTCTGATTCCTGTAAGTGATGAGATCATTAAGAAAGTGGATCGGGAGAAGAAGGATATCCATATCATCGCCCCCGAAGGATTACTCGACATTTACATCCGCTAGTAATGGCTCCGAAAATTGACAACAGGCCGTTTTATTTAAAGCAGTTCAGCTTATACCACCACAGTGCCGCAATGAAAGTGGGCACTGACTCGTTGTTGCTCGGTATCTGGATTCAGCCGGAAAAGGCGCAACGCATTCTGGATATCGGAACCGGTTGTGGTATCCTTGCTTTGCTTATGGCAGCCCGGTCAGGAGCAAATACAGAAGCTGTTGAATTGGACGAAGCCTCTTATACTGAGGCAAAGCAGAATTTCCTTAATTCACCCTATTCGGACAGACTGTTTGCCATCCATAACGATTTTAGGAAGTTTGCGCAACAGGGAAATCAGAAATACGACCTTATAATTTCCAACCCACCGTTCTTTATTAACGACATGCGGCCGAAAGAGAAAACAAGGAGCAATGCGCGTCACGGAGATGAGCTTAACTATGATGAACTGTGTACGGGTGTTGTTAAACTACTGAACCCAAATGGCCGATTCTGTCTTGTCCTGCCTTATGACGAAAGCAGATTATTCAGTACTGTCGCGGAAAAACATGGCCTGTATGTGTGCAGGAAGCTGCTCATTTTCCCAAAACGGGGCTGGCAGCCAAACAGGGTGAACCTGGAATTGACAATAGAAAAAAATACGGATCCTGCCACTGAAAAATTCGTCATCCGCGAAGAAGACAACACATTTACCGGACAGTACATAGATTTTTTTAAAAATTATCTGATCGGGCTCGATTAGTCATTAGTTGATCATCAGGCAACAACCCTTACTAACTATTATTATATTTTCTACTTTTATCTCATGAAAAAATACATACTACCTGGTTCTTTAATCATAACGATGTTTTTAATTACCGGCTGCATTGATGCCATACAAAAGGATTCCGGTTCTATTAAGATAGCCATCACGAAAACAAATGATTATTACTCGGCATTAGTGGAGCGGAACGGTGACAATACCGAATGGGTCAACCTGTATGGTTTGCAGATTGATTCCGCCATCATTGTGTTACAGCAGTGCGACGGGTTACTGGTTACCGGAGGTGAAGATGTTTATCCGGGCCTGTACGGTAAACTATATGACACAGCCAGATGTGAAGGCTTTGACAGGTACCGCGACAGCCTCGAACTCGCTTCAATTGCAATTGCGCTTGAAAAAAAGATGCCCGTTTTTGGTATCTGCCGCGGCTTGCAAATACTTAACGTCGCTCTTGACGGAACACTCATCATTGACATACCCACCGATTTCGACACGCTTGTCAAGCATCGTTTTAATGATGGAAAAAAATGCTTCCATGTAGTAACAACGGTGCCCAACACTTTGATTTACAAACTAAGCAATGTATTTACCGATACGGTGAACAGCGCTCATCACCAGGGGATTGATCATTTGGGAAACGGCTTGAAGATCTCCGCCTTTGCCGGTGACAGTCTGCCCGAAGCTATTGAATGGGCCAACAGGAACAATAAAGGATTTTTAATGGCTACCCAGTGGCACCCCGAGCGTCTTGACCCGGATCATCCGTTATCAAAAAATTTAGCTGTTGCTTTTTTGCACGAAGCGGAGGTTTATCATCAAAACCAATGATGAACGTCCCTTAGGGAACTGCATTCTGAAAGTTTTTGCGGCTTTGTGCTTCATTAAACACCCATATTAAACGGAAAGAGATTACGTTGTTGTATTGCTTACGTGTCCAGGTTTGACAGTTCATATCTTCAAACTCCCGTGTACGGATTTTTACCAGACTGTACTGATACCTCAGGTTAAACTTCAGCGACTTATATATTCTGATGCGAAAGTCGGCCAGAATGCTAAAATCGTTTTTACTGTATGTGCCGCTGTTAATAGTTGTTGTTTCCACCAACTGACCATGCTCCCACTCCTTCACACCAACAAGTCTTCCCCACGAAAGCCCTGCACCGAAAGAAATAAACTCTTTATCCGTAAACATAACCAAAACCGGCACTTCCATATAATGCAGGTTTAATTTATATTCGCCGGTAATAACCGTCGTGTCACCATTACATGGTAAGTATACAGAGTCATAATACTGCTGACTCTGCCACGAACCTTTTTGTGTATAGAGTAATTCGAACGAAGCATCCCACCTGCCTCTTTTTCCGAAAGGGATCAGGATACCTCCCCCGACATTAGCACCCACCTTCTTAAATCCAAACACTTCATCACCATCCACCTGCGAAAGGTTCATGCCTAAAATGGCTTCACCTTTAATGATCTGCCCCTTTAGATGATAACTTACACTGGTTAAAAACAACAACAATATAAAAGCTGGTAATGTTTTTTTGAACATGTTGCGAATTTAAAATTTAAAACGAAGTAGCAGGCTATTAATTGTAAAGACAAGATTATTTAACGAGTGTAACGGTTCCTCTTTTTATAACTTCAATGCTTTCTTTTGCTCCGCTCTCGAAGCTTTTAAAAGTGGACATCCATATGTAGCTTCCGGCAGGAACATGTTCGCCTTTGTAGGTTCCATTCCAGCCTTCCTCAGGATCGCTGGTTTCAAACAGTTTCTGTCCCCATCTGTTATAAATGATCAAATAATACTCGGCTAAAGCCCCGGTGACCCCTATTACTTTGAACTCGCGGTTGATGCTTAACGGGCTGTCAGGACTAAATGCATTAGGGAAGAATAAATTTGAATAGATTACATAAACCTCATCGTAGTTACTGCAACAATTCGAATCAGTAACCACTACCGAATAAAGACCTTCTTCGGTTACATCCAGATACCTGTCGGTGCTACCCCCGGGTTGCCAGAAATAGAAATCATAGTCGCCGGCATCCAGCCGGACAGAGGAATTAGGTAATATGTAAATCGTATCGCTTCCATTGCCCAGATCTATATATGGAAGAGCATGAATCCTGACAGGATAAGCATAAGAATAATTAGTACCGTTAAATGTTTCGGTTAATTCTACGGTGTAATCACCGGGATCTGAAAAAACGAAGGTGGGATCAAACGGATCGTTGTTCACAAGATCACCTCCCGGATTATCATAATCCCAGTCTGTGGCATCAATGTTTGTTGTGTTGGTTATCCGAAACTCGGTTGTGTCGTGATGGCACTGGTTATAAAAAGTAAAATGTGGGATATCCAAGAATGAAGAAACAAAATTCGGTAATCCTATCAATGATTCTGCTGCACCCAGACTAAGTCCATTATTGGATATATTGTCAATCTCATTGTAATTGCATGCCAGGCCAGCCCTGTCAGGGTTATTAACAATGCCTATGTAGTGCTTTCCCAGCAAGCCTCTTCTAAACTTTGATAAATATATCTTTCCGTCAACCCCTAATTGCAGGGCCCCCATCAGGCTGTCGTTCAAACCTATCGAGCTCACATCAAACTGATCAATTATTGTAGGATTATCTAAAGGATTGGCAGACAACAGATCAAATTGGTACAAATAGTTTGTAGCATTGCCAATGGGTGAACAGCTGATATACAACTTTTCATTATCCGGAGAAAACTCAACGCCAAACGGATAATCATAATGATCCGGTGAGTTGACCGGCTGACTTACTTCACCTGTTTCCGTGTTGAAATCAAGAAGCTCAATTATCCCGTCGGCAGGGACTACCAGAGCCAGCTTCTTGCCGTTCGGCGACAATTTCATATAACCGGCACTGTTGTTGTCATCGCCTTCATGTTTGTATCCGATATGCGATTGGCGGTGTTCAATAATCCCGGTATCTCCTACCAGCCAGGCGTCAAAATTTCCTCCCTGCTCGGCACCAAATCCATGTGTGATCACCCAATAATCATGACCATTTGCATGTTTTATTCCGGTAATCTTCTGGCTGTTTTTTGATGCCAGGTGGTTGTTCTTGACAACGACTGTACCTGAGGAGTTTTGTTTGAAACTTACTTTGGAGTAATTAATCCCCTTATTAAATACCGGCAATAAATATATATCAACGGTAAAAATATAATATTGATTCTCGTTCCCCGGATCAGGAACTATCAATGATGACTGTGTGGCAAAACTATTTCCTTTTAACCCGGTTCCATACTCAACCAGTTGAAAATTACCATTCCACACTTTTAATCCGTTTGTAAATAGTAAAAGGTCTCCATTTTCGTCACTAATTGTTGACACACCATTAAGCAGAGGAAAAGAAGAGGTTACAGAAACAGAGGGGTCATCCTGGCTAAAGTCTAGATGCGTCATATTACCAAACACCCATTGATCAGCCTGATGCGGCCTCCTGTAATTACAATCATTTTCCTGCTGTGCAGATGTGATGAGAGGAACTGCTAGATACAGAACAACAAGAAGATAAGTGGAAAATCTCATTTAATACTATCCATTCAGGTCTGAAAAATTAATTTATAATCACCCTTAGCGAATATGTCTCCTTATCAGCCCTGATCAGGAAGAAATAGACACCTTTCGTGTAACCGGTCAAATCTACACTTTTTCGCCAGTATCCGTTCAGGTTTCTATAACTCTTTTCAGTCAATAAGGCTCCGGAAGTATTGTAAACCATAACATCCAACACATCCAGGCTTTTCTCACTTTCAAAATAGAACAGCCCGTCATCGCTTGGATTAGGTAGCACTTTGAATGGATTATCATCGTCCTTTATTTCCGTAGTTCCCAACTCACATTCGTTATAACTGAATAAAATGGTTATGCTTGCATTATTAACACAAGTTGTATAAGGGTTGGTCACCTCAACCGCATGCGTTTGCCAGTCAATCCAGATACCATTTGTTTTGGCAATTATGTACCTTTCTGCCCAGTTGTTCGACCAGGAGAAGATCATATCAGGCGGATCTTCATCATTACCTGCATCCAAAACGATCGTATCATTAACACATGCTACAATAGTATCCTCACCGATAAATACATATCCCTGGGGGGCAAGATCTATTTCAGGAAGTGCATGTACAGGAACAATAATATGTGTTTCGTGTATGGTAAAACCGTCGTTCAATTCAAGGTAATAGGTTGTTGTTTCTTCCGGACTGACCTCAATACCATCTGCCACAGCTGACCAATCAGAATCAGTACTACTTGTCCATAAATAAGTATAAGCACCTCCGCCACCCAGGGCATTTGCATTGATCACTGTTGACTGGCCTATACATATCTCAGGCGGATCTGCCTGCGGATAAGCTGATAAAGCGCCCCCCTCAGCAAGTATAAGTACTGTTTCCACTTCACTTGGGCAACCGTGATCATCCGTCACTACCAGCGAATACAACTGTGATTCGTCAAGAATGACCGTTTGAGGGTTGGGTATATCATTTGGCCCGTTGATCATGCCAGCAGGCTCCCACCAGAAAGTATAAGGAGCTGTTCCGTTTGATGCAGAACCATCTAGCGTGGTGGGTGTTCCAACGTTTATAGTCTGTTCTTCTCCGGCATCAGCCAACGGGGTTTCGTAAACAGTTACGGCAATCTCACCGTTCAATGTTGTGTATCCATCAGTTACCTCTACAAAGTAAGTTGTAGTAACCTCAGGATTCGCTGAAGGGCTCTGAATATCCGAAGTAAACCCGGGTGGGTCCGAAGTCCAGCTGTAAACATAATCACCGCTACCTCCGCTGGACAGCACATCCAGATTAACCTGTTCTCCGGAACAAATGGAAAGCAAATCGGCTGACACATCGATGCTCATTGGTCCGCCAACAACATTTACCCACACGTCATCATTGCTCATGCAATTGGAAGCATTATCAAGAACCGTAATAAAATATTGCGTACTTTCCGTAAGGTTGACTGTAGTAGGATCTTCAATTGTGGGATCAATCAGTTTTTCTGCCGGCTCCCAGTCATAATCAAAGTTTCCGGAACCCCCGTTTATGGTCGCATCAATCAATGTGGTGCCTGCATAGGGTATATTTATATCTTCGCCTGCATCAGCAGTAGGTGAGTTCAGATCAACCGTAAAACTGATATTGCCCGTACTGGCTATATTGCCGCAGGCATCTTGTATATAACTATGTTGTTTGATCGTCAGGAAATACTCACCCGATTCATAGATGGCAGGTGTAAAATTGATCATAAATTGCTGCTCCATCTGGCCACCAACAGAGCAGGCTTCACCAAATATGGAGGTAATTGTATGCTCACCACCCGGACCGCTAAGTGTGAAATCGTTTGCCTGAACCGAGTTACACAATACTTTCTCCGTGAAATCAAATGTCAGGGATGCTGTTCCGCATTGTACATCATCGGTATATATATAATCCAATTCCGGAGCAACATCATCGTAAATTTCTGCTGTCGACATGGAAAAGTTAAGCGTATATCCATATTGGGTACTGGAATAATTACTGATATTGATTACATAAGTCTCCCCCTCATTCACCGGAATCAATGCATTGTGAGGTGATCCTCCTGCACCCTGGCAGCTATAAGAAGAATTCCCGTTAGGGCCCGTAACTCCCCTTGTTCCCGACCAATTACAGCTCACCTGCATTTGATTGATATGTGTGTAAAGGTCTTCACAATCATACTGGTCAAGGTGGTAAACGGCCCAGTCATAATCATCATTGTTGTTGTTGGGTGTAATATTAAACCCCAGATCACCGCCTGTCTGAACGGTAAAAATATACCATACGTCATTTTTCTCTCCCGATGACATACAATTTCCGGGACAACTCCCACTTGTAGGGATTTCATTCGGATAATTTCCTGTTCCGGAATAGGAGTTTTCCTGTACGTAGATCTCCTGGCAAACCGGGATAGCACCCAGGCAATCCTGATCTGTCGGCACCTGCGCATACATAAAATTGACAAAAACAAGCAATGCAAGCGTAAAAATCTGTCTCATAATAAAGCTTAGGTTTGATACGAAAAAACATATGGAGGCCAAAAATATCAATAATGTAGGTTACATCCAACTTTTTATTTTCAATTTCCTGTGTTTCACAATGCCCTTTTGATATCCTCAACAACCAGTTCAGGTTTATCAGCTACAGGGTACACATGATAATTTTTTAATTTAAATGTTTGTACCACAGAGTCCTTTATTTTATCTCTCACCGAAATCAGGATGTGTATCTCATTGGTTTTAAGCAAGTGAGTAAAAGCTCTATGCCACACTTTTCCTTCTAACTCAAAAATACCTACCTCATCGAGCACAACAACATCCGCTTTCTCAGTCAAACTGCTACGTATTATTTCCTCCCCCGTTTCTATCGCCTCCGGGTTGAACCAGAATCTTCTCAAATGAATATATCCTTTCTTCGGCTCGGTCTGGCACAAAGGGAATGTGATATGGTTACCGATGCGCACCAAAGAAAAACCGTCCCTGACCCCATCTTTCCAGGTTCCCTCGGCAATAAAACCACCAACTTTTATATCAGCTTTCCGAAGTAAACTGACAACGCTTTTAAGCATGGTTGTTTTACCTTCTCCCTGCTCTCCTGTTATTATATAAACAAAATTGTTCGGCATAGGGTGCTTTTAGAACGTTCATTGTACGGTCAAAAATATAATATTCATTGCTTTAATTTCTCCGCAAAAACCTAATCTTATGAACGATTTGTTAATATTGCAAAACAATGAGGTGGAAAAGCAACAAACTAAAAGAGCTCAGAGATCAGTATATAGGCATGCTTTCAAGTTTATATGGAGAAGATGAAAGCAAACAGCTTGTTCATATCTTAACAGAGCATCTATTTGGGGTAACGCCGGTCCGAATTGCATTGAAACCAGAAAAACGATTAAGTGAGTCGGAAATACTGCAATTTCACCAGGCTGTGAAAGAACTGCTCAAACACAAACCCATTCAGCACATTACGGGGCATACTACTTTTCTCGACCTGAAACTTGCGGTAAACGAATCGGTATTGATTCCCAGGCCCGAAACTGAAGAACTTGTGCAGCTCATTGTTGAGCGTGAGAAAAACAATTCTGTCCGGCTTATCGATATTGGAACGGGAAGCGGATGTATTGCCCTGGCTTTTAAAAAACACACTCCTGAGGCTCAGGTAACAGCAGCAGATATTTCTGCAGAAGCATTAAAAATTGCCGGGCAAAATGCACAGAAGCAACATCTGGAGATCGATTTAATACGGATAGATGTGCTTCATCCTGATTCGTATGCTGCGCTTCCTGTCTATGATGTGGTCGTAAGCAACCCTCCATATGTCACACAAAGCGACAAAAAACTGATGAAAAAAAATGTGCTGGATTATGAACCCGCAACAGCACTGTTTGTTGAAGATGAAAATCCGTTGGTATTTTATGTGGCTATTCTTGAATTCAGCCGGATACACTTGGCTAATGGAGGGCGGATCTATTTTGAAATAAACGAACAAAAAGGGCCTGATCTTGTTCACTTATTAGAAAAGCACCATTACATGGAGATAGCTCTTCACCTTGATATGCACGGGAAAGAGCGGTTTCTAGAAGCAGTTAAGAAGTAGTCGGCTGTGCGTGACCTGTTTTCAATTATAAATCAACTAATCACCAATGCCTCCAGAAACCCATAAGCAGCCGAATAAATGCCCGGGTTGTTGCTTTCACGCGGACCGGCAACATTAAGTATCTCCGCTTGATGATTTTCCAGCCATTCGATGGTTTTCCGCAAATTGTATTTTCGGGATTCATTCAGGTCAACTTCCAGAAAAGGTTTCGAATATATCCTGGCTAATTCCTTAGTCAGCAGGGTTCCTTTATCAGGCTCAATTTGAAACAAAATCAAAGTGGCATCGCTGTCCAGAATATTTAAACGGGTACGTGTTTCGTATTGTTCATCTTCGGTTTCCCGCAACGGGTATTTTTCTTCAATGGGTCCATCTTCAGCTTTTCTGCCTTTCGGACACCAGCCACCACAAGGCATACCACATTTCAGGGCAATATCAAGGGCAGCCCGGTCCACGCCCGACTGCCCCCCACTGACAATTTTTATTAACCTAACCGAACTCAACTTCCGTTTTTAAAATCCATAAAATCCCTTTGCGATTTATACAGGTTAACGAGCTGTAGGGAAAGATTTTTCAATTCATTTACTATGTTTAAAAACAGGATGCTGCTCTTTGTACCAACCTCGGCGTTCTTCAATCGTTTGATCTGGTTTTTATTCACCTTCCTGATCTGATCCAGCAATTCCTCTTCCATAGCAAGTAATTCTTCCTGATTTGCAAAATCCTGGCTTTGTATACTCTGCGTTACAACAGTTATCATGTCACCTATCATTTTTTCCAACATCTTCAATTCTTCAATCTGTCCTGCGATCAACGGTTTATGGTTATTGTCCACATGATCAAAGGACGGGTTTACAATAAAAGTAATGCTGTGCAGCATTTCCCTCATATAATCAAGTGTTGTTACAAAATAGTAGGCCGTATCGACTGATTCCTGCTTTAGCTTATCCACAATGATATTAATGTGGTCTTTTAGATATTTTGTCCTTGCCGTTATTTTTTGAATTTCTTTCTTCGCCTTTTTTAGTTCTTTAATATCTTCCTTTTCAAGACCTGCAAAGGTTTTTTTCAATTCTTCCGATATTTTTTGAATATTTCTGACAATACCTTTATTTGTAGTTTCGGCAATATTTTCATCCGTAACGGTTTGCACTACCTCAGCATCTTCATCTTCAGCCTTTTTTGATTTTCTATGAAGAATGTGTGTGCGGTACAAAATATAAGCTGCTATAGCCGCCATGGCAAACACGGTAAATTTGCCTCCATAAAAGAATGTATAAACAAAAATAAAAGCTACCGTAAAGGCACTTATCGCTGTTAAAAACCAACCGCCTATGACTGCAAACACCCCGGAAATTCTGTACACGGCACTTTCCCTGTCCCATGCCTTATCGGAAAGGGAAGTCCCCATGGCCACCATAAATGTAACATAGGTTGTTGACAAAGGAAGTTTCATTGACGTGCCGAACGCTATCAGAATACTGGCAACCGTTAAGTTCACCGATGCCCTGATCAGGTCGAAGGAAGGTGGGTCTTTTACTTCTGTCGGTTCTTTGTACGGTTCAAATTGTTTTGTTACTCCTTTTCTGATTACTTCCGGAACTATCTTCTTTAAACCACCTGACATGTTCAGCGATGAACGCACAAGTATTTTTGACATCCAGGTTGGTCTGAACCGCTCATCGCCCTCTTCCTGCCTGCTAAGGTCCAGGGATGTTTTCACTACGGATCTGGCCTTCTTCGAAGAGTATAATGTAACGACCATAACCACACCTGCCAGCATTAAAAAACCGATAGGTGTAGGGACTTTCCCTGCCAGTCCTTCCATTAGGAATGAGTCAGGGGATGCTCCGCCCGAATCTACAAATAGCTGATACGAATTGTACCCTGCTATGGGTACACCTATAAAGTTGACCAGGTCGTTTCCTGCAAATGCCATAGCCAGTGAGAACGTGCCAACGAGAACAATAAACTTAAGAATGTTTAAACGGAACAGCCAATAAAGCAGCTGTAACAAAACGGTCCATCCGATAAACGAATACACGATCAACATACTGCTGTTAACGGTTATCCAGTGCTTTACATCATCCGTCATAAAGGTTGCACTTTTTGCCCCTTTAATAAGAAGAAAATAGGTCATTGCCGTAAATGCGATGCCTCCCCAGACAGCCCCGATGTATTTCATTCGTTTTTTAAAATTGAACGAGAAAGCCATCCGCGTAAAATACTGGATAACGGCACCTACCGAGAAGGCTATGATAACTGATAAAAGTATTCCGAAGATGATGGCTAAAGCCTTTGACGAATTGATAAACTCACTCAGGGAAACACCTCCGTCACTCATGAGTATTTTTATAGAAGCCATTGCCACCGATGCTCCCAATAACTCGAACACAATGGACACCGTAGTTGATGTAGGTAATCCGGCTGTATTGTACACATCAAGAAGGATGACATCTGTAATCATGACAGCCAGAAAAATAATCATGACTTCGCTGAACGTAAACATATGCGGATCCATAATACCTTTTCGGGCTACCTCCATCATACCGCTCGAAAAAACAGCACCGAACAACACACCCAGCGCAGCTACTACCATAATCACCTTAAATGAGGCTACTTTTGAACCAATCGCCGAATTAAGAAAATTCACCGCATCATTGCTAACACCTACTATCAGATCGGAAGAAGCAAGGATGAACAGTAAAATAATAAGAATCAAATAATACGTTTCCACTTTGTCAAGATTTTTTGATTACCTATGCAATTAATAAAAAGTTCAGATAGATTTTTAATATCCTATATTAAGAAATTGTTAAGTAATAGCTAAAACTCCGGGTTCATACCCAGCTCATACATAATGAAGCCATAAACATCTGTCGCTTCCTCGATTTGCTTCGATGTGGGTTTGCCTGCACCATGTCCGGCACGAGTCTCAACACGTACCAAAACAGGATTCTTACCGCTATTTTTCTCCTGCAGGGTTGCCATAAATTTAAATGTATGTGCCGGCACTACGCGGTCGTCATGATCAGCGGTAATAGCCAATGTTGCCGGGTAATCCACTCCCTGCTTTATATTATGCAGCGGCGAATAACCTAAAAGATACCGGAACATTTCTTCACTCTCATCGCTCCGGCCGTAATCTGTAGCCCAGGCCCACCCAATGGTAAATCTGTGGTATCGAAGCATGTCCATAACGCCGACAATCGGTATGGCTACCCGAAATAATTCGGGCTCCTGTGTCATACAGGCACCCACCAGTAAGCCTCCGTTCGAGCCCCCCATAATGGCCAGCCTGTCACTGGATGTGTATTTTTCTCTTATCAGATATTTAGCCGCATAAATAAAGTCGTCAAACACATTTTGTTTGTTCATTTTCATGCCTGCTTTATGCCAATCCTCACCATACTCTCCTCCCCCTCTCAGGTTAACCATCACATACATGCCTCCCTGCTCCAGAAAGGCCATCCTGCTGATACTGAACCCGGGCGAAAGGCTAATATTAAAACCGCCATAGCCATACATGAGTACCGGATTGTTACCATCATGTTTCAATCCTTTTTTATGGACAAGAAACATAGGCACCCGCGTTCCGTCTTTACTTTCAAAGAAGACCTGGTGGGTTTGGTAGTTATCTCCGTTAAAGTCCACTTCAGACCTCTTATATAAATCAGAACTTCCTTCTTCTACATCAAATTTGTAAATATTTGAAGGGACCGTGAACGAAGAGAAACCGTAAAAAGCGACAAGGTCATCTTTTTCTCCGTTAAATTCCGTAATAGTGCCGATACCAGGCAATTCCAGTTCCCTGACAAACTCACCGTCCAGTGTATAAAAATAAGCCCTGTTGCTGGCATCCTTTATATATTGCGTATAGATTTTTCCTCCTGCAATTGCCGACATCTCCAATACATCTTCTTCTTCCGGTATCAGACCCGACCAGTGCTCCGGAGCAGGATTGTCGATATCTATTTTTATGATTTTTCCTTTTGGGGCATGGTCGTTCGTCTGAATAACCAGTTCATTCCCGGTATGGCCAACCACCCGGTAATCGTAATCAAAACCATTGGCTATTTTCCTGAACGTCAAATTATTGACATCACTAGCTTTCGCTGCATATAACGCATTACCACTGGTACTTTCGGTTTCAATAACAATAATAAATTGCTCATCTTCTGTCGCATAACCGTAATAATTCCTGAGGGGTTTTTCAGGATTATCAAATACAAGCACATCATCGGATTGGGGTGTATTCAGATGGTGATAATACACTTTATGAAAGCGATTCTGGCCCGAAAGCACATCCTCTTCATCGGGCGCATCATATGCCGAATAAAAGAAACCATCCCCTTTCCACGAAATACCGGAAAACTTTACCCATTCGATGTGATCATTTAACAATTTTCTTGTGTTGATTTCCATTACAAAAATCTCATTCCAGTCGGAGCCGCCCGAAGATATGCTGTAAGCCAGGTATTTTCCGTTCTTAGAAACACTGACATCAGCCAGGGCAATTGTCCCATCTGCTGATAAAGTATTGGGATCAAGTAAAAGTTCCGGGTCATCTTCCGGGTCATTCATCATGTATAAAACATCCTGATTTTGCATGCCGTCATTCTTAAACAGAAAATAACGGTTGCCTTTTTTAAAAGGAACTCTGTATTTAGGGTAATTCCAAACGTCTTTTAAATAATCTTTTAGCTGTTCCCTGAAAGAGATTTTACTCAGGTATTCAAACGTGATCTTATTTTCAGCTTCCACCCATGCTTCTGTTTCCGGCGAATTATCATCTTCCAGCCAACGATAAGGATCCGCCACCTGATGTCCGAAATATACGTCAACAGTATCTGTTTTTTTAGCTATCGGGTATTGAATTTTACTTTTTTGATTTTGCATACAGCCTGATATTATAAATAAGGATGTAACGAACAGAAATAAGACATTTAATTTCATTTTTTTATCGGTTAATAAGAAAAGGGAGGTAAATATAAGTATGTTCGTTCTAATTTTCAAAAAATTGTTGATTAACATTCGGTAACTGTTAACAACTTTTATTGTTCTTTAACCGGGTGCTTCACCACAGCTT